>Ga0154020_10007570_pt1 | contig 12667 bp, 10 predicted proteins | sample Klosneuvirus_201_FD_109709 | JGI IMG/M metagenome (GOLD analysis project Ga0154020, IMG submission 109709) | Active sludge microbial communities from wastewater, Klosterneuburg, Austria - Klosneuvirus_20160825_MG | ecosystem: Engineered > WWTP > Aerobic digester > Activated sludge | place... | reverse complement strand
TCACAAAAACATGTAAAAGAAATAAAAGCACCTATGCCCGGACTGGTTATGGAAGTTGCTGTAATTGAAGGACAGGAGGTATTGGAAGGAGATAAAATACTGATCCTTGAAGCTATGAAGATGGAAAACAGTATCATTATACATGCGAATGCAACCATTAAAAAAATATTGGTAAAAACCGGGCAGGCAGTGGAAAAAGGCCAGGTATTGGTTGAACTTGATTAACCGGATTTATGGTTTTTCATTTCATCATTTTAAACAATTGCTTCAGAAATAAATATAAGAATGAAAAAAATATTGGTCGCTAACAGGGGTGAAATTGCATTGCGGATCATGCATACGATCCGTAAGATGGGAATTAAATCTGTTGCTGTTTATTCAGAAGCCGACAGGCTTTCGCCACATGTTCTTTTCGCAGATGAGGCAGTATGCCTTGGTGCACCAGCATCTAGTCAGTCCTATTTAAACGGCGATAAGATCATTGCTTTTTGCAAAGATTTGGGTGTGGATGGCATTCATCCGGGATATGGCTTTCTGAGTGAGAATGCAGATTTTGCACAAAAAGTTACAGATGCAGGAATTGTATTTATTGGCCCTGGGCCAGATGCAATGCGGGTTATGGGGTCTAAACTGGCAGCCAAGGAATGTGTAAAAACTTATAATATTCCCATGGTACCGGGTATTGATAAAGCAATAGAAGATGTGGGTACAGCAAAAAAAATAGCAGCAGAAATTGGTTATCCCATTTTAATAAAAGCTTCAGCCGGCGGTGGAGGAAAAGGCATGCGTATCGTTGACAAAGAATCAGAATTTGCAGAACAAATGGAAAGGGCAATAAGCGAAGCAAAATCTTCATTTGGTGATGGTTCAGTTTTCATTGAAAAATATGTTACCTCTCCAAGGCATGTTGAAATACAGGTTTTGGCAGATAATTTTGGCAATACAGTACACTTGTTTGAAAGGGAATGCAGTATCCAGCGCCGTCATCAGAAAGTTGTAGAAGAATCCCCTTCAGCAGTACTCACACCCGAGCTTAGAAAAAAAATGGGGGAGGCTGCTGTTATGGTGGCAAAATCCTGTAATTATACCAGTACAGGTACGGTAGAGTTTTTGATGGATGATAAGCTGAATTTTTATTTCCTGGAAATGAATACCAGGTTGCAGGTAGAACATCCTGTTTCTGAAATGATCACCGGAATTGACCTGGTGGAAGAACAGATAAAGATAGCCCGGGGCGAAAAGCTTGGCTTTACCCAGGATGACCTGCACATCAACGGCCACGCCATTGAATTGAGGGTTTATGCAGAGGACCCGCTAAATAATTTTCTGCCGTCAATAGGTACATTAACCAAATATGTTAAGCCTTCCGGTGAAGGTATAAGGGTAGATGATGGTTATGAACAGGGTATGCCGATTCCGATCTATTACGATCCTATGATCGCAAAACTGGCTGTATGGGGAAAGAACAGGGTAGAGGCTATACAAAAAATGAAAGAAGCCATCATGCAATACAGGATAGAAGGGGTTTCCACCACATTACCTTTCGGAACATTTGTTTTTGAACACGATGCTTTCATTTCAGGAAAATTTGATACCCACTTTGTAAAGAATCATTATACACCTGAAAAGATTAAAGAAAAGCAAAAAGCAAATGCGGAAGTTGCAGCTATTGTTGCTTTAAGATGCTGGATGGATAAACAAAAAATTGTTCATGCAGTTGAAAACAGGTCAACCAGTTGGAAACGCAGGCTAGCTAAATAATACATGTAAAAATATTTTTTTGTGATGAAATCAAAAGTTGAAATTTTAAAGGAAAAACTTGAACTGAGTAAATTGGGTGGCGGCGCAGATAGGAATGAAAAGCAGCATAAGAAAGGAAAATTAACCGCCAGGGAAAGGGTTACACTTTTGATGGACCCGGGCAGTTTTGAAGAGATAGGAGGCCTTGTCATTCACCGTACCAAGGACTTTGGAATGGAAAACCAGCAATATTATGGTGATGGAGTAATAACCGGTTATGGTACCGTGAACGGAAAACTCGTGTATGTTTTTGCACAGGATTTTACTGTTTTTGGAGGCGCATTATCCGAAACTCATGCCGAGAAGATCTGTAAGATCATGGATATGGCAATGAAAACCGGGGCTCCCATGATCGGGCTGAATGATTCAGGTGGTGCTCGTATACAGGAAGGCGTTAGGTCATTGGGAGGTTATGCCGAAATATTTTACCGCAATGTACAGGCATCCGGTGTTATTCCGCAAATATCTGCCATCATGGGGCCATGTGCCGGCGGTGCAGTCTATTCCCCGGCAATGACCGATTTCACCATTATGGTAGAAAACAGCAGTTATATGTTTGTAACCGGGCCAAATGTGGTGAAAACAGTAACCAATGAAGAAGTTACTTCAGAAGAACTGGGTGGTGCGTCTACACATTCTATTAAGTCGGGTGTAACTCATTTAACCGCACCAAATGATATGGAATGTATTGAGCATGTAAAAAAACTGCTCAGTTACATGCCTCAGAACTGCGAAGATGTGGTTCCAAAACTTCCTTATACGCCAGTTGATGAAACAAGGGAAGTGCTGGAAAGTATAGTGCCTGAAAGTGCCAATCAGCCTTATGATATGCGCAATGTTATTAATGGCATTTGCGATACTGATTCATTTTTTGAGATACACAGGGATTTTGCTGATAATATGGTAGTTGGTTTTGCCAGGATCGCCGGAAGGAGTATTGGTATTGTTGCCAATCAGCCCATGTGCCTGGCAGGTGTACTTGATATCAACAGCTCCGTAAAAGGCGCCAGGTTCACTAGATTCTGCGATTGTTTTAATATTCCGCTGATGGTATTGGTAGATGTGCCGGGTTTTTTACCGGGTACAGACCAGGAATGGAATGGCATTATTACCAATGGCGCCAAACTATTATATGCGCTCAGTGAAGCAACGGTGCCACGTGTTACTGTGATCACCCGGAAAGCTTATGGCGGTGCTTATGATGTAATGAACTCAAAACATATTGGTGCAGATATGAACTATGCATGGCCATCTGCAGAAATTGCCGTGATGGGAGCCAAAGGAGCGAGTGAGATCATTTTTAAGAATGAAATTGCTGCTTCTGCAGACCCGGCAAAGAAATTACTGGAGAAGGAAGCCGAATATGCAGCATTGTTTGCCAATCCCTATACAGCTGCCGAACGGGGATTTATAGATGAAGTTATTGAACCAAGAGATACCCGGAGAAAAATGATCAAGGCTTTTGCCATGCTGGAAAACAAAGTGGCTAAAAGACCCAGGAAAAAACACGGTAACATTCCATTGTAATTTCAGGAATATAAAATTAACTGAATAACAGTATCAGCAACTGCGCCGCAATAATGCGTAAGATCATTGTTAGCGGATATACGGTAGCGTAAGTAACGGAAGGAATATCACTTCCAGCCAGTTTAGTTGCAAAAGCCAGTGCCGGCGGATCTGTAGAGGCTCCGGCCAGTAAACCACATACTTCAAAATACGTTTTCTTAAAATATTTCCGGGCAATGATTCCCACGGTAATAAGTGGAATGATAGTAATGGCAATGCCCATGATCATCCAGATAAAACCCCTGCCGTCTGCAAATGCAACCGAAAGGTTTTTACCACTGCTTAATCCAACACTGGCAAGAAACAAACTGATTCCCAATTCCCTGATCATCAGGTTGGCACTGTTGGTTGTATAATTGGTGAGGTAAAAAACATTGCCAAACCTGCTAAGCAGCAGTGCAATGATCAATGGCCCGCCGGCCATGCCTATCTTGACCGCTACCGGCATACCCGGAAAATGAAATGGAATGCTTCCGGCAACAACACCCAATACGATACCAAAGAAAATTGGAGCAAGGTCCGGCACTTCCAGTTTCTTTTCAGAATTACCAAGCGCTTCTGCAACAGCATTTACGCCTTCTTCGGTGCCAACCACTTTTATCACATCGCCCAGTTGCAGGTATATATCACCGTGGGGAACCATTTCAAAGCCTGACCTTTTAAGGCGCGTTAATGTAAAATTGTGCTGGAATAATTCAGGCAGGTCGCCAAGCCTTTTATGCGTAACAGATTTTTTTGTAACAATGATTGAACGGGATATAAGATTACTTTCTGCAGATGTTTTAAGGTTTACATTGCTGAACGGGCCGATAATCAGTTTTAGCTGTTCAACTTCTTTTTTTGAAGAAACAATCAGCAAAACATCAAGTTCAGCCAGCACGGTGTCAGGTGTTGGGGTGAAAATTTCACTTTTGTGCATCATTCTGGAAACAATGATCTTCTCTTTCAGCATTTCAAAAACAGTATTTAGTGTTTGCCCTGCGAGCATTTTGTTTTCAAGGCTATAGTGATTGGATACAGGTTTGTCGGCACGGATAATATTCAGTTTCCTGTGCATTTCCTGTTCATTTTCAATATTTATTCCGAATATTCTTTTGAGCAATAGTAACGACCCGATAATCCCGAATACACCCAATGGGTATGTTACAGCATATGCAAGTGTGATAAGAGATTTATCCGTTCCCGTTATATTAAGGTCGCTTACAGCAGCTTGTGCAGCAGCAAGCCCGGGCGTATTGGTTACAGCGCCACTCATGATTCCTGCCATCACTGAAATGTGATCATGGCTCAGGTAAAAGAGAATCACCGTAATTAAAATACCAATGAAAACGATCAGTGCTGCCAGCAGGTTATTTTTTAAAGCATTCTTTTTTAAGCTGGCAAAAAATCCGGGACCAACCTGCAACCCAATGGAATATACAAAAAGGATTAAACCGAATTCCTTTAAAAAATGGCCGGTATTTTCATCAACTGAAATACCTACATATGAGCAAAGCATGCCCATGAATAAAACCCATGTTACACCCAATGAAATTCCGCCGATCTTTACCCTTCCCAGCCATATACCAACTGAAATAACCAGCCCGAAAATTAAAACAGTTTGAGCTATTGAATTATTTGAAAACAGTTCGGTAAACCAGTTTTGCATATTAATAAATTTAAAAAAAGGCAACAGGACAGCCCCGTTGCCTGATTTTTTTAAGTTGATATTTTATTCAAATACCTGTTATATATCAATGATCTTCTGATTCCAGTTTCCATTTTTCAGGTGAACGCCACAATGCAGATAAAAGCAATTCTCTCATGAAAAAGAATTCTTTCGGAAGCTTGTCATATATTTTTTCGAATAATTCTTCATGTGATAGAAGTTCCTGTTTACCGGGTTCTCTTTCTACAGCCATAATTTTAGAAAAATCTTCCCGGGTAAAATTTTCCAACCCACGCCAGTCAAGATCTTCATAGCGTGGCATCCAGCCGATAGGGCTTTCAACAGATGATGCACGGCCTCTTATTCTTTGCACGATCCATATAAGTACACGAATATTATCACTGAATCCGGGCCATAAGAATTTACCATTTTCATCTTTTTTAAACCAGTTTACACCAAATATCCGGGGTGCATTTGGAAGGTTTCTGCCAAATTGCAGCCAGTGATTTACATAGTCTCCGATATGATAACCCATGAATGGCAGCATGGCAAACGGGTCGCGGCGCACTTTACCAATTTCTCCAAAGGCAGCAGCAGTAGTTTCACTGCCCATGGTTGTTGCCAGGTAAACGCCAAAATTCCAGTTGAAAGACTGATAAACCAACGGTACTCCGGAACTTCTTCTTCCACCAAATATAAATCCGTCTATTGGAACACCTTTTGGATCATCCCATTTTTCATCAACTGCCGGATTTTGATGAGCCGGAGCCGTAAACCTTGAATTTGGATGTGCTGCGGGTTTTCCACTGGCAGCGTCCCAGGGCTGGCCATGCCAATCGGTTAATCCATCCGGAATTTCTTTGGTCATCCCTTCCCACCAAACATCTTTATCTTTTGTAATGGCAACATTTGTAAAAATGGTATTTGCCCTGATACTCTCCATTGCATTTGGATTTGTTTTAAAATTCGTACCGGGCGCTACTCCAAAATATCCTGATTCCGGATTTATTGCAAATAATTGACCATCGCCTGCTTTGTGGATCCATGCAATATCATCACCAACTGTTGTTATTTTCCATCCCTCAAATTCTTTTGGTGGGATAAGCATGGCAAAATTTGTTTTTCCGCAAGCACTCGGGAAAGCCGCTGCTACGTAATTTTTTTTCTTGTCGGGAGATTCTACACCCATGATAAGCATGTGTTCTGCCAGCCAGCCTTCTTCTCTTCCCAAAACAGATGCAATCCGCAATGCGAAACATTTTTTTCCCATCAAAGCATTTCCACCATACCCACTACCATAAGATATGATCATACGTTCATCAGGGAAATGCGAAATGTATTTTACATCAGGGTTACAGGGCCATTTACTTTCTGGTTTTCCGTTTTCAAGCGGGTCGCCAACAGTGTGCATGCATTTTACAAAACCATTCTTTTTAATATAGGGTAGCACATTTTCACCCATTCTTGTCATAATACGCATATTCACCACAACATATTCAGAATCGGTAATCTGCACACCATATCTGGAATAAGGTGAACCGAGTGGCCCCATACAAAATGGAATCACATACATGGTTCTGCCTTTCATACAACCCTCCAGGTGTTTGTCGAGTACTTTTTTCATTGCTGAAGGCTCCATCCAGTTATTGGTAGGTCCGGCATCTTCTTTTAACCTGGAACAAATAAAGGTCCTGTCTTCAACCCTTGCCACATCGCTTGGATCGCTGCAACAGGCAAAACTATTGGGCCTCTTTTCAGGGTTTAGTGGAATGAATGTTCCTTTTTTTACCAATAAGTTACACAGACTATCATATTCTCCCTGCGAACCATCAACCCAATGAATTGATTTTGGTTCACAAAAAGCAGCCTGCCTGTTTACCCAACTTTCTATTTCATCTTTTGCCGGGGTATTATCCAGAATATAAGCGTTGCTGTGCGGGATCATAAAATTTATTTTTCTATTTTAATAATGAAATTGCTGATTTGCGAAGTTAAAAATAAACAACAATTTTAAAATGTTGTTAATCATATTAGTTGCTGATTTTGATTTGCATAATTAAAGAAAATACTTTTTACTCAATTTCGTTTTGATGTAATAAAAAACCTGTTTTTTAATGGCTTGATATGTAATTAAATGGTTAAACATTGTTAATCCGATCTTGTATTTTAATAATTTGGGTGGTATGAACATAACCGTTTATTGTTTGTTATTGAAAGAAAATAATCAGTCATATGCGAAAAGGAATAACAGAGGCAAAAAACGGCTCAACAATTTTCAATGTATTGGCATTAGAAAACCTGATAAGTAAAGGGTATAAATTTGTTCAGATTAAAGGGTTGACACTTGACATGCACTATGATTATGTGGAGCCACATTATTTATTACTTGTTCCCTTCAGGGAATTACCAACTGACCCGTTAAAGAAAGATATCTATGAACCACTTAACAGTGAATTATTGTATAAATGGGCAACTGAGAAAAATGAATATCCGGAGATTATTATAGCCAAATACGCAAAAGACTAACTATGTTACATTGAGTTATGCAGCTGTATCTGTCTTTTACCGGAGAGTATTTTTATTTGATAAGTTTTACATTTACTGCATTAGAACCTCTGGGCCCCATTTCAATTTCGAAACTTACTTTATTCTGTTCATTGATTGGTTCACTTAGTGAATTGATATGAACAAAAACACTTTCCTGGGTAATAATATCTTTTATAAATCCGTAACCTTTATCGTGGTTAAAGAACGTAACAGTCCCGTTCCTGGTAATTTCACCTGCTTCAGCTGGTACATGTTTGGGAACACCTATTTCAATATCTTCGGCATTGATGATGATTTTTTTTCTTGGATCAGGTGGAGTAGAGGAGATATTGCCATTTTCGTCGAGGTATGCGATCATACTGTCTTGTCCGTCGCCATTCCTCGGATTGTCTTTTCGCTCCTGTTTTTTCTCGGCCTTTTCTTTTTTTTGTTGCTTTTTTTTCTTTTCTCTTTCCTTTTTATTCCAGGTTTCTGCCATGATGAATTGCTGATTTGTTGTATTATATGTTTTAATACACCTGTGGAAAAGGAGTTACTATTTTCGGCAGATGAGTGTAAAGGTACAATAATATCAGCTTTTTATGGGTAAATGATAATTTTGATGCTGTAAATGAGGCAATTGGTTGTATTTTATAGATACCTATGTTAGTAAAGGCCATCCTGTATCATTAAGTATGATTGGACATTAATTTATGTAAAATTTGGAATTACGGTATAAAATTTTAATCAGTATAAACAACATTAGGCCTTAGCTCTAAAGTTGTTTTATCTGTAATTCCCTGGCCTGTTGGAGGAGCTGCTGAAGTTTGCCTGAAATCAAAATCTCTATAGGTTAATAAAGGAATTATAGAAACAAATTTATTCAGCAGATTATTAACCTGTGCAGAAGGAAGTTTGTTACCCTGGCAACCAAAAGCCTGGTTAGAAAATGTGGCCAGGTTATTAAATGTAATGGAAGTGAGATTGCTGTTGTTAATAATATAACTTCCATTTTGTGCATTGCTGATGCTTGTTAAGGAAGGAAATGAAATGCTGGCCAGCGAAGCATTATTTTGAATATTAAAATTACCTATGGATGAAAGGAAGGGTAATGAGATGGTATTCAGTAAACTATTTCCACCAATTATTATTCCAATATTTACACTATTCAGAACCGGTAAGGCGATGGATGTGATGACATTGCTGTTGCTTATTAACAATGAATTTGCTGATGTTAAGGCAGATAAATTAACAGCAGCCAGGTTATAATTATTCCCCATGGAAATGTCTCCAACAATGTTAAGTGCGGGCAAAGAAATATTGGAAAGTGTTGTGTTCAATTGTATAGAAAAAGCAAATGACCCGTTTAAAGGGTGATCGGAAAGTTGCGGGAAACTAATAGCCGAAAGTGCGCTGTTATTGTAAATGTAAATGGTTCCGCTAATTTGAGTCAGCAATGGCATATTCAGGTTCTGTACACCTGAGTTTTTAATTTCCAGGCCGTAAGTTCCATTAAAAGTCTGGCCAATTTTTGTAATAGAATTTGTAGAAAGGGTTGAAAGCAACGGGCATTTATCAATGAAAAAACCGCCATCAATAGATTGCAGATTGGATAGATTAACGCTTTGTAAAACCGGGTTGCCGGAAATGTAAATTTCAGTAAGGCTGGTTACCATGGAAAGATCAACAGTTGTAAGATTACTGCACCTGTTGATTCTTATCTCTTGTGTATTAGGGCCAACTTCTGCAGCAATTTTAGCCTGTGCTTCGGCATTTGTAATATTGTCGGCCAGTATGAGTGTTTGTTTACCGCCATTCATTGCAGCAGCCATATTCCGCCACACGCCATCAGTAAAATACCAATATCCTTTTATTGCATCTGTCTGGTAAATCAGCAAACCTTCCGCCGGTGAAACGATTGCTGCTCTTTGTAAAGCAGTTAACCTGGGTATCAGAAGCCCCCTGGCCGTATCATAAACATGTAAAGCCGCACTTGGGTCCGGGTTGTTGGTGCCAATGCCAATCTGGGCTACAGTTGTATTTATAGAAAAAAGCAACAAACATGAAATTGTAATATTTAGAATATGTCTTCTTAAAATAACGATGTTATTTTCAATTTCCTGATGCTTTGTATTTAATTCCATAAGGGTTGTTTTTAACCAGTCTAAATTGACCAGGCTCTTCAACAGTGAATTTAATGAAATTTTTAATATGACAATTTAAACCGGTTAAATTCTTTTTTCCTTAATTTCTTCAACCACAGCCGGGTCAAGCAGGGTAGTAGTATCACCCACATTTTCCATATCACCTTCTGCTATTTTCCTCAATATGCGCCGCATGATCTTACCGCTTCTTGTTTTAGGTAACCCGTTTACAAACTGTATCTTATCCGGTTTGGCAATCGGGCCAATGATACGTGACACTGTTTGCAGGATATCCTGGCGGGTAAGGTTTTCATCTCCATGCATGTGGTTACAGATCACATAAGCATATATTCCCTGGCCTTTTATATCGTGCGGGTAACCTACAACAGCACTTTCCACAACGCCGGAGTGCATATTGATGGCGTTCTCCACTTCAGCCGTACCAATGCGGTGGCCGCTTACGTTTAACACATCGTCTACCCGTCCTGTTATTCGGTAATTGCCTGCTTCGTCTTTCAGCGCACCGTCGCCGGTGAAATATAAATTATCGTAGGTGGCAAAATAATTTGTGCGGCAGCGTTCATGGTCACCGTAAGTTGTTCGAATGGTGGAAGGCCAGGCAGATTTGATGCATAAATTCCCTTTCAGCAGGCCATGATCATCTTTTTCTGTTACTTCATTTCCCTGGTCATCTACCAGTAAGGGATATACGCCCGGTAACGGAAGGGTTGCCCAGCCTGGTTTTGAGTCTGTAATGCCCGCAAGATTGGATATCATAACACCACCGGTTTCTGTCTGCCACCAGGTGTCTACAATGGGGCATTTTTTCTTTCCTATATTTTCATCATACCAATGCCAGGCCTCTTCATTGATGGGTTCACCAACGGTACCGAGTATACGCAAAGATGAAAGATTTTTCCCTTTCAGCGGGTCAAGCCCGAATCCCATCAGGCTCCGGATGGCAGTCGGTGCGGTATACAGGATATTAACCTGGTGTTTATCAACAATATCCCAGAACCTGCCGGCATCGGGCCAGGTAGGTACACCTTCAAACATCAGCGAAGTTCCGCCCGCACTCAGTGGGCCGTAAACAATGTAACTATGGCCGGTAATCCATCCGATATCTGCTGTGCAAAAATGAATTTCCCCGGGCTGGTAATTGAATACATTCACAAATGTATAGTTTGTCCAGAGCATGTACCCGGCACAGCTGTGAACCACACCCTTGGGTTTTCCTGTAGATCCGGAAGTATACAGGATGAATAACGGATCTTCCGCATCCATTTCTGCAGCAGGAAAGGATATCACTCCATCCTTTTCTATTTGCGTTTCTGCATGTTCCATTTCGTCTTCCCACCAGAGGTCTCTTCCTTTAAGCATCGATACCGGTGTTCTTGTCCGGGTATATACGATCACTTTTTGGATGGTCTTATTCCCGATCAGCGCATCATCAATGATACTTTTAAGGGGTATATCTTTATTTCCCCTGTAAGCACCATCGCAGGTGATTATAAATGTTGCCTGTGCGTCATCCAGCCTGTCGGCAATACTTTGTGCACTGAAACCACCGAAAACCACGCTGTGTATGGCCCCGATCCTGGCACATCCTAAAACCGCATACACAAGTTCAGGTACCATGCCCATATATATACATACCCTGTCGCCTTTTTTTACTCCATTGTTGGTGAGCATTTGTGCAACCTGGCAAACCCTTTTATGTAAACGGTTGTATGTAACAATGCGGGTCCTTTCTTCCGGGTTATTGGGCTCCCAGATGATGGCCGGCTTATCGCCCAATTTTTCCAAATGCCTGTCAATACAGTTTTCTGTGATATTCAGTTTGGCGCCCCTGAACCATTCAATACGGGGTTCTTTGAAATTCCATTCCAGTACATTATCCCATTTTTTTCTCCAGTAAAAATTTTCAGCAACCTGGCCCCAGAATGCTTCCGGCTCATCAATGCTTTTTTTATAGTCTGACTTGTATTGTTCAAATGAATTTATCTGATAAGGATATGACATAGCAATCATTTTTTAGGATATAAAAATAAGCAAACCTGTAAAGCAGCGTGAAATTTATTTTGCTAAATTGGTATATTTATGCTAAAATAGTATACCTGACCATTTAATTTTATCAGATGAAACAGATTGCATGCCCAAAATGTAAAAGTGAGGAACTTGCTAAAAGCGGTATTGTTAAAGGAAGACAGCGGTACCGTTGCAAAACCTGTAATTATTTTTTTACTGTACTGAAAGACGGCAAGAACATAGACCCTTACTATGTGATAAAAGCTTTGCAATTGTTTATAGAAGGAGTAACATACAGGGAAATTGAACGCATACTTGGTATCAGTCATGTTTCAGTGATGAACTGGGTGAAAAAATACCATGTTACAGCACCTCCAAACCATGAGTACAGGCCCACCTATAAAGTATTGAACCACGACGAATTAAAAGAATATTTCAGTCACCGTGACGCATTAAAAAGTGCTGGTTGTATGATTACCGAACTGGGTGATAAATTCATGCTCATCAAATGGGAACGTTTCAGGAAAAATGCATATTAAAACTATATTGTTTTGCATGGATATAGTTGATATTTGATAACTGACAGGTTTAATGCAGAAATTGGTTGTGAATTTAATTTTCATCATTCACAAACCAACGATTATGTTTAAACGATTGCTTAGTTTGACCCTTGCTGTTAGTAGTCTTGCTGCAGCCAGGCTGTATGCACAGGGTACCAATGCTCCCGGTATTGACCACAGCTATAAACCTATTGTTTTAAAACTGGATGAAAAGGGGCAGAAGTTTATCCGCTTCATCACCTGGCACCAGATATGGGCTTCCTATACGAATAACAATCCGGGTACGCTCGATATCAATGGCAAGGTTCAAAAGAATGCCACTGATATTGCCATCCGACGTTCCAGGTTCCTGGTACAGGTGCAGGTTTCTCCCCGTTTCATGATTGTAAGCCATT
>Ga0154020_10007569_pt1 | contig 12667 bp, 9 predicted proteins | sample Klosneuvirus_201_FD_109709 | JGI IMG/M metagenome (GOLD analysis project Ga0154020, IMG submission 109709) | Active sludge microbial communities from wastewater, Klosterneuburg, Austria - Klosneuvirus_20160825_MG | ecosystem: Engineered > WWTP > Aerobic digester > Activated sludge | place... | reverse complement strand
CGTAACCCCCGCCCTGATAACCGCTCCAACGATCCCAAAAACTTCCAAAGCGGCAAGTTCTCCAACAACCCGTTTTCCTCCCTCCTCAAAAAATAAAACAACCCCCCTTTTCGTCTAGATCGCTTGTTTCCTCGTTTTTGTGGGGCAACGCCCCACACCCCACAAGGGACGACCGCCCCTTGACCCCCATGCTGGCGAAACAAACACTCCTTTTTCAAACAAACCACTGTTTCGCTTGGACGCCTGCGATCACGGCTTTTTGCAAACGGCGCCCCTTCGGTCCGATTGAACCCCCATAACGATCACCCGAAAAGGAACCCACCATGCACCGCCTTCTTTTTTTCGCCCTTTTCCTGTCATGCCTCTCCACCCTCGCCACTTCTGCCGCTGCCGCCCCTTGCGTCATGCGCGCTGGAGAGGCCGATGTCCTCGCACAAGTCAACGCTATCCGCAAACGCTTCAAACTCACTCCCCTGCGCTGCCACCCGATATTGCTTCGTTATGCCCGACAGTGGAGCCAGAAAATGTGCAAGCACCGCTTTTTCTCCCATGACGACCCCGCCGGTCAAGACAACTTTTCCCCTCGCATGGCCCGCATCAGCCTACAAATCGCTCAACAAGGTCTCGAATCCTTCGGAAGCGCCGAAAATATCTTCTCTGGCTCCCCAAGCGCCACCGACGCCGTCAACTCGTGGATGAACAGCCCCGGCCATCGCCAAAATATCCTCACCCCCTCCATGACCCACCTCGGCACAGGCTACATCCCCTGCCAAGGACGCCACTTCTGGACACAGATCTTTATGCAACTCCAAAAAAACCGACCTGCCCGCTATTTCGGAACACAACTCCCCCCCAGCGCACTCTCTGTTGATGACGACAAATCCTTGCTCCTGCTCAAAGTCGGCACCCAACAACGCCGTACCACCCGTCAGATCACACGCACAACCCGAAACGGCGTACCCACCACCCTCACCCTCACTACCACACGCATCACCACCGTCTACCCCGGCCCACGCCCCGGCTCCCGAAAAATCCAAACCAAGATCATCATCCACACCCTCACACAAACCCACCACAGCACCCGCTCTCAACGCAAAGAAACCACCCGCACCCGCATCGTTTACGATTTCTAACTCCGGCCTCGTCTTGAAAAGGCGAACGGGTGTTTTTCAAACACACAGCGGCTCCGATCCGAGCATCACGAACACAAGGAACTGCGAACAGGCAAACCTCCAAGCTCGCTCGAAAGAACCTTTCAAGAGCATTCGAGAGCTCCAAACAAAGGATCAAACCTGTCTGTTGAGCATTCGAGAGTTCCAAACAAAGGATCAAACCTGTATGTCGAGCATTCGAGAGCAGAGATTAGGAGTGCGGGGGGTGATCTTCGGAGAGATAATAACGAGCGAGGCAGGCAGCGGCGGCGGCACAAAGCAAGTGCCAGATCGCGTGGCCCTGAACGATGGAGTATGGAGAGCAACGCAGTTTATGGAGATCGACGTACCACACCCCAAAGGCGGTGAGCAAGCAAAGCAAAGCAGCGATCATCCACGAATGATCGATGCGAGAGACGCTTTGGCGGCGTTGCCAGATCTCGGCGAGCAAGGCAGAGACGATCAAGAGACCAAAGATCGAACGCCGAGCATGAGGGAATTGCGCTTGGAGGATGCCGAGTAGTGCGTTGAGCGAAAAGAACGCCATCGCAAAGCCTTTGCCCGTCAGCCATCCCCCCCGTGCAAGGGCATAAAGCAAGACAAACGTCGCGAGCAGATACATCGCCGCGATATCCAGCCATTGCCCGGCAAAACGCATGGTTGCGTGATACACCGCACTAAACCAGCCCACCCATCCCACGACGAGGCCCAAGATCAACCCAAACCACGGGGACGAGAGCAAGGTTTTTTGCACGACACGGGGGCTGCCGAGAGGCAGGGCCCATTGTCCCAAATCCCCCACATCCTCCCGAAGATAGGTGTTTTTGATGCGATGGTGTTGTAGCTGGGCTTCGATATCCAGACGGTGAAAGATCCACATCCCCACAAAGACAAACCCAAAACTCGACCATGTATTGGCGGGCTGCATGATCTGTCCGAAACGAAGGGCTTCACAAAAGCAGTCGTGCGGCATACAGGTTGCGGGAGCCCACGATTGCCAAAGCTGTGCGAGGCGTGGCAACGCAACCATCACAAAGGCACTACCACCCACCAACATGCCAAGGCCACCCATATAAACTTGCGGAGGTTGCAAACGCATCGCGTTCCTTTCGTATCGTGCGGCGAAATAGAGTGTCGACGAGCAAGAGACCAGATCGTGCAACGCTCACGTTTTGCGGTAAAAAAGAGCAGAACCAAACGGAGCGCTGCCCGCGTTATGCGGCGAAACCAAAGAGAAAAGCAAGATGCTTCGTGGAGTGCCGCTCCTTTTGGCCGATTTAGCGGAGTTTTAGAGCTGCGAGTGCCAACAACGCCAACATCCCCGAAACGATCCAAAAACGAACCACGATCTTGGGTTCCGAGAGTCCGCGATGTTGGAAAGTGTGATGGATCGGCGCACGGTAAAAGATCCGACGGCCCAACACTTGTATCCCCAACCAATCTTGGATCGCCACCGAAACCAACTCGGCCAAGAAAACACCACCCAACAGAAAAAACAAGAACTCTTGTTTTAACAACACCATCACCGTCCCCAAGATACCGCCCAAGGTGATCGAACCTGTGTCTCCCATAAAGATCTCCGCAGGGTAGGTGTTGAACCACAAGAACCCCACCAACGCCCCCACGACCGCCCCGCAAAACACCGCAGCTTCACCCGCCCCCGGCAAAAAGGGATACCAAAGATAACGTGCGATCAACAGGTTTCCGAGAAAATACGCATAGATTCCAAACACCAAAAACGAAAAGATCGTGGGTCCAGTCGCCAAACCATCCAAACCATCGGCAAAATTGACGGCGTTGGCTGCATACACGATCATAAAGATGATCACAAAGATGTAGAGCCAAGAAAGATCCATTACAGGGTACTTGTAAAACGGAACGTAAAGCTGGGAAGGACGGAAGGCGATCACTTTGTTTCCCGGGACGGGATACTCCCAATTCTTCGGACAATAGGCCCCCCCGCCACAGGCAGCCACACAAACATCATCGCTGCGGCAAGACTTTGCGTCGGAGTCCCCCGAACATACGGGAGGCGGAGAGCAACGCCCCTCCAAACACACCGCACCGTCGACTCCGCAAGCGTTTTGCTTGCAGTCTGCGTTGGTTTTACAGGGGCGATCGCATTCTTTGGTTTCCCATGACTTGACGCGACAAGAGGCGCTTTTGGCGGGATGAGGGATGGGTGTGGTACCGTTGTACAAGAACAAGATCCCAAAGATCACACCGTAGCCGATCTGTGCGAGGTATTTGGCTTTGCGCGAAAGCCCTGCGTCGCTGTCTTGGTTGCGGATCTTCAAGTAATCATCGATCCCACCGACGGCTGCAAACCAGATCATCGCAAACAGCAGGTAGTACAAAAAAGGACTGCGAAAGTTGCCCCACAACGCAACAGACAGGGAGATCGCGAGGATCATCAAGACCCCGCCCATGGTGGGGGTGCCTTTTTTGCTTTCCACCGACATCACGCTGTAATCCCGCACCACATCGCGGATCTTTCGGCGGTAGAGGAAGTTGATCACCATGCGCCCGATCAGAAGCGTGATCAAAAAAGACGTAATCATCGCAACGATGGTACGAAACGAGTTGTAGCGCACGAGGCGCAGGGGGCCTGCCGCCTCAAATGCTTGGACGAGGTATTCACTGAGGTGGTAGAGCATGCTTGGCCTTCTGTAGCGTTTGGGAGAGATGAAGCATTTTCTCGCGCAGATGGAAGCGCGGCGCAAAACCAATACTCGTCAACAAAAACTGATCAAGATCCGCAGCGATGGCATCAGGCGCGATCACCGCACGCTCGACAAGACGCGTCAAAGCGATCACAACAGCCTCGCGCAAACGCCAGTTGGGATGTGTGTAGAGAGCGCGAAAAGCGTGATAGATCGCAGGATCTTTAGCGAAATGACCCATCGCCAAAATGCCTTCTCGGGCCACCTCAAAATCACGATCTACCATCAGTCCCTTCAAAGCTGCCAAGATCTCGGGATCTTCTCCGATCTGTTCGGAGAAAAAGATGGCGGATTGGGCTGCGCTCGATCGCACTTCAAAGTACGGATCGCGAAACCCCGCCAACAACACTTCCCGCACTTGCGGATTCCACACGTTCAATTGACGCAAGACTTGGAAGGCGTTGCGTCGAATAAAGCCGACCTGCCGAAGATCTCCCCCCAATAGGCGCTGCCATCTCGGCGCGGGTGTCTTGTCTTGAAGAATATACAAGATCAAATCGAGATGCTCGGAAAGCTGGAGCAAGCCGACCAGTTTGACACCGTTGTTTCGAGTCTGCCATGCTTCCGAAGACAAGTAACCATCGGCTCGATACGTCAGATATTCGATCTCTCGCGGTGGGATATCTTTCAGCCCGTAGCGGCTAAGATGCGCCACCAAACCCGCACCGCTCATCTCCGCAAACACAGGCCCATCACTACGCGGGATCGGGCGATCAGGAAGAGACAACAACCGACCTGCGGCCAATTCTTGTACGCGATCGGCGATTCGACCCAACGCACTTACATCTCCAAACGAACGGATCGCTTCGCGCATCTTGGCCAGCCGTTCGGGTTCTTGCAACAAATGCTCGATCGCAGCCGCCAGATCTTCGCCGTTGACCACATCGATCAAGCCTTCTTCGGTGCGTTGGGCGTGCTCATACACCACATCCGCCGCACCGTTGTCTTGGAGCGCTCGTGCGTTGCGAACTTGGTGATCCCCCGGCAAGTTGGCCTTGGGGATGATCAACGCCGCAAGCCCACACACCGCCATCTCCGTCAACGTCCCCGCTCCGCCGCGTCCGACGACCAGATCCGCCGCAGCATAATACTCTTCGATCGGATCGAGGTAGGTGTGCATCGAATAACGCTTGCGTTGTTCTTCGGAAAGTGACAGCGCGGAAAAACGAGACTGGGTGTCATGTTCTGCCCGATACGACGGGCTATCCAAACGCCCCACACCATGAATGACCCACATCTTCGGATCTTGCAACAAGCGCGGTAATGCGTCGATCAGCGCACGGTTGATCGTCCGCGCTCCTTGGCTCCCCCCAAAAGCCAACACAACACGCGCATCCAGCGGGATATTCAAACGCCCTCGCGCTTCTGCTTGTGTGATGCCCACCATCTCCTTGCGGACGGGATATCCCACAAACTCTGCTTGTGGCAGATAACGGCGGCTCTCTTCAAAGCTCACCCCCGTCCGATCCGCCAACTTGCCGATCAGAAGATTGAGTCGTCCCGGCATCAAGTTTGATTCGTGTACAAACGCCCTTGCCTGCGTCAGTTTCAACCGCCGCAACAACACCCACGCCAACAGGATCGGAGCCGAAACATACCCACCCGTCGCGATGATCGCATGAGGCTGATAACGCCGTAAGATCAGGATCGATTGCAAGATCCCAACACTCAGACGCCACGCAAAGCGCAACAACGCTACGCTTGGGCGCGCTCCCGGCCATCCTTCGCTCGAAACAAAGCGGATCTCATAACCCCTCTTGGGTACGATCTTTTCTTCCGATTTGCCTTTGACACCCACATACAAAAACGCTGCTTCGGGTTCACGACGACGCAACTCATCCGCCACAGCGATCGCTGGATAGACGTGGCCGCCTGTTCCACCACCTGTCAACAAATAACGACGCTTTTCCAAGGCTCTCTCCTTGCTTAGGCCACCGATGACACGGTTCTTCGGTTGCGCTGATCTTAAAAAGCCTCCCACCAACAAGCAAGAAATCAGCATCGCCCTTGCGTCGTGGATTTATTTTGTGAGGCGTCACCCCACGCCGCACCTTTGCACAAGTTGATGCGACGCAAACACACGGGAAAAAGGGCAAAAGATGATTTCGGCATTGACGCGGGGGCTTGGCTTGCATATAAAGACAAGCCTTTGAGCCAACACAAAGACATCGCCTCCTCGTTCATGTGCGATGCTGATTTCGCGTTGGCGTTTTTGTATCTGCAAGCAGGCATTGGAAAAAGACAAGGGAGGCCCTCGTGGTCAAGACAGCAAACAAGCCCAAAAGTGGCAGCAAACCGAGCCGTAAAGAACTCAAACAACCCGATCAATTTGTCGAGGTCGGCACCCAAAGCCTCGATTGGGTCCACAACCACCGTCATCAAATCCTCGCAGGTTTCATCGCCATCATCTTGATATCGCTTGGTGTGTTCTTGTTCTTCTATATGCAAGAACGCAACAACAAAGCCGCGACCCAAGCTCTCGGAGAAGCCCTCAAGACCTACGAGGCCAAGATCAGCAACGAAGCCAGCAGCGATAGCACCGAGAAAACCTTCAAGACCGAAGCCGAGCGCGATAAAGCCGCTACCACCGAGTTCGAGAAAGTCTCCCAAAACTACGCAAGCTCTAGTGCGGGTGCGTTTGCGCATCTTTATCTTGGACACATCTACGCCAAACAAAAAGCATTCGCCAAAGCACAACAAGCCTACGAACAATTTTTGCGTTCCTTCCCACCAAACGATCCTGTCCGATTCCTCGGCATCGACGCACTCTCGTATGTTCTCGCGCAAACCAAAAAAGAAGCCGAAAGCCTCGAACAACTCAAACGATTCGGTGAAGAAGGCGCGCCGATCTACCGCTCTTTTGCACTCATGCGCCTCGCAAGCCATTACGAAGCCAAAAAAGATCTGACCAAAGCGCTGCACTTCTACGGTCTTGTCGGCCAAGACAAGCTCAACAGCGAATACCAAAAAGAAGCCAAAAAACGCGCAGCGGTCTTGGCCCTCCAAGCTCCTGCGCAACCCGCCCCCAAGCAGCCCGCTCCTGCGCAACCCGCCCCCAAACAGCCCGTTGCACCGCGCAAATAGTCCTCTAACGTTCCTGCCATCGGCCCGTCACTTGTGTCTTCACACACGGAGAGATTTGGTTATGCACAAACCACCAAGGCGTTTTGTTTTCGGATGCTTGGTCTTTTTCGCTTGTCTTCCGTGGTGGGCTTGCAGTAGCAGCCAACAACAAGTGACGTTTTCCGCTTTTGTGCGCGGTGCAAGCAAAGCCAAGCGCCGCCTTGCGTATCCTGCGCTGTTTGGCCCCCACAGCCACACAGGCGCACAAACCGAGATCCTGTCTTTGTTGTGGACGGGTTCTCCCGATCCCGACAGCCGCTTTGTCTGGAATCGATGGGAGATCCAAACCGAAGAACACGCAGCCCCCGCGATCTCCCAAGACGGACAACAGCTTTATGTCGGAGGTTCGAACCAACGCCTAAGCTGCATGGCCACCCGCACAGGAAAGCACTGCTGGACACGCACGCTCCAAGGTCGTCTCGCTGCCCCGCCTTACACGCACAAAGAGGTGGTGTTTGTCGGAACCACCAGCGGCATGATCTACGCTATCCACCGAAAGACCGGGAAAACCAAGTGGAAATACCAAGCCGAAGGCGAGATCCTTTCCGAGATGGCCTACGTCGAGGGCGACAAAGAAATCTCTCCCACCCTGTTTGCCACCACCGGAAATGACCAACTCTACGCCCTCCACGGGGAAAACGGCAAACTGCTCTGGCGTCACAAACACGAAAGCAGCACCGAAACCACACTCTCTGTACGCGGTCAAAGTCCCCCCACCGTTCACAAAGACAAGGTCTACACAGGCTTTTCAGACGGAACCTTGGGAGCCTTCCAAGCCGGCGATGGCAGCGTGGTTTGGCAAAAGTCCTTGCGCCAACAAGAGCGTTTTATGGATATCGATGCGCCTGTCGTGATTCGGGGAGCCTATCTGTACGCCGTATCGTACAACACAGGACTCCACGCCCTTCGCCTCCAAGATGGCCAAAAGCTGTGGACCTACGCCATCCAAGGCGCAGGCCCCCCCACCTTCCACGAAGACAAGCTCTATCTCAGCAACTCCGAAGGCCGCGTCGTCTGCCTCTACGCGCTCAGCGGCAACAAGATCTGGGAACAACGGTACAAAAAAGCCGGAGCCTTCAGTTCGATCATCGCCACTCCCACCTATCTGTTTTTAAGCGGCAACCGCAACGGGCTTTATGTGTTGCGACGAGATGCAGGTCATCTTGTCCAAGCACTCCGCCTTTCGCGTGGTATCTCCGCACCACCCGTTGTCTTTGGGCAGCGCCTGTTTGTCTTTGCCAACAGCGGCTTTGTCTTCGGCTTTTCGATGGGACTCGAACGCAACATCCGCTTCTCGACCGAAGAATAAGACGATATCCGAGAGGAATTCTACACACCACATCCGCCCACCTCTTCCCTCGGGATATCGTATCCACTCGCCCCTTCCATGTTGCACCCTTGCAAGCGCAGAATCTAGACATCAGAGAGGCGCTTCTGTTAAGACACAGGCCCAAGCAGCGCACGCCAGCGGTGCAAAGACCGGATGTAAACTCCTGTTGTGGATGGGAATCTTTCGATGCAGACAACGATCAGCCCCTATGGATCGCAAAACACGTACGACATCTTGGGAGCAGAAGCCGCCGAGACCTACGCGCTCGAAGATCGGATCGGGGTGGGAACTTTTGCGGATGTGTATCGCGCCAAACACAACAAGTCGCGTGAGTGGGTGGCAATTAAGGTACTACGCGCTCCTTACAGCCGCGATACGTTGGCTCGCTTCAAAAAAGAACTTCGCATCCTTCAACAAATCGATCACCCCAACATCGTGCGCTTGATCGAAGACCGCTCCAACGAAGATATCCCTTACTGCGTGATGGAGTACTGCACCGAAGACTCCTTGATGGCCTTGATGAATCAACAACACGGCGGCCTCAGCATGGGGATGATCGCTCAACTTTTCCCTCAGATCGTGCGTGGCGTCGAAGCCCTTCACCAGCAAGGCATCGTCCACCGTGATCTCAAACCCGCCAACATCTTGTTGACCAAAACCGAGCAAGGATTGTTGCCGAAGATCTCAGACTTTGGCATCGCAAAACGCCTACCCACCGACATCCACCAACAACGCGAATTCACGCAAATCGACGGTGGGCGCACGCTCGACGGAACCTCGCTCGGAACGTTTGGCTATCTCGCCCCCGAACTGCTCGGATACGCCAACGAAGCCAACCAACGCAGCGATATCTTTTCACTCGGTGCGATCCTGTACGAGATGATCGCTTGCATCAATCCCTTCGATGCACCGGACTTTTCCCGCACAGCCCTCGAAGACAACAACGCGGTCTGCCGCTACACACTTTCTGTAGACAACATCCCGCTGCGTTACCACCCCGTGATCCGAGATTGCCTTCAACGCGATCCTGCCCATCGCTTCGGCTCTTGCGCAGAGGTGTTGCGTGCGTTTTCTTCGCCGCCGGCCCCCACCCCCGATACACGGATCGCCAATCTCCAAACCGCGATGCTAGGCGGGTTTGTGGGCTTGCTCTTTTCGTTTTTGTTGATGTGGTTTTTGTTCCCTTCGCTTGTCCCCAACACTCCGCGATCACCAGCCCCTTCTCCCCTTCCATCGCCCCAATCCGCTCCTACCGCTGTGATGCCCTCTCCGATCCAACTCGAACCCCTGCCAAGCCGCCCTTCCGATGCTACCGCGTTGCCCTCGAATACTGCCGTCCTTCCGATACAATCGCATCGCCCTCGAAAACGCCGAACCATCCGCCGCCCACCGCCGCGCCGTCTTTCTTTTCCTGCCTTCCAAGCCCCTGCCACCGCCCCTCAACCCTCCAAACCTGACCCTTATCAAGACCCCCAAAACTCCGTGGCCAAAGACACCAAAGACGCCTTCAATACCACAAAAACGGACCAAGTGTTCCAAGACAACAACAGCCTCAAAAAAGACACCGAAGATGCCTTCTCTCGTGCCAAACGCCCTCCACCCAAACCTTCAAAACCCCGATAGATCCGCCTTTTTTCGAGTATATTAGCGATGACTGTCCCTGCTGAATGGCTTTTGGAAAAAGCCGTGGCTGCTTGCCAACAAGCTCATCCCAACGAAGCCTGTGGACTATGGTGGAAAACCTCCGAAGGATGGGAGATACACGCCTTCACAGCACCGCCCCTCACCACCACACCCACACGATACGCGATCTCCCCCGAAGTGTTGCTACCCATCCTCAAACAAATCGACCAAGAAGAAGGTCGGATCTGCGGGTGGTTTCACAGTCATCCCGAGGCACCGCCCTTTCTCTCGGATGCTGATATCTCGATGTATTGGGCTTCTTCGAGATGGGCTTGGTGGCCTGAGACGCAGATCTTGTTGCTTTCGCCAACCCAAGACGCTTATGCGTGGTGCCTGTACGCCCCGACAGCATCGGGTTCTTGGGAGGCCGTGGCTTGGGGAAGTACACGCTCAAACAGCCAAGCAGAAACGATCTTGTAGGAAGCAGTTGCGGCGTAAGACTTCTTGCGATAGACTCCGCAAGTCTTGATGAGGTGTATTTGGATGTTTGATCTTCTTTCCCATAAAGGGCAAAAAAGCCCGAATCTGCTGCTTCGACGGCGTGCGGAGCGTGCAGAAAAACAACTGCAAGCGGTGATCAAGATCAGCCGTGCGCTGGCTCTTGCGCACGAAAGAAAACAACTCCTCAAGAGGATCATCGAGACCGCTACCGAAGTGATGGAAGCCGATCGCTCCACGCTGTATCTGATCGATGAAGAAACCCAAGAACTCGTTTCGCAGATCATCCAAGGCGAAGAATCGATCCAGATCCGCATCCCCATCGGCCAAGGTGTCGCTGGATGGGTCGCTCAAACGGGCGAAACCGTCAACTTGATCGATGCCTACAAAGATCCCCGCTTTCATGTGAACGTCGATCAAAAAACCGGCTACACCACCCGTTCGATCCTGACCATGCCGCTGCGCGCAAGCCAAGGGCAGATCATCGCCGTCATCCAAGTCCTCAACAAAAGCAACGGCCTCGCCTTCAGCGAAGAAGACGAACAACTGCTCGAAGCGATCTCCGCTCAAGCGACGATCTTCCTCGAAAATGCGAGCTTATACGCTCAAGTCGTTCAAGCCAACAACGAACTCTCCGAAACTTCCCGCGCCCTCCAACAGCGAAACTACGAACTCGATATCTTGTTTGCGATCGAGCAGCAGATGAGCGGTGCCTTTGAATTGGACGAGATGCTCGCCAATATCCTCTCACGAAGCACCGAGATGCTTCATTGCGAAGCCGGATTTATCGGGCTGCTCGACAAAAACAAACAACTCGTCTTGCACAACATCAAAGCGGAAAAAACGGAAAAAGCAAACGAATGGAAAGGGCGCTCACTCAAGACCAACGATAGTCTGATGGGCTGGAGCATCCGCTATAGTCAACCAATCCTTTCCAACGCCCCCACCAAAGATGCCCGATTCAAGGACGACTTCGCAAGCCAGCTCGGCCTCGCAGTCCGAGGCGTGTTGTGCGTTCCGCTGCTCAATGGCGACACATCCATCGGTGCCATCGAGATGATCAACAAACGCAGCGGAGCCGAAGGTTTCACAGACAGCGATCTGCGGATATTGAGCCTGATCGCAGCTCGTGTCAGCCGCGCTGTCAGCATCGGCATCGAACGCAACGAACGCATGCGTCAAAGTCGCCTCGCCACCATCGGAAAGCTACTTTCGGGGATCGTCCACGACTTTAAAACTCCCATGACCCTGATCTCTGGCTACGCTCAACTCACCGCAACCCAAGAAGATCCCGAAAAACGCAAAAGCTTTGCCCAGATGATCCAAAAACAGATCGAACGCCTCAACCACATGACCCGCGAAGTCCTTGCCTTCGCACGCGGCGAATCCACCCTCCTGATACGCAAAGTCCATCTCAACCAATTCGCCAGCGAACTCAAACAACATCTCGAACAAGAATTCGCTCACATCCCGATCCAACTCGACTTCCAATGCAGCTACACAGGCGACGCGCACTTCGACGAAAGCAAGATCGAACGCCTGCTGCACAACCTCTCCCGCAACGCGATCCAAGCTATGCCTGACGGCGGCCACTTCTCCCTACACATCGACCAAGATGGCGATCAACTCGTGATCGTCGCCCAAGATACAGGCATCGGTATCCCCCTCGAACTTCAACCCAAGATCTTCGATTCCTTCGTCACAGGAAGGCCCAACCAAGGCACGGGACTCGGACTCGCCATCGTCAAAAAGATCGTCCAAGAACACCAAGGACACATCAGCTTTACTTCCGAACCCAACAAAGGCACCGCCTTTCGCGTCACCCTCCCCCTCAAAGGCCCCACCCAACTCTCTCCCGCCCAACAAGCCGAAGCTGCTTGATATCACATTACTCTCGTCGTGGCTCTCCACAAAAAAACACTCTCACTTGTCAGATATCGCCCCTGCATCGGTCGTTTCAACGATGCGCTCTGATCGGCTTTTTTCGTGGGGAGCTTCTGCTTTCCCTGCTTCGCCCGTTTGTTGTGAAAGATCCTCAAGAGTCGCTTCTTGCATCAACATCCGCGCTACAGCGTCTTGCGGGACGATATTCTTTGCTCCCACCACCCACACCCCTTTGAGATGATCCGTCGCTTTCTCCTTGCTCGCTCCCAAGATCACCGACACTTCGCACCGCGTAAAACGTGGCTTGGGTTCTTCTTGCGCAGGCTGCCCACCCT
>Ga0154020_10007567_pt1 | contig 12671 bp, 9 predicted proteins | sample Klosneuvirus_201_FD_109709 | JGI IMG/M metagenome (GOLD analysis project Ga0154020, IMG submission 109709) | Active sludge microbial communities from wastewater, Klosterneuburg, Austria - Klosneuvirus_20160825_MG | ecosystem: Engineered > WWTP > Aerobic digester > Activated sludge | place... | reverse complement strand
CTGTGGGCCGGATACCCGGAAGAAACCAACGCGCCTTACGGCCTAGCCAAGAAAATGATGCTGGTCCAGGCTCAGGCCTACCGGCAGCAATATGGATTTAACGCCATTGTACTGTTTCCAGTGAACCTCTATGGTCCCGGGGACAACTTCGACATGCAGACTTCGCATGTCATTCCGGCCCTTATCCGCAAGTGTGTGGAAGCGCAAGCCAAAGGTGAGAAGCAGGTCGTACTGTGGGGAGATGGCTCACCGTCGCGGGAGTTCCTCTACGTGGATGATGCAGCCCGCGCCATTCTGTTAGCGGCTGAACACTACAATGGCGACGAGCCGGTGAACATCGGCACGGGTGAAGAGATTACGATTCAAGATCTGGCGCATCTGATCGCCGACGAGGTGGGCTACAAAGGGGAACTCGTGTGGGATACCGGCAAGCCAAACGGGCAACCCAGGCGGTGCCTCGATACAAGGCGGGCGAAGCAGCTGTTTGAGTTTGAGGCGGAAACGAAATTGCAAAAGGGAATACGGAAGACCGTTGCCTGGTTTCATACGAACCGGGAGTCATTTCGTGAGGTCGCGTTTTAACCTCAGTCGCTGTCGCCTATCATGTAAGTAGAGGCCGCGAGATTCGTTCCGTATAAAGTCTTCCATGCCATCCAATACAGGGAGTGGAATGTTTACGCCAACAGCTAGAACCGTTGCGATCATTCAACGAGAGATTCCACATTATAGGATAAGATTTTTTGAAGAATTGTATGCCCAGGGCAGATCGGCAGGATATGAAATCCTGGTGTACGCAACGTCGCACCCAATACAGAACGGTACCGCCCCCGCATTCCCTTATCGTATTTTGCCTTTACGTCTGTTTGGAAATGGCAAGTCGAGTGCCTATTGGATGAACGGGCTGGAAGCCGAAATTGCCGGCACCGATGTCGTGGTGGCTCCGCAGGAATTGCAATGTTTGACGGTACCTTATCTGTGGGCGAAACGGAAACGGGTATGTAAGACTTGGATCTGGTGGGGACATGGATACAACCATCAGGCGTCTGTAAATCCTTCCTTGGCAACCGATGCAAAGGAACAGTTCAAACGATTTCTGACAAAACGTGCAGACGGCCTCATTACATATACGGAAGGCGGTGCAAACTATTGGCGGCAACAGGGCTTAGATGAGCACCGAGTCACCCCTTATTTGAATACTATTGATGTTGAAGGACTCCGAAAAGCCGGCGCTGAGGTCACTGCGCGACAATTAGTCAAACTGCGGCAGAAACTTGGGTTGGAGGATAAACGCGTTTTATTATTTTCGGGCCGCTTGTATCCAGAAAAGAGGGTGGACTTTCTCTTGAGAGCATTTGCGCTTTTGAAGCATACACACAAAGATGTCGCACTCCTGATCATTGGTGATGGCGGGGAGCGGAACAAGTTAGAGTACCTTGCTGAGAAACTTGGTATTCAAGACGTGCATTTTCTGGGCGAGTGTGTTGCAGCGAAGGACTCCGCGCCTTACTTTAATATAGCCGAGCTGATGGTCATACCAGGCTTGGTCGGACTCGCCATTGTTCATGGGTTTGCCTATGGGTTGCCATTGTTCACCACTCGCCACGATTTCCATAGTCCTGAGATTGAATATCTGACAGAGAGAAATGGTGTCATGACTTCCGATGACGAGAGCAGTTATGCCAGAGCCATAAGAACAGCACTCATCACAGATTCACACCTGATGGCCTTGCGCAAAGAGGCCAATAGGGCGGCTGATGGATTGCTGCTGGTACTTGCGGTTGAACGATTTATTAATGGGATTACGAAAGTCATCCAATGTTGAAATAATTTTGATTTGTTAGCTGTTAAAGGGGGCCGGGAGGAAGAAATGATTGTTTTCATTTTCACAGCTTTCCTCGTGATCTTCTTCTTCGATATGTCTCAAGCACAGGATGTCCAGCAACCTGCACCCTTTAAGGGAAAGCGGGCAATACTTGACGGAGACATACCACTTTGGACAGACCCAACAGCTCTGGACCGGAGATTGCTCAGGATTAAAGAGGCAGGGTTCAACGTCTACATGCCTACGGTATGGCAAGGGCGGGGTACAGTCTGGCCGTCACGATACGCCGACTGGGACACAAAACTTGCTACACACTCCAAGACAAATTTTGATCCTCTCCATCACCTCATTCAGAAAGCTCATGCACTGGGAATTGAGGTACATCCCTGGTTCACAGTGACTCTGCGTCAGGAAGATATTTTTCCAGAATTGGCTACACCCGGAACTCCTGCAAGAGCCTTTGATGTTCACAACCAAGCATTTCACGAACTTATTACAAATCTGGTAGGCGAAGTAGTCGCGACATACGACGTGGATGGGATCAATCTGGACTACGTGCGTGCTATTGATTTGTGCTTCAATCAAACCTGCAAAGCTGATTACAGCTCACGCTATGGTCGAGATATAAATAGAGACGCAGCGCTTCTTAAGATTGTGCCTGGAATGGCAGGCCCGTTGGTTGAGTATCAAAAGTCAGCGGTTACCGCAATGGTGAGATCAATTTCAGAAAATATCAGAGCCATAAAGCCAAATATTTTGATCAGTGCTGATGTGTTCGTCGGTCATGCGCCACTAAATCAAGGGCAGGATAGTGTGTCTTGGGTAAATAGCGGCCTCGTTGATGTGCTGCTAAGGATGGACTACTTTCGGCGACTTAATATTGAGTCCATGGAGGCCACTAGGAGTGAGTTGCACAATCCGGATGCCCAGAGTTTCCTTATTTCAAATATGTCGAATCCTGAGGAATTGGGCGCCAGAAAAGACAATTTTGCCCGGGATGGATCATGGTTGGCCGACACTATCTCCATGGTTCTTGACCGTTGGCCCGAAACTGGCATTGCCGTTTATTTTTATAAATATCTTACTGATGAGCAAGTTCAAGCCCTCAAACGAGGTCCTTTTAGAAGTTCGAATACGTCACCTGTGCCTCCTGAAAATGTGAGAGCAAATTAAGTATTCCTCATAGAGGAACTCTCTTTAAACACTGCATTGCATTAGGTCCATCATGGGCCTACCGAGTAATCTTGTCGTGCAACAATCTAACACACCACCGGTCTTTCGGCTCAGACTCATCGACCTAATTGTTTTCCTACCTTTATTAGGACGGTCATTTTTTCCGCACGTCCGGGACACAGGTTCGATAACGTTTCAATCTTCTTTCACGGACCCACAAATACTCGGTACCTACATCCTATGGATATACTGTTTCCATCGTATTGTTAGACGCCCGACCGACCTTTTAAACCTTTCACGATTAGCGCTGTGGCCTTTTGCGTTGTTCTCCTTAATCGCCATAACTTCAGCTCTTTTTATTTCTCGAGCACCAATGTATTCACTTTGGAGAGCTATTGAAACAACCGGTGTGCTTCTCTGGGGCGCGCTCATCTTAGCTCAAGCTAAACGAGACGGATCTCCACGCAGGTTATTCGATTCATTCTATATCATGAGTTTGGTCATGCTCATGGGCGTAATTGTGACCGTAGTGCGAAACCCAGAACACGTATGGATGATGGAAGGCAAAGGCGTTCAGCGTCTGGACATTAACTCCGGTTTCCTAATGGGTGCAAACTCGATTGGTGTGACTGCTGCGTTGCTCAGCCTTGCAATGATTGCACGCTTAATTATTTCTCCCAAAGCCCAGTATATTGTGCTGTTGAGTATATCCCTGGGGCTTTGCTATGCAGCCCGCTCCAGAACAGGCTTTGTGATACTGGCCTTCGGACTAGTTCTAATAATTGCATATTCTATTCGACTAGCAGGTCGAAGATGGGCAGTCATTGGCACCACGTTCCTTGGACTGCTCCTGAGTATCGGCCTAATTATAGTGAGTCCTGAGTTTATGGACTCCATAACGCATACCTTCACGCGTGGGCAGGATCAGAAGAACCTTGCGTCGCTAGATGGACGAGTCTCCATCTGGGGCACGGCGCTCAAAGCCTTCCATGGGGCACCGTTTGTTGGGTCTGGCTATGGCACGTACCCTGCTTGGGTTTCTGCGATAGGGCATTTTCATAATGTATATATCGAGATCATGGTAACCATGGGCATAGTTGGACTCATTCCTATCCTAATTCTCACCTCAGTTCTTGCTACGCGCATAGTCGGGGTTTGGTTGCGGGCTCCTGATGGCACAACCATGCACCAGCTGGCATCGCTCGATGCTCTCTTATTCGGTATCACCTTAATCTTGTCTGATATGACGACAGCCGGAGCCGCTTACTATTCTTGGCAATTAATAGGGATGGTTGTGCTTTCGGTAGGGATACAGAGCATTCGTGCATATACCTTTAATGATACTACCGAAGACCAGTACGCCTCCATGACTTTTCCCCGAACCCCACTACAAGAAAACCCACATCCCCTGCGGATGACATACAAGTGAGGGAGGTGTGATTTTGGTTCCTTCCACCAATATTAGCCAGACTCTGGCCACTGAGCCGCATAATGCTTCTGAAACTTTTGATATCAAAACTATTGTGTACAGCGGCGGGGCGCTCTTGTTCGCCTCGGCCGTCGGTAATGGAATGAGTTACGCGTTTGGCATATATCTCGCTCGAACCCTTGGCGCGTCGGACTTCGGACTATATGCCCTTGCGCTAACACTTTTTAACATCCTTACATTCTCTGTTGTGTTCGGGATGGATAACGGAGCGATAAGATTTATATCCCGTCACCTGGCCGAGAGACAGCCCGATAAAGCCCGAGCGACATTGCTCACCACACTGGCCATCGCTTTCGGAACTGGCCTCCTCGCGGCAATCATACTTGCAGTGAGTGCCAAGGCCCTTGCGGTGAATCTCTATGGAAAACCTGCTCTGGTCACAAGTCTGCTATTTTTTGCAGCAGCAGTACCATTTGCTACAGTCGCCATTGTTCTCTTGTCTTCACTCCAGGCATATCAGACTGTTCGTTACACTATTTTGATAAAGTATTTATGGGAACCAGTCGCGAAGTTCGTATTATCTGCTGCGGCACTTTGGGCCGGTTATCAACTCATAGGGGTATTGTCCGCAATTGTTTTCACTTTGGTTGCCAGTGCTGCTCTTGCGCTTCATGCAGCTTGGCGAGTTGCCTTCGAGCACAGTATCACTCGCCCGATATTGCACAGACACGAAGTGAAGGAGCTTTTATCCTATTGCTTCCCACTTGCGATATCTAATCTCTTCGGAGTGGTGGCACCACGTTCGGACATCCTGATCCTAGGGTATTGGACGAACTCTCAAGAGGTGGGAATTTATCTTGCTGCATTTCAAACTGCAGCCGTCATGTCTCTGGTGCTAGGTGCTTTTAATACTGCGCTGGCACCAATCATTGGTCGAGCTTGGAGTCAGCAAGATGGATGCAGAGTGAAGGAGAGCTATCAGGCTGTCTCGCGTATTTCTGCAACTGTCTCCCTCCCGATATTCTGCATCCTAATCATTTTTACTCAGGACATTCTCTCCCTTTTTGGGCCGGTTTTTCTGGGCGGAACGACGGTACTCATCATTCTAGCGGTGGGGCACCTTTTCAACAGCGGTACAGGATCGGCTAATACGATACTCCTAATGTCAGGCCATTCCCACCTTGTTATGACAAATACCGTTAGCATGGGAATGGCGTTGCTTCTGGCCACAGCCATCGCCATCCCACTATGGGGCATGACTGGCGCAGCCGTCGCTGCGTCCTCCACTTTTATAATTACGAATGTCCTGCGAGTATTTCAAGTCTGGAAACTGCATCGGCTGCAACCTTACACATGGAGTCTGATCAAGCCGTCGACTGCCGCCGTTGTCTCATGTGGAGTCGTCCTGATAGCACAACAGGCAGGGGATGTTTTTCCTCGTCCCTTTCTTGCACTCATTCTAGGAGTGACCTATTTATGGATTTTGGTGTTACTCGGCATGCATGAGGAAGATCGTCTTCTGTTACAGACACTACGTGGAAAAATCAAAAGCATCCTCCCGGCATAGGTTGAGGGCATGTGATGATCACTACCATCTGCAATGCATCCAGGAGAAGAAATCATGATTTTTCGAAAAGATCCTAGGGTTACTGGTAAAGAACACTATCAACGAATCTATCGGGAAGACTTAGATGATCAGGCAGAATGGCTTCGGCGGAGTGCCCGGGAGAAAGTCGACTCAATTGAACGCCTGTTAAGAGAGAATGCGATTTCTCCAACCACTATCCTCGAATTGGGATGTGGCACTGGCGCGGTTATCTTGGAATGTCAGCGTAGGGGAATTGCAGACAACTATATAGCCGTCGATTACTCGCAACACGCAATTGAATATCTTAAGGAAAACTCTACCGGGATTACCGCTATCGCCGCAGACATAACCTCTACACCAACCTTACCCCTGGAATGTGATGTGGTCATATTAAGTCACGTCATTGAACACATTGAAAGCCCAGATCAATTTTTGCGTTCAGTCGGCAACTTGAATTTTTCTTATCTCATCGCTGAAGTACCGCTGGAAGATCTTCCAGCTGGAAAACTAAAGGCGTGCTTGTCCGACCGAACGCGTAATCCAGCGGGTCATGTTCAATTTTTCACCGCAACCTTATTTCAACGGCTCTTGACCTCTAATGGGTTTACTATCCTGAACTCCAGAAGATATGTGCCTACTCTGGACCTAGACACTATTAGGTTTGTATGCAGGAAGAATGGGTGGGGATTCCTCCGAAGGATGAGAATGGAGGCGACATTCACCTATCTACTTCCCGTTTTGAGACCGTTGTGGTCAAAAATTTATTATGCGCACTATGCCGCACTTTGCCGAAAGGTGTCGTAGCGTTCGCTTTGAGCGGAGATCATGATCTCTAAACGGCACATTCTAATTCTCGGTCCCACGCCTCCACCATTCCATGGCGTAGCAGTCTCAATACAATCATTGCTCGACTCCGCGATCGCGGATCGCTTTCGAATCTCTCACCTGGATCTAGCCGATCGACGAGGCATTCAATATGTCAATAAGCCGGACTGGTATGATGTAGTTCTTTTCTCCAAGCAATGGGTAGGACTTATTCAAATATTGATTCGGAACCGCCCAGCCGTCACCTATCTGGTCCTGTCTCAGTCGAGTATAGGATTTATTCGTGACAGCCTATTTATCTGGCCAGCCTACTGGGTCGGAAGCCGCCTCGTACTTCATCTTCATGGCGGCAATTTCCGCGAATGGTTTCTCGGTCGATCTTGGTTGATGAGGACCTATGTCCGCGCCGTACTTGGCCTAGCCACTCGCGTTGTGGTCTTAGGGGAATCGTTCAGAAATCTCTTCGATGATCTCGTGGATGCACAGAATGTGTGTGTAGTGCCCAATGGAATCGACTGGCCAAACCCGGAGCGCACCGTAAGAAGGCGAGACAGCAACGCCAGATATCGAGTGCTTCATTTGAGCACATTGAGCCACTTGAAAGGTGCGCTGGTACTCCTGAAGGCTATCCCTCTGGTCGTGAACTATCGGCAAGACGTCGAATTCATATTTGCCGGTCCCTGGTCACACGAGGAAGATGAGCAATGGGCAACGGCATTTATTAAGGATACGCGTATCGCCTCCTACGTTCGGTTTACCGGCCAGGTGGATGGGACAGAAAAACAGACCCTGTTTGAGACCTCCCATCTTTTTGTCTTTCCCGGCGTGCAACAAGAGGGACAGCCATTGGTGGTCCTCGAGGCAATGGCTGCGGGCCTACCCGTCGTCTATACGGACCGTGGCTGTCTAAGGGAAACCATAGGAGGTCGAGAGTGCGGAGTGGAAGTCAGGATAAATGATGCAGACGATCTTGCAGACAGTATTGTATGGCTGCTCGACCACGAGGAAGACCGTAAAGCTATGGGGCTGGCTGGGTACAAGCGGCAGCGACAGTTATTTTCACGAGACGCGCACGTTCAAAGAATGACCCAGGTGTTTGAGGAAGTGGTGCGAGATGCGACTAAATCGAAGGCTCCGTCGAACGTAACGGCTACAATTCCTAATCATGATGGGAAGAAACGAGTGTAAGATAACGATGGAACATTCGACCTCTGAAACAACTGCTCGATCGACAGCGGCTTGCATTCTGCTCGGGGTTCGCCTAGGAGAGGGCAGCGTGGCGGTTCTCACTCGCGAAGCGCTCGCGGCAGTGGACCGTAGCCGAGCGCAAATTGTGTTCGCTTGTGCAAACCCTCATTCCTTGGCCGTTGCACAGACTGATATTAGGTTCAGGGAGGCACTGAATCAGGCAGAGCATGTCGTGGTCGATGGGGTGGGGATCAGCTTAATGGCTCGACTAGCCCGCGTGCGCTGTGGTCCGAGAATAACCGGTCACGACTACTTTTATGCCCTGCTAAATGCCTTGCAACAGCGCGGGCAGGGTCGAATCTTTTTCTTCGGATCCTCGCAACGAGTACTAGATCTCATTGCGGAACGTTTTCGGCTTGAATTTCCGGCGCTGACGCTGAGCGGCGTGCTTTCACCACCATTCGGCTCTTGGAGCCCTGCCGAGAATGCTGAAATGGTGAAGCATATCAATGATGCCAAGCCGGATGTGTTATGGGTAGGAATGACCGCGCCAAAACAGGAAGTTTGGGTTCAGGCTAACCGCGAGAATCTCTATGTTCCGGTCATCGGCTCAATTGGGGCAGTGTTTGATTTCTATGCCAGGACACATCCACGTTCGCCAGAATGGATCTGCCAAATCGGATTGGAGTGGGCATACCGACTCATAAGAGAACCTCGCCGCATGTGGAAAAGAAATCTTATCTCTGCACCTAGATTTGTAGGAATGGTTCTGTGGCGACATATCTTTGGATTTTCCAAATAGACATCACGGTTCCTACTCCATGCGACCTCGATAGTATCAGGCCATTCGGCCCTAGTGATTTTCCAGAGACAGAGATTCTGCATCAAGTTGATACATCACGCGCTCGAATATGGCTCGAAAGGACACGCGTGAATGGTATTTCATACACTTTGAAAAATACGTATGATGTTTTTTTTCGTTTCTCACAAAAAAGTGCTTGCGCAGTTTTTCGCTTTTAAGTAGTGTGCAGAACCGCTGCGGGTCTCATGTGGGACTAGGAACCTTTCATTCGTCTCATATTTCGATGAAAGATAATGGGGACAAGGTTATTCCATTCGCGAACGGAGGAGAGAAGATGAGAAAGGGACAGCGCAAGAGGACCAGTCTGACCATAGGGGTGGGAATGGGGCTTTTCTGCTCATTGCTCCTTGTCGTGGTACCAGGCAACGCCGCCAACGTCCCGTTCAATTTCAGCGGCTCGGTTGCGGAAGTTCACGGCGGTGTATTTACAGCAGGAGGCTCCGGAGTGAACGGGTTCGGTTCGGCGCTTCCAGTGTCTGGAAGCTTCACTTTCAACTCCGCCACTGCGGATGTTCTGCCGGGGGATCCCATGTGGGGCCTGTACGCCAACCCGATCCAAAACATGACCGTGAAGGTTGGTAACTACACAGCAACGTTCTCTCCCGGCTCCAGTGTCATGCAGGTGATCAACAACCCCGGGCTCGGTGACACATTCAAGGTGACGCTCAATGGATTTACGAGCAGTCCTGCCACGGTAAATGGCTTGACGCCCACGACCTTCGAAATGGAGTTGGTCAACCCCAACGGTAGTGTGTTCTCGAATGACCATCTCCCGACGACTCCTCCGAGCCTCTCATCGTTTGCTTCGAATCAATGGCGGCTGGTTTTTAGTGGAGTAGGTAATAGGGTCCAGGGTGCCCTCACCTCACTCGTTCCATTGCCTGCGGCTGTGTGGTTATTCGGAGCTGGATTGATTGCATTGGTTGGATTGGGTTCGCGCGGTCTGGTGACGCGAAAAGAGTCGTAGGGTTGACTCAGAATGGGCGGGTCTGCTTGATACGCACCCGCCTCGTTTCACTGCCCGCGGTGCTTAGCATCTACGCCGCTTCCAACGAAACTATTACGATTCACGTCAGTTACCATTATTTTCCCCTCTCCCCCGACCGGGGGAGAGGATTAGCATTACATCCAGGTGTTCAGTGGCTGTCATCGGATTACTGACTGTAGCCGTATTGGGCTACATCTACGCCGACAGCTTGGTTTTTCTGGTTGGCCAATGGGGACGAGACGACTATAGCCACGGACCGTTTATCCCGGTCATCAGCGCATTTCTCATCTGGCAACGACGGACTCAGTTGGCGACAACCGGGATGTCCCCCTCCTGGTGGGGGCCTGTGCTTGTTGGCATCGGGTTGCTCCTCTTTATACTGGGAGACTATGCCACGCTTTTTGTTCTCCTCCATCTCTCATTGTGGATTGTGATCATAGGCGTCACGCTCTCCTTCATTGGCCGTCCTGCGTTGCGCGTACTGGCATTTCCGCTGAGCTATTTGTTAACGGCAATTCCTCTCCCGGTTTTTCTCTACAATTCACTCTCAAGCCAGTTGCAGTTGTGGTCGTCGGCTTTGGGGGTCGGATTTCTGCAGGCGATCGAGGTCACGGCGTTTCGAGAGGGCAATGTGATCGACCTCGGCCCGGTTCAATTGCAGGTCGCCGAGGCATGCAGCGGGATCCGTTACCTCTTTCCCCTTACGTCATTGGCTCTCCTCTGCGCGTACCTCTACCGGGATCGCCTCTGGAAACGCATCCTGCTCGTACTATCGGCCCTACCGGTGTCGGTCTTCATCAATGGCCTCCGCATCGGAATCGTCGGTGTGCTCGTGGAATTCTATGGCCCGCAGGCGGCGGAGGGGTTCCTGCATCTCTTTGAAGGCTGGGTCTTGTTCCTCGCCACCCTGGGTTTCCTCCTGTTCGAAATGTGGGTCTTATCGAAAGTCCATCCTTTGCCTGGATCAGAAAGATTCTTAGAACGGTTCTCATGGGAAATCACTCCGGACTCGACGAAACCGGTAAGGGCGATGTCGGGCGTGCCACCCAGGACGCAGGGCAAGATACCTGCCTATGTCGGGAGTTTGGCACTCATTCTCCCCGTTGCACTATTGTCCCCGTCGATCGGGGAGCGGCAGGAGATCGTTCCTGATCGTTCGGCGTTTGTTGATTTTTCCATGCGCATCGGAGCCTGGCAGGGCAGTCCACAGCCGGTGGAGCCTCAACTGATTTCGACCTTGCGGTTTGATGATTATTTGCTGGCCGACTATACAGCTCCAGGCGGTGGGCCGCTTACGCTGTACATGGCCTACTACCAATCACAGCGAAAGGGCCAATCCGCCCATTCCCCCCAAAGCTGCATTCCCGGCGGCGGATGGGAAATCACATCCAAGGGGACCGTGAATCTGCCTATGGATGGAATCACCGAACCGGTCAATCGTGTGCTGATCCAAAAGGATCGGCAGAAACAGCTGGTGCTGTATTGGTTTAAGCAGCGCGATCGCATGCTGGCGAACGAATATCTGGTGAAACTGTATTTGTTCTGGGATGCCATGATCAGACAACGTAGTGACGGGGCCCTGATTCGACTGTCCGCCGCCGTGGATCCAGGCGAAGATGAGCAGGAGGTCGAGCAGCGATTGTTGCAATTTGCCCGAATCATTCAACCTCAACTCACTCGGTATATTCCGGACTAACCATGAGCAGCGCGGTCTTTTTCAGCTTCATCACCTCCCTGTTCATCTGCATGGCGTTGATCCCGCCGCTGCAGTTGAACGCGGGGCGCTGGCGGTTCATGGATCTTCCAGGCGAACGAAAGGTCCATGCGAATCCGATTCCGAGGATCGGCGGCATCGCGTTCGGCTTCGCGGCACTCTTGTCCATTTTCTTTTGGGTACCGCAGGATCCGATCATGACGCCGGTGTTGGTGAGCGCGACGATCCTCCTGGGATTCGGTATTTGGGACGACCGTGCCAACCTGAACTACAGAATCAAACTCGTCGGACAGTTACTAGCCGTCTTCGTGGTTGTCGTCATTGGCCATATTCGCTTCGAACAGATCCCGTTTTTCTATTCCGAAGAAGCGCCGCTCTGGCTGACGATTCCCTTGACCGTGGTGTTTCTGGTCGGGGCCTCGAACGCCGTCAATCTCTCGGACGGCCTGGACGGTTTAGCCGGAGGTCTGGCCTTTCTGAGTTTTGCCGGCATTGCTTATCTCGCCTATCTGTCGCATGACAGCACTGTGTTAGTGCTGGCTGCAGGATTCTTGGGCGGATTACTGGGATTCTTGCGCTACAACACCTATCCGGCGCGGATCTTCATGGGCGACGCGGGTAGTCAATTGCTCGGCTTCTCGATGGGTGTCCTTGTACTCCTCATGAGCGATTCCGGGCGCGCCCCCTTTCCCGTTTCGATCGGTATGCTCCTGCTCGGGCTGCCCTTCCTCGATACGATTGCGGTCATGGGGCACCGGCTTGCGAAGGGCCGCTCGCCCTTCATCGGCGACCGCAACCATGTGCACCACAAACTCCTGGCGCTCGGACTGTCTCATTACGAAGCCGTCATCGTGATCTATGGGATCCAGGCGGTGATGGTGGGCCTTGCGTATCTTCTGCGCTGGCAATCCGATGGACTGATTCTCACCATGTACGGTACCTTTGCCATCGCGATGTTTGCCCTGTTCGTCGCCACGGAACGGCGCCGGGTTCCGTCGTCGGTTTCATCGAGCGGCCGTGTCCTTTCCGACACCAAACTGGCCAGGGCAGGATTGTGGCTCAGCGAGATGGCGCCACGCTTT
>Ga0154020_10007566_pt1 | contig 12672 bp, 9 predicted proteins | sample Klosneuvirus_201_FD_109709 | JGI IMG/M metagenome (GOLD analysis project Ga0154020, IMG submission 109709) | Active sludge microbial communities from wastewater, Klosterneuburg, Austria - Klosneuvirus_20160825_MG | ecosystem: Engineered > WWTP > Aerobic digester > Activated sludge | place... | reverse complement strand
CGTAAGATTTTTTACCCGCGGTGAATCTTCGGTGGAAGCTCTTGACCCCGGTGAAAATAAATACATCTATGACATGCAACGCAAAAACCCCGGGGAAGTCGCCTGGGATGGCCGATTTAAGTTTAGTAAGGAGGCGGCAGTCGGCTGGCATCTTGCCTATGTATTAACAGGGCAAGCATCTGATCCGCTCGATCCCTATAGCATCTCCTATTCGGGGGCTGCGGGTGACAGCAGCCGTGTGCGCCAGACCAGCTCAGTGTTGCGCAACAAGAACCACGTCGAATTAGGCGTTGCTGGTCGCTTTCAGCCATCCGACATGTTTGGACTCCTCGGGGGAATTTATTACAAACAGGCTGCTTACGCCGAAAGCTCCTACGCGTCGCTGGAGGCCGAAAACCTCGGTGGTATGCAAGTTAATATGGGTGCAGACGCTAAAATCGATCAGATCCGCGGCTTCCTGCAAGCGGGGTATGCCCTGGAAAATTCCGCAAGCTATACGCTATCCGATACGACCCGCAGTCAAGCCAAACTCAATCAAACTCAAAAATCTCCCGTGGAAAAGGGCACGACCGTGAAAGTCTCCCAGGGAAGCTGGAATGTGCTGGGGGGAGCCAGTTATAAGTTTTGACTAAGAACCTGCCGGCCAGCCGGAATTCCTTTAACCGGCTTGCGGACAGTTTTTTTCAAGGTTTTTTGTGAATGGTTTAAATTCGGACCATCTCCCACTGCCGTCTCCGGCCCTCCCGCGGGAACGAGCTTCCTAAATGCCATTTATTTCTATTAAATACAAAGAGTTACTAAGATCCCGCCGTGCAGACACTGGTTTGGCACATCCCCTGCAATAAGAGAAAGTGCGAGGCGATGTCTAACCAAACGACTTCTAACCCTCACCCCAAGCCGGACTTAAGAGTTACGGTCTCTCCAGTGAACCTTCCAATTGACCAACCAATACACATCGCAGACGGCGGGCGCCGGGCCAAGGCCCCGCCCCCGTCTTTTTCCATTTCACATCAAATTGATTCGGGTATCGTTCCATTTCATTGCAACTGAAAAGGTGAACGATGGAGTACCTCCTTGTAGGACTTGTAAGTCTCGGTGCCGCGGCGTTGACTCTGTTTTCCGGCTTTGGCCTGGGTACTCTTCTTTTGCCCGCGTTCGCCCTGTTCTTTCCTGTGGACGTGGCCATTGCAGCGACAGCAGTGGTTCACCTTATGAATAATTTATTTAAGCTTCTTTTAGTTGGTAGAAATGCTCACTGGGGCATCACACTGAAATTTACCCTACCCGCTTTGATCGGCTCGACATTAGGCGCGATGCTCCTCGTCAAGTTAGGCAAATTACCGCCCCTCGCGACCTACCTTTTGCTAGGGAAGGCCTTTCAGATCGAAACAGTCAAGATGACCATCGGATTGCTCATTACCGGTTTTTCAATTTTTGACCTCCACCCACGCCTGAGTAAGCTGGGTGTGTCCAGTCGGTTTATCCCTGCCGGTGGGGCGCTATCTGGCTTCTTTGGCGGACTTTGCGGAATGCAGGGAGCACTCAGAAGTCTGTTCCTGATTCGCGCCGGATTGGATAAAGAGCAGTTTATCGGCACTACCGTCGTTGCGGCAGTCATCGTCGATTTAAGTCGGCTCGCAGTATACGGGAGCTCGTTTGTTTCCACTCATTTTCAAACAATACAATCCGCCGGTACAACCGGACCTGTTCCCATCAACTTGGTCGTCACTGCGACTTTTGCGGCATTGACCGGATCGTTTGTTGGGGCAAAACTGGTGAAAAAGGTGACCCTCACCACAGTCCAGAAAATCGTCGGATTCATGCTGGTGGGGGTTGGACTCGGGATGTGCTGCGGCATCTTTTAAAAAGCCAGCAAAGGACTATGGAAAAATGACATCACGGATCAAAAATGGAATGCGCCACTGGACACGACGCTCCTGTTCACCATTTATTTTATTCGTCGGTGTTACACTCCTGGTCCGGCTGGCCTGGCCAGACCATGAAGCGATCAGTCGTGCGGAAATTGCCACCGGACAACACGCAGTCCCGCCAAAGGATCCCGAACCGGAAGCCACCGAAGTCTCAAATATTGAAGCGACCGTAGCCTACTGCCACGATGGGGACACCTGTCACCTAGTCACGACACCGGGCAAGTTGTGGTTTAACGCCCGCCTTGGCGGGATTGACGCTCCGGAAGTAAAGAAAAAACGCGGAAAAAACAAGGTCGGGCAGGAATACGGTGACCAATCGCGCGACTTTCTCCAGAATGAGGTCATGGGAAAAAAAGTTACGATACGCCAAACCGACCTCGACCAGTACAATAGACCGGTGGTTGAAATTTTTCTTGAACAACGGAATATTAATCTGGAACTGGTGCGCAAAGGGTATGCCGAGGCCTACCGCGGCAAAACAAAAAGACTTGATACGAAAGCTTATATAGATGCTGAGACCATCGCAAAGGCAGAAAAGCTCGGCATCTGGTCTTTGAAAAACTACGAATCACCCGCGGCATTTCGCAAAACTAACCGTTAAAGCCGCCTGATGACAGTCATTGGCCACTGGCAATAATCATCAGGCGGCGACTTCAGCACTGCGATCGTTGGGATCCTTCGCCGTAGGAATGGCGAACGCAAAATCAAGCAGGCACTGCACGACAAAATCCGCCTGTTCTTTGCTAAGATTTCGCAGCATGACCCCGTGAACAAACCCTTTTTCGGTTTCGTATCCCCAGCGGACTTCCCCATCGAGGCTATCAATACCGTGACCGGTCAATTTGTCGCGCATACGCCCACCGGCAGCGTCCATGTGCATTTCCAGAACCGCCCCTTTTGAGATGAGCCGTTCCATGCGAAGAGAAAATCCGGTATGTGAAAAATTAACTAATTCAGCATCGCCAAGATTGGTTTTCACGGTGATTGTGGAAGGGTCATGAACCGGCCACCGCTGATCAATTCGTTCGAGATTGGCAGATTTTCTGAATGCCTCCAAAGATGCCGCGCGCAGTTCAGGCTGCTCAAAGAAGGGATCAAATTCAAACGCCTCCACCAATTCGCTGTGATGCTTAATCCGGATCAATCGGCGCGTCGTCGCCGCTGCACTGAGTCCGAGTGAAGTAACCAGATCACGGGTGGTACTGCCATACATGACCGAATGCATTTCGCATGCTCCTTCGAGACGTTTGGCAAAATTCACTCCGTTACCGACCACAGTAAAATCTATCCTCTCGTTGGATCCCAAATCCCCCAGGAAACAGGATGCCGTGTTGATACCGATGCGCAAGGGATACACCGGATCTCCTGCCTGTGCGGCCTCAAGATTGCGCTGAAGATTAACTTTTTGAATCGCAATGGCACATTTCACCGCACGTTCAGCGTGATCCGTGGACATCTGCGAAGAATCAAAGGAGTAGCCGAAATAACATAACAATCCGTCGCCAAGCGTCTTATCAACGACTCCACCATGTTGGTGCACCATGTCACCAAGACGTTGCAGAATCTGCTTCAGATTATCAAACGCCAGTCGGGGCAACATATTTTCGGCAAACAGAGAGAACCCCACCACATCGATGAACATCAGCGTCACAACCTGCTCACGGGCTTCCAGATGAAGTGCTTCAGGATTGCGAATGAGATTTTTCAGCTCTCCCGGCGCAACAGCTCCGTCAAGGGCCTGCCGCAGGGAGTTCGCTTTCCGTTCGGCGACTCTGGCTTTTTCAACAAATACTGCCAGACCGGTTCCCCAGAAGCCGACGAAAGGCAAAAGCCATGAAATATAAACTCCGGCGAAAACGAATAGCCCCGACACGATGATCATAACAAAGCCACAACCAGAAACCATGACTGGCCAGAAAAACCGCGGCCTCAATATTTTCCCCGACACTGCACCGAAGGCACAGGCAGCCAGAATCATCAGCCAGCCCATGTTGACCACTTTCAGAAAATTCCCGGAAAGGATGGAATTGATCAGGGTCGCGTGCACAAATCCGCCCGGCATATAACCGAACGGAGTAAGACGGAGATCGGTATTTCCGGTGAACATCTGTGGCAGAACCAGTACGTAGTCACCTTCATTTATCTCGTCGATCGGCAGATTCCTGCGAATCTGGTTTAACACCCAAAGCATCGAAACAGATCGCTTCATATAAACGCTTTTAGGCGAAAAATTGAGTATGAGACTGCCTTCGTCGTCCAGAGCAGCTACTTCGCCATTGACCAGCAGGCGCCGGCGGTCAAAAGATATGTTGTCGGCCGCGAACATGCCCAATGATGGCAATAGAACCTGATCGTCGATCCACACAAAAGGAAACACACGTCCGTCCCTTTGAACCAAATGCCCGTTGCGTGAAAATGCTCCGGCGAGCTCCGGCGCTGGACCGTATGCGCTCCACCATTTTCCGGATGACTCTATATTTTCGAGTTTTGGAAACGGAGGCACTGCTTCCGTCCCGGAAGAATACGCTGAAGGCCGATACCAGGGCCGGTCCTTTTGCAGCAATGGCCTTTGTGAAATAGGATTCTCAACAACGAACGCGCCCGTATATACGGGTACACTTAACTGCTGCAGTTTTTCTACTGCGGGCGACGAAGCTGTGACACCGGGAACCTTAGCAAAAATTGCATCGATAAAAATTCCCTTTGGTTTGCGCTCAGCCATCGCTGCCAATACGGCGCTCCATTCATCCCCGTTCATGACCCAGCTTTCCAGGCCATTGGTCAGGGTCTTGTCGTCGATTGAGAAAATTTTCAGCCTGGGATTGAGTGCAGGGGATTGCCCCAAGGCTTCACGCAGGTAAAAATTGAACGCGCGACTGACCCGCGTATCCAGATAGTCCGACACTGGTGAAAAACTTAAACTGGCAATAGCGCCGGCCCACACGACGACAGCGGCAAAAGTCCACTTCCAAGTAGCATTCGGTGTCTGTAACCAATGGCGTGTTTTGGTACCTGTGTTCATCCGGTCATCCGTCCGCAGAAATGCCGATTCACTAGCATGACGTGTTTTTATCGGTCCAACCCCTCCATAACTGTAGACAAACCGGCTGGTAATGGACCCAAAGCGAAAGCGCACCTTTGCCACGTAACTTTACGAAAGTCCGATTCCTTGATACTTTTCCTTTAAAGTCATTGTGTTGACGCCGCTGTCTTCGCCGGAGTATGCCCATCGATGGGTCAGGTTATCGTTCGCCATTTAAAACCAATTGCCAAGACTTCAGCCTTTTTGGTGCTTCTTGGGGGCATTTCTTTCAGTCAGGGATCTCGTGCCCAACCCGCTGACACCCTAACGATCGGTATAGTGAAGCCCCTCGAGGCATTGCACCCTTTGGACGCCAAGACCCCCGAAGATCAGTGGCTGGTAGGAATCGGTATGAGCCCGCTGTTTTTGCGGGACGAAACCTGGAGCTTTTCGTGTGTTCAATGCGAAAAAATCCCCTCGATTGAAAACGGCCTCGCAACCATCAAAAGCGAAGGACGCCGTCAGACCCTCAAAGCCACCTGGGAAATCTCAAAAGAAGCGACTTGGGGTGATGGTACGCCTGTTTCGGCTCAGGACTTTCGCCTTGCCTGGGAAATGGCCAAGTCCCACCCCGATTCGACAGATCATAACGCCAATACTCCACATGTGATGGGATATAAGGCTATAGCCGGATTTGAGTTCGACGCCAAAAACCCACGACGATTTACCGTCACTTACTCTGAAAGTCGTCACGATTTTTTAAATCGCGGCATACTATATCCGATTCCTTCCCATGTTGAAGGTGCCATCTGGAAGACCAGCGCCGGGGATTGGTCGACGTACCGCATCAAAACCCTCTATAAAACTGCGGGGCAGACCCCAGGACTCTATAATGGTGCCTACCTGCCAGCAGCAGACTTAAACGGCCGAAGTCATCTATATTCCCGACGTTCGGATAAGCGACGAATATTGAATCCGGCTTTGCCGTCGCAAATGCACATCAAGCCAGCGCCCAATACCGAAGCACTCCTCAACGACCTGGTGGCAGGGAATATCGACTTGATCCCTGAAGGAGTCATCGACCATTTGTCTCTCCAAAAAACCAGCGCCCTGCTAAAAAACGACAAGGTTTTTAATGGAAAATATCGCGTGACGACTGCTCCGGGGATGAAGCTGGAGCTTGCGGCATTTAACCTCCGTAATCCGATTCTTATCGACCGCAATATCAGGTGGGCCCTGGCCGAAAGCATCGATCGCGCCACTATCGCCAAGTCCCTTTTTTTATCGGATTGTTGCGCGAGCACAAACCTCGCCAATCCCCGCGATCGCATTCTCCTGAAAAGCGCATTTAACTTTTCTCTCGGCGGCCCTGACCCAAAGTCGGCAGCAAACCGCATGATTGCTTCCGGCTGGAAGCGCGGTGGCGACGGATTCTGGGAAAAGGATGGAAGGAAACTCCAGATTAAACTCGAGTTCGCAAAAACAGTCCCGGGGCGGGAAGTCCTTGTTAATCGCCTGATTCAGGATTGGAATCGCGCAGGTTTCCTGGCAACCTCGGAAGCCATAGCCCCTGAGGTGTTTGTCTCGGAAACGACCCGCAAGGCACGCTTTGCGAGCATTGCCTTATATGGAATGAAGCTTAGACCTGGTGAGATCCCACAATCCGTCCTGCATTCGCGGGAAATTCCCACCCTCCAAAATGGATACGAAGGGCAAAACGCCATGGGGTGGTCGAGCCAGGTCGTCGATAGCTCTCTGGCCGCGCTGCCTTGGGAACACGACGAAGATTCCCGCCAGGAGCTCGTCGACAGTATCTACAAGGCGTTTATCAATGATTTGCCGCTGATTCCCCTTTATTTCTATCCGGTATCCGCCGTTGCGCCGCTTCGGCTGCCGGGGTTTGTGCTCACGGGTCACGATTACCCGTCGAGTACCCTCATTGAACGCTGGACCCAGCGTCCAAAAAATTGACAAAAACAGGTCCGATGACTTGATTCCTGACAGTTCCCCCCCTGATCCCCGGCCGACCCCAGAGTCACCGAAATAACGTAACCACCCATATTAACAGTATTTTTAGACCATCAGGACCAGTTTCCATTTTGCTCGATTTATTGGCCTTGCGATTGCACATGCCCGGGGCTGTGGGCCATCAGGTCTCGGACACTTCAAAGACCACTGGTAGCTGAAACTGAACTCGTAATCGCAGCAGAACAGGAAGCAGAACATGAAAAAGATTTGGACAGCACAAATAGTCGCACTCGCCTGCGCCACATCCCTTACGGGCTGCGGTGACCTTGTCGTCAAGGTTCAGAAGAAGCCTAAAGACGTTCAACTCAAATCAATGAACGATGGTGACGGCAGTGCCAATCTCAACGGTGCCGAAGACTTTCTCAAGCACCTCGACGGACTCAAGGTCGTCGCCGCCGATATGCTGATCAAGCAAATGGCGAAGAAAGACTACCGCGGTGAATTCCGTGCAGCTGTCCGCAATTACCGCACCTTTCTCATTGAGCGGGCATCAAAGCCAATCACCGGCGGCGAAGCTTTTTATACTTCAGCCGACGAGTGCCGCAAGACCGGCCTCAGCCTCAATATGGACAAAGCTAACGACTTTCTTGGCATGATTTTGAAGACTGCCGTGCTTGCTAAAATCGGTGAAGTCAGCGCTAAAAATCTGAACCCGGGATTGTCCAAAGAACTTGCTGCCGTTTCGCAACTCATCATGCTTGAGCTTGGTGTCAAAATTGAAGGTGACGCTTCTGTAGATAAGAGTGAAAGCGCTACCACCTCTAAAGGCAAAGTAAAAATCAGCCTGAACGCGATCGATGGTGAATTGGTCGATGGCGAAGCGGTAAGCGAAGAGATGAAGGCCCGCGACGCAGCAGAAGTGCTGACCCTCGAATTCAGCCGCGATCTGGGCGAGGACTATGTCGGATCGTTTAACGCGAAAATCAGCCTCAGCCATCTGGTTGGGACTGCCACCGAAACGGTTGTCGGCACCCTCGATATCAACCGCAAAAAAATTGACAGCCGCTTTGTCCATACAGCAATCATCGGTGTTGGCAAAGATGGTGAGAAATCCGCTTACGCCCGCGCCATGACGTTTGAACAAGTTGATGGCAAAAAGCACCAGGTTAAAATCACTGACTCCCTCAATTATGGAAGTGAGGCAGAACAGTCCTTTGCTTCCATCGTCGATGTTGAAAAAGGCACTCAGTGCAAAATGACACTGGATGCTGGCAAGACCGCACCTGTCATTCCCGAAGAACCCAAAAAAGGTGACGAAGGTGACTTCATTCCCGTAGATACCGACGAAGACAAGCCCGTTGCTCCAGTAACTCCGGCGGACCCAGTCGCTCCGGTTACCCCCGCTGATCCGGTAAAGCCAGTAGATCCGGGTAAGCCGGTCGATCCGAGCAAGCCAGGGACCCCGGGACAAAACGCCGGACAAAATCCGGGTCAAAACCCCTAATCACAACTTTGCGGCCTATGCCGCAGATATCAGACCAAAGACCAAATCAATACGTGTTACTCCTCTGACCGGGGGCAGGGTGCAAAAAAGCGCTCTGCCCTTCTTCCTTTCAGATCGGAACAGCGGACCGGCGGATGGTCAAATCACGGCCAAACAGCAAAGGCGCCAGCATGCGATGGTCGCCTTTGAAATTGGCTGCGTGAAGATGAGAGATCAAAACTGGTTTAGGCTGGAATCCAACGGCAACTCCGGCAGATTGCAGCATCAGAAGGTCATTGGCTCCATCACCGACTGCCGCGGAACTGCCAGGTGGGATGCCGATTCTTTCACAGGTGGATAGGAGGTATTGTTTTTTTGCTGCAGCATCAATGATCGAACCATCTACCGATCCGCTCAGTGCATCGCCGGCTACCCCGAGGCGGTTAGCTAAAAAACCTGAGAACCCAACCTTGCGGTTGACCACCTCGGCCAGCTGATGGAAGCCACCAGACACCATGTATACCGGTACGTTAATCTGCCGGCAAAACCCGACAAAACTCTGAATTCCAGGATTGAGGGTCAGCCCTTCGGCGATCTCCGGTAAAATCGAGGCCGGCACACCCCGGAGCAGGCCGACACGGCGGGTCAGCGACTCAGCAAAATCAATGTCACCAGCCATTGCCTGCTCGGTGACCGCTGCGACTTCAGACTCTTTGCCCGCAACTTTCGCCAATTCGACAATCGACTCTTCGGCAATGACTGTTGCATCCATATCAAAGAACACAGCGCCAATTTTCATTTCAGCAGGAACCAGTCCAACCGTTGCCCCGGCGGACATGGCTTTCCGGCAGGAAGCGAGCAGTTCGGCTTCTTCCCTTAGGGTGGCGTTTGGAACAGTTTGAATACCAAATAAACCGTCGCCTACCGGATTAAAGGGCTGATGAATCAGGAGCTCACGTGGGTGAGGGATAAGGGCGAGCAGTCGAAGATTTCTCACAGTGCCGCTATCCTGCCAGGTTGAGAAAGGGCAGCCAGTCGCTGACCGTGTCGGTCTGCGATTCCTCAAGGAGCTCGCGCCAATTGGGACGACGGGGATTGGTGCGCAGGCGCAGCCCCGAGTCAGCCAGCGAGAGGTCTCCCTTCCGGCGATTGCAGGTATGGCAGGCCGCCACGACGTTGTCCCAAACCGTACGACCTCCGCGGCACCGCGGCAGAATATGGTCGATGGTTATGGTTCCCGGACGGCAGACCACTCCACAATATTGGCATTGATATCGATCCCGCAGCAGCACATTGCGCCTCGTGCAGCGGGCCAGAGTGAAATGGCGAACCGTCCGAACATAGCGCTTGAGACGCACCACACTCGGCATCGCAAAGGCCGAACTCACGGTGCGGATAAGTTGGCCATATTCGGCTACGACTTCAGCTTTGCAGGAGATGACAAGACACAGGGCCTTTTGCCAGCTGATTAGCTGCACCGGCTCGTATCCAGCATTCAGGACTAACGTACGCATCATAATATGGGTTCCCTGCATCCCATTGTATCACAGCCCCTCAGCCCGGGGGAGTCAAACACCGTTACCAATGACCAGCATCAGTTCACTACCGCTCCCCTTATAGTCTCCATCGGCATAAACATCGTTCTTTTTGAGTCCTGTTTTTCGGTCAAAAGACCCAAACCCCAACTGTATCTTGAGTTTCGGGGAGTTAGTCACGATGATCCCTCCCCGAAAACGAAGGAATCCGACCCGCTTATTGCCACTTTTTTCGCTCGGAATCCCCTCTTCTGAAAAGATAAATTCCCCCTCTTCCTGGGTGACGCTGACCCGGGCGAGCACCTTGGGAGTCAGTCGAAGGTCGCCCCCGAAGGTCAAGGCGTGCACAGGAAACAAGGCCCGGTCGAAGTTGACTCCATCCAGGCTCAAGGGCGTGTTTCCATCCGCACTGAGGGCCTCCTCATCGCGATCGTCCCGCTGGTGCACCCACCGATAATAAGAAAGTCCCACACGCGCTTGTTCTTTGCCGACATAGACGTCAAATAAAGCGAACCCAGGCTCTGCCAGTGTTTTTTCTTCATCCATGATCTTAGTCTTACCGCGCAAAACCGGAGCAAAAGTCACTCCGTACCCCGAGTCATTCCCATCGAAAAAAAAAGCCGCGGCGTACCCTAGAAGATGACCCTGGTATGTAAAACCAGATCTTTGACTGACGTAGTACGAACCGACAATACTGGCATGTTCGAGCACATATCGCACCAGAACCCCGGCCCTGATCTTTGGCGTCAATCCTAAGATTAATCGGGACCCCAGATAATCCCGGTGCATCAGTTCCTTGGGTTTTGATCCAGAACTGGAATTTTCACTGTCGGTCTCCTCGTATTCCCTTTGCATCGTCAGACCGAAACCGGTTCCCTTCCAAGCAGCCCACACTCCGGCAACGCCATAACTTTCCGATTTCGTCGTGGACTGAAGGTCGCTCCGCACCGGATCATCGGCATCAAAGGTATTTTTCACAAATTTGCGTGACGCAGCGAAGTCGTATTGCTCACCTTCAGGAAAAACCGCCGCCGGGTTCAAAGAAAATGCCGAGGAAGGAGTTGCATCGGTTCCAAACCTGATGTCATGCTCCAGAATCTGCGCCTTTGCCCCCTTTGAAAAGCCGGAGGCAGTGACGGCTCCCACCAGGGCCATAAGCAAGACCATGAGCACTGGCGAAACTACGTGAGGGAAGCGCCGTATCATGAAATCACTCGTCAAACCGAAAAATTCTGCAGAATGCCACCACGGGCAAGCGCAATCAGGGAGTCCCCTGATTCAATACGGGCATCGCTTTCGGGTGGTAAAGCCAGCTGCCCGCTGGCTTTTTTTATACCGACAATGATCACGCCTTTGCGCGTAAAGTCAGTCTCCCTCAGAGTAATACCGCAATACCTTGATTCGGGTTTGATCTGCATTTCCGCAACATCCAGCTCGCGATCTCCATCTGAAATAACCTCGAAGAAGTCCTCAACCTGAGGATTGGAAAGCAATTGGGCGATTTTACTCCCCGCTGCGGAATACATGCATACAACGCGATTGGCTCCGGCCTTTTGCATCTTCGAAATGCCGCGCTCACTATTGGCTCGTGCGATAATCTGTAATGAAGGATTCAGCAGGCGCGCCGACATGACCACGTAAAGATTGTCGGCGTCATTCTCCATGACACAGGCGATCCCTTTCGCTTTTTTAATCAGGGCCGCGTCGAGAACCGCATCGTCGGTGGCGTCACCGAGAATCCCGACGGCACCCGCCTCCGAAATCTCATCGATGCGCTCTTGATCGCGGTCGATGACAACATATGGCATTTTTCGGCTTTGTAACTGTTTTGATACAGAGCGCCCCATTCGGCCATATCCACAGATGATGTAATGCCCGCTCATTGATTTGAATTTCGTATCCATTTTTCGCTTCCCCAACCAGCTCCGAAATTGCGCCTTAATCATTATTTCCGCGACCTGCACAATGCCATACAGGTAGATCCCGAGACCGATCACCAGAAAAACCATGGTAAAGATGCGGCCATTTTGCGAAAGAGGATGCACTTCCATATACCCGACCGTCGTCATTGTGATGACGGACATATAAAGTGCATCGAAGAACGACCAGCCCTCGATGTAGTGAAAGCCGACCATCCCGGACATGACCAGTCCGGTCAAAAGTATCACAATGACCAAAATTCTTCTGACTGCGTCAAATGCACTGGGGATCGAGTTGGCCTGTTGAATCTTGCTTCGAATCAATGGCCCTGCTCCCAATCGTGCCCCATCAGCGAGAGATTGGCCTGACCCCGCCAGACATTGCGACTGGCGGTCACGACAAATCGCGCACTCTTGCCGGCGCGCAGGTGCTGCAGGACCTCATTAAAAAACATCACCTTCTGCGGACCATGCGGCGACAGCACGGATACGGCAGTATGACGAGGTTGCCCGGTTTTTTTATCATTCAGAAACCGCACCGATTCCACCTGATAGTCGAGCAGAAATCGCGGCTCCTCAAACCCATGGCCAAAGGGTTTCATGGAATCAAACACCTCAAGTAAATCCATCGATGCCAGATCCGGTGGAACGACGCAGTCGACAGATATACTGCTGACCCACGTATTCGGCTGCTCCTGTCTGATCTGTTCGGCATAGGCAGTCAGCGCTCTGCGGATTTCCGCTTCGCGTTCAGCCGGAAAAGTGAATCCTCCCGCTGCCGCATGACCACCGAACTTCGTAAACAACTTGCCTG
>Ga0154020_10007565_pt1 | contig 12674 bp, 9 predicted proteins | sample Klosneuvirus_201_FD_109709 | JGI IMG/M metagenome (GOLD analysis project Ga0154020, IMG submission 109709) | Active sludge microbial communities from wastewater, Klosterneuburg, Austria - Klosneuvirus_20160825_MG | ecosystem: Engineered > WWTP > Aerobic digester > Activated sludge | place... | reverse complement strand
GCGGTGTCGTTGGAGGCCGCGGCCACGCAGCGCTGTCCGCCCTCGACCACGTGGCACTTGGTGCCGTCCTTCTTGAGGCAGAAGCCGAGAGCCTCGCGCCAGAAGTAGGTCTGGTTGAAGTAGCGGCAGCGGGTGTCGAGGCACAGGTTGCCGCCGAGGGTGCCCATGCGTCGGTGGTGCGGACCGCCGACGGAGAGCGCCGCCTCGGCCAGGGCCGCGGCGCGCGTGAGGACCACCTCGTGGGCGGCCACCGTCTCGAGGTTGGTCATGGCGCCGAGCCGGAGGACGTCACCCTCGACCCACACCCCACGCAGCGCGGGGATCTGCGCGAGCGACACGAGGTGGCGCGGCGCGAGCAGGCCGTGCTTCATGTTGGGCAGCAGATCGGTCCCGCCCGCGATGAGGGTGGTGTCGGGGCCGTGGTCGCGCAGCAGCGCGAGCGCGTCGTCGAGCGTGGTGGGCGCGTGCAGCGCGAACGAGGGCAACGGGAGCATCAGACGCTCCTCTTGGCTTCGAGCGCGGCGAGCACGCGCGCCGGGGAGAACGGCAGGCGATCGAGCCGTATGCCGACCGCGTCGAAGATCGCGTTGGCCACCGCGGGGATGCTCGAGTGCAGCGGGCCCTCCCCCGCCTCCTTGGCGCCGAGCGGGCCTTCGGGGTCGATGGACTCGACGATGAGGGCCTCCACGTCGCCCACGTCGAGGCTCGTGGGGATGCGGTAGTCGAGGAAATTGGGGCCCGCGTGCAGCCCGCGGTGGTCGACGAGGTGCTCCTCGAGCAGGGCCTCGGCGACCCCCATGTAGACGCTGCCCTCGATCTGGCCCTCGACCAGCGAAGGGCAGATCGCCTTGCCGCAGTCGTGCGCGCACCACACCTTGACCACCTCGACGAAGCCGGTCTCGACGTCCACCTTCACCTCGGCCACGTGGGCGGTGAACGAGTACGCCGGGGAGGCGCCGATGGTGCCGCCGCGGTAGCTGCCGCCGAGGCCGGGCGGGGACTTGTACCAGCCGGTGGCCCCGAGCGTGCCGAACCTGGCCTCGGCGAGGCGAATGGCTTCGTCCACCGGGATGGCCTGGTTCTCGAGGCCGCGCGCGGCGAGGAACCCGCGGGTGACGAACACGTCGGCGGGCGGCACCGCGAGCTTCTCGGCGACCGCGGTGACGAGCTTGTGCTTCACCTCGCGCACCGCCATGAGGCAGGCGTTGCCGTTCATGAACGTGCCGCGCGACGAGTAGGCGCCGAGGTCGACGGGGCACAGGTCGGAGTCGGCGGAGACGACGCGCACGCAGCCGAGATCGAGACCGAGCTCGTCGGCGACGATCGTGGCGAGCAGGGTGTCGGTGCCCTGACCGATCTCGCTCGCGCCGTTGAACACGGTCACGACGCCGGACCGGTCCACCTTGAGCTGCACCGCGCTCTGGGGCATCTCGTTCGGGTAGATCGGGTAGTTGGTGCCCGAGATGTAGGCCGACGAGGCCACGCCGAGCCCCCGCCCGAAGCCGAGCTTAGAGCGGCGCTCTTTCCACTGCGAGGCCGCCTCCACGCGGGCGAGGCACTCGAGGTACCCGTTGGAGGTGATGCGCATGCCGTTGAGCGTGCTGTTGCCCGGCACCGCGTTGGTGCGGCGGATCTCGATGGGGTCGAGGCCGAGCTCCACGGCGATCTTGTCGAGGGTGATCTCGAAGGCGAACCGCGGCTGCACGCTGCCGTGCCCACGCTTGGGGCCACACGGCGGCTTGGTGGTGAAGTAGCGCGTGGAGGAGAAGCGGTAGTTCGGCGCGAACGACGGCAGCGTGAGCAGCTGCCCCGAGTAGTAGGTGGTGACGAGGCCGAACGACGAGTACGCGCCGCCGTCGATGTCCGTCTTCGCGTCGACCGCGGTGAGCTTGCCGTCCCGCTGGGCACCGACGGCGAAGTGCATGCGCATCGGGTGGCGCCCGCGGTGTACGTAGAACTCCTCCTCGCGGGTGAGCAGGATCTTCACGGGCCGACCGGTGACCATGGCCAGCTTGGCGACCACCATCTCGTGGCCGAACGGCTCGCTCTTGCCGCCGAACGCGCCGCCGACCGGCGGCTGGATCACGCGGATGCGCGCCGGCGACAGCTGCAGCACGCGGGAGAGCTCGCGGTGCAGGTAGTGGGGCACCTGGGTGGTCGACCACACGGTGAGCAGGCCGTCGCTGTCGTAGCGCGCGAGCGCGCAGTGGGTCTCGATGGGCGCGTGCGCGGTGCCCTCGAAGTGGTAGTCGCCCTCGACCACGAGGTCGGAGCCGCGGAGGGCCGCGTCGACGTCACCGAACGCGAGGTCGACCACCTTGCTGACGTTGTCCTTGCCGCTGGCCCCGAGGCCGATCGCGGGCTGGTCTCGCGCGGTGTCGAGATCGAGCACGGGCGGCAGCACCTCCCACGTGACCTCGACGAGCTCGCAGGCACGCGCGGCGGTGCGCTCGTCGAGCGCGGCGATCGCGGCCACGCCGTCGCCGACGAAGCGCGCCTTCTCCACCACCAGCGAGTGCTCGTCCGGGGTCCACGGGATGATGCCGAAGCGGACGGGGAGGTCTTTCCCGGTGAGGACGGCGACCACGCCGGGCAGCGCGAGCGCCTTGGTCGCGTCGAGGCCGACGATGCGCGCGTGGGGGTGCGGCGAGCGCAGGATCTTGGCGAACAGCATGCGCGGGAGGCGCAGGTCGTCGGTGAAGCAGACCTCGCCGCGCACGCGCCGGACGAGGTCACCGCGGCGCCCGGGCTTGCCGACCAGGCCGGTCACTTGGACCTCGAGGCGTGCGGCGGCAGCGCGGCGGGCATGGGGCCCGCTCCGGGCAAGGGGAGCACGGGGGCAGGATCCATCGGGGCGAGCGAGGCGGCCTCGATCGCGTCGACGATCGGACCGTACCCGGTACACCGACACAGGTTGCCGCTGATCGCGTGCTGGATCTCGCGACGACTCGGGCGCGGCGTGTGCGCGAGGAGCCCCTTGGCGGCGACCAGCATGCCGCTCGTACAGAAGCCGCACTGGCCCGCGCCGTGGTGGTCGAAGGCGTCGAGCAGGGGATCGAGCTTGGGCGCGCCCGAGAGCGACTCCACCGTGGTGACGTCGTGGCCCGCGGTGGAGGCCGCGAGCGTGAGGCAGGAGAGCACCGGCTCGCCGTCGACGAGCACCGTGCAGGCGCCACACTCGCCTTGGTCGCAGCCCTGCTTGGTGCCGACGAGGTCGAGGTCGTAACGCAGCACCTCGAGGAGGGTGCGGCTCGGGCGCACGGCCAGATCCACGGCGTCGCCGTTGACGCGGAACGAGAGCGGCACGAGCGGCTCGGTGTTCTGCCGCTGGGTGTGGGCCGCGTGCGACGAGTCGATCGCCGTGAGCGCGGTGCGCGCGTAGGCGGCGATGACCGGCTTCGGCACGGCGGCGCGGATGCGGAGCTCGGCGAGCTGGGCGACGAGGTGCTCCATGGGCACGTTGCCGGTGCGTTCGCCGAAGCCGCCCGCGCAGCCGTGCACGCCGTCGACGCCGGCGCGAACGGCGGCGAGCGCGTTGCCGAGCGCGAGGCCGCGGTCGTTGTGTCCGTGCCAGTCGAGCTGCACGTGGGGCGCGCCGATCTCGACCAGCGTGCTGCGCGCGAACTCGACGAGGGCTCGGGTGCCGCGCACGTCGGCGTGGCCGACGGTGTCGCAGAGGCAGATGCGGACCGCGCCCGCGTCGACCGCGACCGAGAACAGCTCGTGCAGCGCCTCGGGGCGGGTGCGGGTGGTGTCCTCGAGGACGAGGCAGAACGCGAGGTTGCCCTTGCGCGCGGCCTCGCCCGCGGCGCGCACGCGCTCGACGAGCCAGCCCGAGGACCAGCTCTCCACGTACAGGCGGATCGGCGAGCTGCCGAGGAACGCGTAGCAGTCGACGGGGATGCCGGCGCGCTGGCTGATCTCGACCACCGCCTCCACGTCGCTCGCGACGGTGCGCGCGGCGGCGCTCGCGCGGAGCGGAAGGCGCTGCCTGGCGATCTCCGTCGCGAGCGCGTTGGCGTCGCGCTGCGTACGCGCGCCGGCCGCGGGCAGACCGACGGACGCGATGTCGACGCCGAGATCGGCCATCGCGTGCAGGATGCGGAGCTTGACCTCGATCGGCGGGTCGATCGCCGAGGGACTCTGGAGCCCGTCGCGCAGCGTCTCGTCGACCAAGGCGATCGAGCGCCCCGTCCATGATCGGGCCTCGACGCGATTCCAGTCGTACATCGCGTACCCCCTCCGGCGAACCCGAGGAGGGTTCGAGCAGAGTGGAGGGTAGACTCGTCGGTGGGTGCCCACCACCCGGAACTGCGCGCGGAGACTCGGTCAGAGCGTGCCGGTCCATGCACGCACTGCGGCACGAACCCGGGCTTGCACCTCGGGCGGCACCTCGGCCGTGGACGTGTGCCGACACGCGAGGAGCGCGCGCTTGAGGGCGTCGCACGCGGCCCCGCACGCGGGACATCCCACCAGATGCTGCTCCATTGCCGAACAATCATCGGGGCTGAGGTCGCCCTCGAGCTTCCGCGAGAACATCGTGGCGACGTCCGGGCAGCTCGCGCTCGGCGGCGCGGCCTGCTCGAGGAGTGGACGGAGCGCGAGACGCAGTGCGCTACGCGCCCGGTGCAGCCGGCTCTTGAGCGCGTCGACCGAGAGGCCCACCACCGCGGCGGCCTCGAGCGCGGAGAGGCCCTCCATGTCGCGGAGGACGATCGCCTCACGGTAGTCTTCGGGCAGCGAATCGAGCGCGCGCCGAAGGACCGAGGCGAGCTCTTGCCCCTCCAGCAACGCCTCGGGATCGAGGGTCTCGGCGGCGGCTTCGGGGACGCGTTCGTCGCTCACGGGCGGCTGGTTCTTGAGCCCACGCCGCCGCCGGGCACACGCCGTGCGGGTCAGGGTGAACACCCAGCTCGAGAGCGACGAGCGCCCCTCGAAGTCTCCGATGTGACGCGCCACGGCGAGGAGCGTGTCCTGGAGGACGTCTTCGGCGTCGGTCGGGTTGCGGCACATCCGCAGGCCGAAGCGGTGCACGGCGGGGGCGACCTGCGCGAGCAGGGCCTCGACGGCGGCACGGTCACCACCACGGGCGCGTTCGACCAGCGGATCCATCCCGCCACCCTAGTCGAACGCGAGCACGGCGCGAACCCTCGGGGGGACGCGCTGGCTCTGATCGGAGCCATGCCGATCCTCGAGGTGACCACCGCGGACTTCGCCAGCGTCGTGCAGCGGGGCGGCATCGTCGTCCTCGACTTCTGGGCGCAGTGGTGCGGCCCCTGCCGGACGTTCGCCCCGATCTTCGCCGCCGCGGCCCTACGGCACCCGGACTGCACGTTCGGCAAGGTCGACACGGAGGCCGAGCCTCACCTCGCCAACGCCCTCCAGATCCGCTCCATCCCGCTCTTGATGGTGCTGCGTGACGGCATCCTCGTGTACTCGCGGCCCGGCCTCCTGCCGGCCTCGGGGATCGACGAGCTGCTCCGCCGCGTGCGCGCGCTCGACATGGACGAGGTGCGCGCCGCGACGACCCAACCCGGCGCGCGGCTCACCGGCACCTGATTGGCTTCGTCGCTCCTGCTCCGAATTCAGCGCTCGCTGTCGAGGTGCTGCATCTGCGCGGTCGCGTAGCGATCGCCGACGACGGCGTCGCGCGGGACGAGCGCCTCGAGCTCGGCCACCGCGACCGCGTCGAGGGGGTTCGCGAGTGCCCCCAGCATGTCCGCCAGCTGCGCCTCGGTGCGCGCCCCGATCACGGGGACGAACGCCGGCTGGCTGGCGAGGGCCCACGCGATCACCGTCTGTCCCGGCGTGCTGCCCCGCGCCGCCGCGAACGCCGCGAGGCGCTCCACCACCGCGTCGTTGGTCGCGCGGTGGCCCTCGGTGAAGCGCGGCAGGTAGGCACGAAAGTCCCCCGCCCCTCTCGGCTTGCTGCCGGAGAGCAGGCCGCGGGAGAGCACGCCGTACAGCGTGGCCGAGATCCCGAGCTCGGTGAGCACGGGGAAGATCTTCTCCTCGGGCTTGCGCGAGACGAGCGAGTACTCGATCTGCAGGTCGACGACGGGGTGGACCGCGTGCGCGCGACGGATGGTCTCGACGCCCACCTCGGAGAGGCCGAGGTGGCGCACGTAGCCGGCCTTCACGAGATCGGCGATCGCGCCGACGGTGTCCTCGATCGGGACCGCCGGATCGAGGCGGGCCGGCCGGTAGACGTCGATCACGTCGACGCCGAGGCGCTTCAGGCTGTAGGCCGCGAAGTTCTTCACCGCGACGGGACGGTTGTCGACGCCGATCCAGCTGCCATCGGGCCCGCGCAGGGCGCCGAACTTCAGCGACAGCTGCACGCGATCTCGGCGGCCTTCGAGGGCGCGACCGATCAGCATCTCGTTGTGGCCCTGGCCGTAGAAGTCACCGGTGTCGAGGAGGGTGACGCCGCGATCGATGGCGGCCTGGATGGTGCGGATGCTGGCGGCGTCGTCGGTCGCGCCGTACATGCCCGACATGCCCATGCAGCCGAGGCCGAGGCGCGAGACATGGGGACCGGTCTCACCGAGGCGGAGGGTTCCTGCGTTCATCATGCGAGTGAGCCTAGGGCTCCCCTTCGAGAGCGCCAGCGAATAGGATGGATGAAACCCATGAACGAGGCTTATGAGAGGGACCTCGATCTCAACCTGCTCCGCGTGTTCGTGGTGGTGGCCGAGGCGGGCAGCGTCACCGAGGCCGCGCGTCGGCTCTACCTCACCCAGCCCGCCGTGAGCGCAGCGTTGCGCCGGCTCCGCGAGGCCGTGGGCGCGCCCTTGTTCGTGCGCTCGGGGCGTGGGCTCGCGCTCTCGACGCGCGGGCTGCGGCTGCTCGAGGGCGTGAAGCCCCACCTCGAGGCGCTGGTCTCGGCGACGCGCGCGCCCCCGGCCTTCGACCCGCGCACGAGCGATCGGGTCCTGCGCCTCGGGCTCTCCGACGCCAACGAGTTCTGGCTCCTGCCGCGGCTCCTGCGCGTGCTCGAGGCGCGGGCGCCGCGCATGCGCCTCGTGGTGGTGCCCGTGCAGTTCCGCACCATCGGCGAGGCGCTCGCGAACGCGCGGGTCGATCTGGCGGTGACCGTCGCGGACGACCTGCCCGTCGGTACCGGGCGCCAGCCACTGTTCGTGGGTTCGTTCGTCTGCCTGTTCGACCCACGCCACGCCGACCTGGGCGTGCGTCCGACCCTCGCGCGCTACCTCGCCCACGACCACGTGATCGTCTCGTACAACGGAGACCTGCGCGGCATCGTCGAGGACCTCCTCGGCGTCCAGCGGCGCGTGCGGGTCTCGGTGCCGAGCTTCCAGAGCGTCGGCGCGGTCGTCGAGGGCACGGCGCTGGTCGCGACCCTGCCCGCCATGGTCGCGCGCGACATCGTCGCGATGCACCCGCGCCTGCGCGTGGCGAAGAAGCCGTTCACCCTCGCCGGCACGGCGGTGGAGCTCCTGTCCCGGGCCGCCGTGGACGACGACGAGGCCGTGCGCTTCGTGCGAGACCGCATCGTGGAGCTCGCGCCCCACGGCGCGGAAACTAGCGGCGGAACACGCGGTCGAGCAGCTCCTGCTGGGAGCCGACGCCGAGCTTCGCGTAGATCGACTTGAGGTGGTTGCGGACGGTGTGGGGGCTCAGGTGGAGCTCCTGCGCGATGGTCGGTGGGCGGCGGTGATCCATCAGGCGGCCGAGGATCTCCTTCTCGCGGGGGCTGAGGCGCTCGATGCCGACCACGTCGTTCAGCGAGATCGGCGCGCCCTGCTGCTGCGAGGCGCCGAGCGCGATGTCGACCGCCGCCAGCAGCTGCGCGGGGGTGAACGGCTTGACGACGTAGCCCTCGGGGGCAACCTCGGCGGCGCGCGCGAAGGTCTCCCGGTCGGTCTTTCCGCTCACGAACACGACAGCCATCTTGGCCACCGCTTCGCGGAGCTTCTCCACCAGATGGATGCCGTCGCCGTCGGCGAGCATGATGTCGACGAGCAGCAGATCGGGGTGGTGACGCACGCACGCGGACAGGACGTCGCCCGCGGCAGCGAGCACCTCGTCGACCCGATATCCGGCGGATTCGAGCGTTCGGCGCAGGGTGAGCGCCACGACCGGATCGTCTTCGACGATGATGACGGACGCGCCCTTCGAGGCATCGGGCGCATCGTCGGACGACCCACTGGATGACCCACCGGCGGACCCAGCGGAGGACCCAGCGGAGGACCCAGCGGAGGACCCAGCGGAGGACTGTGTGTTGTTTTCGTCGGGTTGCACGCGACGAGCATGATAGCAACTCGGGCCCCCGTGGGTGCATGATGTGAACATATTCGCCACCCCTCCTCGGCTGGCGGGTTCGCCATGTCGACGGATGCTCAGACTCGCCACGCCGGTCACCTCCGCCTCATGAGCGGAGTCCTCGGGGCCAGCTTCCTGTTCTACGCGGTCCGCAACGTGGCGCTCGGACGGCCGCGGACCGCCGTCCTGCAGACCGTGGGCTTCGCGGCCATGATCGCGTTGTTCTTGTTCGTCAGGAGGGAGCGCAGGGCCGGTCGACTGGTCCTCGCGACCCACGTCTTCCTCGCGTCGATGCTGGTGATCGCGGGAGCCATCACGCTCTCCAACGGCCTCGCGGCCACGTCGGTGCCGTGGATCCTCTCGGCCATCACCCTCCCCGCTGCGTATCTGCTCGGCACGCGCGAGGGCATCGCGTGGGCGAGCATCGCGGCGGTCGGGATGGTGGTCGTCGGGTGGGCCGCGCGACAGCGGTTCGTGGAGCCCGAGTTCGTCCTCGGCACGCCCGAGCTGGCCCTGCAGCTCGCGTGGTTCCACGTCATGGTGGCCACCCTCGCCATCGCCGCGCGGGCGGCGGCAGATCGCCACATCGAAGCCGTGGAGTCCCAGAAGGAGACCATCGCCGCGCAGAGCGAAGAACTCCAGCGCGCCCATGACGCGGCGCTCCATGCCTCCTCCGCCAAGAGCGCGTTCCTCGCGACGGTGACCCACGAGCTGCGCACGCCGCTGCATGCGATCCTCGGGATGACGAGCGTGGTCGCCGAGTCCTCGCTCGACCCGGCGCAACGCGAGGCGATGGCCACCATCCAGCGGAGCGCCGACGCGCTGTCCGCGCTGATCGGCGACGTGCTCGACTACTCCAAGATCGAGGCCGGCAAGATCGAGCTGAACGCGGAGCCCGTCGAGTTGCTCGAGCTCGTGGAGCAGGCGGTCGACATGGTGGCCTTCGCCGCGAGCGCGCGCGGCATCGGCCTCGTCCAGCGTCGCCCCTCGGTCTCGATGGCGCGGGTGGTCGTCGACCCCCTGCGCGTCCGTCAGGTGCTCACGAACCTGCTCTCCAACGCGGTGAAGTTCAGCGAGAAGGGGACCATCGAGATCGTGGTCGTCGAGCTCCCCGCGCCAGGCAGCGAGGGCGTCGTCGAGCTCCAGGTGCGCGACGAGGGCGTGGGGCTCACGCCCGAGGAGGCCGACCGCTTGTTCGTGCCCTTCTCCCAGGCGTCGGCCGACACGGCGCGACGCTTCGGCGGTACGGGGCTCGGCCTCGCGATCTCGCGCGCGATCGCCGAGCAGCTCGGGGGCAGCGTGCGCATCGTCGAGTCCGCACCCGGGCGCGGGACGACGTTCGGGTTCCGGTTCCTCGCCCGCGCCGTCGAGCCAGAGAAGGCGCTGCTCGGCGCGCTGCAGGTCGGCGTGTTCGCGCAGGAGCCCGAGGCGCGCGACCTCCTCGATCTCGTCGCCTACCTCGGGGCCGTCCCTTCACGGGTGGCGGAGCTCACGGCGCTGCCCCGGGACCTCGACGCCCTCTTCGTGGCGCTGCGTGGCGACGAGAGCCACGCGACCCGCGCCTCGATCCGGGACGCGAAGGTGCCGGTCGTGATCGCCGCGGCGGTCGGCACGCCGGTCGAGGAGGCCTCGAGGGTCGTGCGACAGCCGCTGCGTTCCCGGGCCGTCGCGACGGCCTTCAAGGAGGCCGTCGGGCGCCTCTTGACCCCTCCACCCATCACGCCGGCGACGCCCACCGTGTCGCTGTCGGTGCTGGTCGTGGACGACGATCCGATCAACCGCATGGTCATGGTGCGCATGCTCGAGCGCGCGGGCCATCACCCCGAGGTCGCGAGCGACGGTCGCGCCGCCCTCGCGCGCGTCGCCGCCGAGCGATTCGACGTCGCGCTGCTCGACATGCGCATGCCCGGGCTCGACGGACCGACGACCGCGCGCGAGATCATCCACACCCACGGCGTCGACCGGCCGCGCTTGATCGCGCTGACCGCCAACGCCTCGGCGCACGACCGCGCGACGTGCCTGGCGGCCGGCATGGACGACTTCCTCAGCAAGCCACTGCGCTTGCCCGAGCTGCGCGCAGCGCTCGCCGACGTTCGCCCGCACGCGGAGGGCCCCGTCGATTTCGACACGCGGGTGCTGGCCGAGCTCGCGGCGCTCCCAGGGGGCGACGGCGGTCTGCTCGGCGAGCTGAGCGGGGTGTTCTTCGCCGACGCCCCGCGTCGCCTGCAGGCGCTCCGCGACGCCCTCGCCAAGGACCAGCGCGAGGCGCTGACCCACGAGGCGCACAGCATCAAGGGCGCGGCCGGCACCCTCGGCTTTCGCCGCATCGCGCACGTGGCGGCGGAGCTCGAGGCTCGCTCCAGGACCGAGGGCAGCCGACCCGCGCTCGAGCGGCTCGTGGAGGAGCTACGGGTGGCGATCGAGCACGCCGAGGTCCAGCTCCCGCGGCGCTTGCTCACGCCTCTATCCCTCGCGCCGAGGTAGGGCCGCGCACGAGGCGCTGGTACGCGGCGGTGAGGGCGTCGGGGAACTGCGGGCCCTTGGCCACGAACTCGACGACCCCCGCCGCGCGCAGCAGCTTTCGATCGCCCGGCGTGGCGCGCCCGCTGATCGCCACCACAGGTACGTGCCGGTCGGCGCCGCGCAGGTAGAGCACGAGCTCGAGGCCGCTCATCGTGGGCAGCCCGAGATCGACCACCATCAGATCGATGCGCTGACGATCGAGCACCCGCAGGGCCTCCTCGGCGCTCTCGGCCACGTGCACGTGGACCATCGGGTCGGCGGCCGTGAGGATGGCGCGGAGGATGGCCTGCATCGGCGGCGAGTCCTCCACCACGAGGAGCTCACGATCGCGACCCCGGCGACGTCCGCGCACGAGGGCGTCGAGCTCCCAGAGGAGGGCCTCGGCGCTCTCGAGCCGCTCGCTCGGATCCTCGCGGAGGAGGCCGCCGAGGATCTCGACCAGCGCGCGCGGGACGTCAGCGCGGACCTCCAGGACCTTCGCGACCGAGACCGCGCCCGCCGTGGGCAACGCGCCGACGAGGAGCTCGTAGCCGAGCACGCCGAGCGAGTAGAGATCGACCAGCGGACCTTCTCCGGGCCGCACCCGGCCGGCGACCTGCTCGGGTGCCGCGTAGCAAGCGGTCGCGCCCACTCCACGATGCGCGTGCACCTCGGCCACGGCGACGCCGAAGTCGAGCAGCACGACCCCGTGGTTGCTGGTGAGCATCAGGTTGCTCGGCTTGAGATCGCGGTGCGAGAGCCCAGCCTCGTGCACCGCCACCAGCGCCTCGGCCACGCGGGTGAGGATGTGGACCACCTCTTCGACGGAGTAGCGCGCGCCGATCACCGCGCGCGCGGCGAGGTGGTCGGCGAGCGTGCGCCCGAAGAGCCGCTCCATGACGAGCACCGGGCGGCCCTCGTGCTCGAGGAGGGCGAGGGCCTGCACGACGCCCGGGTGGCGCACCGCGCCGAGCGCCCGCGCCTCCTTGCGCAAGAGGTCGGTGAGGCTGTCGTCGCGCGCGATCTTGAGGGCCACGCGGCGGCCGAGGCCGTGATCGTAGCCGTCGAGCAGCACGCCCATGCCTCCCTCGCCGAGCACGCCGCGGACCTCGAGGTTGCCGATGCGGGTGCCAGCGTGGAGCCAGAGATCGGTGGTGGGCAGGCTCTTCGGGGCCGGCAGCGTGACCGCGACCTCGGCGGCCGACACGGCGCGCTCGAGCGCCGCGCAGGCGCTCTCGAGTTCTGCGGGGGTCGGCGCGAGCAGCGTCTGTTCGAGGAGCTCGGCGGCCTCTGACAGCGCAGGAAGGCCGAAGGTGCCCGCGTTCCCCTTGAGCGTGTGGACGAGGGTGCGGGCCTCCGCGAGCGCGCCGGCTCGGACCGTGGCGACGAGCTCGGAGACCACGGCGGGCGCCCTCTCGGCGTAGGCCTGTGAAAGGCGCGCGAGCTCGAGACGGAGGACGTCGTGGGCAGGCATGACCTCAGGTCCGGGTCGCGAGGAGCGCGCGCACCTGTTCGGCGAGCTGCGTCGGTCGGAAGGGCTTGGCGATGGTGCCGACGACGGAGGACAGACTCCGCGTGGACGAGGTCGCGGTGAGCAGGATGATGGGCACCGCACGCGTGCGTGGATCGGCGGCGAGCGCGTCGGCCATCGAGTAGCCGTCGGTACCGGGCATGCACAGATCGAGGAGCACCACGTCGGGCAACGGCCCCTGCAACGCCACCTCGGCCTCCTCGACGTTGGCCGCGGAGGTCACGACGAAGCCCTCGGCGCGGAGGACGACCTCGCAGAGCCGGCGCATCTCGGGTTGATCGTCGACCAGCAACAACCGCACGGGCCACGAAAGGTAGCACTCGTGTCTCGCGCGGCGATGGTCCGGTCCGGTCAG
>Ga0154020_10007564_pt1 | contig 12675 bp, 11 predicted proteins | sample Klosneuvirus_201_FD_109709 | JGI IMG/M metagenome (GOLD analysis project Ga0154020, IMG submission 109709) | Active sludge microbial communities from wastewater, Klosterneuburg, Austria - Klosneuvirus_20160825_MG | ecosystem: Engineered > WWTP > Aerobic digester > Activated sludge | place... | reverse complement strand
CTTGCGGATGAAATGCACGTCGTGGGAGATGAAGACGAGCGTGCCTTCGTAACGCTCCAGCGCGAGCGTGAGCGATTCGACGGTGTGGATGTCCAGATGCGTCGTGGGCTCGTCCATGAGCAGAAGGTTCGGCGGATCCACGAGGAACTTCACGAGGTTGAGCCGGCTCTTCTCGCCGCCGCTGAGCACCTTGGTTTGCTTGAAGATGTCGTCCTTGCGGAACATGAAGGAGCCCAGCACGGCACGCGCTTCCTCCTCACGCATCATCGGTGCGCTGGCGATGACCTCTTCCAGCACGGTGCGCTCGGGGTCAAGCGTGGCGGCGCGATGCTGGCTGAAGTAACCGATCTTCGCGTTGTGCCCGAGGTCGCGTTCGCCCTGCTGGAACTCCACGACGCCCGCGAGAATCTTGAGCAACGTGGATTTCCCCGCGCCGTTCGGCCCGACGAGCACGGTGCGTTCGCCGCGTTCGATCTGAAGGTCGAGCCCCTGATAGACTTTGTTCGCGCCGTAGGCCATGTGGATTCCCTCCAGCCGCGCGGCGCGCTGACCGCCGCGTGGTGGTTGCGGAATCTGGAAACGGAACGGCTTGCGCGGCGCCATCGGTTTCTCGATCTGCTCCATGCGCTCGATCTGCTTGAGCTTGCTCATCGCCTGCGACGCCTTCGACGTCACCGAGCGGAAGCGGTCGGCGAATTCCTGCAACGCCTTGATTTCCTTCTGCTGGTTGTTATAGGCAGCGAGCTGCTGGTCGTAGCGTTCCTCGCGCTGGCGCAGGTAGTCCGTGTAGTTGCCCGAGTAGGCGATGAGCTTCTTCTCGGAGATCTCATACACCTGCGTCACGATCTCGTCCATGAATTGCCGGTCATGCGAAATGAGCAACACGGCGCCAGCGTAGTTCTTTAGGTAATTCTGCAACCAGAGCAGCGCGAGCAAATCGAGATGGTTCGTCGGTTCGTCGAGCAGCAACAGGTCCGGTTCCATCACGAGCAACCGTGCCAGACGCGCCCGCATGATCCAGCCGCCGCTCATCTCCTTTGCCTTGCGATTGAAGTCGGTGTCGCGATAACCGAGGCCGCGAAGCATCTTCTTCGCCTTCGTCTCCACCTGCGGATCGTTCAGCTTGTCGTGCTTAGCGTGGGCTTCGAGATATTCCGGCGACGACACGTCCCCGAGTTTCTCCAGTTCGTGCAGGCGCTTTTCGAGTTGCGGCAATTCATCGACGCGCCCGGTGGCGACATCAAGGATGGTTTCGTCACCGTGCGCTTCACCTTCCTGCGGGAGATAACCGACCATGGTCCATTCATCGCGCTCCACGACGCCAGCGTCGGGTTCCTTCTGTTTGAGGATGATGGAGAAGAGCGTGGTCTTGCCCGCGCCGTTCGGCCCGACGAGCGCGACGCGGTCGCCGTAGTTGACGCCGAAGGAAGCGTTCTCGAAGAGCACGCGCCCGCCGAGAGTCATTTTCAATTCACGAATGTTGAGCATGGAAACAATCAGCTCGCCGGCAAAAGTGCCGTCACTGAACGGAGGGAGATTGGATACAACCCCGCAGGAGCCGGGGCCATGGATACTGCCTGCGGCGACGAGCGGGAGAGACTACTGACGAATCCCGCCGCGTCAACCGGCCATTTGCTGGCGTTGGAGTTCCGCGTTCACGCAGCCGGAACCGCCTGACGGCGGAACTCTGAATCACGATAATCATGGCATTGACCCACGCCTTCTACTTTGACGACACTTCGCAATGGCAAATGAATTGAAGATCGAGAAGCTCACCATCGGCACGGGAGCCACCGCCCAAAAAGGCAAGACAGTCAGCGTTCATTACACCGGCTGGTTGACCACCGGCGAGAAGTTCGACAGTTCGGTGGACCGGAAAGAGCCATTTGAGTTCGTGCTCGGTGCAGGACAAGTCATCGCAGGCTGGGATCAGGGCGTTGCCACCATGCGCATCGGCGACAAGGTTAAGCTCACGATTCCGCCCAATCTTGCGTATGGAGCCGGCGGCTATCCCGGTGCCATTCCACCGAATGCCACTTTGATCTTCGACGTTGAGTTGCTGGCCGTTGGCTGAGTCCCAAGCTCTTGCTCCGGGCGCCACACAGCCCAGTGGCGATACCGTATTTCCGCCACCCTCCCACCAGACAAAAGCTGCTCGCATATCGCGCGGGAGAATTCTATATTGAAACGACGGTGCGAAGCAGGCGCCAAACCGAGCCGCCCGCCAGTTGTTCAGCCGTTAACGAAAATTACAGCTCAGTTATGAAGATCAAAGTTTACCGTAAAGCCGGCTTTACCCTCGTTGAGATCATGATCGTAGTTGCGATCATCGGTCTCCTCGCCGCCATAGCGATTCCGAACTTCGTCCGCGCCCGCAAAACTGCACAGATGAATTCCTGCATCAACGCCCTGCGACTCATCGAGAACGCGAAGCAACAGCTCCAGCTTGAAAGACCGGGAACGGCAATCACCGGCGGGGTTGGGGGGACGTTGGAACCTTACATTGGCCGGGGCGTAAACGGCACCTGGCCGACGTGCCCTGCAACTGGCACCGACACCTACACCGCTGGCGATGCGAGCACGCTTCCGACGTGTTCCAACTCAGATCCACCCCTCTACCCACATGTCCTGCAACCCTGACATGCGGGCGGAACAAACTCTGGCATCCGAGCCCGGACATTTCTCCGGGCCTTTTCTTTGGCACAACCGACGCGGTGCTGGCAGCCAGTGACGATTACTCAGTCACGGCAAGATCCATTCCGGGCTGGTAATAAAGAATTCGCCCGCAGTTGGTGCAGGTGGTGATCTCCTGCTGCGCGCGACAACTCACGATGACCTGTGGCGGAATTTTCATATGGCAGCCGCCACACACACCGCGCTCGATGTCCACCACGACGTTGTCGCCACGCGTGTTCATGATGCGCTCATAGCGGTTGAGAATGGAACCGTCCACCGCCGCGGCCAGCACATCCCGGTTGGAACTCAACTCAGCTAGTTCCTTCTTGAGATTCTGCTCACGCTCATTCAGCAGCTTCACTTCGCCCTCCACGACACCTTGCGCATCCTTGAGAATCTTTGCGGCCGTAGCGCTTTCCTTCGCGGCTACCTCGGCCTGCTCCATCAACTCAAGCTGCTGATCCTCGATCTTGCTGATGGCCTCCTTGCAGTTCGCGATCTCGTGGGTAAGCGCCTGATACTCGTCGTTCTTGCGGGTCTGAAACTGTTGCAGGCCGTATTTGTCGATCTGGGCCTTCTTGGATTCAACTTCCAGCTCAAGCTGCTTGCGCTTTGTCTCGATCTCCATCACGCGCTGTTTCGCCCGGTCCAGACCGGCCTGGGCCCCCTGCCCTTTGTTCCTCATGGCCAGCCGCTGCGGTTCTATGGTTGCGAGTTCGGTCTTTACGCGGCGGATCTTGCGATCGCGATCCTGAAGGATGAGTAGCTTTTCAATGACATCAAGCATGACTGTCGGGGATGTTAAAGAGGCAACCATCCCAAGTCAATGAACGCATCCCAGTCTGGCTGTGCACTTGCATCCGGGCTTGAGGAACGGCAGCTTGCGCGCGCCTTGCAGAATCCAATGCCAACACCGCCAACGCCAGACGCCCTGCCCGCCGAAGGACTGATCTACCCCCTGCCCTCGATCCTGGAACGCATCGAACTTGCCAGGCTCTTTCCGATACCCCAGCCGCTCGAAGTCGAACTGGGCTGCGGTGATGCGTCGTTCCTGTTGAACTATGCCACGGCAAACCTTCATCGTAACTTCATCGGTGTCGAACGGCTGCTCGGGCGCATCAACAAAATCGACCGCAAGGGCCGCAGGCTGGGCCTGACCAATCTGCGCGGCGTCCGCATCGAGTCCGGCTATTTTCTGGAATATCTATTGCCGGCGAACTGCGCGGAGGCGTTGCACATCTACTTTCCCGACCCGTGGCCGAAATTGAAGCACCGACGCCATCGCTTCATCAATGAACGCTTCCCTGCCCTTGCGCACCAGGCGCTGAAGCCGCGCGGCACGGTTTTTCTGCGGACGGACGATATCGATTACTTCGAGCAGATGCTGCGGGTGCTCGCGGAGGACAAACGCTTCAAGAAAATTGAAACACCACCTGCCTTGCTGGAATTGAAAACGGACTTTGAAACGGATTTCAACGCTCGAGAAATTCCAACTTTGCACGCAACCTACCAACGGACCGATTAACCTGCGCCCGCATCAGACGTCAATCACCGGCCCGCCCCCGCCATCGTCACCGCGGCCGGGCGAACGCTGCCGCCCACCAAACCGCCGGACTTGGATGCGGGATTTACCTGAGCCGGTCAACGTGTTGAGCACAATCCCCACGACGCTGATGACGACCGAACCGAGCAGGGCCCACCAAAAGTTGTCGACATCGAACCCATGCACGATGGTGCCCACGAGCATGAGCAGCAGCGAATTGATCACCAGCATGAACAGCCCGAGCGTGAGGATGAGCAGAGGCAGCGCCACGAGCATCAGCAACGGGCGAACAAACGCGTTCAGCAAGCCGAGCAGGAGCGCGGCGAACACCAGATCCTGCCACTGTTCCGCATGGATGCCAGGCAGGAGCAAATCGGCCAGCAACACAGCCAGGGTATTTATCGCCCAGCCTTGCAGGAACCGCTTGATCGTGCCTCCGGATTTCTGTTCCATCGCGCAACGAAGTTGCGGCACGCCCCCATTTAACTCAAGTTAAACGCGCAACCCAAATGAACGAACCCATCCCGCGTTTAAAAACCCTCCTCTGGCGCGGCTGGCGCAAAAAATGTCCGCAATGCGGGCAAGGGCCATTGTTCCAGCGCTGGAACCGGCTGCATGAGCATTGCCCCGTGTGCGGCTTGAAGTATCTGGAGAACGAGGGCGATCTCTGGGGCTACATCCTGTTTGCGGACCGGGCGTTGTTCATCCTGCCGTTGATCGTGATGATCTATTTTCGGCTCTACAATCCAAACTCCCCGTGGTTTTTCGTTTTCGGCGGCGGCTTGCTGTTCGGATTAATCTACACACTGCCCCATCGCACCGGCATGAGTCTCGCGCTTGATTACCTTGTCCGCCGAAAATCGGGCGACCTTGTTGATCATCCCACGGACGATCCGGAGTAGAACTTAGCGCCCCGCCTCGGCACGCAGAAACGAAGCATCCGCACGGGCTTTAACCTGGGCTGCAACACTGGCGGGGACGAGACAGAATTCGCCCGCTCGCAGCACAGGACTTTCGCCACCTGCCTCGACGCTTATCTCACCTGAAACCACACCCAAGATGTGCATGGTTTGCGCAGCCAACTGAAATGACTTTGCAGCGGCGAGGCCAATTTGCTCAACGTTGAAGAGAGGGCATTTCGCCACCGGGCGCACCGTTGCGTCGCCGCATCGCTCGCTGTCTCGCGATTCGAGCGGCGGCTCGAAGTCATTGAAATCAATACTCGCCAGCGATTGTGGGATATGCAATTCACGCGGCTTGCCATCGAGGCCCACGCGGTTCCAGTCAAACACGCGATAAGTCGTATCCGAGTTCTGCTGGATCTCAAAAATCACATTGCCTGCGCCAATGGCGTGGACGCGACCGCTCGGCAAGAACATGGCATCGCCTACCTTGACGCCGTGCCTATGAAAACACTTTGCCACCGTGCCGTCGCCAATCCGGCGCTCGAATTCCGCACGCGCCACGCCACGCCGCAAGCCGACGAACAATGCCGCGTCAGGTTGCGCCTCGGTGATGAACCACATTTCCGTCTTCGGCTCGCCTTTCAACTCGGCCGCCTTGTCAGCAGGCGGGTGAACTTGCAAGGAGAGGGTGTCCTGCGCATCGAGGATTTTAATGAGCAGCGGGAAGCGGCCTTTCAGCGCAGCAGCGTCACCGAGCAAGTCGCGCGCATGGTTCTCCATGAGCCAGCGAAGGTCACGTCCGGCCAGCGGGCCGTTGCCGATGACGCTCACGTCGCCGGGGCGGTCGGTGATCTCCCAGGATTCGCCTATGGGCACGTGCGGTGGTAGCGACTTGCGGTAGAGTCGTTCGAGATTGCGCGCGCCCCAGACACGCTCCTTGAAGATGGGCTGGAACTTGAGCGGGTAAAGTATCGCCATGTGCTGTTAGGTCATCCCATTTTCGCTGCGGCAGTCGGTTTTGGTTCATTGAAGCGACCGAAATTGCGGAACTTCGTGTAGCGGGCCTTCAACCGATCTGACACGGACATGCGGCTTATCGCGTCCAGATGTTTGAGCATGTATTCCTTCACGCTCGCGGCGACAATCTTGGTGTCGGTATGCGCACCGCCGAGCGGTTCAGGGACAATGTCGTCTACCAGGCCGAGTTCGAGCAGATCTTTGGCGGTGATGCGAAGAGCTTCAGCGGCCTTGGCAGCGGCAGTGCGGTCCTTCCAGAGAATGGCCGCGCAACCTTCCGGGCTGATGACTGAGTAATAAGCGTTCTCCAAGATCAGGACCCGGTTCGCCACACCGATGCCCAACGCACCGCCGGAGCCGCCTTCACCGATGACTACAGCGATGATCGGAACTTCGAGCAACATCATCTCGCGTAAATTCACGGCAATTGCCTCGGCAATGTGACGTTCCTCGGCGCCAATGCCAGGGTAAGCGCCGGCGGTATCGATGAGCGTGATAATTGGCAGACCGAATTTGTCCGCCATTTTCATCAGCCGAAGCGCCTTACGATAGCCCTCGGGATGGGCTGAGCCAAAGTTGCGCAGGATGTTTTCCTTAGTGTCCCTGCCCTTCTGGGTGCCGACAACCATGACCCGCTGGTCACCAAGTTTGGCAAATCCACCCACGACGGCACGGTCATCGGCAAACAGGCGGTCGCCATGCAGTTCCTGAAAATCACTGAAGGAATTCGCGATGTAGTCCAGCGCGAACGGTCGTTTGGGATGTCGTGCCAACTGCACGCGCTGCCAAGGCGTCAGATTCGAGAAGATCTCCTTCCGGGTTTCCTCGATTTTCCCCTGGATAAGGGCGATTTCCGCCTCGAACTCAATCCCAATCGAATGCTTTTCCGGGTGCCCCCGCAGCTCATCAAGCTTGTTCTGCAATTCTGCGATGGGCTTCTCGAAGTCGAGAACGTGTTTCATGGCGGGCAGTTTAGCTTTGGCGGCGCAGGCAGGCAACGCCGGAAAAAGCAGAGGGCCGGATTTGCATCCGGCCCTCGCTTGACGATGAGGTTTATACGCCTTCGTCCAGGCGCTCAGAAGGGTAATGCGGCAACTTGGGGGACGCTGTTCGAACCGCATTACGAGCAAAACCTCTCTGCCAACCCTAAACGAACAGCGAAGTATCAAATAACTGAATATGTGACTTAGCAGGAGTGCTGCCTGTTCAAAAAATTCTCAGATTTGTCCAAAGATCAATTTCGCCGGCCTTCTTTCCACGCCGGAAAGCTTCACTGCAATTTAAACTTTGTCAAAAACTCATCGCATCCGCAGAGCGACATAAGCGGCGCAGCGTGACACTTAAACGCAATTGATGTCCGAGAAGATTTTCGTAATGGCCCGGCCCTGTATTACACGCGCCAGTGGCGTGCGGCCGTGCTCGGCAAGCGATTCACGGAGCGCAGCCTCCTTGCCTTTGCCCGAGGCAAGCACCCAAACCTCTCTGGCCGTGGCGATTGGCCCGTGGCCAAGTGTGACACGTTTTGGCGGCGGCTTGGGCGAATTCTCAACAACCAGGAAGACCGATTGCAGGTCATTTGCCGTCAATGAATCACTAGGAAACAGTGACGCAACGTGTCCATCTTCACCCATGCCCAGAAGCACAAGATCCAGAAAAGGAATAGAATTTAATTTTGTGTCGGCAATGAGCGACAATTCTGCTGCCGCCAATTGTGCCGCGCTATTCGGAGCAAGCTCACCCTTGATGCGGTGAACCGACTGTTCGCGAATTTGCGCGGGCTTGAACAAGAGTTGATCAGCCAGCAAATAGTTACTTTCTGGATCGCCAGGCGGAACACACCGCTCATCCGCCCAAAAAAACTCAACTCCCTGAAATGATATCTGACGCTGTTGCGCCATTTCCACGGCAGCAGAGAACATCTTCTTTGTGACCCGCCCGCCCGAAAGCGCCACGAAGTATCGACGCCCATCATTCTGCGCCCGGGCAATCGCAGCTAACCAATTCTCCGCAACTGCCGCGGCAAGCAGATCATCGGTAGCGAATTGAATGACTTGAGCGTTGCCCATCGCAGATCATTTAATCGGCTGCGGTTCGCGCCAAGCATGACCGGAGCGGGCCAGCATCTCGTGGGCAAGTTGCGGCCCCCAACTGCCAGCGGCGTAGAACTCGCGGTCATCCAACCCAAGCCCCTGCCAGCCGGCGCGAATCGAGTCCACGATCTGCCACGCCTGCTCCACTTCGTCGCGGCGGATGAAGAGCGTGGCGTCACCGCCGATCGCGTCGAGCAGCAGCCGTTCGTATGCCTCCGGCGTATAAGCGCCAAACTCGGCGTCATAGCTAAAATGCATCCGCACCGGCCGTAGTCCGTAACCCACGCCAGGGACCTTGCCATTGAAGCGGAGGGAAATCCCCTCGTTCGGCTGCAGGCGCAGGGTCAGCGCATTCGCATCCAAGCGTGGCCCACACTGGGCGGCGAACAGCACGTTCGGCGTCGGCTTGAATTGCACCCGCACCTCGCTCGCACTAATCGGCAGAGCCTTACCGGTGCGGAGATAGAATGGAACGCCGGACCAGCGCCAGTTATCAATGAAAAGCTTGAGGGCGACGAAAGTCTCAACGTTTGAGCGTGGGCTCACCTTCTCCTCTTCGCGATAGGACTTGCGCGCTTCGCCGCCGACGTTCCCGGCAACATATTGTCCGCGCACCACCCGCCGCGCGACTTCATCGGCCTGCATCCGACGCACGGCGGAAAGCAGTTTCACCTTCTCATCGCGGATCGGCTCCGCGTCCAGGGACACGGGCGGTTCCATCGCCACGAGAGCAAGGACCTGGAGCATGTGATTCTGCACCATGTCGCGGAGCGCACCGGCCTCCTCATAATAACCGCCCCGCCCGCCTACGCCGAGTTTTTCGCTGACGGTGATCTGGATGTGATCCACTGCGTCACGGTTCCAGAGGCGCTCGAAAATGGCGTTCGAAAAACGGAACGTCAGGATGTTCTGCACCGTTTCCTTGCCGAGATAATGATCGATGCGGAAGACCTGTTGCTCGTGCGCGAACCGCGTAAGCTCGTGATTCAACGCCTTGGCCGAGGCAAGATCGTGACCAAACGGTTTCTCCACGACAAGCCTTTGCCAGCCGCCGTTCCCACCCCGGTGCAGCAACTGGACGTTGTGCAGTTGCTCCGCCACCGTGCTGAACTGGCTCGGCGACGTGGCCAGATAGAACAGAAGGTTCTGCTTCAGTGGAGCGGACGGAAAGGAACCGATCAATCCAGCCAGCTTCGTGTAAGCCGCCGCCTCCGCGATATCGCCCCGGCAGTAATGGATTTTTGCAGCGAAAGCATCCCATGCCACCTGCTCAACTGGTTTGGTCCGAGAGAATTGATTCAAGCCCTCCAGCAACTCCGTGCGCCACGACTCGTCCGTCTTCTCACGCCGCGCGAAACCAACGATGCGGAATTCCGCCGGCATCTGCTTCTCCCTGAACAAATGATACAGCGCGGGGATCAGCTTGCGAATCGTCAGGTCACCGCTTGCGCCAAAAATGACGATGGTGCAGGGCTCGACCATTTTGCGGACTTGATCCAGCCGGCACGTCATCAACTCATCCATGTCTTCAGTCGAATGCATGAGGGGCACAGTGCGGCAGAAAGTGTAAAAACTCAACCAGCGTGTGCGGTGCCGGCATTAAATTGCGCTCATCACTTACCACGGTCTGATTCATGGCCACGACACTCCGCCCAGGCAGCCGCACGATCAATAAAGCAAAAACTTCTGGCGCTTCACGCGAAAGGCCTCCTCGCCCGATTTCCAGCTCGCGACAATCTCAGCGGCGGAGACCCCAGCCTGCATTTGCGTTCGCGGTTTGTCCGAGCCATTGACCTTGTCGAACATGCTGACGCCCCGCTTCGTTTTGACCGCCACATCAAACACATCCTGGCCCGCGATTTTTCGCAGAGCCTCAATCGCGTAAAAGTTGATCGCCGTCAGCGGAGCGACGGCGGGATCGGTGAAGTAAATCTGCACACCACCCACCGTTTCACCTTTAAATGCGGCGTAGTATGGCTTGTAGGTAACCGGTTGAAATCGCAGGCCGGGCAACCTGTAACCATTCATCGCCTCCGCCAGCTTGTGCATGTCCACGCCAGGCGCGGCCACGCATTGGAATGGCAACGTGTAACCGACGCCGATGCTGACGTTCGTGTTCCCAAGCTCTCCGATCATCCCAGTTGCAACCAGGAACATCGGTGAATCTCCATGCGGAACGTGCGGCGAGGTCGGCACCCACGGCAATCCCGTATCGCGCCAAACCATCGAACGCTTCCAATTCTTCAGGGGCACGATGGTCAGTTTGCATGACTTCTTGATCCACCCCTCGCCGTTGATCATTTGCGCCAGTTCGCCGCACGTCATTCCATACACGTAGGGAACGGGCCACTTGCTGACCCCGGAACGGAAGGCCTCCTCGATCGGCAAACCCTCCACGCGCAATCCGCCAAGCGGATTCGGCCGGTCCAGCACTACGAATTCGACGCCAGCCTCGCCACACGCCTCCATTGCCATACCCATTGTGGCGATGAACGTGTAGGAGCGGCAACCCGTGTCCTGCAAATCATACACCAGCACATCAATATCCTTGAGCATTTCCGGCGTAGGCTTGCTTTTTGGATAAAGTGAATGAACCACCAGTCCAGTGTGTGCATCAGTGCTGCTCTGCACCTTGTCGCCCGCATTCACATCCCCATAGATCCCGTGCTCGGGTCCGAACAATGCAACCAACTTCACCCCGGCAGCGGAGCGCAACACGTCCACGGTGCTTTTGAGCTGACGATCTACCCCCGAAGGATTGGTGAGCAGCCCAACTCGCTTTCCTTGCAAAACCCTGTAACCGCCTTCTGCGAGCACCTCGCTGCCCAGTTGCACCGTTTGTGCGGCAAGCGAGCCGGCAAACACCAACCCGCTCATCAAAACCGGAAGAACCAAGAGTTTAATGTGCTTCATGACAGACGGCACTATGCTCGAAGCAGCATTCTGATTTCTAGGGTAATCTTCAAACCGCCAATCCATAAATAGCTTCATCGCTCAGAAGGAACGGCGACCTCAGGCCATCAATTGGATGCTTGCACCCGTCGAGAAACATTTGATACGTTGCGCCGTCGAGTTGACCGGGCGTTCCTCGAAGATTCGACGAGCTGGTTTAGTAGATGGCCGACGTGGCGGAATTGGCAGACGCGCTAGACTCAAAATCTGGTTCCCTATGGGAGTGTGGGTTCGACCCCCTCCGTCGGCACCATCCATCAGCAATCGCTGTAACCGTGTAACTGCCACCAATTACTTGCCGCTTTGGCAACGAATTAGTGGTCAGAACGGCGTGGCAAGATTATGGTGGCCGGTTCGGTTTTGGTTCTCACCTCAAACTCCCAAACTGCAGTGGGTTAAGCTTTGAAGAAGATTCCTGTCAGGAGGTGCAGGGACATAGCTCCGCGAGCGTTTCCTGCCAGGTTTGGTGCGCGCAAGGTTCGCGCATGTCTATCCGCCCCCATAAAGCTGCCCTTAGTTTTGCTTGGCTGGGATAGATGCCAGCATTGTGGAGGGACAACATCTGCGCTTTCACCAACGATCGCACCTCACCCGCCCGCGCCTGCATTTTCATTTTGCGGCCCTCAAGGTATCGGCGCTTCACGAGTTCCGTAAGTTCAGGAAAACGCCGCTGCAGGGTAGATTGATTACAACCCACTTTTTTGGCGATGGCGCTGATTGAGATTCCGGTAGGGTGCTCGGCAAACGCGACCTTTTCCAATGCCAGACGCATCGTCTCACCATCAACAATCGGTGGAGCTGGGAAGAGTCTAGTTTTGATGCGACTTGAAGCGTCCCATAGCGGGTTGAACCGGTCGGGCACCAAAGATTCTGTTATCAGCACGGCCATGGGCACATTGACCAAAATGCTCACTCTTGCCAGTGCCTCCATGGAAGGACGATGCGTTCCACTTATCCAAGAAATAATTGAGTAACGATGGACGTGCAGAAAACGCGCCAATGCAGCGATGTTGCCGCTGAAGTGGGACGCCACCAGTTGACGTATGTTCTTGGCAAAACTCGTGCTGGTTCCGGCAAGCATCGGACCATGAGCAAGCAATTCCGCTACGGCTGAAGCCACCTGCAAATCCAGCGCATCAAGGTCATTGCCTGGCATGCTTGATGTGTCACCGAGCCAAGCTCGGCACCGAGGGCAAAAACCAGGATTTGTATTTGCCGTCAATGGCGCGAACGACTTTTGACAGCTGGGGCATTGGGATTGCAACGGGGAGCGATGCTTCGGGCAAACCTTCACGCAAAGCACCTGCCAAAGCAATTGGTAATGCAACTCACCGCCAGCATGCTGGGCTTCATTGAGGCAATCCCGGCACCAAGCTTGTTTGCACCGAATAAGCTTACGCGGACTTATCGAGCCCTCGCAAAAACTCATGGTGCCTTGGGCCAGGTTCTTGTGTCCCGTCAGTTCGGATAGCAGGGCTATGAACTTTTGGCT
>Ga0154020_10007563_pt1 | contig 12676 bp, 11 predicted proteins | sample Klosneuvirus_201_FD_109709 | JGI IMG/M metagenome (GOLD analysis project Ga0154020, IMG submission 109709) | Active sludge microbial communities from wastewater, Klosterneuburg, Austria - Klosneuvirus_20160825_MG | ecosystem: Engineered > WWTP > Aerobic digester > Activated sludge | place... | reverse complement strand
CCCGCAAACAAAAAATGCGGAATGCGGTTGTTTTTGATCTCGAGGTATTCGTAGGCATCCCAGGTCGCGGCGCGGATAAGATCGCGTTCTGCATATTTACTTTCGTGCAGAATTGACTGCAATTCGTGCAGGACTGACAGATCGGGGCTGGTCGCCAGCGAGTCGGTACCGATCAGCATTTTGAGCGGCGAGCTGCGCAGCGTTTCCCAGTTGGCGCGTTCAATACCGAGGTGCTTATTCGAGCGATGGCAAAGCACCCATGCGGCATGCGGTACATAATCGGCGAGCAGGTCGATATCTTCTGTGCGTGCGGCGGAAAGATGCACCAGCAGTAGTTTTTTGAACGAAAGCATGCCGACCGAATGCAGGTATTCAACCGCTGAGCGACCCAACATCTCGTGGTGTTTGACGTGTTGCCCGATGCGCTTTAGAAATTCGACGATCTTGCCGCGGTCAGATTGAAAGTCGATTTCATCGGGACTTTCGAGCAGGTGTATCGAGACAGATGTATGCCGTGCCTTTTCCCGGACAAAGTGCATCTGCAGCGGAGACGAGCCATATACGGAGTGCACCGTCGGGTAAAAAGTCGCATCGACGTCGAGCAGGTGTCGGGCTTTCTCGATGCGTTGCAGATCGCTGGGCGACGAAAATCCTAATAATTCAAGATAGCGGTTACCGTTGAATGCCGGCAGGTCGCGCAGAAAGCGGATAAAATCGGTGCTGTTACAGATGTCGCAGAAAAAAAATGTTCCGTGGTCTTCTGCTTTGCGAATTGCGTCGACAGCGGCCTGTCTGATCGCTTCATTCGTAAGCTGGCCGCGGCTGGCCTGAATGATGTCGCCCATTTCAGTCAGGTGGCTGCCGTAAGGAACCTTGCCCTCGATACATGAAAGTTCGATATGGCTGTGTGCGTTGACAAAACCGGGCAATACTACGCCGGGGGGCAGCGTGCGCGAAAAAAATTCTTTCGGTGCCTTACCGAAACCCGAATCGATAACCTGTTTTCCCGAGACGATATACCACGGGTCTGCACGAAAGTCGGCATCCCGGGTCAGACCCCATTCGCCGCGCAGCACCTCGAAAATATTCATACAGGTCTATGAAAGGGATTCGTGCGCATGTTTCAACAAAATTTCGGTTGTGCCGAAGTTGAGGCAGGCGTCGGTAATCGAAACTCCGTATTTGAGCGATTCTTTCACGCTGCTGTCGAGTTTCTCCGGTAGTTTCTGGTTACCCTCGTTAATATTACTTTCGAGCATCATGCCAATCAGGCTTTCGTTGCCGGCTTTGCGCTGTGCGATGATGCTTCGCCAGACGTTCTCCTGTTTTTCAAATTTTTTTTCTGAATTTGCATGTGAACAATCGACGACAATCGCGGGGTCAACGCCCGCCGCGCGCAGCTTGTCTTCAGCGCGCGCGATATGTTCGGCTTCGTAGTTAGTCATGTTATTGCCGCCGCGTAAAATGACATGACCCCAGGGATTCCCGTTTGTCCGCACGACCGCGGTTTGGCCGTTCTCATCGATGCCGAGAAAGCTGTGCGCCGAGCGTGCCGATTGCATTGCATCGAGAGCTATCTGGACATTGCCGTCGGTGCTGTTTTTATAGCCGACCGGCATGCTGAGACCAGATGCCATCTGGCGGTGTGTCTGCGATTCTGTCGTGCGCGCGCCGATTGCAGCCCAGGCAATCAGGTCGGCGATGTATTGCGGCACGATCGGGTCGAGAAATTCAGTCGCTGCCGAAAGGCCGAGCGAAACAATTTTCTGCAACACCTGCCGCGCGAGCCTGAGGCCTGCCTGCACATCGTCCTGGCCATCGATGCGTGGGTCGGTGATGAGACCTTTCCAGCCGATGGTCGTGCGCGGCTTTTCAAAATAGACCCGCATAACAATTTCGAGCCGGTCGTTATATGCGTCGCTCAGGGGTTTGAGTCTTTGTGCATATTCGAGCGCCGCCGCTTCGTCGTGGATAGAGCAGGGGCCAACGATCACGAGCAAGCGATCAGATTTTTTGAGAACGATGTCCCGAATACGCTCGCGCGCAGCAAACACGGCTTCATTCATTTCTGCTTCAGCCGGGTATTGCTTCAGAAGCGCGGCGGGTGAGAGCAGTGGTTCAATGCTGCGGATATTTACACCCGAAATGCGCCTGCGTTCCGCAGCGTCCGAAGGAGACATGCAGTAAAGAACGGTGATTTCTTCATCGCGTAAAGCTGTTCTGGGGCATTCAAGAAATTTGGGCTAATGTGAGAAAAAATCCGGCTTTTTTGGTATTTCATATATAGAGGGACAATAATGAAATGCCGCAAACAACCACGATTTTTGGTGGATAAGCCTGTCCAAATTTCCAGCCTATTGGAGGTGCGTCTGGCCCCCCTGCACTGGAATCGCATCAAGCTCTGCGCGTGGCGTCGCAGGCGAAGCTACTCGACGATTACTCGGTATTGCGTCTTAAGATTGGCACGCAAGTGCGCTTTACGTTGGACGCCGAAAATGCGGGAGGCAACTGATTCTGTACGGCAGGGATTGAATATTGCGCAGGATATGCATCGACATATGATGTGTCTTTATGGCGAGGATGAGAAGCTTATTCGTCTGGCTGCAATGGACTTGGGCATAACGATGACGGCTTTTGTTCGATTGGCGATTGAGCTCTATCTCCCGGTGCTGGCTATGGAAAAACGTAGCTCTCGGCCCATCACTCACGCCGATTTGACCTGGGAAGGCATCCGTTTCACGGAAACGGTGCAAATCTTCGCAGTAAATGGTGGTCCCTGGCCCTTGGCACGCGATCTGAGCTGTCAACGATTCGATATCAACAGCTATTGGTGAACCAAACGAACCGACAAGAACACGCCGATACACGTGAGGGGCAAATGTGGCGTCAGCCGGCAGCGGATTTGATGGCCGCGAGCGCCTCAGCCGGCGTGGCCGCCGAAATGACGCGCTGGCGGGTTTCTGCAGAATAAAAAACTTTGGCGATTGAGGCCATGACTTTCAGATGTTCACCCAGTGCAGATTTTGGTGCGACCAACATCACGACAATATACGCGGGAGTGCCGTCGATGCTCTCGAAATCAATGCCCCGGGGCAGAATCGCGCATTCAGTCATGAACTTATCGGCATGCGGCACGACTGCGTGTGGTATCGCCATCTGCTCGCCGATGCCGGTGCTCATGAGCTTTTCGCGTTCGATGAGCTCGCGTTCGATTTCGGCGCACATGGCAGCATCGAGGTTTTCACGCTCGCACAAAGCCTTATGCAGGCCTGCTATGAGTTCCCATTTGTTGCCGGCTGTGAGCCCCGTCGAAGCACCATCGACAATGTGGATGTTCTGCTCTGTCAGGGTGTCCTGCCAGGATCGGTGAGCCCCTCGACCAGGCCCGGGATAAATTTCGTCAGCCGGCACGCGGAATTATGTCACGTAACTTTCAGCCGGTCAAGGAGAATCATATACCTTGACATGCTGCGCGCGGGGCATGCCAAGGTTTGCCGCATGCAAGACGAGCTCGCCAAAAAACTCCGCGTCGCGTGGGTCGCCGACATCTTCGACGAGGTCTCGGGGATTATCACAGATACAGAAGAGATGTACGAACTGGCGCAATCCCACGGTATCTTCTGGCAGCCCGTCACTACATATAAAAAACCGATTGCACCTTTCCATATTTTCGACCCGATTCTGCCCGTGCCGACGGGCAGCTTTTACAAGGGTACCAGTATGTACGTGCCGGATTTTCTGCGTGTTGTGCAGTTCTTCCGTAAGAACAACATGAATATTCTCGTGTCGAATACGCCCGGTGTGATGGGTATGCTCGCGATGGCCGCGGCGAAATATATGTCGCTGCCGTGGGTCGACATCTACCACACCGACGTTGATTATTATCTCAACGACCTTGGCAGCCGGCTGGTGAAGCCGTTCGTCAAAAACCCCGCGCTGTTCTTTCTGAAACAATACCAGAAGCAGGCCGACCTGATCTTTGTGCGCACGCGCGAATTTTATGACCTGATGGTGAAAAAGGGCCACAGCAAAGAAAAGCTGCGCTATTACCCGGCGGGTGTGAACGCGCGTCACTGGAACCCGGAAAACAACGATCGCAGCATTTTTGAAACACACGGCATTGATCCCGATATGACGGTGGTTATCTTTGTCGGGCGGATTACCAAAGTGAAGGATATTGAATTTTTACTGCGCTATTTTGCCGAAGAGAAACCAGGCAAGGCCGTATGCGCTGTGATCGGCGGTGGCCCTGAAAAAGAACAGTATGAAAAAAAATACGCCGCCGAGAATATAAAATTCCTCGGCGTACAGCGCGGTGCGGCGCTGCAGAAACTCTATGCGAGCGCCGACCTTTACGTGCTGCCGTCGGCGAGTGAAACGCTCGGCAAAACCGTGCTCGAAGCGATGGCCTCGGGCACCGGCGTCATCGTGTCAGACAAGGGCGGGCCGAAAGACTACGTGACGAATGGCGAAAACGGTTTAGTGTTTAAGGCGCACGACTATGATTCATTCAAAGCTGAGATGAACAAACTTTTCAGCGACCGCGACTACATGAAAAAACTCGGGCAGAACGCCCGCGGATCTATTGGCGAGCATACCGACGAAAAACTGTTTGAGTCTTTCACCGGCCACATCGCCGAGTTAATTTGAGCGTATAGATGGCGGGCCATGCCTGCACATCTATACGCAAGTCTGTCAGGGATTCATCTGGTATTGCCCGTTCAATGAGTAGACATACTCTTTCGTGACCTTCTCGTAGCGCGTCGCATTGGGCACGGGCTTTTTCACCATCTTCATGGCAGCTGCCATCTGCGCCGGTGTACTGCTGGTTTTTGAATAGAGCTGCACCGCGTATTTGGAAAAGTCGCGTACCATGAAGTCGAAGATCTGGTCGACGAGGTCGATATCGAGTTTTTCAATTTTTGCCGCTTCGAGCACCAGCTGGCCGTAAGCCACCAGCGTGAACAGTTCACCATAGATCAGCATAAAATCCAGGTCTCGCGTCTGATCCTTTTCGGGCGGGTAGTTTTTAATCAGTTCTTTGTACGCGTCGATCTGCGTACGAAATACCTTAATATTTTCGAGCTGCTTAAACTGGTCGTATGCCTTGTTGTAGTCGTGGAACAGAATCTTGTTCTGCGCCTTGCTGGTCGCCCCCTGCGTGAACATAAAGGCATCGTTGCCCAGCGAGTCATTTTTGGGTAATTCGGGTAAATCCGACGGGTTAAACAAAAAGTTATCGATGAATTTCAGAATCAGCACCATGTTGACCTGCGCGGTGCCTTCGAGTTTGGGCAAGCCGCGAATGTCACGCGCCGCCATTTCAAAATAGAGATCTTTTTCAAAACCGCGTGCGGCGATGACATCCCACAGCAGGTTGATAACCTCTTCGCCCTGCATGGTGACCTTCATCTTGACCATCGGGTTATAGAGCAGGTATCGTTTGTCCTCTTCAGAGGCTGCGCGCATATAGTCCGAAGCGCGGCGCGCGAAGAGTTTCATGGCGATGAGGCGTGAATATGCATCGACGAAGAACTGCTGTATATGGCTGAATTCTGTAACTTTATGCCTGAACAGCACGCGGTTTGAAGCATGGTTGATGGCTTCATAGAAGGCGTGCGTGCAGATGCCCACCGATGCCCAGCCGAGGTTGTACTTGCAAAGAGCCACGGTGGCGAGCGACATATCCCACGCTTCGCGCCCGATCGCGAGAATATCGTCGTCGCTGATCGGGTAATTGTTCAGTTCATATTCAGACACATAGTTCTGGCTGTTGGTCACGTTCTGTATCAGCTTATAGTTTGAATGGGATGAGCTCACCACAAAAAACACATATTCGCCGGTGCCGGCGACCTTGCCGAATGTCGAAACCAGCGCGGCCTTGTTGCCGTTGCCGATGTAATACTTTCTGCCGCTGGCAAGGTAGGTACCATCGCCTTTTGGCGTGAGCGTCACTTCGCTCGAAATGAGATCCGCGCCGTGCGCGCGTTCAGAAAGACCAAACGCGAAAATGCCGCCTTGCTGCAAAAGTTCAGCGGTTTTTTTCTTCACCTTTTCGTTTTTGCTCATCCAGATCGGTCCGAGGCCGAGCATCGTCACCTGCCAGGTGTACCAATAGGCTAGGCCGTAAAATGCTGTTACTTCGCTGAAATCGCAGTTGCGGTAGGTGTCCCAGCGTGAATCGGCCGCACCATACCCTGCCGGTGTCATCAGCGTCGCAAAAATTTTTTCGTTCTTCACGACTTCGAGAAAGTCGGCATACCACACGCGTTCGTGGTCGTCGTGTTTCAGTTTTTTGAGTCCTTTCTTTTCGAAGAACTCAATGGTTTTGAGCATCAATTGCCGCGATTTCGGGTCGAGGTGTTCAAATTTTTCCGTTTTCGGATTCAGCAGCAGGTTCTTATTTGCCATAGCGTGGCGTGATTTTCGGCATTGGGATGTAAAGCGTGAAAGTCAGTTGTGTGTACCGCGTTCTGTGCGCGGTGCCCATTTTTGTATCAGCCCGATGATGTCGCTGAGGCGAATCGGTTTTGCAAGAAAGTCATCCATACCCGCTTCGAGGCAGTCGTTGCGGTTCTCTTCTGTGGCGTTGGCAGTGACCGCGATGATGACCGGGTTGCCCGACGCATTGGAATTGCGGATTGCCTTCGTTGCAGTGATACCATCGACTTCGGGCATGTGCACATCCATGAACAGGATATCAAACTTGTTGCGGGTTGTCTGTTTGAAAGCGGCCCGGCCGTTTTCGACACTCACCGGGGCATAACCTAATTTGCGCAGCATGTGTTCGAGCAACATGACATTGAGCGGATTATCATCTACGATCAGAATTCGTGCCGGATATTCCCCGGCAATTTCGGCTATTTCCCCGCGCTGCACGGGCGCAGCATTCACCTTTTCAGTTTCAGGTTCGGGCACGCGTGCCTGCAATTCCACCGTGAACTTTGAGCCGCGGTTCACTGCGCTTTCGACACGAATTTGTCCACCCATGACATGCACGAGTTTTTCGCTGATCGAAAGCCCCAGGCCCAACCCGTCACTGCTTTTGCCGGCTCCCGTCGATATCTGGTTATATGGTTCGAAGATATGTGACAGTTCATGTGGCGGAATGCCGATTCCCGTATCCTGAACGGAAATTTCGAGCCGCGCAGTATCGCGTATGCGCTCGATCATTTTGTAACCAACGACGATGCTGCCAAAACTGGTGAATTTGAGCGCATTGCCGATGAGGTTCATCAGCACCTGGCTGAATTTGTTTTCGTCAAGTGCGATAACCGCGGGAAAATCTGCCGGAAATTCGGCAATGCGAAGCAGGTGCTGCTTCTTTGGATGCGCAGTGCGCGCCGTAGCGACAACATGTTCAATGAGTTTCTGTACCTGCACATCGGCAGGATTTACGGTCTCCCTTTCTGCTTCCAGCCGTGCGTGTTGCAGCAGGCTTTCGATATGTTTGAAAAGAAAATCAGAACTTTTTCGAATCATATCGATGAGTCTTGTTTGCTCATCGCTGAGCTGCGTCGCGACGAGCAGGTCGGTCGTGCCGATGATGCCATTGAGTGGTGTGCGCAGTTCATGGCTGAGCATCGCAAAGAACGCCGATTTGGCCTTACTGGCTCTTTCAGCCGTGAGCCGTGCTTCGACCTGGCTCGTGATGTCGGTTAGAAGCGCAAAAAAGCCTTCGACTCCATTTTCTGTTCTGTGCGGTACATAGCGCACAGATGTCCAGAGCGGTGTGCCGTCTGAGCGCGTGAGTTTGCGCTCAAAAACCTGCATCTTACCCGCGAGTGCGCCTTCGACGAATGGCCGGTTTTGTGAAAAGAGCTTTGCACTCATCAGATCGGTCATGTGCATGCCGATAAGTTTTTCGGGCGATCTGCCAAACCAGTTCAGGTGCTGCTCGTTCAGGTATTTGCAGATAAGTTTTTTATCCCAATAAGCAACCATTCCTGGTAATGCATCCAGAATTGTATGGAAAAATTCTTCGCGCTGTTTTAACTTTGCGACGGCGTTCTTTTCTTCGGTAATGTTACGGGTCACAATCACGGTCTCATCGAGTTCGGGTGAATAGATGGCGTTTACGCTTACCCGTATCAGATCGCCGTCATCCGTGATGCTGGCCATTTCAAAGTCGCGCATCGCCCCTTTGCGTTTGCGCACAACCACGCTGGGGAAGTTTTCTGCGCTCAGCGCCTTCATGCCGGCGTCGAAATATTGCCGTGCCCGCACTTTACCGGTTCGAATATCTTCGCGCGAAACACGGAGAATTTTCGTCAGCGCTGCATTCACGTCGGTGATTTCGCCTTTGCGATTAAGTATGCTGACCCCGACAGGCAGAATGTCGAAGAGCAGTTTCAATTTGTCCTGCGCGTGCCTGTCTGCTTTTTTTTCAGCAGGCTGCGGTAGAAGCAACAGGCCGAATTTGCCAACACCCACAGATGACCTGCGGAACTGCCAGGTGTTGGGTTTTGCGCCGAGACCGGCAACGGTGATGTTTCCGCTGGCGGGCAGAGTTTTGCCGGCATCGATCGCCGGCGTAACGGTTTGCGAGAGGTCTTGCAGGGTTCTTCCCAAAATATCTGCGGTGTGCGTGCGCCAGATTTTTACGGCATGGCTATTGGCAGTGAGTATTTTCTGATTTTTGTCGACAACAATCGCCGCAATTTTCAATGCATTGGCGGCTTGCAGAAATGAGTCGGCGCCCGATTTAACGGTTTTGGTGGATTTACTCTTTTTCGATGGCATTCAGCCTCATGATAGGATATGTACAGCCCGCTTCGGCGCAGGCTTATAAGCGGTGAGTCTATTTCGTTTTCAGACCATACTTCGCCTGAAATGCGCTGAATTCTGCCGTCAGGCCGTTTGCTTTGCAGCCAGCTTCAAGGTCTGTGTTCCAGTCGTTCATGAGTTTTATGCCCTGAATGATGTCTTGTATTGCCGAAAAAGTGCCGGCAACCGACGAGGCCGCGCCAGATTGTTTTTCAAGCACTGCAATTTTCACAAAACTAGCCTGCATTTTTTCGACTCCCTGCTGCAGTTCGGCGTGCACGCGTTTCAGGTCTTCAGTGGTGATTTTTGTCTGTTTTAATGCACTCACCGCTTCGGTCAGCAGATCGTTTTCGTTATCCGATTTTTCGCGTGGCTCTTTCTTTTCCGAATCAGCTTCGCTATATTTTTCGCTGACCGAGCCCAGCAGTTTTAACAGTTCGCCGTGCTTTGGCATTTCTATGGTAAGATAATTCTTCAGATCTGCCTTGACGGCTTCAGAGGCGGCAATTTTCTTTTTGCAGGCAAAACCGGCTGCCAGCACGGCAACCATCAGTGGAGCAAGCGTTCTTCGCATCGGGTAGCGCAGCCCCGCGCATTGCGGTGTAAAGTGCAAATCAGCCCCCGATATCCGGAACTTCGATCACCAGCAACTGAGAAGGCGCGCCAAACCCGATGGTGGCTTTTTCAATGGGCATGATGCCGAGCGCGTCGCGCGCTTTTAGGTTCTCGCCGGCAATTTCCGCAGCGCCGGCAATCACGAAAAAGTACAGACCGGCACGGGGGTCAGAGGCTGCGACAGTAATTTCTTGATTTGTATCAAATGACCCCAACCAAAATTGCGCCTTCTGGTTGATCCACAGTGCCCCGCTGTCTTTCTGCCAGCTCACGGTCTTGACCAGCGAGTTGCGCTGCGCTTCGAGATCAAAAGTTTTTTGTTCATAGCGCGGTTGAATGCCGCGCTTTTCCGGCAAAACCCAGATCTGCAAAAAATTCACCTCTTTTGTTTGGTCAGGATTAAACTCTGAGTGTGTGATGCCCGTGCCTGCCGACATAATTTGCACGTCGCCGGTGCGGATGATTTCGCTATTGCCGGTGGAATCTTTATGCGCCAGCGAGCCCGATAGCGGAATTGAGACAATCTCCATGTCGGCGTGCGGGTGGGTGCCGAAACCCATTCCCTGTGCGACCACGTCGTCGTTCAAAACACGCAGCGCGCCAAAGTGCATGCGCTCGGGATTGTGGTAACCGGCGAAGCTGAAGGTGTGGTGGCTTTTGAGCCAGCCATGGTCGGCAAAGCCGCGCGTGGCAGCGCGGTGGATTGTCTTATGCATAGCTGTATCATATGCAGGCCGGTATGCTTCGACCAGAATTTACGGTGAAATTTTATTCGTGGCGAACCACGAATAAAATTTCACTCAATTTGAAAGAAAAACGATCTTGCACTCCGAAAGCCGTTGGAAATAGTTGAGCTCGCGTTCTCCGCTGCGGCGCGAATTCTGTAGCTGTTCGAGGCTTGTCCAGAAAAGAAACCAGCTGGCCGGTTCGACGATCACCTTCACGATATTCATCCACACAATTTGCCCGGCCTTTGTCGCCAGGTACCCGGTACACACCATCAGCAGCACCGAGATGGCGACTTTCGTCCAGTTACGCGATTTCGTGTGTTTTACGCTCGCGGCAATTTCGCGGTTTTTCTTGTGGAAATAGATGTGCAGGCGGCGCTTGATGATCGTTTCGCTTGTGCTGTTGCGCTGGCGCGCAGGAATCAGCAACACCATATCGAGCGATTCGGGATTTTTGTCGAAAAAGAAACGCCTGAGTTCTGCCAGAAAGTCTTCAGAGAGTTGCCGCTCTTTGTACGAGCGCGGGTCAAAATCGGAGAACAGATCGTCGTATGAATCGATCGACAAACCCACCTGCGTGCTGCGTGAAAGGCGCTTTTCATGGTCGCCGGGCAGGGGTTTTCGCCGTTTCTTTACCATTACCGGTACAAAGATAAAAATGCTGCAAACCGGGCAAGAGTATCCTGCACGGGAGACATCCTACCCCCCACATTTATCGCGAGTTCAGCTTTCAGCCTTTTGAACCCCTTTTTGGTTGTCACGTTGATTCAAGACGGGGCTTAGCCATGAATACGCGCTGAAAACTTAGCACTGAGGAAATATGATATTTGACTGGTTTCATTCTCTTTTTTCGAACGACATGGGTATCGATCTCGGTACGGCAAACACACTCGTCTATGTGAAGGGCCAGGGCATCGTGCTCTCAGAACCTTCAGTGGTGGCGATTCAGGCATCGACCGGCAAGGTGCTCGCGGTGGGGCAAGAAGCCAAGCGTATGCTCGGCCGCACTCCGGGTGAGATCGTGGCGATTCGCCCGATGAAAGACGGTGTGATCGCCGACTTTGAAACCGTCGAAAAGATGATCCGCTATTTTATCAATAAAGTACATAACCGCGCAACGCTGGTGAAGCCGCGTATCGTGATCGGTGTTCCGTCTGGCATCACCGAGGTCGAGCGCCGCGCGGTGCGTGAGTCAGCTGAACAGGCTGGCGCGCGGGATATCTTCCTTATAGACGAAGCATTTGCCGCCGCGCTCGGCGCAAAAATCCCGGTGCACGAACCGGCGGGTAACATGATTATCGATATCGGCGGTGGCACCACCGAAATCGCCGTTATCTCGCTCGGCGGTATGGTGATCGCCGACAGCATTCGCATTGGTGGCGACGAATTTGACGAAGCGATCATCAAACATTTGCGCGTGAACCACAACCTAATCATCGGTGAGCGTACGGCAGAAGAGATCAAACTCGCGATCGGCAATGCAATGCCTGACAAGAAGACCGAAACTTTCGAACTGAAAGGCCGCGATGCGGGCAGTGGTCTGCCGCGTACTGTCGTGATCGACAGCGCCGAAGTGCGCAAGGCGCTCAAAGAACCGATCGATGCGATTGTCGAAGCGACCAAGATCGCGCTCGAAAAAACTCCGCCCGAACTTGCGGCCGACATCGTCGAGCGCGGTATTGTTATGACTGGCGGCGGTTGCCTGCTAAAAGGTCTCGATAAACACATCTCGAAAGAAACCGGCGTGCCGGTAATCCGTGCCGAAAACCCGCTCAACTGCGTGGTCGAAGGTACGGGTAAATATCTCGAAGAACTGAAGTATCTGAAAGGTCGTTGATCTTTTGTTTCATTGTGCAGGCGAAGCCTGCACAATGAAACTACTTTCTCGCTCCCCTCACCAACTGCCAGACGTCATTTAGATAACTCACTGAACGCCGGTCGCGAAAGTGTGCGTCGGTCAGTGCATAGGGCGTCAGCGCCTTTTCCGCGAACACCAGTTGTACTTTCATGTAGAGTTCGTTTTCGATCTGTATCGCGCCCGACGACGGCTGCAGTGAGGCGGATATACAATTGACCAGCGACACATAACCGGGTGAAATTTTTACCGTGTTGAGTTTTTTCTGCAAGGCCACGGTCTTGGCAAAAAATTTCGGGAACGCCGTCACACCTTTCAGCTCTTTAAACGCAAGAAATTTATATCCGCCCTTCGCTGCGCCTTCGGCATTCTGCAGTGGCCGCGAGGCATAGTCGTAGGGTGGCAGGTTCTTTTCAATCGCCGCAATTGCATCGATCAGTTCATCGTCGTTTGTGAACTCGAGCAACAGAATGAAGCGGCAGTCCTGGATCATACTTTGGGTAACTTGCGGCGCATCAGGTCGACCAGCATTTGCCGCATCTGCACGCGAATTGCCTGGTCGTTCTCTTTGGAATATGCATCAAACAGAGGTAGAATCACCGCTTCTGTATCGTACTGCTGTACCGCGGCGAGCGCAGCCGACCGGATGATCTGCGGCTGTGCTTCGGTCTGCGCGACGGTGAGCAGCATGCCGAGGTGTTTGCGTTGCTTG
>Ga0154020_10007562_pt1 | contig 12676 bp, 10 predicted proteins | sample Klosneuvirus_201_FD_109709 | JGI IMG/M metagenome (GOLD analysis project Ga0154020, IMG submission 109709) | Active sludge microbial communities from wastewater, Klosterneuburg, Austria - Klosneuvirus_20160825_MG | ecosystem: Engineered > WWTP > Aerobic digester > Activated sludge | place... | reverse complement strand
TAGTCTGCGTCTTTTGAAGCTAAACATCGAAGTACTCCTCAATGCCTAGTTCTCCTAGCTTGTCCGAGAGGCTAATTAGATCTGGGTATAAAGAGTTCCAGGACAGGGACGCGGAGCTCACCAAAGGAAAATTATTATCGGCTAATAAGCCAAACACCGGATTCACCCCAGTAAAATGGGGTGTTTTTTGGTTTCGGAAACTTAAATCGTTGTAGGTAGGTAAAGTCTTAAATAGCAGCCCAAATAACTGAGCTTTTTTAATGTCGCTACTCTGTTGATTGATAATATTTCCAATGTTTTCGGAAAACTTTTTGACCTTACCTAGTACTCTGTTTATATCCATAGGTTTCTTGGTTTCCATATCAGTCTTTTCTATTAATAAACCTTTAATTTGCTTGTCTATATCCTCCAACTCTTCATTAACATACTTCTGGGCAGAAGGGGCTATAGTGGTGAAGTTTTTGGCTAACTCTCGAGCATTAGATTCAAGTATTTTAATCTGGTTATCTATTGCCGTAGCTTGGGCTTCATAGGTGGCTATATGATGCTCGTACTTAGCTCGAACGGCTGTGAATACCTGGTCGATTCGTTCTTCGGAAAATGTCATGCCATCAATAAAGCTATATACTTTAGTTTCGAGATCTTCCTTAGTGACTCTAAACTTATGACCACGTTTATCACAGTGATAGTAAGAATAATATTGACCAGTTTTACCTCTTGATGAACTGCCAGATAATGGTTTATTGCATTGAGGACACATCACATAATGCTTAAAAGCGAAGTCGTTATTCCTAGCACCCTGAGGCGTAGCATTCCTAGGAGCAATATTATCTGTAATGGCTATCTTATTGCCCGGCATTTCAATAATAGTGCGTTTGCCTCTATTGGCTCGGTTAAATAACTCAACAGATACTAGCCCTTCAAACATGGCTTTCACTGGCTGATGTTTCGTCCATTTTTCAACAATAATGCCAGTATAAATTGGGTTTCTGACAATCCTCCAGAGTCTTTTCTCATCGAGTAATGTACCTTCAGTTTTGCTAATAATACGGCTGTGGTCTGTTTTAGATCGGCGATACTGTGTTCGTCCTCGGTAACCCATGTTATTGAGCTTGGTAGCTATTTCTTTGTCAGTAAATTGTCGACTGGCTCTGAGCTCGAATAGCTTAGTAATAAACTTGGATTCCTCGGGGTGTGGTCTAAGGACCGTTCGCTTGCCGTGCTGGGTTTCTATCTTTTTGCCAATGTATCCATAGGGTGGTCGGCGCATCCAGTAGCCCATCTGGGTGTAGCGGATTTCTGCACCGATCACACGACTGAGAATGTCCCGGACTTCATCTTTAGAGCGTTCAGCCTCTAACATCTCGGATTTGCGGCTGGGCGAGTAGGTGCTCCATTTATAGCTATGGCCGAGGTGTTCTAGTGTATTGACCTGCTCTTGGCTAATCACGCCATAAGTGTCGATCAGGGTAATCCCACAACTGTCTAGTTGTCTTTTGAGTAGGTCGTAGGATAAGGATCCACCACGAGTGAAACGATCAATCGACTTAATAATAAATAGGTCTACCTTATTTTTCTTGCTTTTGCAGTAGTCTATGGCTTCCTGCATAGGTTGCTGTTCTTTGCTAGCCGATTCCATAAAGACAAAGATCTTTTTAATAACGATGCCTTTATTCAGGGCATAGCGTTCGATCTGCTCTTTTTGGGCTTCAGGTGAATCACCATCTCGACCCTGCTTAGTGGTCGAAACACGGATAGCAGCGACGGCGTTGCGGTTAACTTCTGGCTTCATCCTGGTTCTCCTCCAAGGCTATTTCTAGCAGGGTATCGGCAAGTAGCTCAAGGCGTTCTTGTTCGCTTATATCAACACTTTGTGGCTCGTTAGCTGCTTTGATTGACTCGCTATTGTTCATAGTAGTACCCTCTAGAACTATTGTTTATAGCTATAGCATACTATAGAAAATAGAGATAGTTCAAGCATAATTAATAGGTATTTTAATGAACCTGTGGATATCTTATCGTTAGGAGATCTATATATTATTATCCAGTCTGTTAACTGCATACTTTATTGTTATATAATTACCTATACTACGTATAGGAGTAGACGGATAGTGAAACAACCAAAATACCGACGACCATTAAACCCATCTCAAATTACTATCCTAAACACGCTCTATAAGTTTAGATTTACTACCATAGCTTTACTTGCACAGAACCAACAAGCCAATAGTAGAGTAATATCAAACAGACTAAAGATATTAGTAGATCAAGGCTATATAGCTATGAACTATGACAGTAGCTACAAGATAGCCGGCAAACCAGCTACATATTATTTAGCTACAAAGGGCATACGATTCTTAAGAGAACAGCCATATACCAATGAATCGGCACTTAGAAGCATTTATCATGATAAGCGAGCTGAACAGCATAGAATCAATCATCGATTAAATGTTTTTAAGGCTTATATCCAGCTCAAGCATAGCTATCCAGATAGATTTAAGTTCTTTAGCAAAACTGAGCTTATGGATAAGCCCTACGTCCCTAAGTCTAAACCAGATGCATACCTAGAAACTGACAAATCATACTTTCTGGAATGCCTGGAAGATAACATGACCTACTGGACATTACGCAAAACGATACGCAAATACATTACCTTTGCCGAGATGGAGATATGGCAGAAGCATAAGCCAGGTCAGGATCATCCAGAGGTGTTGCTTATATGTGAATCAGAGAAACTTGAGATGTCAGTTAGGAAGTTAGTTGCAAGAGAATTAGACAAGACATACGTTGAGCTAGATATAAAAGTAATGCACAATATAGTTGCACCCATGTAGTTTGTTCCAGATTAGCTTTATATTGATCAGATCTCCCAGGGGAGACAGTTCTTTAATTTGCTTTCAAAACTTTATTGTAATAATATACATAAGTAGTTTCAGCATAATGAGAAGAATACAGACCACTATAATAAACACAAATAACAACCTAAACGTATAAAGAAGGCAACCAATGGACACCCAATCAACAACCCAAACCATCAATATCCTGGTAGGTCCTGGCGTCCCAAATACTGGTCTTGGCCCCACCACCTCACACTCGCCACTGCTCCCACTGGCTATTGGCGCAACAATACTCATTGCTAGTTTACTTGTCTGGTATTTCTTGGTTCATCGTCCTCAACACTCCAAACAAATCTTTAGTTTCATATCTAAATTAGGTACTCGTGGCTTCAGCGCACTACTACTCCTAACATTCGCAACCGCCCTATTATCTAATCTGCCACTTGTCTCAGCTGCTCCCACCCTAACTCTTGGTACCGATCAAGACACGATCAGTGTCACTGTCCCTCAAGGTGGTGGTACAGCCAGCATTACCACAACCCTCACCGCTGGCACTGCTAACAGTACTGGCTATACCCTGACTGCGAGCCTATCTGAGCCAGAACCAGGTATAGCTATCAAGCTCAAGGGCGGTGACATCACAACTAGTACTGCACTCACTCCAGGCGATGCACCACTCACCCTCAAGACCACAGACAGCGCCTCATCCAATGACACTACCGAACTAACCCTCGACTTTGCTATTGATGGTACGGTCACCCCAGGCAAGAAAGAACTCAAACTTTCCTACAACATCACTGACAATGGTCTGTCGGGCCCAACCATGCAAAGCTTCACCACCAGCGACTGTAACGCTCTCACTGTCTATGACGGTAGCAACGAAGAAGCAATCGTAGAACTTAATGACAGTCGTGGTGGTACCACAAGAACTTACCGCGTAGCTAAACTGGCTGACAACAACTGTTGGATGCTAGATAACCTTAAGCTCGGTAGTACAACTAGCTCTATCACCTTGACACCAAGTGATACCAACATTGCCAGCAACCTGACTCTACCGCAACTTTCTACACCCACCTTTACCGAAGAGCCAGATGAGGAAACCATAAACCACTACTACGACGATCCGGTAGCCTTTGGTCCCGTCCCTGGTGACACCGGAACCGGTGAGACCAACTACGGCTACCTCTACAACTGGAGTGCTGCTACTGGCGGAGAATCCCGCACCAGCCACACCGAAAATGACGGCAACGCACCGTATAGCATCTGCCCAGCTAACTGGCGCTTACCGACTGCTTCACGCATCTACAATGAAGAAACCAGTGAGTACGATGTCTCTGGCGACTATCCAGCTCTCGACCAAGCCTTAGGTGGCACCGGTAACTCTGCATCCAGTGGTGAACCAAACATCGCCAAGTGGCAACACGATGGTCCCTTTAAAGGAGTCTTTTCTGGCATCTGGGGCGGTGGGTTCGGCAGCCAGGGTGAGAACGGCAACTTCTGGTCTGCCTCGGCTCGCCCGGGCAATGCGGACAATGCCTTCATCGCATACTTCAACGGCAGTGAAGTCAATCCGGCTGGCAACGACGTCGGTCGGTTCATGGGGGCTTCTGTTCGCTGTCTCTTACAGCAGCTTTAGCTGCTGTCTGGGGTGCCCACAAAGCGAGGCTTTGGCGAGTAGACCTGACCAGGTCTACTCCCGCCGAGTCGACTGGGTGTCCCAATCGAAATCAAATTTTTGAAATCCTGAAAAGATACCTAACAATGCAGACTGCTAATGAGCGCATGGTGTGGCTCTCAAAAGAACTCGGGAAAGCTTATGTAGACGCCCGGCGAGGCAAAACAAAGAAACCTGAGGTTATAGTGTTTGACAAAGTGGCTGAGTCAGAACTTGCAGCACTGGCACACGAGATTCATACGCGAACCTATGCACCGCTACCCTCAACCGCTTTCATAGTGAACAAGCCGGTCAAACGTGAGATATTTGCAGCTGATTTTCGTGACCGGGTGGTGCATCACTTTCTGTTCAACCAAGTCAATGACTGGTGGGACGCCCGCTTTATTGAAGATAACTACAGCTGCCGCTTAGGCAAAGGCACACTCTACGGTATTCGCCGCCTTGATCATCATATTCGCTCGGTGAGTCGCAGTTATACCCGGCCTGCCTATGTACTGAAGCTGGATATGCAGGGCTACTTCATGAGTCTGGAGCGTAAAAAACTCTACGTACGAGCCATGTGGGGGCTTGACCGTCAGTTCCCAGATAAGGGATATGCCTACCAAGTGTGTAAGTTTTTGTGGAAAGTGATTATCTTCAATGATCCGCTGAAAGAGGCGGTGTTCAACTGTCCGCGCAGAGCATGGAGAGGTTTACCGCCGAGTAAAAGTCTGTTTCACCAACCCAAAGGCCGTGGCATCGCTATTGGCAACCTCATCTCACAGCTACTGAGCAACATCTATCTGGATCAGCTAGATCGATATGCGACAGTAGAGCTGGGTTTTACACACTATGGCCGCTACGTTGACGACTTCTATATTGTTTCTACCAATAAGGCTGAGCTGGTCAAGGCTAGTGCGGTCATAGAGCGATATGTTAACGATGAGCTCGGTCTGGTTTTGCATCCGCATAAACGACATTTACAGGAGTGTCACAAGGGTGTGGCGTTTCTGGGCGCCGTGATTTATCCATTTCGCATACATCCTGGTAAGCGCCTGAAGCATAACTTGCTGGCAGCGCTTTCAAGCCAGGATTGCCCACGCGAAACCGAAGCCTCTTACCGCGGACTTGTTAAACACTACAAACATCACCAATTGCTGAAAATGGTAGATATTGCTCGGGGGGGGGTACAATAAAGGTATGCTTGGCCTGGCTCAGGAGCGGACGACGCTTGGTGGCTCACATATAGCTGGTTGCCCGACGACTCGCCAAACCGATAAGCATATCTAAGAGACAATATTCACTAGCTTTGATTTATCCCTCAGCTAGTTCTATTACAGGAAGCGCCACCAAGGCCTGCTTGCATTTGGTACGCTGAGTGCAAGACAACGAGTGGTATTGACAAGCGCGCGCCGCCTTGGGCTCCTGCGATTTCTGGCAACTGGGGCGGTGGGTTCAACAACCAGGGTGAGAACGGCAACTTCTGGTCTGCCTCGGCTCACCCGGACAATGCGGACAATGCCTTCAACGCGAACTTCAACGCCAGTGAAGTCAATCCGGCTGACAACAACGATCGGAACATGGGGGCTTCTGTTCGCTGACTCTTAGGGATTATTGTGGTAGTTGCTACACTTGTAGCGGCTCATCTTCTTGCGATCCGCTAGCTATGGCGCCTCGTACTGTTTTAGTGTCGTTTGCTTGGTTTGTTCTTTTTTTAGTTGTTGCCCTGTATCGGTACTTATATGCATACAACTTTCTAGAATACTCTATCACCTTTCTAGCTACAGCTTTATCTCCCTCGTCTTCTAACAATAAAGTCTCACCTGACATTGGCTCCTGAGACCGTATAGCACTCAGTCGTGCATAAAAGTTAAAGCTTGGCAGGTTAGCTATCTCTCCCTCATCAATAAACGGTCGAAATAGTGGTAGTACTAATTGCTCATCCACTGGACTACCAGTTCTAAAGCTAATTACCGTGCCAACATTGGCTAGGATAACCTGTACGAGACGTTGCTCCTCCTGCTGAGCCGTAGACTGTTCGGCCATAGTTAGGAATAGTTTATACTTGCGAGCCTCAGATAGCATTTGCACAAACGGCATCGTAGCAAAGTTTTGGAACTCATCAACGTACAGATAGAATGGTTCTCGCTCATCCTGGGTTAATCGAGATCGTCTGAGGGCTGCTAACTGAAGTTTAGCCAGCACAGCTGTCCCGAACAACTCAGATGTATCCTCGCCGATATTTCCTTTAGAAAAGTTACAAATCAAAATCTTGCTAGTAGCTAGGATATTATCAAAGTCGATGGTGGACTTAGCTCTACCCATAACTCGTTTAGTGCTGGGAGAGAACTCGAAGCGACCAATCTTACTGGTCACACCATGACTCATCTTAACTCGTTGCATGGCTCCAGCCTTGCCCAGTTCATTCTGCCAGAAGTTCTTTAAGGTTCCGACTGGTAGAGCATTAGTGATTTTTTTACGGTAACTATCGTTTGTAAGTAACTCAAAGATAGTGAAGATAGTTGGGTCTTCGGTTGTCAGAGCCGTTTGAATTGCATTACGAAGCACATATTCAATTCTATGACCTCCACTATCGTCATCTGAGAATATCTTACGAAGCACAGATATAACTGATTCAGTTACTCGGTCTTTTTCTCGCTCTAGGGCACTGCCAGAGAGCCCTTCTGGTATCTCAAGCAGATTCATTGCTAGTGGGTGGTCAATATCATCGGGGTTGAAGTAGATGACGTCTTTAATTCGGTCCTTTGGAATATATTTCAGTAGTGTCAAAGCCATGTCTCCATGAGGATCGATCACAGCTAACCCTTTGCCATCCTTAATATCTTGGACGATGCCATACTGCAACATAGTAGTTTTACCGTTTCCAGTTCCACCAATAATATAGACATGTCGTTCACGCTCAGCCTCAGTGAGACCTATTAAGGTTTCACTTCCTAGATGACTATTTTTACCAAGGATAATGTCTAGGTATTTAGCACTCTTTAGTGAGATAGGTGCAGGTAGAGTCTTACTGAGTGACTTTGATACATTCTCGGTTCGTGCCGACGAACTATGAGGGAAATGATATAGAGCGCTCAGTTCAGTCGAACTCAATATGTTACTGTTCCTGTGGATCAATGATGGCAATCGATGCTGAAGAACCCAGATCCGGTGGCGTACGCCAATATATGGTATCCATGCCCGAGTTGTTCGCAGTCTCTGCCATGTTGGAGTAGCGTATGTAGCCATCGCATTAGCAAGTGATTGAGCTCTACTTTTGATCCGAGCTTTGTCTGAAGCTATAACCTGAGCTCTTATATCTACATAGAAGAGATCTTGAGTTAATTTGTCATGCATGCTATCTAGTAGCTCTTGTTCAGCTGGAGGTATATGAGTATTGGCTGGTAGGTTATTACCGGCTTTAGAATTAGCTGGTAGATCATGGTACAGAAAGCCATATACCATACTCCAGACAATAACAAATGGTAGTTTTAAAACTGCAAAGACTATACGGAAGATACTCTTGTGGCCAAACTTTTTCTCGAGGCTCGATCCCGACCAATAGCCTTGGCGAATCTTTCGATCAATCGCAAAAGCTTCAGATATAACTGCAGGTGTCACAACCAGCTGTAAGCTCACTTGTTCGCCAGCTTCAAGCTTGGTCATTGAGTTAGTCAGGTACGCTACTGGATCATGTTCTTGCAATGATTTTGATGTATCCAGGGGCATGGCATAATGTTCGGTCTGCTTGTAGGTCTGCAACACCATAAAGCCACTGGCGGTGTCCTTGTCCTTTACTACCCTAACTTTCACATCGGGGCTATAGGCAGCTACTGCCTGACGAATAAGTTCCTCGTTAGCTTTACTGGCCCGGATAAGATAGCGTATACCAGCGTCTTTTGTGGATACTATCTCCAAAGAAAATGACGGTACATAGCGAAGAAGTGCGTCTTTGAAGCTGCGTGATTTAAGTAAACCATGAAGGACTGAGAATAACTGTGTAGTCGCGATTGGTGCTTTATCAGTAAAAGCTGGAGGAGTGAGTTCAAGTAGAACTACTTCTTGCTTGTATTTTCGATAGTAGTTACATAGACGAAGGATAAGGCCGATAAGAAACGCCAAGATAGTGATTGACGCAACAAGGATTCCTAACCACGGTAAAATGGTTTGAAGTCTTTCAACTATCTGCCCACCAGATTCTTCCGTCATGGCAGCTCCTCAGTTTCCAATCTGATTGCATAAAGAGTAACAGAGGTGGTAAAGAATAACAATATCTAGCTTTCAGAAGAGATAAAAAGCAATCCCGTTCTCCAGGGGTATTGACATAAGCACGATGCTTATGCTAGAATAACAGTGGTAGTAATTCCTCTGTTGTGGGGCTCCGTATGGTTCCTCGTAAATAGCAACAGAGGTTTTCCATTTTTATGGAAACAATGAATTTTCTTCTATAACCTTACTTTTGAGTATTTCTGCATACGATCCATCATTGTGTTCATACTTTCTAAAGAAACTCCACACTACACAATCAACAACCTGCAATCCTTTTTCTTGCGCCGGTGTTTTAATATCTACGTGGATATCTAATTCGTGATTATTCTTTGTTTGCTTTTTGAGGTAGGCGGTAAAATTTTCGTTAAGAAACTTATTGGTTTCTCGTTTTGAGGCTACGAAACAGATTTCATGATCGAGAGGAACAAGTTTTTTACTAATCATTCGATCAAGTAGTATGTTGACAACATAGTTGTACAGTACGTGCTTCTCATCCTGCAAACGTGTATAAACCTTCTGTTTATTTAAGCGGATAGTAAGTATGTGTACATCTTTTTCGGCCAGGCTTCGCAGGAGCCGTATCCTTGTCACTGGCTTTTCTTTGTAGGCATGTAGCGTACCAGGGTGGCCCTTGAGCTCTTTTTTTGAAAATCCTTTATAGATTTTCTTTACAATTTTATCTATTGGTTTTTTGTCAGTAGTAAAGATAAAGCTGACAACAAAATGCTTGCTTGTCTTGGACTTTGTAAAGTCAAAGCCAAGATCACCGCTCTCATCCATATAGATATAGCTTCGCATTCTTCTATTATATCGAAGTTCCACAAAAGTCGGATGTTACATCATGCAACAGGACGTGGTAACTATAGGTATATTAGACAACATACGGTATACTTTGTATACGATAATTGCGATAAAGATATACATCGATGAATGAAGTTGCACTAAGGAAAGCTATTGGCACGAACTTACAAAAGGCTCGTAAAGCCAAGCATTACACCCAAAAAGACGTTGCTGAAAAAGTTGGTTTAACGACTAACTATTATGCTACGTTAGAACAAGGGGTAGCAATTGCCTCTGTTGAAACACTGTATAAGATAATTGCCGTACTTGGTGTTAAGGCTTCCGACATATTCCCAAGCAAGGTTTAGTTGTTTTCATTTTTCTTGTGAGCTCAGATACGGATTTACTCCCTGCTATAAAAATAGCCAGAAATAGTGGATCTAAGGTTATTTATGTTGGTTTTAGTAACAAGACTACAAACGCTATAGTTGCCGAGGCTGATGAAACAGAGATAATACGAGACCAAGAAATTATTAAAGCTTATGATGCGTTAAATAATGAATAATAATGAGTTCGTCAGTAAGATTCCTGAAAATCTTTCAAATATACGAAAGCAACAACGCTATACCCAAAAAGCAATCGCTGATCTGGCGGGGCTTGATCCAAATTACTATGCAAAAATTGAGCGAGGGGAAGGTGTACCTTCATTAAAAACACTCTATAAAATTGCGAAAGCCCTAGAGGTATCTATTACTGATATCGTAGGCTACTAATTATTTTCTAGTTCGTTTTTAAATTCTTCTAATTCTTTGCGAAGTAGCTCTTCATCTATACGGCCAAGCTCCCGGTACATAAGCTTCATGCGAATAAGCATCTCACGAGCATATTTTGGATTAGCATTCTGAGGATTATTCTTTTTAAGGTCTTTTATGACCCTATCAATATCTTCGTCGGTTGGTATATATCCTGACATATTCATAGTATAACACCCCAGTTAGCTTGTGATGATACTAATATCTACTCGGTATAATTTCTTCCATTGCCCTATCTATTCTCTGTAAACCTATAATCGTAGAGTTCCATGTTTGGTCAACCTGGTTCACCAAAACAAGCCCCGGCATTTAGCCGGGTTTTGTTTTGGTGCTTTTCGTAGAAAAGAGAACTCCGACGGAGTTCGATAATGACGAAAGTGCGCAGAAATTTTTATTTCGAGCACTTTTAGGAGATTATATGTATATTCTCCGTGGGATCACCATGAAAAACGTCCAAGCTAGTCTTGGGCTTTTTTCATGGTCGGTTACTGGGTGGCTTAATGTCGGTATGCTACTTAAGGATGATGGGTGGCGCTTTTCCAGTTTGTCAGTGCTTTATAGGGAGAGAAATCATTGACAATCTCTTGATTTTATCTTAAAATTACACAGCTAGTTTTTCGGAACCTCCCGAGATTCAGTTGTTTCACAATCAAATAGAAAGAGAGACACCCATGCGCTTTCTCAAGCGTGGTCTGGCTGGGGTTGTGGTGTTGATGGGCGTGCTCATCATGGCCACCCCCGCACAAGCTGAAGGCATCTGCGACAGTCTGGTCTTCGACGGTGCAAACCAGTTCGGAGATCAGTTCGGCGAGGTCCAGGCTGCGGCCGAAGATCTGGCTGCAACTGGAGCTGACGTGCATGTCATCACGGTTGATTCGTTCGGATCGGCCGGCAACATGGACAACTTCCAGGAACAGCTTGAGCAGCAGTGCTCCACCTGGCAGAATCCAGATGGTGGCCGCAAGGCGAACCTGGTGACGATCATCGAGAGCCTGAAGGATCGACGAGTTGGCATCTACTACGGTGAACAGTGGCAGCGTGCCCTCGAAGCCAACGGTGCCGCCGTGCGTATCCAGGGTGAAGTCATGGGGCCGGCGTTTCGGTCTGGTGACTTCGCCATCGGTTTCATCAATGGCATCAACGAAGTTGAGGCCGTGATCAATGACTTCCTCCATCCGTCTGCTGACGGCTCGGGTACGACTGTCATCAACAATGGCAAGCCGACCGACCTGTCTGGACTGTGGAAGATCCTCGGTGCGCTGCTGGCCCTCATGGTGCTTGGAGCCCTGATCTACGCAATCTGGCACTTCGCCAACACCCGACGTCTCGCCCGAGAAGAGCTCAACGATGCGCGTCAGAACATGAAGCGCGTCAAGCTCGCACTCACGGGTCGGATCAGTCAGCTCGATGCTGATTCACGCCAAGAACTCCTCGCTGCCAAGAGCAGGGAGTATGGCGCAGCCGCCCCCGACATCGCCGCCCAGTACCAGCAGATGGTCGAGCTGCGGCGAGTGGCCGTGCAGGGCATGGCCGATCTGGCTGGGGACAGCGCGTTTGACGAAGAGAACCTGTCTGTGGATGGGTTCGATAATCTCGCCGGCCGCTACCAGCAGTTGCTCGACGTTGCCAATGAGGCCGTGACGTGTGCCGACACCATCGACATGCGTGCAGCGGAACTCAGGCAGCAGATCGACAACTTCCCAAAAGCTCTGGCTGACGCCGAAGCCTCACTCACGACAGCAGCCGCTGAGGGAGTGAAGCTCCAGGCCGAAGGCTTCAGGGTTGAGTTGGTCGGTGAGCATCTTGCTCGGGCCACCGAGGAACTCTCGGCAACTCGATCAGCCGGCGCGAACCCGGAAGGGATTCGGCTGCTGAACACAGCGAATGCGGCGATCAGCGTGGCGGCGAAAGCAGCCAGTGACTTGCGTCGTCGCCGCGATGACCTCGTGGCTCGCCATGCTCAGCTGGAGACCGAAGTCCAAGCTCGCGAAGGCTCCATCGCCGACGCAGCCGCAGCCTTCGGTCGCATCTCCACCGAGTACGCTCCCACATCTTGGGAGTCTGTGCGCGGCAACGGCACCGAGGCCACCAAGCGTCTTGAGGCTGCGCGTGCACAGCTGGCACAGAGTCAGCAGCTCGGCGGCATGGACGTGCAGGATTGGGAGGAGGCAGAAGCCGCCGCCCAGAATGCAGGCATGCTCCTCCAGGAGGTCGACTCGCTCACAGCGTCGATCACTTCTCTGGAAGAAAACTTGGCTCTGGCAAAGATGACAGCCGCCAAGGAGATCCGGGATTCGGCCGACGATCTGGACAAGGCTCGTGAC
>Ga0154020_10007561_pt1 | contig 12676 bp, 13 predicted proteins | sample Klosneuvirus_201_FD_109709 | JGI IMG/M metagenome (GOLD analysis project Ga0154020, IMG submission 109709) | Active sludge microbial communities from wastewater, Klosterneuburg, Austria - Klosneuvirus_20160825_MG | ecosystem: Engineered > WWTP > Aerobic digester > Activated sludge | place... | reverse complement strand
TCACATGTGGTCGATCATCACCTGCCCGAACCCGGAGCACGACACCTGGGTGGCGCCATCCATCAGGCGCGCGAAGTCGTACGTGACCTTCTTGCTCAGGATGGCCTTCTCCATGGAGGAGATGATCAGGTCAGCCGCTTCCTTCCAGCCCATGTGGCGCAGCATCATTTCCGCCGAGAGGATCTCGGAACCGGGGTTCACATAGTCCTTTCCGGCGTACTTGGGCGCCGTGCCGTGGGTGGCCTCGAACATGGCCACCGAGTCGCTCAGGTTGGCGCCCGGGGCAATCCCGATGCCACCAACCTGGGCCGCCAGGGCGTCGGAGATGTAGTCGCCGTTGAGGTTGAGCGTGGCGATCACCGAGTACTCGGCCGGGCGCAGGATGATCTGCTGTAGGAAGGCGTCGGCGATCGAGTCCTTGATCACGATGTCCTTGCCGGTCTTCGGGTTCTGGAACTTGCACCACGGGCCGCCGTCGATCAGCTGGGCGCCGAATTCGCGTTGCGCCAGCGCATAGCTCCAGTCACGGAAGCCGCCTTCCGTGAACTTCATGATGTTGCCCTTGTGCACGATGGTGACGCTGGGCTTGTCGTTGTCGATCGCGTACTGGATCGCCTTGCGCACCAGGCGCTCAGTGCCCTCCCTCGAGACCGGCTTGATGCCGATGCCGGAGGACTCCGGGAAGCGGATCTTCTTGACCCCCATTTCCTCCTGCAGGAACTTGATCACCTTCTTGGCCTTGTCTGTCTGGGCCTCCCACTCGATGCCGGCGTAGATGTCTTCCGAGTTCTCGCGGAAGATCACCATGTCGACCTTGTGCGGCTCCTTCACCGGGCTGGGAACGCCCGCGAAGTACTGGACCGGGCGCAGGCAGACGTAGAGATCGAGTTCCTGGCGCAGCGCGACGTTGAGCGAGCGGATGCCGCCACCCACCGGGGTCGTCAGCGGGCCCTTGATGGACACGACAAAGTCGCGCAGCACTTCCAGCGTTTCCTCCGGCAGCCAGACGTCGGGCCCGTAGACCTTGGTCGACTTCTCGCCGGCGTAGATCTCCATCCAGTGAATGGTGCGCTTGCCGCCGTAGGCCTTCTGAACCGCTGCGTCCACCACCTTGATCATCACAGGCGTGATGTCGAAGCCGGTGCCATCGCCCTCGATGTACGGAATGATCGGCTGGTCGGGCACGTTCAGGGAGTAGTCTGCATTGACCGTGATCTTCTGGCCGCCCTCGGGCACCTTGATGTGCTGGTACATGTGCGTTGGCTCCGCGCGTTGCGCTGGGGTTGGGGTTGGGGTTGGGGTTAGACCCGAAATTTTATGTCAGCCGGACTGTCAACCGACTGACGATGCCCCGCGTTGTCCGCAGGCCTTCCCAAAGCAGGAAGGCTAGTTCAACTTTCGAAAGGTACTTTGACATGAACAAGCTCCTGGCCGCCCTGATCGCCGCCGCTTTCGCCACCACTGGCGCCTTCGCCGCTGATGCCAAGAAGGAAGAGGCCAAGCCTGCCGCAGCCGCTGCCTCCGGTGCCAAGAAGGAAATGAAGAAAGACGACAAGAAGGCTGCCGCTCCGGCCGCTTCCGCCGCCAAGAAGTAATTCCTGGCTCGGTTCGTCAGGGGCAGCGTATGCCCCGACCCTCGAAACCCGGCTTCGGCCGGGTTTCGTCGTTTCGGGAGCCGTCGCGTCGCGTGGCGCCTCGTCAGCTCACGCACCAAGCCCAGAAGCGCGCCCACAGGCCATGCCCCAGCGCCCATGCAGCGGCTCCCGCAAGCACCGCGCCGGCAGCGCGCACGGCCCATGCCGAAAGGGTCGCCGAAGGCGCCTGCCCCAGAAGTCGCCACCACAGCGCGGGCCCGGCCATCAGGCCCACTCCCGAAGCGGTGGCAAAGGCAGTCATCACGAGCGCCCCACCCAATGGCCCGTTCGCCAGGGCCGCCACCATCAGTGCTGACTGCAGAAGGCCACACGGCCATGCTACCCAGCCCAGGCCCAGTGCACCGGTACGAATCGGACCGCGCATGGCCTGCCAACCGCCCTGCGCTGCGGGCGTTCGGCCCAGGCGCTCGAGGAACGCAGGCTGCCGGCCACGCCAAAGCAAGTACAGTCCCAGGCCGAGGGCAACCACATGCACGAGGGTCCACAGCGGGCGCAGCCAGGCGGCCGCCTGTCCTGCAGCACCGATCCAGGCCACACCCGTCGCAGCCACGGCACCCCCGGCAGCGTAGCTGGCCAGTCGCCCGAGTTGGAATGCCGCTGTTGCCCGAGGTCCACCACGACCGACCGCGGCGCATGCCGGACCGCACATGGCCAGGCAGTGCGGCGTACCGGCCAGGCCCAGCATCAGCGCGCTCAGGGCGAGTGCGAACTCCACGACGGATTCATGCCAGAGACGTCCGGCTTCGCGCCAGCGCCACCCGGGGCCTTCGATGTTCTAGATGATGCGCGAGAACCGCTCGCGTACCTGGTCCTTGCGCAGGTGCGCGTCGAACACCATGGCGATAGCGCGCACAAAGTACCAACCGGCCGGGGTGACCTCGATGGCTCCGGGCTCGATTTCGACCAGCCCCATGCCCTGCAACTCGATGAGGTCCTCGAGCTCGGTACGGAAGTACTCGCGCATGCGGATCAGATGCGCCACCTCGATGGATTCGAACTCGACGCGACCCTGGCACATCAGGGCCATGATGACGGCGCGGCGCACGAGGTCGTCGCGCGTGACCGACAGGCCGCGCACGATCGGGAACTGGCCCTGGCGCACGGCGTCGTAATACTCGGGCAGGGTCTTGGCGTTCTGGCTGTAGGTGGCACCCATGCGACCGATGGCAGAGACGCCCAGGCCGATCAGGTCGCAGTCGGGTTGCGTGCTGTAGCCCTGGAAGTTTCGATGCAGCCGGCCCTGACGCTTAGCCGCAGCCAGTGAATCACCGGGCAGCGCAAAGTGGTCCATGCCGATGTACGTATAACCCTGCGCGATGAAGCCCGAGATGCCGCCGCCCAGCATGTGCACGCGATCGTCCGGGCTCGGCAGTTGGTCGGCCACGATGCGCCGCTGCGGCTTGAAGCGCGATGGCAGATGCGCGTACGCATACAAGGCGATGCGATCCGGGCGCAACTCGCCCACTTGAGCGATGGTGCGGGCAAACGACACAGGCGTCTGTCGTGGCAGTCCGTAAATGAGGTCGACATTGATCGACTCATAGCCGATCGCGCGACTGGCCACCATCAGGTCGCGCACCGACTCGTAGGACTGGATGCGGTGCACTGACTTCTGCACCTCGGGGTCGAAGTCCTGGACGCCGAAACTCAGCCGGTTGAACCCCAGGCGATGAAGGTGTTCCAGTCGCTGCGCGGTGGCCGTGCGCGGGTCGACTTCGATCGAAATCTCAGCGCCCGGAGCGATCTTGAAGGACTCTTTGAGTCCGCCCATCAGGCTGGTGAGCTCTTCGTCGGACAGGAAAGTAGGCGTGCCGCCGCCGAGGTGCAGTTGCGACACCGGCTGGTGGGTGCCCAGGATGTCGGTATGCAACTTGACCTCCTGCCTGAGCACCTCGAGGTACTCAGCAGCACGTTCATGGTGCCGCGTGATGACCTTGTTGCAGGCGCAGTAGTAGCAGACCGACTCGCAAAACGGTATGTGAATGTAAAGCGACAGCGCCGGTGCCCCGCCCACCACCGCGCCGCAACCACGCTGGCGCAGTGCCTGCTCGTATTCATGCGCACCGAAGGCCTCGACGAAACGGTCGGCCGTGGGATAGGAGGTATATCGGGGGCCGGGCCGGTCGAGCCGGCGCAGCATGGCCTCCGTGAGCACAGGTGGCTGTTCGGACAGAGTGGACTGCATGGGACAGGACTTTGCCAAAGGAGGGGCGGGATGGCTTGACATGCCTCAAGCCGCCGGGAGACACTGCAGCTCCCCGGGGTGTGCCGGCGCACTGACCGGAAAGAAGGCCGTCGGCTTGCGACCCCACGAGCCGGATACCACGTCGGCGCACGCGATAATTGCATCATGCCCACCGAAGCCATCAAGATGCGACTCGAGCCCTTCAAGGTCGCTTGCTCCAACTGCAATCTGCGCGAGTTGTGTCTCCCGGTCGGTCTTACCCGCGACAACGTGGACAAGCTGGACACGCTGGTGGCGAACCGGCGCACGGTTGCGCGGGGCGATACGCTTTTTCGTGCCGGAGACGCCTTCCAGGCGCTGTACGCCGTGCGTACCGGTTTCTTCAAAACCTGTGTGTCATCCGAGGATGGCCGCGACCAGGTCACTGGGTTCCAGATGGCCGGCGAGTTGCTCGGCCTGGACGGCATTAGCAACGACAGCCACAGCTGCGATGCCGTTGCACTCGAGGACTCCCAGGTGTGCGTGATCCCGTATGAACAACTCGAGGAGCTCTCGAGGGAGTTCATTGAGTTGCAGCACCAGTTTCACAAGATCATGAGCCGCGAGATCGTTCGCGACCATGGCGTGATGCTGCTGTTGGGCAGCATGCGCGCTGAGGAGCGACTCGCTGCGTTCCTGCTGAATCTCACCCAACGCCTGCAGGCGCGAGGTTTTTCAGCCTCGGCGCTGGTGCTGCGCATGACGCGTGAGGAAATCGGCAGCTACCTGGGGCTCAAGCTCGAGACTGTGAGCCGCACGTTCTCCAAGTTCCAGGAAGAAGGCATCCTGGAAGTGAAGCAGCGCCAGATCCGTATCGTGTCCCAGGACAAGCTGCAGAGCCTGGTCAACGGTGCGAACTGCTGAAGCGGGATGCGCCGCGCCAGCTGCTGACGCAGTCAACGCCCACCCTGCGACGCCGTCGCGGCATGATTTCGGGCCTGAATGGCCGGCGTGCCGGCTACCGGTTTTGTCGTGGCCTGCCGCATCGCTTCGGGATCGGTAACGAGGCTGTCGGCTCCGGTGTAGGCGACCACAGCCGTTGCGACCGCAGCAATCACGACCACAACCGGACCGCCGATCACCAGCCAGACCATCCCCACCCGCCACCACGGCGGGCTTGCCGGTGTTGTGGCCAAGTTGGCCTGGGTAGATCGAGTCATGGGCAGTCTCCAGATTGTGTGCGGTGCTGTCAACGCGGCACCACGAACGTCGAGTGCTCGACCACACGGACCTCTGGTAGACCGGCATCACCGACCCGCGTGACGGTAAACCGAATGGCGTGTGCCCCGGGTCCGGCGACTTGTGCAGAACCGTGCGGTACCCGAACACCCACTGCGATCCAGCGCGCCTGGGCGGGTCCGAGCTCCCAACCAGTCGTGCCATCGAGTGCAGCTCCGGCGAGCCCATCGACAGTCAATCGATAGTGCTGTTGCTGCTCGGTGGCGTTCATCACCTGCAGCCTGTAGACGTTCTCGATACGACCATCGTCGACGATGCGCGCCAACGAGGCGCGGTCGCGCACCACGTCGACCCTGAACGGATCGCGACGCCAGAGGCTGACGCCGAGCATTGCAACCACCACCAGCAGGATCGAGGAATAGACCAGCACGCGGGTCCGGAAGACCCGTCGCCACAGCTGCGAACGGTTGAGTTTTTCGGCCAAACCATTTTGCGTGTCGTAGCGTATCAACCCACGGGGGTAGCCCACCCGATCCATCACGCCATCACAGACGTCGATGCATGCCGCACAACCGATGCATTCGTACTGCAGGCCCTTGCGTATATCGATTCCTGTAGGGCAGACCTGCACGCACAGGCTGCAGTCCACGCAACTGCCCAGCCCGAGCGCGGCCGGGTCAGCCTTGCGCGAGCGCGACCCGCGCGGCTCGCCGCGGGCGGAGTCGTAGGTGATGATGAGCGTGTCTTTGTCGAACATGGCGCTTTGGAAGCGCGCATACGGACACATGTACTTGCACACCTGTTCGCGCAGGAAGCCCGCATTGCCATACGTCGCCAACCCGTAGAACAGCACCCAGAACCACTCCCAGGGACCGAACGAAAGCGTCAGTGCCTCGTTTGCCAAGGTGCGTATCGGGGTGAAGTAGCCGACAAAAGTGAAGCCGGTCCACAAGGCGATGACGACCCAGGCGAGTTGCGTACCGCCTTTGCGCCAGAGCTTCGCGAAGCTCCATGGCGCCGCATCCAGGCGCATGCGCGACGCACGGTCACCCTCCAGGCGGCGCTCGACCCACATGAAGATCTCGGTGTAGACCGTCTGCGGACACGCATAGCCGCACCACAAGCGCCCTGCGACAGCGGTAAACAAGAACAGCGCGTACGCCGATATGACCAGCAGCGCTGTCAGGTAGATGAAATCCTGCGGGTAGAGAACCAGTGGCCCGATGTAGAACCGGCGCGCCGCCAGGTCGAACAACACCGCCTGGCGTGCATTCCAACCCAGCCAAGGCAACCCGTAGAAGAGCAGTTGCGTCGCCCAAACCAGCGCCCAGCGCCAGCGCATGAACAGGCCCGACACCGCCCGCGGGTAGATCTTCTGCTGCTTCTGGTACAGCGAGACCACCGCAACTGCGGCGTCGTCAATGTTCGCTTCAAGCTCGGCGGCAGCGCGACCGCCAGCTCCGCTGGGAGGCATGCGTTGCGGGCCTCAGTTGGTGGCCGGCCGGTTTCCGGTGCGTCCCAAGCCCCAGACGTAAGCCGCGAGTACGTGTATCTGCTCGGCGCTGAGCCGCTTGTCGTGAGCCGGCATTTCGTTGGATTTGCCACCATTGATCATGGCCATGACCGCCTCCTCGCCCCAGCCATGCAACCAGACCTTGTCGGTGAGGTTAGGCGCACCCAGCGCTGGATTGCCCTTGCCTTCCGGGCCATGGCACGCGGCGCATGCGGCAAACTTGGGCTTGCCGAGTTGGGCCATCGCGCTGTTGTGAGGGCTGCCCGACAGGCTGAGCACGTACTGCGCCACGTTGCGCACATCGTCACCCGAGCCCACCGCCGCCGCCATCGGCGGCATCACGCCATTGCGTCCCTGCGCGATGGTCTGCTTGATCTGTTCCGGCTCGCCTCCCCAGAGCCAGTCCGTGTCCGTGAGGTTGGGAAAGCCCTTGCTCCCGCGGGCATCGGAACCATGACACCCAGCGCAGTTGTTGATGAACAGCCGCTCACCGATGCCCATGGCCTGGCTGTCTTTGGCCAGTTCAGCCGCCGGCATCGCCGTGTACTTGGCGTAAATCGGAGCCATCGCGGTGCGCGCCCTTTCCTGCTCCGCCTCCCACTGGCCCGTACTCGTCCACTTGAAGGTACCGGCGAAGGTGCCCAGTCCCGGGTAGACGGCCAGGTAGGCCGCCGCAAAGGCAACGGTGATGATGAACAGCCACATCCACCACCGGGGCAATGGATTATTCAGTTCCCGCAGATCCTCGTCCCAGACGTGGCCGGTCGTGTTGTCGTCGGCCATGACCTGACGCTTGCTGGCGATGGCCAGCAACACCAGGCAGCCGATCAGTCCCAGGATGGTGGTAGCTGCGATGAAGACCGCCCATCCACTGCTGAAGAAATCACTCATTTGCTTGCTCCTGTGGACGGTGCATCACCTGCGCTGCCCGCGGTAGGCTCATCGCCGTGCAATGCCAGGCGCGCCGCCGCATCGAATGCCGTGCGTCGACGGCCGCTCCAGGCCCATGCCACGATGCCGATGAAGGCCACGAACGACAACACCGTCACCACGCTGCGCAGGTCATTCACGTCCATATTCGTTCCCGTGAGTCACTTGCGAGCCGTGCCCAACACCTGAAGATAGGCAATCAAGGCTTCCATCTCGGTCTTGCCCTTCACCTCTTCCGGGGCCTTTGCGATCTCGTCGTCACTGTAGGGCGCGCCTAGCAATCGAAGGGCCTTCATCCGCACCGGCAGGCCATCGCCGTCGACCGCATTGCGCTGCAGCCAGGGATACGCCGGCATATTGGATTCAGGGACCAGGTCACGCGGATTGACCAGATGCAGCCGATGCCACTCGTCGCTGTACTTGCCACCCACGCGCGCCAGATCGGGGCCGGTGCGCTTGCTGCCCCATTGGAAGGGGTGGTCGTACACAAACTCACCGGCCACGGAGTACGGCCCGTAGCGCAGGGTCTCGGCGCGGAACGGTCGGATCATCTGCGAGTGACAGTTGTAGCAGCCCTCGCGGACGTAGATGTCGCGCCCCGCCACCTGCAATGCGGTATAGGGCTTGAGTCCTTCCACGGGTTGTGTTGTCGAACGCTGGAAGAACAGCGGGACGATTTCGACCAGACCGCCTACCGCAACGGTAAGCAGTATCAGGACGATCATGAGGAAGTTGCTGGTCTCGATGCGCTCGTGACCGCTGGGTGCATGGTGCTGTGCCATGTCGTTTTCTCCTTCGGTCTCAGGCGTGGGCCGGGGCCATGGGAATGGGTACTTCCACGGGCTTACCCGCGCGCATCGTCATCACGGTGTTCCAACCCATGATCACCATGCCGGTGAGGTAAAGAAGACCCCCACCGACGCGAATCACGTAGAAGGGATAGGTGGCCTTCACGCTTTCGACGAAGCTGTAGACCAGCGTGCCATCCGGGTTCACCGCACGCCACATGAGTCCCTGCATCACCCCTGCGATCCACATCGCGGCGATGTACAGCACGATGCCGATGGTCGCGATCCAGAAGTGCAACTCGATGGCGCGCACGCTGTACATCTGCTTGCGGCCGAACATGCGGGGAATGAGGTGGTACAGCGCCCCCATCGACACCAGGCCCACCCAACCGAGCGCGCCCGAGTGCACGTGGCCGACAGTCCAGTCCGTGTAGTGCGACAGCGCGTTGACGGTCTTGATGGACATCATCGGCCCTTCGAACGTGCTCATGCCGTAGAAGGAGAGACTCACGATGAGAAACTTCAGGATCGGGTCATCGCGCAATTTGTGCCAGGCACCGGACAGGGTCATGATGCCGTTGATCATGCCGCCCCAGCTCGGTGCCAGCAGCACGAGCGAGAACACCATGCCGATGCTCTGTGCCCAGTCGGGCAGCGCGGTGTAATGCAGGTGGTGCGGACCGGCCCACATGTAGGTGAAGATCAGGGCCCAGAAGTGCACGATGGACAACCGGTAGCTGTACACCGGGCGCTCCGCCTGTTTGGGGATGTAGTAGTACATGATCCCCAGGAAGCCCGCAGTCAGAAAGAATCCCACCGCGTTGTGGCCATACCACCACTGGACCATGGCGTCCTGCACGCCGGCGTACGCCGAGTAGCTCTTGGTCAAGCTCACCGGCACTGCGGCGCTGTTGACGATGTGCAGCAGCGCTACGGCCAGGATGAAGCCGCCAAAGAACCAGTTGGCCACGTAGATGTGCCGGATCTTGCGGGTGCCCACGGTGCCAAAGAACACCACTGCGTAGGCCACCCAAACGACCGCGATGAGAAGGTCAACCGGCCATTCGAGCTCGGCGTACTCCTTGCCGCTGGTCATTCCCATGGGCAATGTGATCGCGGCGGCCAGGATGACCACCTGCCAGCCGATGAACGTGAACATCGCGAGCCCAGGCATGAACAACCGGGTCTGGCAGGTGCGTTGCACCACGTGATAGCTGGTTGCGAAAAGCACGCTCCCGCCGAAAGCAAAGATCACGGCATTCGTGTGCAGCGGCCGCAGGCGGCCGTAGCTGAGGAACGGAATGCCGAAGTTCAGCTCTGGCCACGCGAGCTGTGCGGCAACGATCACGCCGACCAGCATGCCGACGATGCCCCATAGCACGGCAGCCAGCGAAAACAGCCTGACGACTGTGTCGCTGTACACCGGTGGGGCCTGGTTGGCGGGTGATGCCATGGACTCTCCTCCTCGCAAATATCAAGACAAACCAGGACGAAATCAGGGTGATTTTTTGCCGATTTGATCGGCGGCGCGTTGACTCCCGTCAACCCCTTCTTCTTCGGGCTCAAGGATGCGCAGCCCTTCGCGCTCAAGATCTTCAAACTGACCACGGTGCACGGCCCATCCGAATATGCCGAGAATCAGCAGGACGAGGACGGCGGACATCGGGATCAACAGGTAAAGCACCTCCATCATGCCCCTCCGCGCGCAAGCTGCAAGCGTAGCCGCACGTCCGGAACCGACTGGCCTGCCGACAAACGCAATGCGTTGGCCACCACCCAAAGCGAGCTGCACGCCATGCCGAGACCGGCGGCCCAGGGGGGCAACATACCAGCCAACGCGAGCGGAACCGCCGCCACGTTGTAGCCCAGGGCCCACCAGGTGTTTTGCTTGACGATGCGCATGCACCGTCGCGCCAGTTGGTGCGCCTGTACAACGGCGTCAAGCCGCCCGGACAGTACGACGAAGTCCGCTTGACTGCGGGCCATGACCGCCCCTTGGCCCATGGCGAACGACACATCGGCTCGAGCGAGCACCGGCGCATCGTTCACGCCATCGCCGACCATGGCCACGCAGCATCCGCGGCCCTGCGCGGTGGCCACTTCGTCGAGCTTGCCTTGTGGCGTCAGCCCCGCGCACCACCCGTCCACCCCGAGTTGACGCGCGATTGCCTCGACCCGTGGCGCTTGGTCACCCGACAATAGCACCGCTTTCAGGCCCTGCAGGTGCATGGCGTTCACTGTTGCCCTGGCATCCGCGCGCAACGCCTCGGCAAACGACCAACCCAGGAGTGCATGACCTGCAGGCCCGAACCACAGGCGAGCCTGATCAGCGGATTGACTCCCCACTCCTCCGACCCACGCTGCAGATCCGAGTCGCCAAAGGCCACCGTCGTGAGAACGAGCCTCCAGGCCTTGCCCCGGCTCCTCGTGGACGGAAGTCCAGGTGCCCTCCTCGGACATCGACGTCGACGTCCCCGCTGCCAGCTGCCCTGACGCTGCCACGGCACGCGCCAAGGGGTGCCGAGACCATGATGCAAGCGCCCGCGCAGACATGACAAGGTTCAACGGTGCGCTGCGGTCGGCCTCGACGCCGGCATGCATGTGGACATCGGCCACCTGCAGGTGTTCGTCGGTAACGGTACCGGTCTTGTCCAGGTAGACGGTGGTCACCCTGGCCAGAGCCTCGAGCGCATCGAGGCGCTGCAACAAGACGCCCTCGCGCGCAAGCCGGCCCGCCGCCGCCAACATGGCCGCAGGTGCGGCGAGCGAGAGCGCACACGGACATGTGACGATGAGCACGGACACAACGACCCAGACCGCGCGCGAGGGCTCGATGACGGCCCAGGCCATGCCCGCCACTGCGGCAAGCACGAGCACCGCCCACAGAAACGGTTTGGCCCAGCGATCGGCCAGGCGCGCCGCGGCCGGCCTCTGGGTGAGCGCCTCGCGCATCAGCGCCACGATGGACGCCATGCGCGTGTCATCGCCGACGCGCTCGACCCGCATGTGCATCGGTGCGCCAACGTTCACGCTGCCCGCAACGAGCGGATCGCCGGCACGCTTGGCCAGCGGTGTGCTCTCACCAGTCAGGAGCGCTTCGGAAAGCTCCGCTGCATCATCAAGGAGCACTCCGTCAGCCGGCACCGACTCGCCCATGAGCACTCGAACGGTGTCGCCGACACGCAGGTGCTCGACAGGAACGCGCTGCTCCCGCCCGGTGTCATCGACGCGCGCGGCAGACTCGGGCATCCCCAGCACGGTGTCCTCGAGCGCCTGGACGGCTCGATGGCGGGCCCGAAGCTCGAGCCAGCGCGCACCCAGCAGGAAGCTGACAAACATGGTGAGCGAGTCGAAGTAGACCTCGAACCCAAAAGGCCCGCCGGGGTCGAAGGTGGCGCCAGAACTGGCCACGAACGTGACCAGGATGCCCAGGCTGACGGGCACCTCCATACCGATGCTCCGCTGGGTGATGCTGCGCCAGGCAGCTTCGAAAAATGGCCCGCAGGCGAAAATCAGCACCGGCCAGCTGAGCACCCAGCCACCCCAGTTGAGCAGCCGGCTCATGTCGGGCGACAACTCGCCTGGCCCACTCACGTAGCTGGGTGTGGCGAGCATCATGACCTGCATGGCGCAGAACGCCGCGACGAACAGCCGCCACAAGGCCTGTCGTTCCTGTTGGCGGCGCTGCTCGCGCGCGTGCACGGCGACGTCGGGCACCGCGCCATAGCCGGCCTGCTGCACCGCTCTGACGATGCTCGACATACGCGTGCGTTGCGGATCCCAACCCACACGGGCACGCTCGGACGCTGCGCTCACACCGGCCGCTGTGACGCCCTCGACACCGGTCAGCGCAGACTCGATGACACCGGCACACGCCGCGCAGTGCATGCCGCTGATGCGCAACGACGACTCCGACAACGGCTTGCCGTCCGCCCCAGCCACCTGTCGCGTGTGGCGCCGCAGGGCCACGGGGTCATCCAGCAACTCGATGGCGCTGGATGCGTGAACGGCGGTCGGCGGGCTCATTGGGAAAGGGGTAGCACGGGCACAGGGCCCCATTCGGGGCTGTGTGCCTTTGCGCTGGCGGTCCGGCCCCGAAACAGCAGGCATTATCCTGTGCCATCATCGCCTGCGCTGCAAACCCATGACAAGCCCGACTCGCACGCTCACCCCCAGTCTCTGCGGTCTTGCCGCGGGCTTGCAACCGCAGCCGCGCGAAAAGTGCCAGCTGCCGCCCGTCGCCCAGCGCGGGTGCGTGCGTGCCATGGTCCTCGGCGTGGCGTTGGCGTCGTGCATCCAGTGGGTAAACGCGCAGGCGCCCCAAAATCAACCCCAGCAACTGCCCGCCATAACGCTCCAGGCGGGCATGCACAACATACGCGCGCAG
>Ga0154020_10007560_pt1 | contig 12679 bp, 8 predicted proteins | sample Klosneuvirus_201_FD_109709 | JGI IMG/M metagenome (GOLD analysis project Ga0154020, IMG submission 109709) | Active sludge microbial communities from wastewater, Klosterneuburg, Austria - Klosneuvirus_20160825_MG | ecosystem: Engineered > WWTP > Aerobic digester > Activated sludge | place... | reverse complement strand
GCTGCGCTTCGTGGCGCGTTCGCCGGCCATGGCCGAGCTGCGCGCCCAGGGTCGCGAGGAGATCTACCAGCTCGACCTCAGCACCGGCCGCTACCTGCGCCTGAGCGACGCCGGCACCCGCGGCGTCATCGGCGCGCTGGCCGTCAGCGCCGATGGCCGCTGGCTGCTGTACACGCGCCACCGCAGCTCGCTGGGGCGCGAGCCGCTGCGCGATCTGGCGCTGCTCGTGGTCGACCTCGCGACCGGGGTGCAGCGCGCACCGGTGCCGGTGCCGTGGGACGCCCACCGCATCGAGATCGGCTGGGACAGCGGCGGCAACTTCTGGGGCGAGACCCGCACCGAGCTGGGCAGCATCCCCGAGGTGCAGTGGCCCGAGTACGAGGTCGACAGCCAGGAGGAGTACGGCACCCGCCGCTTCAGCCTGGATCCCGAGGGCGGCCTGACCCCCGAGCGACGCGCCCGCGCCGCCGCGCGCGGAGGCCTCTTGCTGAGCTGGCTGTCGCGCAGCACGCTGCCGCCGCCGGGCGACAGCTCCGGCTCCGGCGCCGCTGCCGCGTCCGCGCCGGCGCCCGGGGTCTGGTTCCAGGGCAACGAGCTGCGCCTGCCCGCGGGGCGGCTGCTGACCCTGCCCGACCACGGCGCCGACGCCGCGCTGTCGCCCGACGGGCGCTGGCTGGCGTTCTCGCTCAAGCGCGACCCCTGCGATCTGTCGCCCAGCATCGGCGATCAGGACAACGTGCTGTACCTGCTCGACCTGCGCACCCTGACGCTGAAGCCGCTGGCGCGCGGGCGCAACCTCTACCACAAGACCTGGCTGGGCCCCGTGCACCTGGTCTACGAGGTCGGCGCCGAGCCCGCCCTGATGCGCCTGCGCGTGCACCAGATCGGCGTCGCCACCGATCTGGCCATCGGCCCCGAGACCCCGGTCGCGCTGGCCCCGCTGCCCTACTACTCCGGCGGCTGCCAGTCGCCCGACGACTGATGCCCTACCTCACCGGGTCGGCACGGCGGTCGGCACGGCGGTCGGCCACGCCGCCAGCGCCGGCAAGCGCAGCCGCCCGTCGCTCGGCCGCTGCGCCCCGCGCGGGGTCGCGCCGCGCTCGCGGAAGGCGCGCTTCCAGGCCGCGAAGCTGCCGCCGGCGCGCCAGGCGTCCATGGCGGCCAGGCCGGCGCTCTCGTCGCCCTGCGACAGCATGTACTCGACCCAGGCCCAGCGCGCCGAGGTCGCGCGCAGCTCGGCGCGCCCGCGCAGCGCCGCGCGCAGATAGCCGAGCTTGTGCTCGACCTCGTTGATGCCGGCGAACGGGGCGCCGTCCATCGGGGTGTTGCGCTTGGCCACGAAGGGCGCGACGCCATAGGCCAGCGGGATGATCTTCGAGATCTCGCTGCCGAAGCGCACCAGCTCGTCGAGATCGTCGGAGGTCTCGCCGGGCAACCCAACCATCAAGTAAAGCTTTAACGTTCGCATGCCCGCGTCGCGCGCCAGCTGGGCCGCGGCGAGCAGGTGCTTCTCCTTGGTCTTGCGATCGATGGCGTCGCGCAGCCGCTCCGAGGCGCCATCCGACGCCGTGGTCAGCGTGCGCGCCCCGCTGCGCGCCAGCAGGCCCACCAGCTCGGCGCTCAGGCGGTCCGCGCGCAAGCTGGAGATCCCGACCTGGCGCCCGGCCTCCACCAGCGTGCGCAGGAGCGGCACGATGCGCGGATGGTCGGTCACCGCGGCGCCGACCAGGCCGACCTTGCGCGCGCTGTCGGGGATGAGCTCGAGCACCCGCTCGGGCTCCACCGTGCGCATGCCGCCGTTGGTGGTCCGCCGCATCACGCAGTAGGTGCACCCGCGCGAACAGCCGCGCTCGGGTTCGATGAGGAACATCGACGACAGCTCGGTGTGCGGCGTCACGATCTGCGAGCGCGCCGGCAGGCGCCCGTCGTCCGCCCGCGCCACCACCGGCGGCAGCCCGCGCGGATGACCAGGCACCCAGAAGCCGGGCCGCACTGCCAGCGTGTCCAGCACCTGTGCGCGCCCCCCCGGCCCGGCGGGCGCGCCGGCGACCACGTCACACAGCTCATGCACCAGCTGCTCGGCCTCGCCCATCAGGATGACATCGACGAAGGGCGACAGCGGCACCGGGTTCGAGAACGTCAGCGGCCCGCCCGCGATGACCAGCGGCATGCTGGCGTCGCGCTCGCGCGACAGCACCGGCAGACCGGCGAGGTCGAGCATCTCGCACACTCCGGTCAGCTCCAGCTCGTAGGCCACCGAGAAGGCCAGCACCGGGAGCTCGGCGATGGGGCGCTCGCCCTCGTAGGTCAAGAGCGGCGCGCGCGCCGCGCGCAGGGCGGCGACGTCGTCGGGCAGGAAGCAGCGCTCGGCGCTGGCCTGGGGGTGCAGGTGCAGCTCGCGATAGATGGTCTGGAAGCCGAGGCTCGACATGCCGACGTTGTAGGGACTGGGGTAGGCCAGCGCGATCTGGACCGGCGCCTCCTTGTGCAGGGTGCCGACCTCGGCGGCGAGGCGCCGGCGCTGCTCCTCGATCAACGACCAGTGGCTGATGGTCATCGCGCGCGGCCCTGCGACCCATGGCGCCCACGGTGCGCTGGCCAAGGAAGGTCGCGGCCTCGGGCCCGGTAGATCCCCATACTCACGAAGCTTTACGTTTCCCCTACGCAGTGCGGGTTTGCAAGCCCGTTTCGCGAATTCGCGGGTTACTATCCCCGCGGGAGGATGCATGAGAACGAATCGACTGTGGCAGGTCGGCTGGGCGTTCGTGCTGTCGGGCAGCCTTGTGGGCGCCGCCGTCTCGGGGTGCAAGAAGGCGAAAGCACCCGGCGGCGAGGTCGGTGAGAGCGGCGGCGGCGGTGGTGGCACGCCTGCCGGTGGCGGTGGCGGTGGCGGTGGCGGCGGTGGTGGTGGTGGTGGTGGCGCCAAGGCCAAGGGCGGCGGCGGCGGCAACGCCGGTGGCGTGGACGACGACGCCCTGATCGAGAAGCTCGGCTTCTTCATCGAGTGCATCAACAGCGTGTCCAACCGGACCATGGACAGCCGCGAGCGCTACTACTCCTGGCTCAAGGATCCGGAGAAGGGCCCCCAGGGCAACGAGCGCAACGTCTACGGCCTGTACACCATCAATGATCCGTCCAAGTGCCAGGAGGGCATCACGACCGCGCTGGGCATGCAGCCCAAGCTCGACGCCCTCGACGCCGCCGGCAAGGCCTATGGCGACGCCATCAAGACCCTGATGCCGCTCATCAAGACGGCCAACGACTACTACGAGCAGGACGACTACAAGGACGACAAGTTCGCCAAGGCCAAGGAGATGCACGGCCCGCTGTTCGCCGGCTTCGAGGCCTTCGCCAAGGCCAACGCCGCGATGCGCAACCAGCTCGAGAAGGTCGACGAGGGCTTGAAGGAGCGCGAGCTGGCGCGCATGGAGAAGGAGAACGGGCGCGACCTGCCCTTCACCCAGGCCAACGTGATGCGCTACGCCAAGACGCTGCTCAAGGCCGGCATGGAGGACAAGCCGGTCACCGAGGAGATCGAGGCCGCCCTGGGCAACTACCAGAAGGCGCACGAGGAGATGCTGGCGGTGCTGGCCGCCAACCCCAAGGCCACCGAGCACACCTTCGGCTGGTCCTCGTTCGAGAGCGGCGCCAAGGAGTTCCTGGTCGCCGCCAAGGAGCGCTTCCGCCGCGTGCGCGACAAGGTGCCCTACTCGACCGGCGAGAAGATGAACCTCGGCGGCTCGGGCGAGTGGATGGTCGACGGCTCGCCGGGCAAGCTGCTGCGCGAGTACAACGAGCTGGTCGATGACTCGAATCGACTGGACTGGAGCTTCCCGTAGGGAAGTCCCAGTCGAGTCGTCCGGCTCCGATGCTTCCCCTCGACTGGAGCTTCCCGTAGGGAAGTCCCAGTCGAGTCGTCCGGCTCCGATGCTTCCCCTCGACTGGAGCTTCCCCTAGAGATCGGAGCGGAATAGCACTCCTCGAAGCTTCGCTTCGAGGGGGCTACTTCTCCAGCTTGAGCTCGATGATCTGATCCGCATCCGGCGTCACCTTCTTGACCGCCGGCACATAGCCCGCCTTCTTCAGCTTCACCAGCACCACATCGGACGTCTTGCGCTGGTCCACCGTGGCCGGGGTCTCGACGTCGTCCAGCTTGCGGCCATCGATGTAGATCTCGGCGCCCGCCGGGTCGGACTTGAAGGTCAGCTTGACGGTGTCGATGACCACCGCCTTGCGCGGCGCCTCGCCGCCACCCGAGCTGCGCGAGCCGCCCGAGCTCGACGAGCGCGTGCTCCCGGTCGCGGTCTTGATGTTCTGCCGGACCTGGTTCTGGATGCGGTTCTGCAGGAAGTACACGAAGCCGATGATGCCCGCCGTCATCACCAGGCTGAGGATCCAGCCCTTCCTCATCATGCCGCCGGCATGCTTGAAGCCCTGCTTCTGCATCTCCAGCGCGTTGGCCCGCGCCGCCGCCGCCTGCTGCTGCGCGTTGGCCTGATCGATGCGCGTCTTGAAGGTCTTCCAGACGTGGTCGGGCAGCATCGAGAACTGGTGGCAGTACTCGCACTCGACGTTGCGCTGCTTGATGGCGCCGAGGTTCATGGGCGCCGCGCAGTGCGGGCAGTTGTGGGTCACGACACGGCCTCCTCGTTCGCCATCGGCTCCGGCGCCTGTGCCTGTGCCGGCAGCGCCCCCAGGGTCATCGGCGCCGGCACCACCACCGGCGGCCGCCAGCTCATCGCATCGGTCACGGCGTCGGGCGCCAGCAGCGCCAGCCGGGCGTGGCGCACCGCCACCCCGGGCGCCGGCGCCAGCAGCGCGCGCACCACCTCGCTCGGCTTGGCCGAGCCCTCGGCGTCCAGCCGCACCACCAGCTCGAGCACCGCGCCACCGGCCGGATCCCACTCCAGCGCGCCCAGCTCGGGCTCGTCGGCCACCGTGGTCGCGCGCGCCGACAAGAGATAGTCGCGCACGTCGAGCTCGCGCGCGGCGCGGCGCCGATCATTGCTGGCCCGCGTCACCTTGAGCGGCCCGCCCGCGACCTCGGCCGCCGCCAGCTGCTCGCGCAGCGCGCCCAGCTCGAGGCCGGCCACCTGCGCCGCGAAGCGCGCCGCGCCGACCACCTTGCCCAGGCCGGGCTCGCCCACCGGCAGCCGCCGCACGGCCTCGAACACCACGCCCTCGGGCGCCACCGCGGTCAGCCGCCGTCCCAGCTCTTCGCCATCCAGCGCCTCGGCGCCACCCAGGTTGATGTCGACCAGCTCGGCCAGGCTCTGGATGCCCAGCGCCAGCGCGGGCGAGAACACGATCACCGGCTTGGGGTGGAAGCCCTGCGAGTAGATCGCCTCCAGCCCGGCGCGCCGCACCACGCGCATCAGCATGCGCGTCAGATCCAGGTGCGACATGAAGGCCGCACGCCCCAGCTTGGTGAAGCGCAGCCGGAACCGCGTCGCCGCGCCCTGCTCGAAGCGCACCCGTGGCGTCGCCGCCGGCGGCGGGCCGCTCGCCTTCTCCAGCGAGATCCCCGCCGGTTCGGCCTTCTGGCGCGGCGTTTCGGCCCCCATCTTGCGCAGGAACACCAGCCGCTCGGCGCGCATGTCGGTCAGATCGCACGCGACGCCGCACTCGTAGCACACCAGCGGACGCTGCTCGGCCTGGTGCTCGGCCACGTTGGTCGGATGCAAGAGCTTGTCGACCACCTTGCCACACGGCGGCGACAGCCGATCCTTGAGCGCCTTGCGGTACTCCCGGGCCAGGAAGCCGTCGGCCAGGCCGACGTCGATGTGGTCCCAGGGCAGCTTCGCCGTCAGCGGGATCGTGCCCTGATACGCCCGCACCGGATCCAGCCCGACTGCCGCCGCCGCGCGCTGCCAGCGCCCGAGCGAGAAGTGCTCGTCCCAGCTGTCGAAGCGCCCGCCGGCCCGGTACACCGCCTCGATCACCGGCGCCATGCGGCGGTCACCGCGCGACAGCCAGCCCTCGACGTGGCTCATGCCGGCCTCGTGGTACTTGACCTCGCTCTTGGTGGCGCGCGCGGTGGCGTCCAGGATGGCCTGCTTGCGCTCGATCTCGGCCATCGAGTCCTGCGCGCACCACTGGAACGGCGTGTGCGGCTTGGGCACGTGCGACGACACCGACACGGTGACGCGCGCGCCCTGGGTCTTCTGGCGCCCGATGCGCCGCACCCGGGTGCCGAACTCGACGATGCCCTGCACGTCCTCGTCGCGCTCGGTAGGGAGGCCGATCATGAAGTACAGCTTCATGCGGGTCCAGCCGCGCGAGAACACGCGCTCGGCGCTCTCGGTGATGTGCGCCTCGGTGATGTTCTTGTTGATGACGTCGCGCATGCGCTGGGTGCCCGCCTCGGGCGCGAAGGTCAGCCCGGTGGCGCGCACCGAGCTGAGCTCGTCGAGCAGCTCCTCGTTCAGGCCATACGCGCGCAGCGACGACACGCTGAGTGACACCTTCTCGTCGCGCAGCTTCTTCATCAAGTTGGTGACCAGCGGGGTCACGCACGAGTAGTCGGCCGTCGACAGCGAGGTGATCGCGGTCTCGTCATAGCCGCCCTTGCGCACACCGCCCAGCACGGCGTCGATGATCTGGTCCGGCGAGCGCTCGCGCACCGGGCGATAGATCATGCCGGCCTGGCAGAAGCGGCAGCCCTCGGTGCAGCCGCGCGCGATCTCGACCCCGGCGCGATCGAAGATGGCCTCCGCGTAGGGCACCGGCGAGTCATCCGGGAACGGGAACTTGGCCAGATCCTCGACCCACGCCCGCGTCACCCGCGCTGGCGCCGCCGGCGCGCCGGGCGCCGGCAGCCGGGGCTCCACATACTGGAGCCCGCTGTCCGGGCACACCTTGCTGTCGTACAGCGCCGGCACATACAGCGCGCCGCGCTGCGCCACCCGCGCCAGCGCCGCCAGCTTGCCGAAACCGCGCTGCCTGAGCGCCTTGTACGCCAGCAGCAGATCGGGCAGCGCCTCCTCACCTTCGCCGATGAAGAAGGCGTCGAAGAACGGCGCCATCGGCTCGGGATGCGTCGCCGTCGGCCCGCCCGCGATGACCAGCGGCAGGTCGTCGCCGCGGTCGGCCGCGTGCAGCGGCAGCCCCGACAACTCCAGCAGCAGCAGACAGTTGGTGTACGTCAGCTCGTACTGCAGCGACATCCCGATGACGTCGAACTCGCGCAGCGGCCGCGCGCGCTCCAGCGACAGCACCGGCAGGCCATGCTTGCGCAGCTCGGCCTCCATGTCGGGCCACGGCGCGAAGGCGCGCTCGCAGGCGATGCGCGGATTCTGATTCAGCACTTGATACAAGATCTTGGTGCCGAGGTGCGACATCCCGATGTCGTACACATCGGGGAACGCCAGCACGATCGAGACGTCGACACTGGCGGGGTCCTTGATGACGGAGTTGTACTCGCCGCCCAGATAGCGTCCCGGCTTGGCGACGCGGTCGATGAAGTCTGCATAGGGGTGGCGCATCAGGGGAGGCGCATATTGTAACTCGCCTGGCACATCGTCAAGCCACGTGCGTGTTACCTTCCCGCCATGCTGAAGTGCCGGTTCTTGCATGGATTCGCGCTGCTGGGTCTGGTCGCCGGCTGTGGCGACGACAGCGCGCGGCCCGGGGTGACCTTCAAGGGCAACTGCACCGAGTCGCCCATCCCCGCCGAGGCCAAGCTGCCAGCCGGCAAGGGCGCTGACGGCACCGCCATCATGCCCGGCGGTCGCAGGCTGTCACCGCTCGGCCGCCAGGTCGAGCTGGGCGGCTTCCCGATGGCGGCCCGCATCCTGCCCGGCGGCAAGCATGTGCTGGTGTCCGACGGCGGCCATGACACCAACTTCCTTTCGGTGGTCGACCTCACCAGCGGCGCCATCACCTACCAGCAGCCCTTCGAGGAGCCCGAGGCGCTGTACTTCGGCCTCGCCATCCGCGCCTCCGACGGCCGCATCTTCGTGTCCGGCGGCGGCAGCGACAAGATCTTCATCTACAGCTACGACTCCGCGACCGGCATGCTGACGAGCAGCATGCAGCCGACCCGGGTCATGGGGCCACCCAATGGCGGCCGTGACCTCATCGCCGGGCTGGCGCTGTCCAGCGACGGCAACACGCTGTATGCGGTCGGGCAGGCCTCCAGCGCGCTCATCGCCATCGACGCCAACACCGGCCTCGAGCTCGGCGCCTGGCCGCTCAACACCGACTACCCCAATGATGTGGTGATCGCGCCGGCCTCGTCCGGCCGCAACGAGGCCTATGTGACCTCGTGGGGCGCCAACCAGCTGCTGGTGGTCGACCTGACGGCGCCCTTCGCGATGGGCGCGGTCAAGGCGCGCATCGACGTCGGCAAGTCGCCCGGGGTCGCGCTGGCGCTGCCGGGCGGCAAGCTGGCGGTCGCCAGCAGCGACGCCGACACGCTGTCGATCATCGACACCGCGACGCGCACGCTGGAGCGCACCGTGCCGGTGCCGCGCGCGCCCGACCTGCCGCTGGGCACCGCGCCGGCGCACCTGGCGCTGTCACCCGACGGCGCCCGGCTGTACGTCACCGACAGCGGCGAGAACGCCGTCGACGTGCTCGACGCCACCACGTTCGCGCGCATCGGCCGCTTCCCCACCGGCTGGTTCCCGACCGCGGTCGCGGTGGCTGACGGCGCCCCGCTGGTGGTCGCCAGCGGCAAGCACCTGGGCGCCGGGCCGATCGCCGACTCGGCCGGCTCGGGCTTCCAGAAGGGCGGGATCTCGATCCTGACCGCGCCAACCGACGCCGAGCTGCCCGCGCTGACCCAGACCGTGCTCGAGAACGCCAATCGCGCGCGCCGGCTGGCCGCGCTGCCGACCTGCCCCGAGACCCCGCGCATGAACGCGCTGCCGCTGGCGCCCGGTGAGGCCACGCCGATCGAGCACGTCTTCATCATCATGCGCGAGAACAAGACCTATGACGCCGAGCTCGGGGATCTGACCGGGACCAACGGCGACCCCTCCCTGGTGCTGTTCGGCGACCGCTTCACCCCCAACCTGCACAAGACCGCGCGCCAGTTCGCGGTGCTCGACAACTTCTACTCGCAGGCCGAGGCGTCGATCCAGGGCCACCAGTGGGGCACCTCGGCGACCACCACCGACTTCACCGAGAAGGCCTGGCTGACCACCTGGGGGCGCAGCTCGCGCGCGGCGTCGCTGTTCGTGGCCGCCAACTCGACCCCCGGCCAGGGCTACATCTGGCAGCAGCTGGAGCGCCAGAACATCCCCTATGTGAACTTCGGCGAGGCCGTCGGCACCCTGACCGCGGCGCCCAAGCCGGGCCAGGACCGCTTCGACGATCACTTCCCGGGCATCGTCTACAACATGGACGTGCTCGACAAGAAGAAGGGCGACTATGTGGCGTCGCTGCTGACCGACCCGACCTGGCCGGCGTTCACCTTCGTGCTGCTCCCGAACAACCACACCGAGGGCGACCGCCCGGGCAAGCCGACACCGGGCTCGTACGTGGCCGACAACGACGAGGGCACCGGCGTCATCGTGGACGCCATCTCGAAGAGCAAGTTCTGGGGCAGCTCGGTGATCTTCATCTTCGAGGACGACCCCCAGGACGGCGGTGACCACGTCGAGGGCCATCGCTCGCCGCTGGTGGTGATCAGCCCGTGGGTCAAGCGCGGCTACGTCTCCAGCGCCAACCATGACGTGTCGTCGATGTGGAAGACCATCGAGCACCTGCTCGGCCTGAAGCCGCTGTCGCTGTACACGGTGGACGCGACGCCGATGTACGACCTGTTCACCAACACGCCGGACTTCACGCCCTACGACTATGTGCCGCGCATGGTCCCCGAGGCCATCAACGGGCGCAGCTCGCCGCTGATGCAGTCGATGACCGAGGCCGCCAACATGAAGTTCGAGCACCCCGACGAGGCGCCCGGCCTGGGGCGGATCTTGTGGAAGATGATGAAGGGCACGCCGGCGCCGTGGGGCATGACGCCGCTGATCGCGAGCGAAGCGGAAGAGGAGGAAGAAGAGGGTCCCGGGGGCGACGAGGGCTGGTGGGAGATCGACATGATCCGGCGCTACTACCCCGAGGCGCGCATGGGGCTCAGCCCGCGCGAGCGCGAGGCGGCCAGGTGGCTGCAGCGCGTAGGCGACCCCGACGATGATGATGACGACGACGACGAAGGCGAGGCCGAGGGCAGCCGCGAGCAGCTGGAACGTGCGGTGCAGCACATGCGGGACGCCCCTCTGCCACGCTACAACGGTGAAGGACCGCCGCCGTAGCTGCCAGGAGCGGTACGATGGCGGCATGAAGCGGCTGGGCGGGATGCTGGGTGCGCTGCTGGCTGCGGCCAGCGGCTGTTCATGGATCATCACCGAGGGGCCGGGCGCCAACGAGCGCGCGCCGGTCAGCTGCACGACGTCCAAGGTCGGCCCCGGCGTCGACACCGTGGTCGCGGCCGTGTACGGCACCGCGGCCGTGCTGTACGGCGCGATCTACCTGATGGCCGACGATGACAGCAACGCCGAGGGCGCCGACTTCCCGGTCAAGACCATCGCCGGCGTCGGCGCGCTGGCGGCCACCGCGGTCGCGGTGCCCTTCGGCATGTCGGCCAGCGACGGCTATAGCCGCGTGCGCGCATGCAAGGCGCGCAAGGCCGCCGAGTGGCAGCAGCAGTACTGGCAGCCGCAGCCCTACCCGTACCAGCACCCCTATCAGCAGCCGTATCCCTACCAGCCCTACCCCGGTCAGCCCTACCCGGGGCCGGTCCAGCCGGCGCCGGGGCAGCAGCTGTATCCGCAGCCGATGCCGGCGCCGCCGCGCTGACGCTGCCGTTGACCCGGGCGTGACCTCCGCGCATCATCGGCGCGCCCCGATGAAGCCGACGCGCCGGCCCTGGATCGCCCTGCTGCTCTGCGTGCTGGCCCCGGGCAACGCACGCGCCGAGGGGCCCTGGCGGATCTCGCAGGACACCCTGGTGTACGCCGACGACGACAGCGTGCTGGTGGTCAGCCCGCAGCTCGCGGTGCGCCGCCGCATCGAGGGCGGCGAGGTCCAGGTCCGCGAGGTGGTCGACGCCGTCAGCGCGGCCTCGGTCGACCTGGTGTCGGCGGCGAGCAAGCGCTTCACCGAGGTGCGCAGCGAGGTCGACGTCGACGCCCGGCGCGCCTTCGGCCGCTGGCTGCCGTCGCTGGGCTATGCCTTCTCCAAGGAGCGCGACTACACCTCACATGCGGTCAGCGCCGCGCTGGAGACCCAGCTCGGCTCACCCGACACCACGCTGCAGGTGGGCTGGTCGCTCAGCCTCGATCGCATCGGGCGTGCGCAGACCTCGCGCGCGGTGTTCGAGCGCGACCTCACCAGCCACGGCGCCGAGGTCACGCTGACCCAGGTGCTGGGCCCGCGCACGGTGGCCCGCGCGGTGTACACGCTGACGGTGCAGGACGGCTATCTCGAGAAGCCTTACCGCTACGTGCCGCTGTTCGAGCAGGCCACGGTCGACATGCTGGCCGCGCGCGGCGAGACCCTGGGCCTCTACAACTTCACGCGCTGGTCCGACGCGGTGCGCCCGCCCGAGGAGGTGCCCGACCTCCGGGTCGGCCACGCCGTCGCGGTGCGCCTCTTGCGCTGGCTGGGGCGACTGGGCGCCGCGCGGCTCGACTACCAGCTGTACCTCGACGACTGGGGCATCGTGGCCCACACCGTGGAGCCCACGCTGAGCACGCCGCTCGGCAAGCAGCTCACCGTCAGCCTGTTCGGACGGCTGTATGCCCAGGCCGCGGCCAGCTTCTGGCGCCGCACCTATGTGGTCACGCGCGGCGTGCTGCCGCGCTATCGCACGCTCGACCGCGAGCTGTCGACCTACCAGAACCTGACCGGCGGCGCCCGCGTCGAGTGGCAGCACGGCGACGCGCTGTCGCTGTATGGCGAGGCCAGCGCGATGCGCACCGGCTATGACGATTATCTGCTGCTGTCACAGCGGCTGGCGCTGATCGGCCAGGTCGGCGTGCGGTGGACGCCATGACGACGCGCGGCTGCCTCGGCCTGCTGCTGGCGCTGACCCTGGGCCTGACCGGCTGCCTGGGCGAGAGCCCCGAGGAGCGCGCCCGCCGCGAGCAGGACCGCCTGTGCGCCAGCGAGCGCGAGTGCGAGGACGGCGATCCCGAGCACCGCCCGGGTCAGTTCTGCCTGCTCTGTCACGGCCCCGACTACGCCGCCGAGGGCGCCCGCTTCGCGCTGGCCGGCACGGTGTACCTGCGCAAGGGTGACCTGACCGGGGTCGAGGCTGCGCGCGTCGCGCTGCGCGACGCCGCCGGTCGCGAGTTCGACGTCCTGACCAACCGCACCGGCAACTTCATGATCTCGGTCGAGCCCGGCCTCGACCAGCCGCGCGATCGCGGCCGCGGCCAGCTGGCCATCCCGTTCCCGCCCAGCTACCCGATCGAGGTCAGCGTCACCGCCAGCTCGCGCGAGATCAAGATGCGCAGCCGGATCCAGCGCGAGGGCAGCTGCAACGCCTGCCACTCGCCGCCCGAGTCGCCCAGCTCGCCGGGGCGGATCTATGTCCTGGAGACGCCGTGACCGTGCTCCGCCATCACATGTCCGCCCCTGCGCTGATCCTCGCGCTGACCGTCGCCCTGGCGGCCCCCGCATGCACCGGTGAAGACCCCGGCGAGACCGCCGCCCCCAGGGCGACGTC
>Ga0154020_10007559_pt1 | contig 12680 bp, 10 predicted proteins | sample Klosneuvirus_201_FD_109709 | JGI IMG/M metagenome (GOLD analysis project Ga0154020, IMG submission 109709) | Active sludge microbial communities from wastewater, Klosterneuburg, Austria - Klosneuvirus_20160825_MG | ecosystem: Engineered > WWTP > Aerobic digester > Activated sludge | place... | reverse complement strand
CTGATGACCGAGGAGACCTTCGGCCCCGTGCTCCCCATCGTCGTCGTCGACACCGCGGACCAGGCGGTCGAGCGCGCGAACAGCAGCAAGTACGGCCTCACGGCCAGCGTGTGGACCAAGAACCCCGAGAAGGCCGAGCCGCTCGTCGGCAAGCTGCGCACCGGGGTCGTCACCATCAACAACCACGGGTTCACCGCCGCGATCGCCGCGGCCCCGTGGAGCGGCACCGGCGAGACGGGGTACGGCGTCACCAACTCGCGCCGCGCGCTCGACGAGCTCACCCGCCCCAAGTTCGTGCTGGTCGACCGCTCGAGCGCCAAGAGCGAGCTCTGGTGGATGCCCTACACGCCGAGCCTCACCGCCACGGTGAAGGCGATGGCGATCTTGCGCAGCGGCACGCGCGGCCTCGTCGAGAAACTCAAGGCGCTGTTCTCGCTCCTGTCGAACGCGCCCAAGCGCCTGATGGGGAAGTGAACGGAGCGAGCCGGGGGCGAGCGCAGCGAACGGCGGCCGCCTCCACGAGCGGCCGCTCGAGCATGAACGAGCCTCAGAGGCTGGAGAGGTACGCGACCAGATCCTGGATCTGCGCGCCGCTGAGGCCGCTCGTGCGCCCGTGCTTGTCGCCGCCCGCACACGCCGCCGTGAAGCGGGCGGCGAGCGTGTTCGTGCAGCCGTCGTGCATGTACGGCGCGCGGTAGAACAACCCGCGCAGCGAAGGCACCTGGAAGTTGCCGCCGGTGCCGACGTCGACCGTGGCGTTGGTGGTCGTGGCGCTGCCCGCGTGGCAGGTGGCGCATCCACGCGCGGTGAACAGCGCGGCGCCCGCCTCGACCGAGCCCTTGGTGACGGTCGGCTTCGGGAGCGCGGGGACCGCGTCGAGCCAGGCCGACAGAGCGCCGAGCTGCCCGTCGTCGAGGTGGGGGCCGCTCATGCGCTTGCTGAGCACGGCCTCGCTGAGCGCGCGCAGGTCGGGCATGTCGCCGTCCCAGTGGAACGGCGCGGTCTTGAGGAAGCCGCCGCGGAAGGACTGCGTGCGGCGCGGGCCGAGCTTCTCGAAGGTCCACGTGCGGCCGTCGTCGCCGCCCTCGGGGTGACACGAGGCGCAGGCCAGGAAGCCACCGCTGTTGGAGTGGAAGATCGTGTGGCCGGTGTCCTCGCGGGAGTCGGTCGCGAGCGGGATGGTGACGGGGGGCGCGGCGAGATCGGCGCCATAGAGGTGGATCGCCGCGGGTTCGCGGGTCTGGACGACGAGCTTCGCGTTGCTGAAGGTGAGGGCGACGGACTGTCCGGGCGGATCGGCGATCGGCAGGGCCTTCACGCACGGCCCGCTGAAGACGCCCGCGGAGAAGTGGAAGAGCTGGCCCAGCCCCCGCGTCTTGCCGTTGCCAGCCGCCGCGACGACGAAGTGACTTCCGTCCTCCGCGAAGTCGACGGGGAGGACCGCCTTCGGGATCGGACCGAGCGACGGCATTCCGCTGGCCGAGCTGACGATGCTGACCGTGCTCTGGACGATGCTGCCGACGCAGTCGTCGATGTTCACGCCGCTGTCGGTGCCCGGCACGGTGCCGTCGCCGCCTCCAGACCCGCCACCAGCGTATCCGCCCGGTTCTGTGGAGATGGGCTTCCCGTCCGGATCGGCCCCCACCTGGTGGACGATGGCGACGCCCCCGGTCACCGGCCGCATGCGCCAGGCGACGGCCGGGGTCATGACCCCGTTGAGGGTCTTGACCGGTGACAGGATGCGGGGGGCGGTCGGGCTCGTGCTGGTCTTCTTGAGCACGAACACCTCGGCTGCGCGGAACGTGCTCACGTAGATGGACGACGCGTCGACCACGACGTCGCGCAGATCGGGCGCGAGCTCCATCAACACCTTGGCCACGGAGCCAGCTGCGACGGGCAGCTCGACGAGCTCGCCTCCCGCGCACGCGACGAGCAGTCGCCCCCCATCGGCCGCGAGCCCGCGCGGCACGGGGCACACCGCGCGCCGCTCGACGAGGGTGGCGCCCGCCGGATCGATGGTCGCGATCTCACCCTTGCGACGCAGGACCACGTGCACCCGGCCGCTGGCGTCCTCGACGACGCGCCCGGGTTCAGCGCCGGCCTCGAACGCCACGTGGCGCACGGCGAAGCTCGTCAGGTCGACGAGGCTCACCCGATCGCGATCGGGGTCCGAGGCGACGGCGAAGCGGCCATCGGTCGTGACGTGCAGCGTGCCTCCGGAGATGGGCGGTGGCGGCGTTGCGGCCTGGATGGTCGGACCGTAGTCGGGGCGCGGGCCGAGCGGGAGCGGCTCGGGGATCGGACCGGCGTCGCCGAACTTGCCGTTGCAGGCACCGACGACCATCGCAGCGAGCAAGAGCCCCTTACGCATCGGACCAATCAAGCACGCCGGCGGTTCGAGGCAAGATCAATCGTCGCACAGAGAGCCCAGATCGGGCCGTGAAGCGGCGACCGGTTTGCACCTCGCCTTCGCAGGGCAGTCGCGGTCCGAGGTGCAGAGTGGCAAGCACAGCCCGAGCGCTTGTCGAGGCAGATACAGGCAGCGCTCGAGCCCGCGCACGCACGGCCGCACGTGGTCGAAGCGGTTCGCGGCCGCCGCGCAGACTGCGAGGCAGGTGCCCGGGGTGGTCGAGGTTGCTCCGAAGCAACCACCGCTGACGCAGTCCGAGGACTTGCGGCACGGGCCCTCGGGCGGACTCACGACCCCCGCGGTGCCGGGGACGTCCACGCCCGAGCCGTCGAGGTAGTAGGCGCCTTCGAGCTCGTTGCTACCGAGAAGGTCGAGGGTGCGGCTCGGACCATCGCCCGAAGGCGAGCAAGCGAGCATCGCCGTCACCAGACAGCCGAGCGCCCCTTCGAGCGTGCGCGAAGATCGCATCAGAAGTAGTACACGGCTGCGACATTGGTGATGAAGATGTTCCATGGCTGATGCGAGGTGGAGCTCGCCACGCTGGTTCGACTCTGCTTCCGGACGAACACGCCGCCGCTGGGCACCCCGGGTGTCGGTGTCGTCACGCTGCTGCCGGCCGACTTGGTCGACGCGTAGTCCACGGCGATGCCGAGCGACGCGTCGAGGGCCAGGCGCGGCAGGCCGATGAACCCGAACTGGATCTCCGCGCCGGCCCGCACGCCGAGGGTGAAGCGGTCGCCTTCGTGGGTCGTGTCGGCGAGGGGTGTGGCTCCTGCGGTGGGCTTGGGCGCGGGGATCGTCTCGCCCGCGTGGGCGTAGACGATCTCCGGACCGGCGAAGACCGTGTAGTGCCGGTCGACCCACAGGGCCACGGGGAGCGCGATCCGCCCCCCGAACGCGAGGAGGCTCGCGTCGTCGGTGGACACGGCTTCTCCGCCGTTCAGCGACGTCGACGAGGAGCCGGAGGTCAGCCCGAGGCCGATGGCGAGGTCGAGTCGCACCCGCGAGAACCACCGCCGCACGCCGACCATCTGGATCGGAGTGCTGTTGCCCGCGGTGCGAATGACGCCGATCGCGGCGTCGTACTGGCCGAAATACCCGAAGCCGAAGTGACCGACGACGAGCGCGTGATCCGACTCGACGGCCTTCACGGGCTCGGGGGGCTCGGCAGGACCCGTGGGGGTCTCGATGGTCGCCTTCGGTGCGGGTGGCGTCGAGGTCGAGGCCGCCACCGCCACGGTCGGGGCAGAGGCAGAGGCCGAAGCCGAGCCCGAGCCCGAAGCCGAGGCCGGAGTGGCGGGCTCGCCAGACGGCCCGTCTGCCTGCGCCCGCAGGGCCGCGAGCAAGGGGGTGGTGACCAGCGCGAGCGTGACCGCGCGACGAACGATTCCCGGAAGCGACATGCCCGTATCCTAGGCGCGATCAAAGCCCGATGACCAGGCCGCTCTCGCTCGCGTCGAGCTCACCGAGACGCCGATCAATCGACCTTCGTGTACGAGACGACGATGTCGCTGCCGTCCATCCGCAGGCCGAGCGTGAGCGAGGTGGGGGTCGCTGTGAAGCCGAACTCCACCGACTCGTGGTCGGGGCACGTGCGCGACCAGCGCAGCGTGGTGCCGGCGACGCTCCAGTTCGCGCTCCAGCGACCGGCGACCGCGCCGTCCATGTTGACCGCCTGCACGGTCGTCGCGTCGACCAGGATGGTCTCGTCGAGACCGGGGTACATGGGGCCTGCCGGGCTGCCGCCGGATCCCGTGTGGTAGGCCACGCGGGTCACCACGTAGGTGCCGAGCGCGATCGTCCCGCCCTCGAAGTTGGGGAATGCGGCCTCGTCCGTCTCGGCCGGGGCCGGCGTGGCCCGAGCAGCGATGGCGTTGCAGGCCTCGGTCGAGCCAGCGTCGCTGGACGTCGAGGGGGACGCCGGCGCGCCGACTCGATGGGCAGACAGGGGATCGCTCGGGGAGTCCTGGTAGGTCGGTGCGCGCGTGGACCCACCACAAGCGCCCAGCGGCGCCAGCGCGAGACACACCACGAACCATGTTCGCCCCCGCGACATGCGTTTTTGCATAGTCGCGTCGCGTCGAGATCGGCAGCCGCGATCTCAGGAAACCGACGAGTTCATGCGCTCGCGCAAGGTGCTAGGGGCCGAAAAATGCACCCTCGAACTCCACCAGAACGACGCAGTTCAGCGAAACCGATCATGCAGGAGAGCCGACGCGGCGTCGCGCGCCGAGCCGCGGTCGTACCCCATGGCGATCATGCGCTCCATCGCCTCGTCGGCCGCCTTGCGCTGCTCGGGCCGGAGGCCCTTCCCCTCGTCCTCGACGAGGACGACCAGCCACTTGCAGAGATCGGCGATCGCCTTGCCGCGCTCGCCGAACGCCGTCTCCTTCAGCTTGCGCAGGTGCTGGGGGAACACGACCGCGTTGTCGATCTTCTGCCCCGGGTGGTCGATCGACCAGGCCGCGATGGCGCTGATGATGCCGTTGCGGAAGCCGTCGACGTCCTCCTTCTTCTGGCCGAGCTGCTTCTCGACGTGCTGCATGACCGTCTGGTCCGGGTCTTCGTAGTCGCCGGTGAGGGTGTTCTTGACCTTCTCGCCCTTGACCCACACCGAGACGTTGCGCACGTAGCGGTCGAAGAGATCGCCCCAGCTGCGTTGCTCGACGAGCCCCGAGGCCGCGCGGAGCTCCTCCTCCCAGAGATCGAGCAGGCGGCCGCGGATGAGGCCGAGGAACGCCTTGGCGTCGTGGTAGGCGCCCTGCATCGGCTCTTGCTTGAGCCACTCGTACTCGCCGCTGCGCGACACGAGCTCCTCGAGCTCGTCGAGCACCGCCAGGGGAGACAGGCACGAGAACCGCGGATCCTGCGAGGCGTCGAGCAGCACGCCCTTGATCTCGCGCGGCGAGGCGCCGATGAGGCCCTCGTAGATCGGGTACGCCTTGCTCTCGTCGTAGAGGTCGCGGATGTGGGCGCGCAGCACCTTCTCCTGGTCGGCGTCGAGGCGCTCGGGGATGCGGCCCGTGGCGTAGAGATCGGCCTTCTCGAGCACGGAGAGCGAGCTCACGATCTCGGGCAGGCCCTTGACGTCGGCGAAGTGCTCCGGGCGCGGCTTGCGCATGCGGGTGAGCACCGCGAACAGCGCGGCCGCGTAGGTGGCGTGGGGCGCCACGTGCCGGCGCACGTGCGGCGCGATCTGCGCGTCGTAGATCTGCTGCTCCTCGACGTACGACCGCAGGTAAGGGGTGCGCACGAGCTCGAGGCGCCCGCGGAAGCTCGCCCACTCGGGGTGCTCGCGGAGCGCGAGCAGGTGCACCTCGTTGGCGCTGCCCACGAGCACGACGTTGAGCTGCACGTTCTGGTGCTGGAGCGCGATCTCGCCGGTCTCCACGCTGAGCTGCAGGTACTTGTAGGACTCGAGGGGCCGCTTGAGGAGATCGCTGTACTCGAGGATGCCGCCGGCCGCGTCGATGAGCTCGCCGAAGGCGTCGAACAGCGTGACCGCCTGCAGCGCGGCGGGCAGCGCGGCGAGCGAGCGGTCGGCGGTGATCTGCCGCTCGCCGGCGTCGACGCTCATCTGCGGCCCGAGGGTCACCGCGCCCGTGCGGTAGCGCCGCGACACGAACCAGCGCTCGACCGAGACGTGGCGCAGCACCTGGCGCATGTCGCCGCGATAGCTGTTGAGGAGCGCCTCGAAGACCTGCTGGGACTTGTGCGCGAGGCGGCCGCGCACGAGCCAGTCCGGCGGCGGCTCGGTGATGCCCGCGGCGGCGAGCGCGCGGGTGACGATCGGCTTGCGCTCGTCGATCGGCAGCAGGAAGAGGGGATGGTCGCGGATCTCGTTGTTCAGCTTGGCGTCGATGAGGTCTTCGGGGAGGTGCGCGAACGAGCTCGTGCCCGCGATGCCCTCCTCGCCGCCGAAGCCGATGCGCGACTTCACCGTCTTGGCGCTCGGGAACACCCAGTGGAAGCGGTAGAGCGCGCCCTCGTCGAGGCTCGAGTAGTGCTCGAGCGCGCGCATGAGGCACATCGCCATCGTCGACTTGCTCGAGCCGTTGGGGCCGTGCAGCAGGAGCAGCTTGTTGGGCCGGCCCTCGCGCCCGAAGTTCTCGAACACGCGGAAGATCTCGGCCTGCACGTCCTCCTGGCCGACCAGCCGATCGCGGCGGGACACCTCGGGCTCGAACGCCAGGTCGAACAGCTTGTACCGGGTGCGCTTGCCCCACGGCTTGTCGACCTCCTCCTTGCCGTAGTGCTCGAACATGTCGCGCACGTAGCGGCTCGCGTCGCGGCCCTGGCGCGCCGGATCCCTCGCGTAGAGCGCGAGGTACTCGTCGAACGACATCACGCGGCGCCCCACGCGGAAGGACTCCTGCACGGTGCCGGCGATGCGCTCGAGCTCGGCGGAGAGGTCGAGCGAAGACGGGTCAGGCATCGTCGCGAGCGTACCCGAGCCCACGCCGTGCGCGAAGCGTTCGCGCGTCGTACGATGTCGCTCGTGCAGAACCCCGTCCTGATCGGCTGTCTCGCGGCTTTCCTTTCGTCGGGCTGCTATCCCGCGCGCGAGCCGCGCTGGGGCAACTGCGGCGAAGGGTTCGCCTTCGACGGCGAGCAGTGCGTCTTGCTCACGACCGCCCCGAAGCCCGAGGACCCTCTCTCCGGCGGCTATCAGCTGACGACGGTCGCGGCCGACGGCGCCGTGATGGTCGGGCAGGCCATGTTCGAGCCGCTCGGCCCCTCGATCTACCGCGTGCGTTACGACGTCGGCGGCGCGAGCGAGGAGGGCATCGCCTCACTCCACGACGGCGTCGTCTCCGTCGGCGTCGGCGGCGCGGACACGGGCGTCGTCGAGTACCAGCACGTCGGCGGTGGGCGGCTCTCGGGCACCTGGCTCTTCCACGGAAACGCGCAGCGCGGCACCGAGGTGCTCGGCGGCGGCAACGCCGACTGGAGCGGCGTCTACAACATCGAGACCGGGGTAGGACCCGACGGCGCCACCTATGGTGGCTCGTGCGACCTCGTCGTCACCGGCGATCTGCACACGCTGCTCTGGCACGTGCAGGGCCCGGGTGGGACGCCCGACACCTATCGCGGTCTCGGGCTGCGCAGCGGCAACCGGCTGTCGGTCGGCTTCGGCACCGGCGCGAACACGCCGTTCTCGGTGGCGCAGTATCGCGTGGAGGCGGGCGGTCGCAAGCTCGTGGGCCGGCGCGCCTCGTGGGTGACCACCTCGCCCAAGGCGATGCCGGAGACCCTCACGCGCTAGTGTTCGCCGGCCTTGCACGTGCAGAGCGGCACGCCCGTGCAGCGCGCGCAGGCGGTGCTGCCCACCGTGGCGTCGGTCTTCGGCTTCGGCTTGTCGACCGCGACGGCCTGCGGCTTGGGCTTGGCGGAGGGCGGGGGCGCCGCGACGGGGTCCACCTTCGGCGTGGGTTCTGTCGCCGCGACCGGCTCCACGGCCACCGTGACCGCCGGGGCGCTCCGCGGCACCGCGACCTCCTCGGGCTTGCGCGTGAGGCCCACGATCGCGAGGACCACCACGATCGCCGCGAGGATCGAGCTCGCGACGAGGAGCGACGTCGTCCGCCTCCGCGTGCGCACCGAGGAGGCCTCGAGGGCGGCGAGCTCGGCGGCGTGGCGCGCGGCCATGGCCACGGCCTCTCGCTCGGCCTCGACGCGCAGACGAGCGATGGTCGTCTTTGCTTCGGCCTCGGCCTGCGCCAGCCTCTCGTCGAGCGCGGCCTTGTCGGCGGCGGCCTCGCGGATCCGGCGCTCCTCCTCCCGCGCGGCGTGCTCCCGCAGGCGGGCGAGGGCGGCCTCTTCGACCCTCTTCTTGGCCTCTTCTCGGGTCCGCCGCTCGAACTCTCGCTGGTCGCGCTCCTGCTGCTCGTGGAGAGAGTGGAGCTCGCGGAGGGAGGTGAGGATGGAGTCCTGCTGACGGGCCATTGTCCCGAGAAACACGCGTCGACGGTGATCCTTGGGCGCCCTCGAGCTCAGTCGGCGTCGGTCGCGTCGGGCGCGGTGTCGGTGGCGGCGTCACCGACATCGGCGGCGGCATCGCTCCCGGCGTCGCTCACGGTGCCACACGGCGGGTCGCTCTCCGGGGGCGCGGTCTCGGTCGGCGCCGCGATCGGCGCGAGGTTGATCCCGATGCCGAACGACACGCCGTCGCACGCGCTCTTCTCGTCCTGCAGCGAGGCCGCGCCGAGCGACACGTCGGCGAACGGCGCGAGCGAGTCCATGAACGACTTGTACTGCGGCGAGCCGGGGCAGAAGGTGGTCTGCGACGCGAGGAACGGCGCGAGGAACGACTCGAGCGAGGACATCGGCATCGCGCCGGCGAACTGCCCGGTGCCGTCGACGGCCGACGCGTGGTCGTCCTTGAGGCGAAACGCGATCACGGCGTGCTGCGCCACGAGCGGCATCAGCACCCCCGCCTTGCCGATGGGCAGCGAGAGCGAGAGGTCGGCCGCCTCGCCGCTCACCCACACGTTGCCCTTGAGGTAGCCCTTGGGGAACGTGATCACCGGGTCGTCGATCTTGCCGCCCTTCACCGAGCTCGTGAGGATCTTGCGCGCGTCGGTGCCGTCCCACGCCGGTCGCACCTTGTCCGGCGTGCGCGCGGCGAGGTAGAGGCGGCCCGGGACGTAGGGGTCGTCGGCGCCGCTGCCGAGATCGTCGAGGGCGAGGATCCACGTGGGGGTGCCCGCGCCGAGGCCGTCGTTGGTGTCGTTCTCGAACGCGCTCGCGTAGACCGTGAGCTTGGGGACGACCTGCGAGCCGAAGTTGTTGTCGCGGCACGCCTTGCCGTCCTGGACCATGTCCGGCGTCGCGCCCGGGCGGCGGATGCAGACGCCCTTCTGATCGGCGGCGAGGCTCGACGTGCAGAGGCCGTCGAGGTCGAAGCCCCAGTCCTGCCAGGCGCCGGGCACCTTGAGCGCGTCGTTGCTGTGCGCGAAGTGGAAGTGCTTCACGCCGAGGAACAGGGTGATCCCGCCGCCCTTGCCGGGGGCGCCGGCAGGGCGGCTCGGCGGGACGGCGTGCTCGGCGCCGCTCGTGGCGTCCGGCTTGTCGCTGACGCCGGAGAAGTCGGTGGTGAGCGAGCACGCAGCGATCGCGCCGAGCGAAGCGGCGACGCCGGCGACGGCCACGTGGGATCGGGCACGCATCAGAAGCGGCCTCCGACCAGGCCGACCGCGCCCCCCGCGACGGGCACCGCGTCGACGCGGAGCCCGGTCGTCGAGCTCGAGGCGGTCTTCGGCGCAGAGAGGAACAGGTAGGTGGCGACGCCGAGCGAGACGACGCCGACGCCGAGCGCGAGGTCGGCGACGAGCAGCTTGCGCTTGGGCGCATCGAGCACGGAGTCGTCGCAGGCGCCGTTGCACTGCGCGCGCAGGTCGCTCACGTCCTTGCGACCGGAGAGGCCGAAGCCGACGAACAAGCCGAGCCCGACGACGCCGACTCCGCCGAGCACCCAGGCACCGACCGGCGCGCCCGTCGCCGGCGGCGGCAACGCAGGCTTCGGCTCGGGCTTCGGCTCGGGCTTGGGCTCGGGCTTCGGATCGGGTTTGGGCTCGTCGGGCTTCTTGCCGATCGAGACGTCGACGAGGCGGTTCCTCTGGCCCTCGACGAACAGGAGCTGCTGCTCGACCGGCTCGCCCTTGCTCGGCACGACGCGCAGCTTGTGGACCCCCGGGTCGACCGCCACCGCGGTGCCGTCGAGCTTCTCGAGCAGCGGCTCTCCGTCGAGCTCCACCTTCACGTCGAAGACGTCGGCGCCGGTCGCGAGATCCTTCACGGTCACGACGATCGTCGGCAGACTGGCCTCGATCTCGGCGACGAGCGCGGCGCAGTCCTTCTTCACCACGCCGGGGCAGGCCTCGTCCGAGCAGACGAGCAGCTGCTTGCGCGCGGCCCGGAGGTGCTTCTCCTTCTTCGACTTCTGCCCGGCGTCCGACGCGGCCACGCAGGCGGCCTTGTCGGGGGCCGCGCTCGCGGCCAGCGCGGCGCAGAGGTGGGCGGTGACGAGGAGAGCGGAGACCCACGCGCGAGAGAGCATCAGAGGCACTCGACCTTGAAGTGTTTCTGCCCATCCGCGTCGAGCGTGTAGGGCGGATCGCAGTTGGCCTTGCCCTTGGGCGGCACGACCTTGCCCGTCCCCTTGGTCGGCGCGACCACGGAAGACGCGGCGGGAGCCGCGGAGGTCGACGCGGAGGCCGACGTTGCCGGCGCCGACGTCGTCGAAGTCACGGTGCTCGCGGTGACGGTCGGCGATGGAACCGGTGCCGCCACGATGTTCCCCACAGCGCTGGAAGGCGGTGGCGCCGCCACGCCCCTGGTGGCCGCGGCGGGCCCGCGCGCGAGCGTGATGCCGAGGCCGGCGATCGCGCCTGCCACCGCGACGCCCGCGATCCACGGCAGCGGGCCCCTGGGCTTGCTCGCCGTCGCCGACGGCGGCGGCTGGCTCGCGCTGACCCCGACGTTCGTGGTGGAGAGGCCCTTCGGCGCCTTGGTCTCGGGCGCGGCCGCGCCGCCGACGCGCGGGCCGACGGGCTCGAGCAGGGTCGCCTCCTGCTGCTCGTCGACGCTGTTCGCCTGCAGGCTCGCGACGGCGGGGTTGACGGTCTTGCGCGGTCCACTCTGCGAGGAGGAAGACGAGCCGGTCGCACGCTCGCCGGGCAGCTCCGCCTGCACCGCGGCGATCTTCTCGGTGGTGCCGGTCTTCGAGCGACGCGGCATCGCGGCGAGGACCCGCTGGATCCGCTCCACGCTGGGCTCCATGCCCTTGGGCGCGAACGGCAGGAGCGCACGCGCCAGCGCGCCGATGTCGGCGAAGCGGTGCTCGGCCTTCTTCTCGAGGCAGCGGTCGACGATGGCCTCGAGGTCGCGCGGCGTGCCGGGCAAGAGCTCACCGAGCGAGCGCGGGGGCTCGGTGGCGATGGCGAGCACGAGCGCCGGCAGCGACTCGGCCGAGTAGGGCCGCTCGCCGCTGAGCAGCTCGAACAGGATGACACCGAGCGCCCACACGTCGGCGCGCGCGTCGACGCCCTTCGGTGAGTGCAGCTGCTCCGGCGACATGTAGAGTGGCGAGCCCATCATGCCGTTGGTGTTGGTGAGCGCGGCGCTGTCGATGCCCGTGTCGAGCAGCTTGGAGATGCCGAAGTCGAGCACCTTGATCGTCGCCGAGCCGTCGGCCCGCTGGGTGAGGAACAGGTTCGCGGGCTTGAGATCGCGGTGCACGATGCCGAGCGCGTGGGCCTCGGCGAGCGCCTCGCACGCCTGCAGCACCCACGTGACGACGTCGTCGACCGACTGCTTGCCACGCGCCTTCACGATCTCGCCGAGGTCGTGGCCCTCGAGGAACTCCATCACCATGTACGGCACGCCGCCCTCGACGGTGCCGATGTCGCTGACCCGCGCGACGTGCTCGCTGCGGATCTTCACCGCGGCGCGGCCCTCACGGAGGAACCGCTCGACCTGGTCGGGCTGGGTCGCGAAGGTGGGGTGCAGCACCTTGATGGCCACCAGCTCGTCGAGCTGGAGGTGGTGGGCCGCGAGCACGACGCCCATGCCGCCCTGACCGAGGACGCGCTCGATCCGGTACTTGCCGGCGAACACTTCTCCTGGAGCCAGCGCCGACGAGAACGCAGCCTTCGTGCTCATATCTTCCTCGCTCCCGAGGGTAGCGCAAAGCTCGCGCCTGCGCACGCTCAGCGCAGGCGCGCAAACGCAGCGTTGGGACGAAGGGGTCGCGCCCTGGTTGACGGGCGAGGGGGCCCCGGCCAGACGAGGTCCGCCCATGCATCGCCCTGGATCACCGAGCGCAGCCCTCCCCGTGAGCGCGACCGCCGTCGAGCCCGACTTCGTCGAGATCATCGGCGCGAGGGAGCACAACCTCGCCGTCGACCACCTCCTCGTACCCAAGCGCAAGCTCGTGGTGTTCACCGGCGTGAGCGGCTCCGGCAAGTCGAGCCTCGCGTTCGACACGCTGTATGCAGAGGGCCAGCGTCGGTACGTCGAGACGCTCTCCGCGTACGCCCGCCAGTTCCTCGGGCAGCTCGAGCGCCCGCACGTCGAGCACCTGCGCGGCCTCTCGCCGACCATCGCCATCGAGCAGAAGAGCGGCGCCTCGAGCCCCCGCTCCACGGTCGGCACCATCACCGAGATCTCGGACTACCTCCGCGTGCTCTACGCGCGCGCCGGCGTGCAGCGCTGCCCCACCTGCGGCAAGCCGGTGCAGACGCGGAGCCCCTCCGAGATCGTGCGCGAT
>Ga0154020_10007558_pt1 | contig 12681 bp, 11 predicted proteins | sample Klosneuvirus_201_FD_109709 | JGI IMG/M metagenome (GOLD analysis project Ga0154020, IMG submission 109709) | Active sludge microbial communities from wastewater, Klosterneuburg, Austria - Klosneuvirus_20160825_MG | ecosystem: Engineered > WWTP > Aerobic digester > Activated sludge | place... | reverse complement strand
GACTTTTTGCCCTTTTTGGAAGCCCGTGCTCGCGAAATGGGCCGGCTGATCGGTGTTACCTACGGCGAAGGGTTTACCACGCGTAGACCGGTTGGGGTGAGTGATCTGGTTGGGTTGGGGTAGTAGCCAATGCAGGCATCAAATCTTCGGATGCTTCGAAGTACCTCGTACGAATGGGGAACAACAAAGTGTGGGTCAAGAACGGTGTTGTATAAGTAGGGTCAGCGCGGAGCGTTGAAGCCACCAAGAGAACTTCTTAGAAGCGCCCGTAAGCCATTGCGGTGCCGCGAAGGCGGCCATGTGTGCGAAGCTGCCTGAGACGCAACTATCGGAGGCACTATCGGGTGTCTTAGTGTTGCACCACGAAACGTTCGCGCTGGCGGCTTCCATCCTGCATTTCGGCATCGAGTAGGTAGATACCGTTGGGCAACGGGCTAACGTCAATAGCGGTGCGTAGGGTGTGTGGTAGTTGATGGTCCAGCATCAGCCGGCCTCTGATATCCTGTACACGAACCCGCTGAATGCCTTGATCTGCGGACAATGCCAAGACGTGGTTCGCTGGATTTGGATAGAGCAGCGGGGTGCTGTTGTTCCTAACATCATTTTGCAGACCATTGGAAAAATCGCCGGAGAGACGCACCACCCAAAGATCACGGCCACCATTGTTGCCGCTGATCCACCCCCCTTGGCCATCACTGCGGCCCACCAGAGCGAGATCGTTGGTGGTACCGCTGCTGGCAACACCTGTGGCGGCATCGAAATTGGGTCCTCCCATGCGCTTGGTCCAAATCGTATCACCCGTGCTGGGTTCCACTTTTAGAAGCAAGTGGTCGGCATTGCCATAGGACTGTGTGTTCGTAAGTTGAGCATTCGTGCTGCGCGAAAAGCCGGCCACCAAGAGCTTGCCATCGGCATCCAAGGTGGCATCGTTGAAGTACTCCCAATCGCTTCCGCCGTAGTTGCGGCTCCATACCACGTTGCCATCGGTGTCGCAGCGTATCAATAGCCCATCGCCGTTTCCGCCGAGGTATTGCGGAAAGCCGCCATTTCCGCCGAGCAGACCGGCAATGATGAAGCCGCCATCGGGCAGTTCCACTAGTGCTGCTGAGCCGTCGCGGGCATTGGTACTTCCATAGCTTCTTGACCAGAGCACATTACCAACTACGTCCATCTTGGCCACCCAGATATCATCCAAGTTGAAGTCGCTGAAGCTTGGCGAAGTGAAACCGCCCAAGAGGTAAGCGCTTTCGGTGGACATGCGGGTCACAATGGTGAAATTCTCAAGCGCATCGGGGTTGCTGCCGTTGGGGCCAAGGGGCGCGTAGCTCACTACCGGCACTCCATTCAGGCCGTTCACGATCTGCACCCATGCCAGTCCGTTGCCTGCTCCGGCAAGGTCGCCATTGGTGCTGCCGCTTTCGCCGCAAGCCACAAAGTTGCCAGCGGGATTTTCAGCAACATCGTAAAAGAAGTCCTGCTCGCTACCTCCCATGCAGCTCGACCATAAGGTGTTTCCACTAGCGTCGAGGCGGACCAAGAGGCCATCGGTCTGGCCTTGGAACCCGGTGCATAGTCCGGCACCATTGGTGGTGCGCCCGGCAAGTATCACGCCTCCGGTGGAAACCGCTCGCATGCGGTACACACGGTCTATGCCTATGCCGCCCAATACCCGTGTCCAGAGCGTATCCCCGTTCGCATCCAGCTTGAGTACCCAGATATCGTCTTCGCCATTGTTGGTGCTGACCCAGCCATCGTTGCCGGGTGTATAGGTGCTTACATACAGGCCACCATCCACCAGGTCGAATGCGGCACTGGCCATGTTGTTGCCGAAGCTGTTCACGCTCATTTGCCCGCCCACCTCGGTGAGGCTGCTCCCGTAGCTTCTTGTCCAGAGGGAATCAGGAGCCTGCCCGTGGAGCTGGACGCAGAGGGCTATTGAAGTGATCAAAAGAATGGAGTGCGTTCGGAGCATGCTTTTCGGGATTGATACGTTATGACAATATGTTAGGGCTGATGCGAGCTTGTCCCACAAGCGGACGACCACGATCCGCTGATAGTACGGTTGTCCAAAAGGTGTGGTTTGTAATAGCAATGCAATGTATGCCACATCAATACTTTTTGACACTAACCCATCCATGGCAATCAACAGAAGCTTAATAGGGCGTCAAATGGGCTAATTCTCAATCACAAGATAAGGTTAGAGCCGCAGTCCGATCGGGATCCTGAAATTCGAAACGGCCCTTTCGGGAGATCCATGTGTTCGTCAACGAACGGAGCCATTTAATGCACCTTATCCCAGAACTTCTGCGTTAGCCGGAAACCCAGCAGCTGGTGTAGCCGCAAGTAAGGCCTGCCCGTGGTGGGCGATACGTTGGGCACGAAATCCTTCGGCAATTGCTCATCGTGGAATTTCAATGCGGCCTCTGGATCGTGCTTGTACAGCACACGAATGCTATCGAACAAGAACTGGTAATAGCTCTGCATGCGCTCCTTGGTCCGTGGGCCGGGCAGGTTTTCCATGATCCGTAGCCGCAGGTTCACGTAGCGGATCCAGTTCGGTCCCAAGTTGGTGCCGGTTATGGATCCGGTTTCGCGCTTCCGGATAACGGTGTACAATTCCGTGTCGAACAGCACATTGGCATCGTTGCGCAGGATCCGGAACATCAGGTCGTATTCCTGACTGCTCCGCATCGTTTCATCCCACATACCGGCCGCTTCCACGGCGCTGCGTTTCCAGAAGTTGGCCACCGTGTTGCCGAGGTCGGTCCGCATCAGGTGCATCCAAACGTCCTCGCTTTGCGTGGTGTAGTAGCGTTCTTGCAAGACCTTCTGCTCCGGGCTGATCATGCGTGAGCTGCCCACGATCAGGTCCGGGTAGTTGTTCTTTTTCGCCAGCCGTGCTTGGTGTCCGATCTTCCTGGGCATAAGCAGGTCATCCGCATCCATGAACTGGACATATTCCCCCGTGGAGTTCCGCAGACCGTTGTTACGTGCGGCGGCGGCACCTTTGTTGGGTTGTTCCACCAACCGGATCCGGGAACTCGTATCAGCAGCTTGCACGGCCTTGATCTTCGCAACCGTGCCATCGCTGCTGCCGTCATCCACACAAATCACCTCCATGTCGCTGTGGTCCTGGGCCAAGATGCTCGCCAAGCATTCCTCCACGTAGTCCTCCACGTTGTAGCAAGGGATCACCACGGATACTTTCATTCCGCGGTGGGTGTTTCTGTCCGTCCCGCCTTGGCGATACGCACCGCGCAGTTCGGGCAAAGGAGGTCAGATGCGGAACGAGTTACTACCATTGCGAGAGCGGGGATCATCGGCTTTCGGAACAGCACAAAGTTAATCGTGGCGGTCCTGCTCATTTTACTAGCCGCTGCTTCAATCGGTCCCATACCCGCAAGGCTCGCTCCCGATCGCCACTATGCGGGAGTAGTTCCGCCCAAGAGGTCCCGGTAACGCGGCGGAAAACTATCAGTTGGTAGCAAACACTAAGGCCGTAGGCTAAAGACGCCGTCACGGCTGCGCCTTCCAAACCGGATGAAGGGATCAGCCAAAAGCCGACGAGCACTGTTACCAGCAGACCTAAGCCAGACCCGATGGTGTTGTGCTTGATGCGCCCGGTACCACTGAGGTAATGGCTCAGTACCTGCGAGGCGGACATCGCGATCAATCCGGGTGCCATGCGCACGAGGATCGGCCTTAGACCGGAGATCTCCGGTCCGAAGATCCAAGTGTACGCCGCGTCCGGAATGAGCAGGAGTGCCGCACAACTGATCACCGCGACCGCCACCGCAACTTTCAACAGGATCAAGGTAAGGTCCCGTTGCCGTTCCGCCTCGACCAAATTGCTCACTTTGCTATAGAGAACACCACCAATGCTTTTGGGCACAAGCCACGTACTTTCAGCTAGTTGGGTGGTAACGGAGAAGATACCCAAGGCCGCCCTGCCCCGGAAGTGTTCGATCAGGTAATAGGCCAAACGGTAATTCAGGAGTTGAAGGATGTTGGCCCCTTGCGCCAAGGTCCCTTGGTGGAACAAGGCTTTCAGAACGCCTTCTGGCCGCGAACCGGATGTATCCAAGCGTTGCAGAGCGAGAGTCCCAGAAATGAGCACGGCAGTTCCATGCGCGATGTAAGTAGCTAGCACGTAGTCCATTACGGAAGCGCCGCCCATGCCCAACAAGGCCGCGAACGCCGCGAGCTGGACGATCGACTGGATCACCACGACGCGGTTCAGGAGCCCGATCCGTTCGCGACCAAGTAAGATCCCCAGATGGATGCTGTTCAGACCCTGTAGGCACGCCAGTAGCACTATGTGGATCACGAACTCGCTGGGTACCAAAGGTATGAATTGCTGAATGAGGTACGCTGCTAAAGCGCAGAGCAGGACCCATGCATAGCTGGGTGCCAGTAATGGCCGCACGCCGTAACGCGGGATCAGGTAAACCAGGCCACCGCCGCCAACAATATTGGTGAACAGCAAGATGATCGTAATGCCCAGTACGATCAAACTGATCGTGCCAAGTCCCACGGCGCCAAGTGCTTGTCCGGCTGCAACGATCACCAGGAGGTTCGCCACGGCGATCACAACGCGCGATACGACAGTGCCCACGACCGGTCGTATCATTCTTTGCGCTTGCGCTCACCGTGCGAGCGGGAGCGTCCTTTCTCTTTGTGTGGTTTCTTCTCGACGCCCACACCACGCAAACCGTCTATAAGCGTAATGTCGCCCATGGCACACATGGTCCGGATCCCTTTTGCATAGACCGTACCGGGGAACCCTTGGATCCGCTTAACAACCTCCTCCTCAAATTCCGTGGTGGAAAGGCGTTTGACCCGATTGAGTGTAACGTGATCGGTATCCGGGGTGGATCCATCTCGCGCAGGTCTCCATAGTTCACCCTCATGCATAAATGGTGTTCCTGCCGACCTGGTGCTTTTGTCGCTGAATTTCAACGGATTCAATTGATGTGCTTTGTATGGACCTTCAAACTCATCGGCATAAAAGGCTAGAAGGACGGAGTCAGGAGCATCAGGGTCGGTTCCTATCAACCACCATCGTTCTTCAAATTTGATGGAGGTGGGATTTATTAAAGCTTTATTGATCAATGTTTTAACATGCTCTAATTTGTCGTTTGTCTCAGATACCCTGAACAACTCGGTCCGCTCTTGCAGGGGATAACTGATCAGCGCGAAGATGCCGTTGTTTCGCTCTACCACAAATGGGTATTGAAGGCCGGCTGCCCCGGTAAGCATTGTTCGCGAACGCTTCAATACACTATCACTTTTGGGTCGCAATCTCGCGATCTCATCGAACTCGCTCTTCCGTTGGTTCTTGCGATAAAGGACGTTGAGCTGGCCATCCGGTGCGGTATAGCCAAATGGTTCCATGCGCTTATTGCCCTCTGAAGGCGATGGAAGCCAACGCACATTCATACTTGGGTCTTCTTCCAGTAGGGCCGAAATTGGCTGATACAAGATCCCGATATTCCATTCCGGTACCAAGGGCTTTGGATCTCTCTTTCTGCCGAATTGGCGGAATCGAAGATCGGCCATCATCCAAAGCCGGGAAAATATAGTAAATTGAAATTCAGTGCTTTTGGTCCTTAATGTTGGATCTATTTGGACAAGGTCAGACCGCCCTTTTGCCATGGCTGCGACCATGCCAGCAGGTAGCCACGAAGCCCCTGACAACACAAGATCGAGGGTTGGTTCATCTTGATCCGTGCGCAACGGAAAACTGGCGGTGATCGTGCCCATGCCCACTGCCGATAATTCAACCTGCATGGATCCTTCCCGGATCATCTTTGGCAGCAGGTTAGGTGCTCCGTTGGGCATTAGACCCCCGCCTTCAAAGCTGAAGCTCCAAACAGGAGTGCTCTTTACCGTGGGAATTAGCTCATTGTCAACGGGTAGGAGCGAGATCACAACATCCGGGGAGTAGGTTTCCAATGCCGACAGATCCAGCTGTTCGGTGGATGTTCGAATCAATTCGACACTTGGTACCTGTACCAATTGTTCAGTGAGATCAATAGTTGCCAATGAGTTCAGCGTGAGCATCTCTAAGCAGCGCTTGTTGATCCGCTCGTAAAGGGCTCCCTTGCTTTTTCGCGAAAAGAACTGGTCCAACTGCGGTGATCCGTAAACGACCAGCTCGGCTCCTGGAACTTCCTGCAAATGACGGATCACCTGGGCTTGCCAACGGGGTAGGATCGTCCCGGAACAAAGCACACCAACACGGATCTTCATGGATTCAGGCATCTGTGGTCGGCACGATCGAGGTGTAAAGTTCCAATAAAGTTCTACCCACGGCTTCCGGACTTGAACGAGAATTGACACTGTCCCGTATGGTGGCCGCATTGTACCGATCCGCGTTCTGCGTCAGATCGACCATGGCGTGTGCAAGTGCGTCATCGTCACGCGTATCGATCATGATCCCGTTTTCCGGGGTCACAAATGCCATAGGCCCCCCACACCGGGTGGCGATCACCGGTTTTCCTTGGGCCAGTGCTTCACCGGTGACCACACTAAAGGTTTCGACATTGCTGTTGATGATCACGCCGGCAGCATGGGCCATCCGGTCCAGAACTTCGCGGTTCGCCAAGCGCCCGAGGTAGGTGACCCAAGCCGAAATACCAAGATCTGCAGCAAGTTGTTCAAGTGCTGCGCGGTCCGGCCCGTCGCCGATCACGGTCAACTTGATCCGGGGTTCGTGTTTCCGTGCTTGGGCCATTGCGCGGAGCACACCGCTCACGTTCTTGGTACGATCCACCAGGTCTGCGACCACCAAGAAATGTCCAGGCGAGCCCGGAGGTGGGAGGGGACGATCCAAACCGGGGATCACATTGGGTACCACCTTGTATTCGGTACAAAGACCATGGGCCACCAACGCTTCCCCAAGAAAAGGGGAGACCGCCACAACGGCCGAGGCCCGGCGAAAAAGTCCCTTGCTCAGCATTTTGAAAACAGCGCTCTTTCCAGCGTACTTGCCGTCCAGATATTCACTGCTCTGTTCGCTGATGATATAGGGTATGCGAGATCTGCGCTTGATCCAGAGAGCCAACAATGCTGGCCTGACCATGATGTGGACATGGACAAGGTCCGGTTTGCCTCGCTCCGTGTTCAATCGTTCCCACCCCCCCAGTGCGGCTCTTCTATAGCGGAACAAATTGACCATTTTACGCATTGGGCCGAAGCCCATTTCGCTTGCCGGGTAGCGACTGTTGACCTCCCATAGTCCGGCCTCTTCCGAAATATCCGTTCCGTATCCTGCTTCGGGCCGCTTGTCTGCTTGAACATGGAGAACGCTCACTTTGGTTCGACCAGCCGCTGCAAGACCTTGTTTCCGCAGAAAATCGCCCAATTGTGGATCATTCGCATTTGGCCACCACTTTGGAATGAAGAGCACGTGCAGCAAGACCTTTGTGTTTGAAGGAAAGCGATGGAAGAGACGCGCAATGAATGTGGTGCAAAGTACGGAGCGTCCCGAAGTCAATTTGCCATACCCGGCTTAACAGGTGCAGTCGAGGGATGGAGCAACGAAAACGAACGTTCAACTCCAAGCAAGCACTATATTTGCAGCCCGTTGGGCATTTCTGTTCAACGTCTCCAGTAGTAATACTGGTGGTATGGTGGTTGTAGCTCAGTTGGTTAGAGCGCCGGATTGTGATTCCGGAGGTCGCCGGTTCAACCCCGGTCATCCACCCCAAATGCAAAGCCCCGAAAGGGGTTTTTGCATTTGAGGTGGAGGACAAGCCGCGATAGCGGCTGTCGGCGCAAAGCGACGGCGGGTTGCAATTTATCCCGTGCCGCGACACGGGAACCCCGGTCATCCACCCCAAATGCAAAGCCCCGAAAGGGGTTTTTGCATTTGGGGTGGATGACAAGCCGCGACGACGGGTTGGAATTTATCCCGTGCTCTGAAACGGGAACCCCGGTCATCCACCCCAAATACAAAGCCCCGAAATGGGTTTTGCAATTGAGGGTCTTGGTGAAGCGCTTTAGGTGATCACACTATGCTTCGCGTTGTCAAGCACGCTTTGCAAGTTCCAGGCTACTAACCGTTCAAAAGGGGCTTTGCGTACCGGACAATCGGCCATTTTGCAAATACCGCAACTTGCTGGCACACATGGGTCCATGTGTATGAACAGTTCCACCTCGCGGTCATGTTCCTGCTTCACCAAAGCCTCCATGTTGGAGATCTCTTCGTGGGCCGTCTCCAGCGGAAAGTACCACGGAAGGGTAACGTGGCAGTCGATATGGAGCACCGGGCCATACGCGATCGTTCTGAAATTGTGCATGTCCACCCACTCCGGTCGGCGCCCCTTCTCCAACGTGGAGATCACGGCACTTGCAAGACCCATGTCGGCTTCATCCATAACCCCTGCAACCGATCGGCGTAGGATCCGAAGCCCGGTATAGATGATGAACAGTGCAAAACCAATGGCGAACACTTGATCCAACCACAATAGACCCGTCAACTGGATCACGAACAAGCCCACTACCATGGCTGCGGTGCTCCATGCATCGGAAAGTAGGTGGGTGCCGCTCGCTTCCATGGTGATCGAATGGGAGGTTCTGCCTCGTTTTCGAAGGAGAAGACCCATGGCCAGATTCGATCCACCGGCGATCACGGTGAGCAATATCCCTATGTCCAAATCATGCAGGTGCTGATCTGTTAGGAGCGCTTCCACGGCGCGGTAAATGATCATGCCACCGGCAAGCATGACTAATGCACCTTCCAAACCCGCAGAGATGAATTCGATCTTGCCATGGCCGTATGGATGCTCCCTATCACGTGGTTTCCCGGCGAGCAATAGACTGTACAAGGCGAAAGATCCCGCGACGATGTTCACAATGCTTTCCATGGCATCGCTCAGGATGGTGGTGCTGTGGGTGGCTCTCCACGCAATGAATTTCACCAACATCAGTACTGTGCCAACGGCCAATACCACTTGTTGCGTCCGTATGTTGCTCATCTGGGCCACGTGCAAGAATAGTCCACCTTCGTCATACGCGCGCTTTCTGTGGATATCGTTCCGGTCATTCAGGGAACACTCCCGGCTAGGTTCCGTAATCTTGCCGGCCAAACCGTGTTGTCCATGTTCATTGCTATGGCTGTCGTTTTCGTTCTCGGATATCTAGCGATCGCGCTGGAGCATCCATTGCGTGTAAACAAGGCAGCATCTGCGATCCTGACCGGGGCCATAGTCTGGACCATTCTGCTTCTGGGTCGTGATTCAATCTTCGAAGACCCCGCACTTGCTGACCACCATCATCTGATCGAAGGCTTATTGGAGCACCTTGGTGAGATCGCCAGCATCCTCTTCTTCCTAATGGGTGCGATGACCATTGTGGAACTAGTCGATGTGCATGAAGGCTTCCGAGTGATCACCGATCGGATCACATCAACCAAGAAAGTGACCTTGTTGTGGATCATCTGCCTGATCACCTTCTTCTTCAGTGCGGCGTTGGACAACCTCACCACGGCCATTGTGATGTGTGCACTGCTGAGGAAGCTCGTCAAAGAAAAGGAAACGCTCTGGCTATATGCCGGCATGGTGGTCATTGCAGCCAATGCTGGCGGTGCTTGGAGCCCGATCGGTGACGTTACCACGATCATGCTCTGGATCGGAGGACAGGTGACGACAGTGAACATTATCGCGAAGCTGATCCTGCCCAGCTTGGTATGCATGCTGCTGCCTTTGCTGTGGATGAGTTTGACGCTGAAGGGCAATGTGGAGCGACCCAGCAACAAGCCCAGCTCTGGTCACCATGGCGTATCAGTGGCCAATTGGGAACGCAACCTGGTGTTCACCCTTGGTGTTGGAGCGCTGCTCTTTGTTCCCATATTCAAGACCATTACCCACTTGCCACCGTTCATGGGCGTCATGCTCGGCCTTGGTATCCTGTGGATCGTCACCGAATTCATCCACATGCGGCATGGTGTGGATGAACGCGGCGGCCTCATGGTCACTGAGGTGCTCCGTCGTATCGACATGCCCAGCGTGCTCTTCTTCATGGGCATCTTGATCGCTGTGGCAGGTCTGCAAGAGGCCGGTCATTTGGCCATGCTTGCACAAGGACTGGACAAAGCCCTGGGCGATGTGTTCCTCATAAATGCAGCCATCGGGGTGTTGTCTTCTATCGTAGATAACGTGCCGTTGGTAGCAGCGGCCATGGGCATGTACCCCATGACGCAGTTCCCGACCGATCATATTTTCTGGGAGTTGCTGGCACTGTGTGCTGGTACGGGTGGTAGCTTGCTCATCATCGGTTCAGCCGCAGGCGTCGCTGCTATGGGGATACTGCACATCGATTTCATCTGGTACTTGAAGAAGATCACCATGCCCGCAGCATTGGGTTACGTGGGTGGCATCGTCACCTTCTGGTTGATGTGGCATTGACCACAACCTTCATCGTCTTAGGCTTTTCTGCGCTCTGGTAATAGTGTGTTGATGTGTTTTTCCCTTCGGAAGATCCAGTCTTTCCAACGGATCTGTGGATCAGGTGTGATCGGTTGAAAACTATTCTTGCAGATCCCGTAGAAGGTTTGCCAAAAGGCGTGGACATTTGCGCCCTCAATCCCACAACATGTACATCTTGATCGCTGTCGTCTTCGTGCTTGGCTATTTGGCCATCGCCTTGGAACATCCCTTGCACATCAACAAGGCTGCATCCGCATTGGTTACCGGTGTGCTTATCTGGGTCATGCTCATGTTGGGCCGAGAAGGTTTGTTGACAGCCGGTGAACATTCCGACCCGGAAGGTATCGTGCATTTATTGCTGGAGCACTTGGGTGATATTTCCAGTATCCTGTTCTTCCTCTTGGGCGCCATGACCGTGGTTGAACTGATCGATGCCCATGAAGGCTTCCGTGTGATCACCGACAAGATCACGGGCACGAACAAGGTCACCTTGATGTGGATGCTCGCGATCATCACCTTCTTCTTAAGTGCGGCTCTGGACAACATGACAACTGCGATCGTCATGAGCGCCCTCCTGCGCAAGATCATCAAGGACAAGAACGACCTCTGGACCTTCGCGGGCATGGTCATAATCGCTGCCAATGCCGGTGGTGCGTGGAGCCCGATCGGTGACGTTACCACCATCATGCTCTGGATCGGAGGTCAAGTAACCGCCATGAACATCATTGCCAAGTTGATCCTGCCAAGCTTGGTCTGTCTGGTGTTGCCACTGATCTGGTTCACTTTCACATTCAAAGGAACGATACAGCGCCCCGAGGCGGAAGCAGATGAGAACAAGAACCACAAAGCGGTTACTCCGGGCCAGCAGAAGCTCGTGTTCATCCTTGGCCTTTGTGCCCTGCTGGGTGTGCCTTTGTTCAAGACCTACACGCACCTGCCTCCATACATGGGCATCCTGCTCGGCTTGGGCATCCTTTGGATCGTGACCGAGATCATGCACAAGAATTCGATCGAAACGGATAAAGGCCATCTCATGGTAACCTCCGTGTTGCGTCGCGTTGATGTGCCTAGTGTTCTGTTCTTCCTAGGTATCCTCACCGCTGTATCCGGGTTGCAGGTTGCAGGTCACCTTACAGACATGGCCCACCTCCTCGATGAAAAGCTCGGTAACATGTACGCCATCAACACAGTGATCGGGTTGCTTAGCTCCATCGTGGACAACGTCCCACTGGTCGCGGCCTCCATGGGCATGTACCCCATGACCCAGTTCCATGTGGACCATCCGTTCTGGGAGTTATTGGCCTACTGCGCCGGTACCGGTGGAAGTATTTTGATCATCGGTTCCGCGGCTGGCGTGGCAACCATGGGCATCTTGGGGATCGATTTCCTCTGGTACTTCCGTAAGATCGCGTTCCCTGCAGCCTTGGGTTATGTAGGCGGCATCATCACGTTTTGGTTGATGTGGCATAACCTGCACTAAGGAAGTGCTATCGAAAGGGAGTAGGGACGGTTCTGCCCCGCTCAGTGCAAGCGTGAAGACATGAGGAAGTGAAGAAGTCGTTCGGCGAACCTGTGCTGATGAAAGCGACAATTGCTTCCTACATCGTCTTGATCCCGTACAGTTTGCAAAGCCAACCTAGATGGCCAATGTGCGAGCCTTCATGTCGAATCGCGTGCGTGATCACATCTCGTAGCGTAGGGCCGAAGACGGTGAATGCCGTGGGATTGGGGCCGTTCAAGGCTTCCTCGGATAGGGTGGAGAGATGGGCAATGGCTTTTGTATGCACCGTGTTGAACGTAGGGAGGATATCCGCGAAGAGTGGAAGTTGATCCGCTCCTTGTAGCGGTGCGCCCGGCATAAAGTGCTTTGCCCAAGAGAACCGTTCACCAGGGCCGCCGGTGGCGAAAAGAAGCAATCCGTTCTGGGTCGCGGCCATGTGTGCAACCAACCAATACATCGTGTTCAACGGCTTACCATCGCACTCGAACACCTTGTATGGATCCTGGTCCTTCAACTTGTTGAGGTACATCAAGGTGTACTCACGTGTCCTGTCCATCATGTGGGCCAGTGTCTGCGCTTCCGTTGGCATGTTCTGTGGTTTGAAGGACCGCAAATCTCGCTAACTCACGCTACTTGCCAACGGCTATCTTTGCCGCCCCTTTCGGAGAGGTGCCAGAGTGGTCGAATGGGTCTGTCTCGAAAACAGATGTACTCGCAAGGGTACCGGGGGTTCGAATCCCTCCCTCTCCG
>Ga0154020_10007556_pt1 | contig 12683 bp, 13 predicted proteins | sample Klosneuvirus_201_FD_109709 | JGI IMG/M metagenome (GOLD analysis project Ga0154020, IMG submission 109709) | Active sludge microbial communities from wastewater, Klosterneuburg, Austria - Klosneuvirus_20160825_MG | ecosystem: Engineered > WWTP > Aerobic digester > Activated sludge | place... | reverse complement strand
GGTGGACAAACCGATCAAGGGCATTTTCCTGAAATACAACCACTCCAACTGGGGCAGTTGCTCGCACAACGGCAACATCAACCTGTCTACCCGCCTGCTGTTTGCCCCCGAAGCCGTGCAGGATTACGTGATCGTGCACGAACTGGCGCACCTCGTGGAGCCCAACCACTCCGACCGGTTCTGGGCGCTGGTCGAGGGCTATTTCCCCAACTACCAGGAGCAGGAAGCCTGGTTGAAAAAGCATGGGGGAGAGTGTGATTTTTGAGATTCGTGAACCTCCTCCGGTTTTCAGCCGAGCCATGTATTTTGAATCACCACCAATGAATAACGTACCCATGAACTACACTAAACTTCACTTGGTTACCCGTGTTCACAGGCCGATTTTGTTGGCGATTTTGTTTTTTCAAGTTTCGTGCGAAAGTGACAGGTTGCCTGTTTCACAGGAGGTTGTCCGAAAATCCTGTATCATCCAATCGTATGAAACTGATGATAAGGGCACAACTATGCTCTTTGTCCGTTTTTACAACGAAAACGGCATGCTAACTAAACGAGTTGTCTCCCGGGACATTCCTGCGGGAACGCCACTCTTTAATTTTCCCTATCAGGTAAAATCTGATGAGTATCCACTGATTGATCTGCATGAAGTTGTAGCAGAGGACAGGGACCGAGCATATCGGAAAGCAGGGATTAACAACTTGCCGGCCTCTGTAATTCAATATGGGACAAATATCTGGGTGTCTGGCAGTAGTATTTCGTATTGTGATTCAAGTACCATAATGGTAATATTTAGCCCAATAACAATTTTTAACTATGACTACCTGCCGGATACCGTGCTTTGGGCAAAAACCTATATTAAGGTATTGGACTTCAGGGAAAACGGTGTAAAAGAATTTACCATTGAAGGAACTGTAAGTCAGGCGTGGACATCACAAGATGGACGCTTTATTCTTTTTGAAACCGTACTTGATAATCCCAATTTAGATGAAAGCAATATGTCAAGAAAGCCATATATTCTTTTTGATTTAATTGAAGACAAAAAATCAGTTATCAGAATTGATGATTTTGATTATTTGCTTGGCGAACACATGGTTTTTCATGAGGGTACTTTCCAATTTAGCATTGGGTGGGTAGAGCAAAGGATGAGGGTGGTTATTGACCCTGAGGAAAAAGTGTTATATAAAAAGTTGTTCCATAATACCCGTATCAAAAAGGGGGAAATGCTTTTCAAGCCGATACCTAAAGAGCAGATCAAAAGACTACCTAAAGAAGGCTATTGGGTAAACGAATTTTAGCGTTTCTGATTTGCCTCATATTTGTAAAATGATCAAGAAGAGCACCGCCTTACTCCCATGAGTTAGTAAGTTGCAATTTTTCGAAAAAATGAAACCCGATATCGAACACCGCGCCGACATCGAGCGGCTTATCACTACCTTCTACGAAAAAGTGCAGGCCGACGCCGTACTCGGTCCTGTCTTCAACGACGTGGCCCGGGTGGACTGGCCGAAGCACTTGCCTGTCATGTACAACTTTTGGGAGTTTCTGCTGCTCGGCGGTACGCAATATCAGGGCAACCCCATCCAGAAACACTTCGACCTGCACGCGGTGCATCCGCTCATGGCGGAATATTTCGATCGCTGGCTGCTGCTGTTCCAGTCCTCGGTGGACGAACTGTTTTCAGGCCCGGTGGCCGATGATGCCAAATTCCGGGCCTTTGCCATTGCGGAAACCTGGAAACCGAAATTCACAGGCGGGTACGGGATAGGGTTGCCGTCGCCAGGATAGTTCGATTGTGCAAAGTTGCAAGAGTGGTGTTTAGGATTAACTTTGCACGAAAGAAATATGACCTAACCTATGCCGGAAATTGACAGAATTTCAGGAATTCGCTTTTGTGTTTTCAGTCGAGACCATCTCCCTCCGCATTTTCATGCTTTTTACGGAGAATATGAGGTCTTGGTTGCCATAAGAACAGGCGAAACTATCGCCGGTGGGTTACCCAGCAAAAAAATGCGCGAAGTACTGGAATACCTTGATGACAACCGGGAAGACCTGCTGGAAACCTTCTTTCAACTCAATCCGCAATTCAAACTCTAATTTTTTATGCAGCAACTGCCCAAAATTGCCCGGATTCTTGAGGTTGTTCCGTTCCAGATTACGCTACTTTGGGGTACGGGAGATACTCAAACTATTGATTTCGAACCACTTTTTGCGTTGTGGAAGGTCGAGGGTGACTCCAAAATGGTGCCCTTACAAGATTGGGAAGCCTTCCGTCAGGTTGCACTTTCAGAAAATGGCACGCTCTGTTGGCCAAATATTTTAGTGCCTTTTTCTTACAAGGGTAATACCCGCATGGAGCCACTTGAACTGGATGCACAAGAGCTGTACCGACAAGGAGAAAAGGTTGCTTATCAGAAGCCGGCGAAGGCCGCTATTGCTTGATCTCCAATATAATTACCGCACCACCTGCTGAATAATACTCCCCGTGCTGCCGTTTGGCCGCATGATCCGCAGCATAGCCGCCAGTGTGGGAGCAATGTCGGTGATGCTCACCGGAGCAAATGTTTCCCCGGCGGGGATTTTCCAACCATACCAGATCAGCGGGACGTGGGCATCGTATGGGTACGGCGAGCCGTGCGTAGTGCCGCCGCGACCAAAGTACTTGTCGTCGGCGTGCCAAGCCGGGTCGAGGTGGAACAGCACGTCGCCGGAACGGCGCGGGTGCAGTCCCCGGCGGATTTCCGGCGCAAAGGGGTAGTCTTCCGGGAGTTCGAAGATATCCTCCGGCGTGTACGCGTCGTACACACCGGGTTGTTTGCGCAGAAAAATTTTCAGGGACTCGCAAGCGTCCTCCAGTTCGATGCCGGCAGCCTCAAGGGTTTTGTAGTCCAACCATATTTGTTGGTTGGTAACCTCGTGCACGAATTTGCCGGGACGGTCGAATTTTTCAACCAAAACCTGATTGAGCAGTCCGGCGAACGTGCTTTCAAAAAACACACCGGCGGGAATGCCCAGGTCAATCAGGTGCGCAGGCGTTTCGGCGCCGCCATGGTCGGCAGTGAGGAAAACCAGCACGTTGTTTTTTCCATACTTCTCGTCCAGGGCGCGGAGGAGCCGGGCGATCTGGCCATCCAGCCGCATGTACATATCCTGCGTTTCCTCGGCGTGAATGCCGAACTGGTGGCTGCAGTAGTCGGGGCTGGAAAAACTCAGACACAGCACGTCGGGGTACTCGTCCTGGCCAAGTTCCATTTTGTCTAAGGCTTCCAACGCGAAGTCAACGGTGAACGTATTGCCGCCCGGTGTGAAGCGCAGCAACGCGTATCCGTGTTCTTTTTTATGCGTGGGCAGGTCATAGGGGAAGTTTTCAGGCACTTTGGACATAGGCTTATAGTCGCCATCGTCGTACTTATCCCATTCCGGGCTGAAACTCTCCGCGTAGGGTTCGGGCAGGGCCTTGTCCCAGGGCTTCGACAGGTACAGGTCGGGCAGCCGGCGGGCGTTGAAGTCCTGCACCCATTGGGGTAGTCCGAGGGAATCGGGGTAGTAGGTAGACGTGATCCAGTTCCCGGTCGCATCGTCGAACCAGTAGCTGGCGTTGGGGATGTGCCCGGCGGGAAGAATGCTGCCCCGGTCTTTGAGGCACACGCCGACGACCTTGGAGCGCATATTGTTGGACAGGCGCAATTCGTCGGTGATCGTACTGCTCAGCAACACGCGCGGCGAGTGCTGGCCGGCGCCGAGGTTGCTGGTGCCTACAGGTTTTTCACTGAAATCTTTGGTGACATACCGCGTGGTATCCCATGACCGGTCGAACCAGTCGTTGCCGATGATACCGTTGACGGCAGGTGTGGTGCCGGTGTAAATGGCTGCATGACCCGGGCCGGTGTAGGTAGGGCCGTAGTTGTACAGCGTGTTTTCGCAGGAAAACCCCTCCCGCAGCAAGCGGTTGAAGCCATTGGGGCCGTATTTGGCCTGGTAGCGGTACAGGTAGTCGTACCGCATCTGATCCACCACGATGCCGACGATGAGTTTGGGTCGGGCGGGGGGGGTTTGAGCAAACAGGCAGGTGGAAAGAACAAGCGAGAGACCGATTGTGGTCGAAAAGTATCGGTGCATCGTAAAAACGTATGGGTTTGGTAATTGTCGGCACAAAGATGGGAAAACTACTGGTGCCTGGCCGGGTATGATGGTAAATGTACTTAACTGAATAGTGCCATTTACGCGCTATTTCTTTAAAATTTTCAATCAGGTGGAATGCTCGGGCATCGTATTTGATAGGCTGGGTTAATACCTGTTCGGCACCCCCTCTTGGGGCTGAAAAGGCCCTCTTCTGAAATCATGCGGCGAAAAATTCCAGCTCGCAGACTCCCGGTTACAATTCAATAATTCGCCTTTCCCGATTTCCCGTTTTGGTCTTTTTGCCGAAACGCAGGTTCCCGGAGGATAAATTCATGTTCAAACATAAACCAATCTTAATATGCAGAGTAACCAATACACCCGTATTTCTTTCTTCATGGTTGTCATACTTTGGGCGTTGACAGGCTGTCAAAAAGACGAGGCACCTCCACTTCCGGACGCCGACAATTACAAGGCGGACATTGCCATTCAGTGGTTTGACAAATTGTATGAACTGACAAAAGTATGTCCGGGATTTACACCGCCGGTGGCTTCACGGGCATTTGCTTATGCCGGGGTGGCCCTGTATGAATCGGTGGTGCCTGGTATGCCCGAATATCGGTCGTTGAGCCGCAAACTAACCGGTATGCCCAAAATGCCGGTGCCGGATGCCAGCAAGGAATACTACTGGCCTGCTTGTGCCAATGCGGCGATGGCCTATATGGCCAAAAACCTGTATGCCAATATGCCTGCCGACCAATTCGCAGCCGTGGAAGCACTGGAAAATCAATTTGATCTGGGAAATATTTCCCAAACCGACGCTGAAACCCTTGCTCGTTCGGCGGAGTATGGCCGTCAGGTAGCGGAGGCTATTTTCTATTGGTCAACTGCCGACGGCGGACATCAGGGATATGCTAAAAACTTTCCCACGAATTATACTCCGCCCACCGGCCCGGGCATGTGGGTACCTACAGCGCCGGCATTTCAGCGTGCCCTGCAGCCCTTTTGGGGGTATAACCGCGAGTTTATCCCCAACGGTATTACCTATTCCCAACCGCCGGCACCCAAACCGTTCTCCACCGATCCGGCATCGCCGTTTTATGCACAGGGGCTGGAAGTGTACAACGTAACGACTGCTCTGACGGCTGAACAGGAAGCCATCGCCCGCTATTGGAGCGACGACCCGGGCCTTCCAGGCACCCCGCCAGGACACAGCATCAACATTGCTTCGCAAATATTGGCGAAGGAAAATGCGTCCCTCAGCCTGGCTGCTGAAACTTACTGTAAAATCGGCATTGCTGTTGGCGAAGCATTTATTTCCTGCTGGAAGTGCAAATATGTGTTCAACTTGCTTCGCCCCATCACATATATTCGCGATGTGATTGACCCCAACTGGACGCCCATTCTTACCACACCGCCGTTTCCCGAATACACATCCGGCCACTCGGTTCAAAGCGCGGCCACCGCACAAATCCTTACAGACCTGTTTGGGGACCAGTATGCATTCACAGACCGCACGCACGAAAAGCGGTCCGATATTAATGGCACGCCTCGCAGTTTCACGTCTTTTTTCGATTATGCTGAAGAGGCGGCCGCTTCGCGATTGTACGGTGGTATCCACTACCGGGATGCTATAGAAATCGGCATTGAGCAAGGTCGTAAGATCGGCTATAGCATCAGAGACTTGTCATTCCGGAGGTAACGTTGGCTATCGGTTGTTGGCTTGCCTGAGCGGAATAATAGCCAATGGCTAAAAGCCGGTAGCCAACAGCCTATCTTTGCGGCCCAATATTGAACTGCCGCTGTCATGTCCAACCGCCCGCCTGCCACCCTTGACTGGGTTTTGCTTTTTTTGCTCACCCTGATCTGGGGGGCCTCATTTATCTTCATCAAACGTTCGGTGGCGATTTACAGCCCCATGCAAATGGCGATGTGGCGTATGGTGCTGGCGCTAGCAGTGTATTTGCCCATAGCCGCTGTGTTCTGGAGCAAGATTGACTGGAAACGTTGGAAGGCGCTGGCCATTGTCGCTTTTTGCGGCTCGGCTATTCCCAATTTTTTCTTTGCCGTGGCACAGCAACACGTCAGCAGCAGCCTGGCCGGGGTACTGAACTCGCTCACGCCCTTGTTCACGCTCGTGCTGGGTGTGGCATTTTTTCAAATGATATTCAACAAGTACAAGGTGCTGGGCGTAGCGCTCGGGCTTGCCGGCGCAGCCTTGCTCATTTTGTTCAACAGCAGCAGCGCGGTGGAAGGCAACTGGTTTTACGCCACTCTTTGCGCGGGGGCCACAGTGTGCTACGCCATAAACGCCAATGTGGTGAACCGCCACCTGCGCGACCTGCACCCGGCAGCTATTGCCTCGGCGGCATTTGTGATTACCGGCAGCCTGTTTTTGGTGGGACTATGGTGGTCGGGCGGCTGGAGTGCGGCCATGCAGCACCCGGAAGGCATGAAAGGCCTTGGCTACATATTTTACCTGTCGGCTATGGGCACCGTGGGCGGCTCCATCCTGTACTTCTGGCTGCTGCAACGTACCAGCGCCATTTTCGCTACCTCGGTCACGTATTTGCTGCCCGTGGCGGCCCTCGCCCTCGGTGCGCTGGACGGTGAGGCAATCGTGTTCACAGACCTGGCGGGTACGGGTGTGATCCTCACCGGGGTCTATCTGGCGCGGAAATAACTCACTTGAACCACCCGGCGTAAAACACGTAGTTATTGGCGATACGCTCGATCTGGCCTTTGAACAGGTCTGGCGTGAGTTCCTTGACCCGGCGCGCCGGTACACCGGCATACACACCGCCGGTTTCGCACACCATGTTTTCGAGCACAACTGCCCCGGCGGCAATGAGGCAGTTTTCCTCCACTACCGCCTGATCCATGATGATGGCGCCCATGCCCACGAGCACGTTGTCATGCAGCGTGCAGCCATGCACGAGTGCCCGGTGCCCGATACTGACGTTGTTGCCGATGGTGGTGCCGCACTTTTGGTACGTACCATGCAGGATGGCGCCGTCCTGAATGTTCACTTTGTTCCCGATGCGGATGAAATTCACGTCGCCGCGCACCACAGCCTGAAACCACACGGAACAATCGTCGCCCATGACCACGTCGCCGATGATCGTGGCGTTTTCAGCAAGGAAACAGTTTTGGCCAAATTGGGGGGTGAACTCGCGACAGGGAATGAGTAGTGCCATAGTCAGGTTGAAAGGTTTCGGGTTGAAAGGTTTCGGGTTGGAGGGTTTCGGGTTGGAGGGTTTCGGGTTGGCGGGTTTCGGGTTGGCGGGGTTCGGGTTGGAGAGTTTCGTAACCAGTAACCTCCTAACCCGAAACCCTCTAACCCGAAACCCTCGCCAGCCGCTCGCCGGCCTGCTCCAACAAATCCTCCGTTTTGGCGAAGCAGAAGCGGATGACCTTGTCGTCTCGTTTGTCGGAGAAAAAAGACGACACCGGAATGGCGGCCACACCGAATTCGATAGTCAGGCGTTTGCAAAAATCGAGGTCGGATTCGTTGCTGATGGCCGAGTAGTCATACAGTTGAAAATAGGTGCCGGAGCAGGGAATGGCCCGGAAGCGGGTGCCTGCCATAGCCTGCTGGAAGGCGCCGCGTTTTTTCTGATAAAACTCGGGTAGTCCGGTGTACTCTTCGGGGTCGGCCATAAAGTCGGCAAAAGCAGCCTGCATGGGGTGGTTGCCCGAAAATACGTTGAACTGGTGCACCTTGCGGAATTCGCGCGTCAGGTCGGGCGGGGCAATGCAGTAGCCGGTTTTCCAGCCGGTGTTGTGGTATGTTTTTCCGAAAGAATAAATGCAGAGGCTACGGGCGTACAGGTCGGGGTAGCGCAACGCCGACGCGTGCGGTTCGCCGTCGAAAATCAGGTGCTCATACACCTCGTCGCTCAACACCAGCACGTCGGTATCTTTCAGCAAATTGCTCAACGCCAGCATGTCGGCTTCGCGCAGCAGGGTTCCCGTGGGGTTATTGGGGGTGTTGATACAGATCATACGGGTGCGTGCAGTGATGAGCCGGCCCACGGCTGCCCAGTCAATCCGGTAGTCCGGCGCCGAAAGCGGGTACGCGACAACCCGGCCGCCCACAGTCTCCACGGACGGACGGTACGAGTCGTAGCACGGTTCGATCAGGATGACCTCGTCTCCCGAATGTACAAAAGCAGCAATGGCGCAAAAAATGGCCTGGGTACCGCCGGCGGTTACTGTGATTTCGGTGTCGGGGTTGAGGGGCTGACCGTACAGTCGCGTCATTTTTTCGGCAATGCGCTCGCGCAAAAGCGGCACCCCGGGCATGGGCGCGTACTGGTTGTCGCCGCGCTGCATATGCTCGAATACGAGGCGTTGCAGCCGCTCGGAGGGATTAAAATTCGGAAACCCCTGCGACAGGTTGATGGCCCCGTACTGATTGGCCAAGCCCGACATGACGGTGAAAATCGTGGTGCCGACGTTCGGGAGTTTGGATGTGATGGTCATGCGTTTGTGTGGTTTGTTTTCCTCCGTAGAGTGAAAGTATCACAGAGGCTCACGGAGTTTTTAGAGGCTCACGGAGTTTTTTTGCTGAATAAGAGTGGGTGGATTTCTACGGAATGACGAAAAAAACTCTGCGAGCCTCTTTTTTCTCTGTGAGCCTCTGTGACACTTTCACTCTACGGGGGTATTACCGCAAAAGTACAATATCGCCTTTTCGGGTCACCACTGTGCCCTTGTAGTTCAGTTCCAGCAAAAACGCGTACACATCCGAGGGGGAATTCTCGCCGTTGTGGGTGCCGTCCCAGCCGAAATTGGTATCCGCAGAGGTGTACACTTCCTCGCCCCAGCGGCTGAAAACCCGCACCAGCCGAACCGAGTAATCTGTGCCGAGGATAGGTTTCCAGGCGTCGTTGTTGCCGTCGCCGTCGGGGGTGAACGCGTTGGGGATGTTCAGCAAGTCGCAGGTACTTTCCTGGACCAGCACGGTGTCCGTGGCGGAGCACTGGCCGTAAAACACCGTCACGACATACAGGCCGGAATCGCTCACGCTCAAGGTTTGTCCCGTAGCACCGGTATTCCATTCGTACGTGGCATCGGGGTTGCCTGCGTCCAGCAGGTACGTATCGCCCTTGCAGAAAACGGTGTCGGGGCCGAGGTTGACCGTCGGCGGTTCGTCCACCACTACGGGTAGGGTGACAGTTTCGGTCTGGCAGCCATTGGTGACCGTCAGCCGGACATCGTACGTGCCGGCATCGGCAAAAACGTGGGTGGGGTTGGGTAGAAGTGAGCTATTGTCGTTTCCGCTGGCGGGGTCGCCGAAATCCCACGCGTAACCCGTAACGCCTGCGCTGCTTTCGTTGGTAAAGGAAATTGGCGAGCCGAGGCAGCCGGGCGCCGGGGAAAAGTCGGCTACCAAAGCCGGGGCTGCCACTTCGCACAACACGGAGTCGAGCAGCATCAACGTAACCTCGGTGGCGTAATTGGTGATCACGCCGCCCGAAGAAGTCGTGAACGTCGGCGTACGCACCTGGAAGGGGATAGGCTGCGTAACGGTCTGAAGGGTGGCGTCCTGGGTATGGCACCCGGCTTCGAGGTTGGCGTCGGTTTTGATAACTAATCCGGTGAAATCGAGGCCAAGGTAGTTGTTGGTAAAGCCTGTGACGAGGTAGCCACCGTCGGGGTGTTTGGACACCACCGGATAGTGCGAGCCGCCGGAATTGAGCAGTTTGGCCGTTTGGAGTGCGCCGTTGCTTGCGAAACGCGCCACGAGGTGTTTGTTCGGAACGAAGCCTGTGGTTGTGTAACTCGCGGTGGCTACGCCGACGACGAGATTTTCCTGAGCGTCCACCACCAGTGAGGAGGCGTTTTCAAACAAGTTGGGCAGGCCATAAAAACCCTGCGTCCAGAGGGTGTCGCCGTTCATGTTGGTGCGCAGCACGAAGTTGTCGGCGTAGCTCTGAAAATTCTCCTGCAACACCGTCGTGCTGCCCGCGAGGGCGTAGCCGCCGTCGGCCAGTTGGCGTACGGCGAATGCCCAGGTCGAGTGCAGGGTGTCGCCGTAGCTGCGCATAAACTCGGGGTTTCCCAGCGGATCGGTCTTGAGCAGGTAGGCATAAAATGTGCCCTGGTCAATAAACCGTCCGCACACAGCATAGCCTCCGTCGGAGGTTTGGATGACGGCGGAGCCTTCGTCGTAGGCGCTTTTGTTGCCGTAGGTTTTTGTCCAGATGAGATTACCGGAGCCGTCTAATTTGAGCAGGTACACATCCCGGTACGAACTGCCGGGCGTTTCGGAACCGTAGCGGTTGGTGTAGCCGGTGATGATGAAACCGCCGTCGGTCGTGTTGGCAATGCCGAAGCCGCCGTTGTCGCCGCTGCTTTGGTTGATGATTTTCCGCCAAAGGGTGTTGCCGTTCTTGTCCACGCGCAGCACAACCATGCTGTACGCATTGAACTGTCCGACATTGCACAGGAGCACCGCACCGGAGTCGGGCGTGACGGCTACGCGGGTGAACACGTTTTGTACCGGACTGCTCGTCCCCAAGGTTTTGACCCAGGCGACTTCACCGGAGCAATCGAGTTTGACCATGATCGGGCGGTTGACCGATCCGTCCTCCACAATGCCGCCGAGCACGAAACCACCGTCGGGGGTGGCTTCACCGGAGAACAACTGGAGGTCGCCGGTTTTGTGGTACAGGCGCTGGAAGGTGGCAAGTTGGGCATTTGCCGATGTGTATTGGCAGATGCAAACAACCAGAGCAAGGAGCCTGACGATGTGTACGTATTTCATGCGGGCAAAAGTAAGTGGAAAAAACATTCCGGTGATTTCCGCTGAATCGCTGATTTTTGGGGCAGCAATTAAATCAACATTATCAGAATGGGGCTTAAGTTTGGAATAATGCTGTGTCTTTGTGGAGTGTTCGCCGGGTGTGACGGCTCCGGCACACCATTGGACGCCGGCACGCGGCAACGGATAGATTCGACGGCTTCTGCCCAAATACGGCTGACGCGTCTGGAATTAGACAGTCTTTGTGTTATCCAGCGCAGGACCGAGTTGCCCCGTATGGTGGACTCCATCAAACAAAAACGCCTTCAGGAAATCGAACGCCAATTGCGAACGGTGCCGAAGTAGCAGCGTTCGATTTTTACTTGTTAAAAATTCACACGGTATGAAAAGTATCAACGACTGGTTATCCGAGTACGGCGAAAGCCACCAGAACCCCACGAACAAATTAGTGCACTGGATTTGTGTGCCGACCATCTTTTTCAGCATCGTCGGGTTGTTCTATGGAATCAAGTTGGGTTACCAAGTCACACCCACGCTGGAGCTCAACGTGGCCATGGTACTCCTGGCTTTGGTGGTGGCATACTACGTCCGGCTGTCGCCGTCGCTGGCGGTGGGCATGCTGCTGTTCTCGGCGCTGTGCCTGTTTCTGGCCCAACAAATCGAGGCAGCCGGGCTGGTTCTCTGGCAGGTATGCCTGACCCTGTTCGTAGTGGCCTGGATCGGGCAGTTCTGGGGGCACAAGGTGGAAGGCAAAAAGCCCTCGTTTTTCAAAGACATTCAATTTCTGATGATCGGCCCGGCCTGGCTGATGAGCTTTGTGTACGGCCGGCTCGGCCTCCGGTATTAGTCGGGCTGTTGGCTGTTAGCCGTTGGCTATTGGCTTCCGGGGTAGATAACACCAGTCAAGATTGGTATCGCGTTCGGAAGCCAATAGCCAACAGCTAACAGCCAGCAGCCAACAACACAACTATGGAAACTTACACCAATACCAGCGACCACGTGTACTTGCACGACCGGCTGTTTGTCACCCTGTTCACAGAAGAACAGGTGCAGGAGCGTGTGCGCGAGATCGGCGCCGAACTGACCGGCGCGTACCGGGATAAACGCCCGCTGTTTGTCAGCATCCTGAGTGGCGCCTTTGTGTTTGCCGCCGACCTGATACGCGCCTTCGACGGTGCCTGCGAGGTGGGATTCGTGAAACTCTCCTCCTATTCCGGTACCCGCTCGACCGGCGACGTGCAAACCGTGATGGGGCTGGAAAAAGACCTGCGCGACCGCCACATCATCGTGGTGGAGGACATTGTGGACACCGGCCGTACCCTGCACTTTTTCCTCGATCACCTGCGCAACCAACAGCCCGCATCCGTCTGCACCGTCGCTTTTTTGCGCAAACCCGATGCCGCCGCCTTTCCGGTGCAGGTGGACTACGTCGGGTTTGACATCGAAGATCGCTTTGTGGTCGGGTACGGGCTGGACTACGACGGCCTCGGGCGAAACCTGCCCGGGGTGTTCCACCTGAGCGCGTAGGATTAAAGTGTCACAGAGGCTCACAGAGGAAAACATGAGTCATCCCGAATTTTGAAAACAGTTGAATCACTCTCTTTTCAAGAGAATAGATGTTGTTCTTCGACTGCCGCTCGCGCGTATTGGGCGGAGACAAGCCCCGCCCCTACCAAGGGAATATCTACATTTCTGTTACGATTGACCTATTTTGCAGGTAGGGGCGGGGCTTGTCCCCGCCCAATACGCGCGAGCGGTCGTAACCGGGATGTCTGATGCATCCAATGTCGGTACATGTTTT
>Ga0154020_10007555_pt1 | contig 12684 bp, 10 predicted proteins | sample Klosneuvirus_201_FD_109709 | JGI IMG/M metagenome (GOLD analysis project Ga0154020, IMG submission 109709) | Active sludge microbial communities from wastewater, Klosterneuburg, Austria - Klosneuvirus_20160825_MG | ecosystem: Engineered > WWTP > Aerobic digester > Activated sludge | place... | reverse complement strand
TCTAGATGATGTTTTATCGGAGTTGGATAGCCAAACGAGAGTTAATTTAATAAAACTCTTGAATGAAACAAAAGGACAAATCTTTATCACGACCACGGATCAATATCTTTGTCGCGATTTAACGGGACATGAACAAAGATTTGTATCGGTGAACAGTGGAAGATTTACGTTTTTGTGAATAATGGGGAGAAACAGTGTCTGAACAAAATGCTTTAGCTGTGGAAGAAAAAAACTATAGTGCTGATTCGATTCAAGTCTTAGAAGGACTTGAAGCTGTTCGTAAAAGGCCAGGGATGTATATTGGGGATACTTCTGTTAAGGGGTATCACCATCTTGTTTATGAGATTGTTGATAACTCTGTTGATGAATCATTGGCAGGATTCTGTAAACAAATTCAAGTTACAATTCATGGTGATGAATCAATTACTGTTGAAGACGATGGTCGTGGTATTCCGGTAGATAAGCATAAAACTGGAAAATCTGCACTTGAGGTTGTCTATACTGTATTGCATGCGGGTGGAAAATTTGATGGTTCTTCGTACAAAGTTTCAGGAGGTCTACATGGTGTTGGAGCTTCCGTCGTAAATGCATTATCTAGTTTTTGTTCTGTTGAAGTAAAAAGAGATGGATTTATTTGGAAGCAAAGCTTTCGTAAGGGAAATCCTGAAGGAGAAATACAAAAAATTGGAACCTCTCATTCAACAGGAACCAAAGTTAACTTTTTACCTGATCGTGAAATTTTTAAAGATCCCTCTCTATCCTATGATTACAATATTTTGGCCAATCGTTTTAGAGAATTAGCATTTTTAAATGCAGGATTGCATATTTCACTCAAAGATGAACGTACGGGAAAAAAGCAAGATTTCCAGTTTTCTAATGGATTAGCTGAATTTGTAACATATTTAAATGAGTCTAAAAAAGCAGCTCATAGTGATGTTATTTACTTTAAAGGTTTTAAGGATGATGTTGAAGCCGAGGTGGCATTGCAATGGAATGATTCTTACTCAGAATCAATTTATTCCTATTGTAATAATATTAATACTATTGAAGGCGGGTCCCATCTGATTGGTTTTCGAGGAGCCTTAACTCGAACAACTAATTCCTATGCCACTGAAAAAAATTTACTCAAAGATTTAAAAACAAACTTGGAAGGCGAAGATATCCGTGAGGGTTTGGCCGCCGTTATTTCAGTTAAAGTGCGCGAACCACAATTTGAAGGACAAACGAAAACAAAGCTTGGAAATAATGAAGTAAAAGGAATTGTGGAGTCTTTGGTAAATGAAAAATTATCCGATTGGTTTGATCGCAATCCGGGAACAGCAAAAACAATTATTACCAAGTGTGTAGAAGCGGCAAGAGCAAGGGAAGCTGCGCGCAAAGCACGCGACCTTACACGGCGAAAAACAGCTTTAGATTCAGGAGCTCTCCCTGGAAAAATGGCGGATTGCCAAGAAAAGGATCCGGCTTTATGTGAATTGTACTTGGTGGAGGGTGATTCGGCGGGTGGTTCTGCAAAGCAAGCCAGAGACCGAAAAACACAAGCGGTTCTGCCATTAAAAGGTAAAATTTTAAACGTTGAAAAAGCGCGCTTTGATAAGATGTTAACGAATGATGAAATCAAGATGATGATTTCCGCACTTGGTACAGGAATAGGTAAAGATAATATTAATCCTGATAAAATTAGGTATCATAAGATTATTATTATGACGGATGCGGATGTAGACGGTTCTCATATTCGTACCTTATTATTAACTTTCTTTTATCGTCAGATGCCAGAAATTGTTGAACGCGGTTATATCTATATTGCCCAGCCACCACTTTACAGGGCTAAAAAAGGTCAGCAAGAAACTTACTTAAAAGATGATCATGCTCTTACTGAGTTTTTATTATCTTCTGGTTTAGAGAATATCCAGGTCACAAGTTCCAATATAACTAAAGAAGATTTAAGAAAAACAATTTTAAATACTAAAAAGTTTGCTCAAGTTTTAGAATCCATGGAGCGTCGATTTTCTAAGGAGATTCTCACTACGTTAATTGAAGAAAAAAGAAATATTGAAACTATCTTTTCGCAAAAAGATTCTGTGGAAAGCTTAGGAAACCATTTACTCAGTAAAATACAAAACACCGCACACTGGAATTTTGTTGATGTTAAAATGAAAATAGAAACTTCTGAGAGCGATTTTAAACTCACTCTCTCTGCCTCACGCTTCGGAGAATACTTTGAAACCGTTCTAAGTAAGGAATTAGCTCAGATGCCTGAATGGAGAGAACTCAACAGGATTTGGGAAGAAATAGCAAGTAAAGTACCACTCCCTATTGCTTGTAAGATTGGCGCCGGTGAAGTTCAAAGCTTTAATGATTACCAAAGTTTTTGTTCGTCCGTTTTAGAAGGTTCCAAAAAAGGGTATTATATACAACGTTATAAAGGTTTAGGAGAAATGAATCCCGAGCAGCTTTGGGAAACCACATTAAACCCACAGAATCGAAGTTTATTAAAAGTTTCCATCGAAGATGCTGTGGCTGCCGATGAAATTTTTAGTATTTTAATGGGAGAACAAGTTGAGCCAAGACGTAAGTTTATTAATGATAATGCGCTCTTTGTTCGTGAACTAGACATTTAATTTATATTGGAAAATCTATGCAAGAAAATAATGATTCTACTCAAAAAGGTATAACAGTTGTCGATATTAATAAGGAGATGCGGGAAGCATATCTTCAATACTCAATGAGTGTTATTGTTGGTAGGGCTCTTCCTGATGTGCGAGATGGTTTAAAACCGGTGCATCGAAGAATTTTATTTGCACAATACGATTTAAACAATACCCATGATAAACCCTATAAAAAATCAGCTCGTGTAGTCGGGGATGTTATTGGTAAATATCACCCCCACGGTGATGTTGCCGTCTATGATACTATGGTACGTATGGCTCAAGAGTTTTCACTCCGTTACCCTTTGATTGATGGTCAAGGGAACTTTGGTTCGATTGATGGCGATAGTCCAGCGGCACAACGTTACACTGAAGTAAGAATGGCCTCACTTGCAGAGGAATTGCTTGCCGATATTGAAAAAGAAACGGTTGATTTTGGTCCAAACTATGATGATTCGTTATTAATTCCACTTGTTTTACCAGCTAAATTTCCAAACCTATTAGTTAATGGAAGTGCAGGAATTGCGGTGGGGATGGCTACTAATATTCCACCACACAATTTGGGTGAAGTGATTGACGGTTGTATTGAGCTAATAAAAAATCCTGACCTTTCCATTGATAATTTAATTAAACTGATTCCAGGGCCCGATTTTCCTACTTCAGGGATTATTGCTGGCAGAGAAGGTATTTTACAGGCTTATAAGCGAGGGAAAGGAATTATTACTCTTAAAGCTGTTGCTGAAATTGTACAAAATAAAGATCGTGAAGAAATAATAGTTACTGAGATTCCTTATCAAGTCAATAAGGCTAAATTGATTGAAAGCATTGCTGATCTAGTGAATGAAAAGAAAATAGAAGGTATTGCTGATATTCGCGATGAATCTTCTCGAGAAGGAATGAGAATAGTTATTTCTTTGAAGAGAAATGAAAATGGAAGTGTGATTCTTAATCGTCTTTATAAGTTCACGCAAATGCAAGTAAGCTATGGAATCATGATGTTGGCATTGGATGCTAATAATCAGCCAGTGTTATTTGATCTCAAAGGAATGATTCAAGCCTTTATTGATCACCGTCGTGAGGTGGTTACTAAACGTTGTATTTACGAATTAGGAAAAGCAAAAGATCGAGCCCATATTTTAGAAGGCTTAACTTTGGCCTTAGATAAAATTGACGCAGTTATTGCTGTCATTCGCGCATCCAAAGAGGCTAGCTCAGCAAAGGAAGCCTTGATCAAAACTTTTGGGTTCAGTGAGAAACAAGCGCAAGCTATTTTAGAGATGCGTTTGCAACGATTAACAGGCTTAGAAAGAGAAAAAATTGAATTAGAACTAAAAGAGTTAATGGAACTTATTCATTGGCTCAATTCAGTTCTCTCAGACGTGAAGGAAATTTACAAAATTATCGTCAAAGAGTTACAAGATATAAAAGATAAATACGGCGATGAAAGACGTACCAAAATTGAGGGTAGCTCGGAAGACATTGAAGATGAGGATTTAATTGCTCAGGAGAGCATGATCGTAACGTATACCAATACAGGCTACATTAAACGAATGTCACCTGATGAGTACAGACTACAGAAACGAGGGGGTAAAGGTCTAAAGGGGATTGAAACACGTGAGGAAGACTTCGTTGTTAATATCTTTATGGCTAGTACCAAAACAACCTTACTTGTTTTTACTGACAAAGGAAAAATTTATTGGGTTAAAGTTCATCGCTTGCCACTTGGAAGCCGCACTTCAAAGGGTAAGTCCATCGCCAACGTTTTAAACTTGGCGGCTAATGAGAAAGTTCGTGCGGTGTTGCCTGTAGAGGAGTTCAGTGAAACAAAATATGTCGTAATGATCACTCAGCAAGGTGTTATTAAAAAAACACCTCTTGAAGCATTTTCAAATCCAAGACAGGCAGGAATTATTGCATTAACTACTGATCTTGAAGACAGTGTTATTGATGCTAAACTCAGTGATGGTCAAAGTGAAATCTTTGTTGCCACTAAGGAAGGAATGTCGATTCGTTTTGATGAAGGAGACGTGCGATCTATGGGGCGATCAGCCCGTGGGGTTCGTGGTATTACTTTGAGTAAAGGTGATATCGTGGTGAGTATGGAGATCATAACTAAAAACACAACGGATACCTTACTCATGGTCACTGAACAGGGATTCGGTAAACGAACGGCTATTTCAGATTATAGAATTCAAAGTCGCGGCGGAATCGGGCTTATCACTCAGAAGATTACAGAAAAAGTGGGTAATGTTGTTGCTACTAAATTAGTAAGCGATAAACACGAAATCATTATTACAACAGATAAAGGCCAGGTGATAAGGACTCGTTGTGGAGAGATCTCAGTGATAGGAAGAAATACTGAAGGGGTGAGACTCATTAATGTTAATAAAGAGGAGATTGTCACTGGTGTGGCGACACTATTGGATACCCCGGTAGGTACAGAAGATGTTTCTACCAATGGAGCCGATGAAAATGGTGATTCATCGAACATTCATTAAAGCTATAAATTCATCATTAGGGATCTTCTTTTTTTTATGCGCTCAAATTTTTTTTCATGTGGGGTGTGAATCACGCCAAGAAAAGGAGTTTAAGCGCGGGATTAAGTATCAGAACTCGAAGGATTATTCCTCAGCCTTAGAAGAGTTTGAAAAATCAATAAAAAGGGAGCCTGGAAACCCCACCTCACTTATGGCGGCGAGGGAAAGTATTAAAATCCTTCTCTACGAAGTTAAAAACTATGAGAAGGCCATTGAGCTCCTTAAGTTTTTGATTTTGTATTCCAACAATTCTGAGGAGAGATGGAGATCACAAAGTCAAATTGCTCAAATTTATTTTGATAACTTGGGTTGGTATGATAAGGCTCTCATAGAGTACAGTAAGCTTCTTAATGGAAACCTATCAAAAGAAGAACAAACTAAAATTCATTTATCTATAGCAAGGGCCTATTACTATTTAGGTCAATTCAATCAGTCTTGGAATGAAGCAAGCTCTCTCCTCCTTGAAAACTCGGTTTCGCAAGATCAAATATTTGACGTTTATCTACTTCAAGCTAACATTCACCAATCGCTCAAGAGGTTTTCTGAGGCGACGAAACTTTTTGAAGAAATTTTGACTCGTTTTCCAGAAAGATCTAAAAAAGAAAATGTGGGAATCAATTTGGCCTTATGCTATGAAGAACTCGGCGTCTATAAGGAAGCTATGCGTGTGTTAGAGTCGTTAAAAAACTCTTATGAGCCAAAAGAATACATCGCATTGCGCTTGAAAAAATTAAAGGATCGATTAATCAATCAACCTAAAAAGAGACTTAAGAAATGAATAATAAGGGCTTGGTTTTTGTCGGTATGGGGTTTGAGGCTGTGGGTGTCGTAATGGCTTCTGTATGGCTAGGACAGTGGTTGGATCAGACTTTTCAAGCAAAAGGATTATTTACTATTTTACTTTCGTTTATTGGATTGGGTGGGTGGTTTGCTCATATTCTCTTTATGTTAAAAAAAATGAATAAATAATAAGCAAAATAAAAAATTGATTGCTCTTTTTCTTGTGATCATTGTATGAAATACACCGATTTGCAAAATACAATATCAATTAAGAGTAAAAGGTTAAAATGTCATTTACATGGACAAGCTTAGTTCCTGGAGTTGGTCATGAGTATGCCCATGTGGCAACGGCGGGTGTTATTTCTGTAGGGCTCATCATAGCTGGTATTGTCGGCAGAGTGTCACTAGGGTCAGGAGACCAAGCCATTGTTCCCGTTGGGAAATTTTCTATAAGAGGGATTTTTGAGCTTTTAACGGAATTTATTGTGGGCCTTGTTGATATGATCATAGGGCACCATGGTAGAAAGTTTGTTCCATTTTTCACAGCTCTTTTTACATTCATTCTAATTAATAATTTAATGGGAGTTTTGCCAGGAATTGTTCCGGCTACAGAAAATATTAATCTTACCTTTGCTATGGGTATTTTCTCTTTTGCGGCCTATAATTACTATGGTTTGAAAGAGAATGGCTTGAGCTATCTTAAACATTTTCTAGGCCCCTTTCTCCCACTCGCGGTAATCATGTTGCCTATTGAACTAGTTTCAAATTTTATTCGACCTTTCAGTTTGTCTATGCGTTTAGCTAATGTGATGCTTGGTGATCATACGGTTTTAGGTGTATTTTTAGATTTAGTTCCAATTGCTGTACCTATTCCATTTTATTTACTAGGGATATTTGTGTGTTTTATCCAGGCTTTTGTATTTACACTGCTTTCAATGGTGTATATCTCTATGGCTACCGCTCACGAACATTAATTAATAAAAATAACAATACTAAAATAGAAAAAGGAGAGTCCTCAAATGAAAAACGTATTCGAAAAATTATCTCTTGTTTTATTGGCGCTTGTATCTGCACTTCCAGCTTTTGCTGAAGAAGCTGCGACAGCTGCAACTACAGCTGGTGGCAATAACTCAGGAATGTTGGCTATTGGTGCTGGGTTAGCTATCGGTATTGCTGCTTTTGGTGGAGCCCAAGCTCAATCAAAAACAGCAGCTGCAGCCCTTGAAGGTATTGCTAGAAATCCTGCAGCTCAAGATAAAATCTTTACTCCCATGATCGTTGCACTTGCTCTTATTGAAGCACTTGTGATCTTGGCTTTCCTTATCGCATTATTCATCAACAATAAGATCTAGTAACCGATTGTTGTGTACACAACGCAAAGACGGCAACTTATCTGTTGCTGTCCCTGTGTGATCTTGTTTTCCTAGTTCTTATTCTCATTGAAGAAGCTGACCGCGTTTTATTCTGGTCAGCTTTTTTCATTTTAGCACTCTATTTATAAATAATTATTTACAATGCTTTCAATGGAGCCTTGGATTTCTTTGAGTCTGTTTTCTGATTGTGCTTCAAAGCGTAATACCAAAACAGGTTGTGTATTAGAAGCCCTTGCCAGCGCCCAACCATCTCTGAAGGATATTCTAATTCCATCAAGCAGATTGGTTTGATAATCCGGAGAGGGTTGTGAAAACTTTTCTTTGAGTTTTTCTACGATGAGAAGTTTTTTTTCTTCTGTCGTGTCAATTCGAATTTCAGGGGTATTGAATGCGGAAGGAAGTCCATTGAGCAACTGAGAGAGAGGTTTTCCTGTTTTTGATAGAATCTCAACAACTCTAAGTCCTGCGTAGACGGCATCATCGTAGCCATAATTGCGATCGGCAAAAAAGATATGTCCGCTCATTTCCCCACCAAAAGGAGCTCCATCCTTTTTTATTTTATCCTTGATTAAACTGTGGCCAGTTTTCCACATGACAGGGTCGCCCCCATTCTTTTTTATATCCGCATAGAGTCGGTCAGAGCACTTTACATCTCCAACAATTTTAGCTCCTTTTTTATGTTGTAAAATGTCGCGGGAAATAATGACCATCAGCTCATCTCCATAGATCATTTTACCGTTTTCATCAACGAGACCAATGCGATCAGCATCGCCATCAAAGCCAATTCCCACAGCTGCCTTTTCTTTAAGGACGGTCTCTTTTAATAGTGTTAGGTTTTTTTCGACAGTAGGATCGGGGTGGTGAATGGGAAATTTTCCATCGGGTTCTTCACAAAGAATAATGGGGTTAATACCAACACTATTAAAAAGTTTTCTTGCAATAACACCAGCAGCACCGCTTCCACAATCGAGAACAACTTTAATGGGATTGAGTTTATGAAACTCATCTTGATAGCGATCAATGTATAGAGGGAAAATATCAAAGTCTGAAGTGGTTCCAACGGGTCCTTTGATCCACTCTCGCCTTTCGAAAATTTTCTTTAAAGCTTGAATTTCTTCACCAAAAAGAGTGTTTTTTTGTAAACAAATTTTAAACCCGTTGTAATCAGGTGGGTTGTGACTTCCAGTAATCATTATGGTTCCGCTGACATCAAGAGAAAAATTAGCAAAGTAGTTCATGGGTGTTGTCACGAGACCAAGATTAAGCACATTTAATCCACCCTCATTGAGACCACGGGAAAGGGCCCTGAAGATGGCAGGACTAGAGATTCTGGCATCATAGCCGACGGCAATTGTTGAACCTTCTGTGGCCTCAATCCCCGGGCCTTTTTGTGTTGATTTTTGAGCATGATAGGTCGCATAAGTTCTTCCCAGTTCATAGGCAAACTCAAGATCAAATTCATTTTCAAAAATTCCACGAATATCGTATTCCCTAAAGATAACTGGGTTGTATGCCATAGAAAATTCCTTCCTTTATATAGACTGTCGAATTAAAACTTCACACCAACTAATGGCAGAGACCATTGAATCAGGCTTCGCAATACCCTTACCGTAAATATCTTTTGCGGTTCCATGATCAACACTGGTTCGAATAATGGGTAATCCAACGCTTACATGACAACCACCAGTGCGTCCATGAGTCATTTTAAAAGGAATAAGCCCCTGATCATGGTACAAAGCAACGAAAAACGAATATTTACTCCAGTTCTCCTTAAAGAAAGCAACATCTGGAACCAGAGGTCCTACTAGTAAGTCCTTAAATGAGGAAGAGGAAATCAACTTTATTAGTTTTTGATTTTCGAAGTTTCCGATCAGCCCGTCTTCACCACTGTGTGGATTTAACCCTAACACCCCCAGGGGTCGGTTTTGCAATTTTTTAGGAAGATGCTTGCGCCATTGCAACAGCGTTTCAAAGCAGACCTTTAATGAATCATTGGCATTGAGTTGGGACTCAACTTGCTGGAGAGGGATGTGTCCTGTAGCCAAAATAACATTAAAATATTGACCTAAAAACCCCATGTAAACATAGGGTGTTTGGCAGGTTTTACTCAACAATGGTGTATGACCAACACTGTCTAAGTGGGCGTCAATAAAAGTCTTTTTTGAAACTGGGCCAGTGACTAATCCATGAATTTGCTTTTTTAAACAAAGCACTGCAGCCTGTTGGACCCACTCAGCGGGATTAGTGTCTTGCTGGATTTCAATATATTGAAAAGAAGAATTTTTATCATAAGTTTCTGCGAGTGCATCACTGAGTGTTGCAACCTTGAGTCGTTTGCTTTTAGGGAGAGGTGGCAAAGAGTTATCTGTTTTAAGCACCTTCTCCTTATTTCTAAAAATAAGAAAAGTAGACGAAGAAGATTTTATTTTATGTAGAGCTTTATAGGTGATCTCGAGACCAATACCATCCGAATCGCCTGTGGTTATCGCGATCAATCTCTTTTTAGATGTCAGTTGTGTTAATCTTGCTTTTGCCATTTTAAAGAGTCATCTTTAATTAATTTTAATATTGGACTCTTCTCTTTTTAAATCCAACCAAGCCTTAAACTGTCGCTTGAATACTTTTTCAAAGAGTAGACTTCGGTATTTATCTTTTGATTTTTCAAACTCAGGATCTACGATCATTTTTTTATTGGTGACTTTAATAATATGATAACCGGAGCGAGACCTTACAATTTCTGAAGACTCCCCTATATTTAGATCTCGAACCGCCTTTTCCATATCAGAAGAAAACTCTCCAGATTTAAAAACGCCTAAAAAGCCATTTGGCGAAGGATTGGATTCTTCTGTGTATTTATTAAGGAGAGTATCAAATGAAGTACCATTTTTAATTTGATCTAATACTTTTTTAGCACGATCTAAGGCCTCAGCGGGACTTCCCTTCTGTGGCGAAAAAAATATATGAGATAAGCTATACTCCACAATCTTACTGATTTTCTTTCCGGCCTCATTAGAGTAAAAAGCTAAAATATCATCATCACTCAAACGAATTTTAGATGTCACTTCTTGTTCTACCACAGACTGTCTCTCAATTCGTTGTTTCATAAAAGTTTGATAATCAGGAATAGTAATCCCCTGCATTTGAATATTCTTGAAAAGATCGTCTTTACTCATATTATTGCGTTTTGCGATATCTTTGATCTCCTGGTCGACACGATCCATTGTTACAGCTAAGTTATGTCTTTTAACTTCGACATCAATGATTTTTTCGTTAATCAAAAACTGAAGCTGAGCCGAATGATTTTTTCTTAAGGAATCAGTACTTTGGTCAAAGAGCAATAAATCATCAATCATAGAAGATTTAAGCAGGCGATTTTCAAGTTGCTCTAAGTCAGAAAGCAAAATGGGTTCATTATTCACAATGGCAACGGTTTTTTCAATGAGACTTCCAGCAAAAGAAAATATGCTTATCAAAAGTAAACTGATGAAAATAAAAAAAGAACTATTCTTTTCGAGTCTCGACAGACATTGTGTCGATAAGTTGCTGATCTTTGAATACATGCAGGCTCCTTACTTGTTCACTCAACCAAGTTTTAAAATGAATTTGGTCATTTTGTGAAGCTAATTCCCTTTTTATAGAATCGTGCACTGCGCTTAATGGTGCTACCCCCGCAGGTAATTTTTTTTGAACAATCAAAATATGGAATCCATAGGGACTTTGAATAATATCGCTGGGTACACCAATAGGAAGAGAAAAGGCCTTATCAAAAACCTCAAGAGTTCCTCGCTCTATCCAACCAACGACGCCACCATTTTTTCCTTCTGGGGCAATACTAAATTGTTTAGCCAAACTTTCTATTGATTTCCCTGCTTTTATAGCAGCCATCATTTTGTCAGCGTCTGCTTTATCCGCAAGGACAATTTGTTGTAAATATATTTTATCCTGGCTCTTATACTTCTTTTTATTGGCCTCGTAGAATTTTTTGATACTATCTTCGGTAGGTTCAGTTACTTTTAATTTTTGCAAGTGCTCAAAAGCGGCTTTTTCTAATAATCTACTTTCAACGGTTTTTTGCCATTGATTGACGGAGAGCCCTTGTCTTGAGAGTTCTTCCCTAAATGAAAAGTCATCAGGAAAACCAGAACGGATCGATTTAATCTCAGCATCGAGGGCCTCTTTGCTTACCTGTAAATTATTCTTCTTGGCCCAGCTCTCTAAAACGGAAGACATAACGAAATCATTAACGATGGCTTCTTTAGTGTGGGTGACCATCTTCGAGTCTTTGGCCGTTAACGCATCATATTTTGATAGACGATGAGCTAACTCGTCAGCGAATTGTTTGGAACTCATTTCTTGAGAATCCACTCTCAAAACAATCTTGTTGCTAACTGATGGTTCATTCCAAGAACATGAGATGAGTGTACTTAGCATTCCAAAGCAGATAATCTTTGTACCAATTTGTAGTGATTTCCATTTTTTCCATACTATGACCATCCCCTTTGGGGATCGTGTTTTCATAATATCGAAATCTATAATGGGAATCATTTCAAAAGTTTAGTATTGGTCTTAATAGAATATTCTTTTTTAAGTTGATCAAAGTACTTGTTAAACTTTTGACGACGGATTTCATCAAAAACCGCCGTTCTGATTTGCCTTTTGTTGGCGTTTTCGTAGGAATTTTTTCCAGTGAGCTTGATGATATGAAAGCCATAGGGAGTTTCAATCAAACCCTTGACTTCACCGACTTTCATAGAAAGCGCGGCATTATAATAGCTGGGTACTAATGTGAGGCGATTTTGCCAACCAATGTCTCCTCCTGTTTGTTTACTGAGCGGATCATCAGAAAATAATCGAACTAATTCTTCGAAAGGACGCTTACTGTTTTTAACTTCTTTATCCAAGATCTCTTGAGCCCGTTTCTTAGCAACCGCAATTTCATCGGGTTTAGAACCTGGTTTGAATTCGATCAAAATATGACTGGTTCTGATTTCAGGACTATTTTTATACCAGGCTTTCATTTGCTCTTCAGTCACTTTAATGCTGGAAACATCGGGGCCCAATGTTCTTTCTAAAAGACCTTTATAAAGTTCCTGATCCATTTTTTCTTTAATGGCAGCATCATTGCGTAAACCTTTTTTTTCCGCCTCTTGTAGGCCAACATAATAACGTACGAGGTCTTCTAAAAAGTCTTCTTTAGAGGGAGGATTAAGAGTTTGAGCTCGCACCTCGTTGTACTTTTTTGTGAACTCACCGTAGGTAATGGTTTTTGAGTTGATCGTGGCGACGACATCTGAGTCATTGGCTGCTAATAGATTATAGCCAAAACCTGTAATCATTATGAAAAAT
>Ga0154020_10007554_pt1 | contig 12687 bp, 9 predicted proteins | sample Klosneuvirus_201_FD_109709 | JGI IMG/M metagenome (GOLD analysis project Ga0154020, IMG submission 109709) | Active sludge microbial communities from wastewater, Klosterneuburg, Austria - Klosneuvirus_20160825_MG | ecosystem: Engineered > WWTP > Aerobic digester > Activated sludge | place... | reverse complement strand
TAAAAAAATTGTTATTTGTTATGAACATTTAGAATTAGTGCAGGGGACAATAGTATAAACTCTAATAAATGTGAATTATTTGTAATATTTACCTGTAATTGTTATTTTTACTCTTAGGAAATATACGTTTCAAATAAAAACACTCTCCAATTTCAGGCACTCAATTTGAGACTAAATTATGTGAATTGTTTTTCACGATTAATAAATTTAGTATTGAATAAACTCAGATATAAAGATGAATAAGTTTAATTTATTTTCAAATATTAACTTTCTAAAGCAACTACTTTTAGTTTTGCTTTTTTCCGTTACTTTCAGTAATGCACAAACCTATTATATTGATTATTCGAATGGTAATAATAACTCAAATGGATTAACACAACAGACTGCTTGGAAGCATTGTCCTGGTGATCCTTCTGCAACTGGAATAGCGTTGTCAACTACTTTAAGTCCTGGTAGCATTGTTATTTTTAGAGGTGGTGTTGAATATCTTGGTCAGATCAATTTGAATAATAGCGGTACGGTTAACAACTATATAGTATTTGAAGGTAATTCAGGTTGGGGAAATGGCAAAGCAATATTCAATCTACAAAATTTAAGACAATACGCTTTCAAGGGAAATAAACTATTTATAAAGATTGATGGATTTGAATTTATTAATTATTCGAACCTCGGAAGTGATTATTTAATCTCTCCTTTAAGTGGTGCAAATAATTGGACTATTGAGAATTGTATTTTCTCATTCCTCCAAGACTGGGATGATGTAGTCCTATTTCCGAATAAACCTGTTGCTAATTTATCAAATAACATTTCGTTCATAACATTTAGAAATTGTGAATTTTTTGCAAATGGGCGTACAGCAATTACACTCAGGTATGTAAGTAATGTTCTAATTGAAAATTGTGATTTCGGCGGTATAAATAGAGGGGATTATACGGGTTGGATATCTGTTGGTATACGTATGGAAGTCTCTGCCAACAAAATCATTATAAGAAACAATAAATTTCATGATTTCTGGCAATATGGGGGCGACCAAATACCTGAATTAAATCATGCACCAGCCTACATAAGAACGGGTAGTGTAACTACGTTAAATGATATCGATATAAGTAACAACTATTTTTATAATAATCGGCAGTTTCAAGTAGGTACTGGCACCGGTCATATTGAGATTGCTGGTGGAAAAAATATTAAAATCAGAAATAATGTATCTGTCAACTCATTACAGTATTGGGGTGGTAATGTCCTAGTTACACTTTCAGATTCAGTCTGGATAGATAATAATACTTTTATTGATAGAAACTACTCTACATCTGGTGCGTTGATCACCAATATTCATATTTATAATAGAAGTACTGATCTATTAGGGGACTCAATATGGATACGCAATAATATTTTCTTTAACGAAGAAACATCAACATCTGCAGCTATAAGATTTAGAGGTTCTACGACAGATGGTTTTAATGGAATAATTGATAATAACGCCTATTTTACCTCAGATGAAGTTTTCTATAGTTCAAATGCAAGTTCTAGTTCACTTTCTGAATGGCAGAATTTAGGATTTGATGTTAATTCTGTTCAATACTCATCTGATTTAACAACAAAATCATATTTTGTAGATTTTCCGGCTAGTCCAGTAAATAGTTCAAGTGGTGATTATTCGTTAAGTTCTTTTGCTCCAGAATTTCTAAAAACAGGTGGTATAGATCTATCAAATTATTTTAATCATGATTTTAACGGAACTACCAGAACAAATTGGTCAATTGGTGCTATAGAATACAGTAGCTCAGTTCCAGATGTTATTGCTCCTCAATTAATTAGTGCTTTAATCAATAACTCAAGTGCAGTTACATTAACTTTTTCTGAAGCATTAAATCAATCAACTGCACAAAATATCAGCAATTATGCAATCAATAATGGCATTACAATTCAAAGCTTAACGTTATCCGGGAATCAGGTTTTTTTAACCACTTCTGATCACCAGAATGGCAATTATACCGTTACCGTAAATAATGTGACTGATTTAGCAGGAAATATAATTGACCCTAATTTTGATTCGTTTGATTATCAATATGTTTCGATCGACTTAACACCTCCACAACTAATTTCCGCTGCATTAATTGATTCAATTACGCTAAACTTATATTTTTCTGAAAATCTCGATCCTATCTCTTCGCAAAACATAGCGAATTATTCAATTAGCAATATCAGTATCTCTGATGCTTTATTAAATGAGAATATAGTTACATTATCGACATCAGTTCATACAGTTGCAGCTTATTCGGTTATTGTGAATAATATAGAAGATTTAGCAGGTAATATAATAGACACTCAGCATAATACTGCCATATATGAATATCAGAATAATCCAGGTTCAGGATTTATGATGTTGCCTGTTGTAAATGTTTTAGCCTCAGTTACTCCTGAACCTGAGCATCACGCAGAGAAAACGATCGATGGTAATGGTTATTTTCAAGGTGATCCAGATTCACGATGGGTAGGTGATACTATGCCTGAATGGCTTGTTTATGACTTAGGGGATGTCCAGATTTTGAACAAAACGAAACTATCTTTTTACAAGTGGAATGAAGGTAGAACCTATAATTATAGCTTAGAAGTATCAGTAGACTCAGTTAATTGGATTCAGGTTTTAACTAATGTTAGTTCAACTACGGAGGAATGGTCTGAAAAAGCTATTGATCCAATAGATGCTAGATATATAAAGATTATTTTTATTTCATCAAACCAATTAAATTGGGCTTCTTTATGGGAAGCAGAATTTTGGGGTCACCTAAAAGTGCCCTCAAATAATGAGGATGAAATTACGCAACCTGCTACATTCAGTTTGGAACAGAATTACCCTAATCCGTTTAATCCAACTACTACTATAAAATTAAGTCTGCCAACTGATTCAAATATAAAGCTTGTTGTATATAATATGTTAGGTGAGGAAATATCAACATTAGCTGATGGTTTTTACGAAACAGGCACGTATGAATTTAATTTTAATGCTGCTGGCTTAGCTTCTGGTGTATATATATATCGATTAGAAAGCAAAGATCTGGTTGAAAATAAAAAGATGATTTATCTGAGATAATTTGTTTGAGATTGATGGCCTATTAACTCATTGTATATGGAGTTTATTCCACCAGGTCTTATGTTTTATTTCGTCTTCTATAAGTCGTTTTATCAATTCATCAAAAGTCATATTATATTCCCAGCCTAATTGTGTTTTGGCTTTTGTATTATTCCCGAAAATTATTTCTAACTCCACGGGTCTATAAAGTTTTTCATCAAACTGAACATATTTTTTCGGGTCAAGATCCAGGTTTATAAAAACCTTATCAATAAATTCCTGCAGTGTATGCGCTTCACCTGTGCAAATAACATAATCGCCGGGTTTCTCAACGTTTAACATCTGCCACATTACTTTTACATATTCCGGTGCATATCCCCAATCTCTCATAATGGATGTATTACCGACTTTAAGCACATCCAGCTCACCTGCTTTAATTTTTAATGCAGAAGAAATGATTTTCTTTGTAACAAAATTTTGTCTTCTAAGAACTGATTCGTGATTAAACAAAATACCGCTTGAAACAAAAAGTTTGTATGCTTCACGGTAGTTAACAGAAATCCAGTGTGCAGCCGCTTTTGAAATAGCATAAGGACTTGCGGGATGAATTATAAAATTTTCGTCAATAGGTAAAATATTTTTATCAACATTGCCATACATCTCACTGCTGGAGGATTGGTAAAACTTAATATCTTTATTTATAATTCTAATGGCTTCAAGTATATTAGCAACCGAGATTATATTATATTCAAGTGTTCCTATCGGCTGTTCAAAAGATAGACCGACTGAACTTTGAGCTGCAAGATTATAAAATTCTTCAGGCTTATACTTTTCCAGCAGCCTAATGATGTTTGAAAGATCAAAAACATTTGCTTCAACAAGTTCTACTTTATTTTCAATGCCAAGAAAATTTAATCCATTTAAAATACCGCTTTGAAGATTACGCGTTATACCAACTACCTTATAATCTTTTTCAAGAAGAAACTTACTCAGGTAAGCTCCATCCTGTCCCGTAATTCCGGTTATTATTGCTGTTTTCATAAATTTAATAATTCTTATTGTAAATTAAACTTAGCTTCTAACTCATTCTAGTTATAAGATGCTCTGGAAAAATTCATTTTTCGAAGGTAGGAGGTTGTCTCATAAATCGGGTTTATCTGTCATTCCCGTGAAAACGGGAATCCAGAACCTATTATACAAAACAGATTTCCACTTTCGTGGGAATGACAATTCCGTATTTTCGATTTATGAGTCAGCCTCTTTTATTTTAATTTCGCAGGCTAAAGCCTGCGGCTACCTTTATGCTTTTAATTTATCAAATAAACTCATACGAATAGGGGATGAGTTATTTAGATACTCTAATAACCTCTTCTTAAAACTTTATCCATATCAGATTTTATCATTATCTGAACAAGATCTTCAAACTTTGTTTTTGCTTTCCAACCTAATATTTTTTTTGCTTTTGTTGGATCACCAATCAATAACTCAACTTCTGTTGGGCGGTAGTAATTTGGATTTACAGTTACTACTGTGGTTCCCTTCTTAAGATTTGATGTAAAATCAAATTTGTAAAGTTTAGAATTTTTGTTGAAGTCAATCAGAGATTTTGCTTTTTCAAAATCAATCTTACTGATAACACCTTTTTCGTTTACTCCTTTACCTTTCCATTCCAACTCAACACCAAGATGTTTGAAGGATAATTCAACAAACTCTTTAACTGTGTTTGTTTGTCCTGTTGCTAGCACAAAATCTTCTGCCTTTTTATGCTGTAGGATTCTCCACATTCCTTCACAGTATTCCGGGGCAAATCCCCAATCTCGTTTTGCATCAAGATTTCCAAGTGATAAATTTGATTGCAATCCTGCTGCAATTCTACTTGCAGCTCTTGTAATTTTTCTCGTTACAAATGTTTCACCTCTTCTTGGTGATTCGTGATTAAACAAAATTCCATTACAAGCAAAAAGATCATAAGCCTCCCGGTAGTTTACTATTATCCAGTAACCATAAAGTTTTGCAACACCATAAGGTGAACGTGGATAGAATGGTGTTTTTTCACTTTGAGGAACTTCCTGTACCTTACCAAATAGTTCTGATGTAGATGCCTGATAGAACTTTACTTTTCTTAATCCTACTTCTCTAATCGCATCAAGAAATCTTAAAGTTCCAAGTGCATCAACTTGTGCTGTGTAATCCGGGACTTCAAATGAAACTTTTACGTGGCTTTGTGCTGCAAGATTATATATTTCATCAGGTTGAATTTTTTCAAGCAAGCGATTTAAGTTACTTGTATCAACAAGATCGCCGTAGTGGAGAAATAATTTTTTATCTAATACATCTTTGTTTCCATAAAGATGATCAATTCTTCCCGTGTTAAAGGAACTGCTTCTTCTGATTATTCCGTGTACTTCATATCCTTTTTCAAGAAGTATTTCAGTTAAGTAACTTCCGTCCTGTCCGGTTATACCGGTTATTAATGCTTTCATATTCTCCAATTAAAAAGTATAAATTAAAAATTATAAATTTATTTAAGCTTACTGCTAATTGATCCTAAAATGTTTTTTAGTTGTAATGATTCGTTTAACAATTCTTCACAAAGTATTTTATCACCTATGTCGGATCTTTTACAAATTCTTAACCAATAATTAGATTCTCTCATCTCTCTTAAAGATATTTTAATTTTATTTGCGAAATCTGCTCTTGAAGATGCAGCTTGAGCTTCTTCATAATTAGCGCCAGAAGAAGTTGAAGATTTTGCCAATTGATAACGAATAATTTTAGCTTCAGGGATTTGAGAAAATGTACCAAGAAATTTCAAAGTGTCAATTGCAAAACTAAATAAACGCTCACCTAATCCTTGATCCATTTCTGACTTTTGTAATTTTTAATTTCTAATTTTTAATTAACGATGATAAATCAATCCATTCAATTTATTTAGTCATTATAGTTTTACTTGCTTGATGGTAAAGACAAGTCAGCGTTCTATTTATTTGATGTTAATTTAAGTATTAGATCAAGATACCTGGTTTTCATAACGTTCCATGATATTTTAAGCATATCGTTAAAAGAAGATTGAGCCATCTCTTGTCTTTTTTTGCCATCTTTTCTTAATCCGGCTACTTTCTCAGTAATTTCACTACTGTTATCCGGGGTAACATAACAAACACTGCTTTCTGAAAAGACTGACCGGACAGAAATCATGTCTGAAATAATAAATGGTAAACCTGTTAAAGCATATTCTCCGGCTTTAGTTGGCATTGCAAGATTCATGTATTCGGTTTGTTCGTATGTTACAACTCCCATATCATATTGTTTTATCATTTCATCCACCTGGCTGTAAGGAATATGATGGTTGAAGAATACGGATTTTTCAATACCTAGTTTCTTAATTGTTTCTTTAAGTTCATCCGAATACTCGTTTCTGTAGCTTCCGTAAAGATGAAATTCTGCATCTGGTATAGTTTCGAGGATTTTAGGCATTGCATTTATAAAATAATGCAACCCAAACCTTGGTGCTATCGTACCATGATATACAAATTTAAATCCGCTTTTGCCGTTTCTGCTAAATCTTTCATCACTATAGTTAAACTGCGTTTCATCAGCAGAATTCATAATCAGGGTTATCTTATCTTTTGGGATGCCTCTTTCTGCTAATTTTTCAACGCACTCATTCGTAACGGTTAAAACATGATCAGCAAAATTGCATGAGATCTTTTCGGCAAACTTTAGTATGGATTTAAACTTATTGAATTTTTTTTCAGACCATTTTTCTTTGAATAACTCCACTGTAAGATCGTGTATATCAAGAATTACCGGAACTCTTTTTAATTTATGCCATAGAGCAGCAAAAACAAGATAGTCCGGCATATTGTGCACATGAACAAAATTATAATTAAGTTTTGTTTCCAATGAAATAGATTTAAATAGTGCTTTAATCATAAAAATTATAGAACCTAAAACATAAGATGTAATACTCTCCTGCGAAAAATTTTTCATTATTCTGTGAACATTGATTCCATTAACTACATCAAAGTTACTTTGACCTTCATAACGGAGACAAATCACATCGACAGAACTATTGTTATCCTTAAGAGCAGTAGCCAATCTTATTATTCTTGCATCATAATTATAATTTGATTGGGCAATCATTAATATGCGCATTTTTCCCTTTAATTTAATCGCTGTTTATAAACTAAAATAGTGCCAATATTTTATTATCATTATTTGAATATAAGGTATATAGAAGATAGAAAAAACTTAAATAAACTGACAAGAATGAGACAATTATTTACTTAAATGAGATTTTAGAAATGTTTTTTTAACAAGGATTATATTTGAGCACTGTATAGCGGTAATAATCGTCCCAAATAGAGATAATGTTGTTACTTAATCCAAAAAGGTCAGGAAGCGAGAGTCTGTCCTAGATCTGTCATTCCGAACTTGATTCGGAATCTAATCATTTGAAATCACACAAAATTCAGAATCCGAAACAATCATTCTTTGACTGACAGGGAACAACTTAATAGTTTTCGAACATCCTGACCGACGCAGAAAAAGTAGCTTTATTTTGTGATTACCATTTTTTTTGTTTCCAAAAAATTTCCCGCCCTTAATTGGTAAAAATAAATACCGCTGGCCAGGTTGTTCATCGTAAATTGTACATCGTACATTCCTTCTGGCTTGTATTCATCCACAAGGGCTGCTATTTCATTACCCAATACATCATAAACTTTTAGTTGTACAAATTGTCTACTGCCTATTGTATACTGGATACTGGTAGAAGGATTAAAAGGATTAGGGTAATTCTGCTTTAGTGAAAAATCTACTGGTTTGAATAACGAAACTTCTACAATATTTGAGTATTCAAACTGTCCGTCATTATCTATTTGTTTGAGGCGGTATTGGAATCCGCTTTCACCAGATGTATTCTCATCAATGAATGAATAATTTTTTTGTGAATTTGAATTCCCATTTCCAGGTACAAAACCAATCGTATTCCACGCTTGGCACTCAGCACTTAGCACACAGCGTTCTACTTCAAATCCATAATTATTCACTTCAGTTTCAGTTGTCCAGTTAAGCTTTACAGTGTTCCCGGTTGCGAATGCAGTTAGTGATGATAATTCTACTGGCAGAGTTGATCCGTTTGGATTGAACTTAAAATCATCAATGCCAAGGCCATGCCAGGGAGTTACAGAGGAATTACGTTGCCATCTAAACCAAATACTTTCGCCACTTTGTAAATTTGATATAATTGATGTAGACTTTGTTTCACTATTTGCAAGTAGATTCCCATTTAATGGGATAGCTGGTGACTGATTTGTTTGCGGGCTATTAAAACGCATTACTTCAATTGTGGTCCAAGATGCATTTGGATCTTCGAGATAGGTAGCGTCTAGGCTATATGCAAAATCAAGATATTGAACTGGCATATTGACAACTCTCCACTGTTCTCCAGTATACTCAATTGGTATGAGGGTTATAGTTGATCCACTATTGTTAACAAAATTTACTCCCCAATATATATTATTTGTAGATACTGATCCTAAAGATCTATCGGTAGCACTCGCACTTCCAAAACTTTTTATCCCGCTAGCACTACTAGATCCATCGTTACCCGTATACTGTAGTATTAAACCTTGAATATATAAGTGCCAACCAGGTATCGTTGAGTTATTTGTCCAACTGTGAGGACCGAATGAATAATTTAAACTATTAAAATCCTGCGTATAAGAAAAATTAGCAGAAGTAATTGATATTTGTGCATATCCTGCAAATGAATAAATGACAATAAATAAAATCACTTTAATTAAACTTGTCATCTCACCCTCTCTTCTTCAGTTTACAACTGAATGATAAAATTCATATCTTGAAAAACAATAAAGTAAAACTTGGTCTTTTATTTATTAAAATCAATAGTCAGTTATCTTTTATTTAATGATTCTGGAAGAAATCTGAGATCTGACCTGGTAATCCATGCCAGTAAACATTTAAATAATTTTTACTTAAGTATTTTAAAAAATTGATGTAAATGTTAACATAAAATTCTTCTTCGCCTTTTTCATCAGGATTAAAACAAATATAATCCGGATGAACATTGACAAGAACCATACCGCCATTTTGTGCTATCCAATCAGTTTTATCCTGCCAGATCTTAATTGTTTTTTCCCGCATTAATACAAAAGGAGTAAAATCCTGTGGCAATGTGTAAGGCAGCTCAACATATCCACCGTTCTTGTGTCTTTTATTTGATACCCAGAATGGAAAAATGGTTCCGGCACCATCAGGCTGTGGCTCAAATGGATCAGTATCAAATGTGGACATATCATATTCAATATTTAGTTCACCGATCCAATCAAGATTGTGGTGCATTGCAGGAGCTCTAAAACCTGTTGTGTCCCAATCCTGCAGGTATTGATTTATTTTTTTAGCCCGGTTTAAGAATTCAGGTTCGGAAGAAAATAATTTTCCGTCGTGGTAAAGTCCGTGCACACCGTATCCAAATCCATTAATTTTAAGTTTATTTAGCAATTCTTTTTCAACTTTGTAATCTCTTTCAGGAACAAAATTAAAGCTTGAAACAAATCCTAGTTCTTTTTCAACTTCCATTAATTTCAGAACTCTGTCATATCCTCTCTTATGTTCAACATCGTGTGTTAGTATTACCGCAAACTTTTTTCCATCCGGCCATCCTTTCCAGTTATCAGGCTTCTTTTCAGAACCTTTTAAAATCGGCCATACATCTTTATATGCTTCCATCTTAGAAAGTATGAGTTTACGTCTTAGATATAACTGCACACGTCTGGGTATAAAAGGTTTTAGAATATAGAATATTCTTTTAAACATTTTGCGTCCTTTTAATAAAATTATAGTACATATTATTTTCAATAATCAATAAAATAAATCTTAGTTCGGTAATATTCTAAAAACTAATGGTCACGGTTTTTGAAATTGTATATAAAGTAAAAACTAAGGTTTAATCAAATAAGAAAAACTGCTAACTAAATTTGAACTTTGGTTGGAATGATCTTGATAATCTAAATTTACTTAAATTTCAAAAATTTTATGTTAAAAATATTATTTAACCAAAAGTAACTTGTTAAAATACTATAAACCCTAAACACTTTTTAAAAATCGCAACAACTTAAAAGTCTGGTAAATAAAGGGTAGAGGATCTTTTAAATTTAATACAGCAAAAGTTTTATTTCGGGATAAGTATGGTGCAAGATACTCTTTTATACTGTAATTTTCTTTAGAGTGCCTGAAAATAGAGTTAAGAAGATCTGAGTACAATTCTATCCAGTACTTTTTATCATTATATGATGTAAATTTTTCAAGTAATTTATTATTCAGGTCTGAAAATATTATCCACGGGAAGTTAACACCGCATGAAAAAGGCAGCTGGTTATTCCTTGGCATTCTTACATTCGCTTCTATAAATTTAAGTTTATTATCGCGTGTATCTTTCTTAAACTCCACCGTTATAAAGCCCTTATAACCGGATGATTTAAGTATCTTATCGAATAATATTGCAACTTCTTCATTGTAAGGTGCACTTTTGCATACTCTTATAACTCCAAAACCGGGCGGATTTTGTCTTAGCTTATTGTAAAAAAAATATCCTGCTGATTCACCGTTTGAATTAATATATGTCATACATTTGTAAAGCAATGTATCAGGTCCCGGTATAATTTCCTGCACCATAACCTGCTGATCTTTTTCCAGGCATTGATTAAGATACTTGTCATATTCATCAAATGTATTAACAACAAAATTCTTTACATTAAAAACCGAACGGAATTCATGACCTTTTACCGGTTTAAATAAACAGGGTAGTTTTATATGCGATCTTATTGAATCAAAATCCTCCCTGCTCACAGGTCTGTAATTAGCCGGATGAGGAATATCATTTTCAAGAGCCAGTTTCCAGGCTTTGTCTTTATTTATAAACATACTCATCTGATCATAATTTGCTGTAACAATTTTGTAATGCCGGGATAACAACTGCTTATTCTTGGATAATGAAGTTGTAATATTATCGTCGGTATCAAAAATTACAGCGTCTTTCCATATTGCAGCCTTATCAAGTAAAAATTTTATAAAAGAATTTTCATCCTTTAAAGGATGAGGGATGTGATGCCATTCCGAAACATATTTGGATTTATGTGCAAAATCTACTTCCTCATAACTAAGTGCTATGATGCGGATATTTTTATTTGCTAGTGATCGGATTACTCCTATACCACTAACATAGCAACCGATAACTATGGCTGTTCTGTTATTCATATAATAAACTATTTTCCTTTTTATAATAGCATTTTATAGATTTTATGAATGTCTGAAAAATTGTCTATATCAATTTATTTATAGATCTGTAATTTCATCATAAGTAACTCATAGCTCTTAATTAAATGAATCAGTCTATTTTTGATTTCTTATACTTCACTGCATTAAATAAAGATAACTTTTAGTAAATATTTTAATTAAGAAAAATAGTTTACTGTTGAGGTTGCAAACAGGTTTTACTAACTGAATTAAGGTGTTAGTTTTTTAAAGTTTCGGATCTTCTAAGTTACACCAATACAGGTATAAAAAAAGGATACTCATGTAAGAGTATCCTTTTATAAATTAGTGTTATTTATATCATCTTAAATAAGCAAAGTATCTTGCCCATTGATGTCCGAACTTTGCACTTTTATTCGGAACAGGTCCGTTATTATAAGGAAACGCCCAGGCAGTTTCAGATTCACACTCGCCTGGTGTACATTCAACCGGTACCTCAAAGGCAATTACCTGTCGTGTCGGATTGCATATTTCTCCGGGTCCATAGACCAACATTAAAACTTTTTGTCCGCATTCAGGAATAAATCCCTCATGTGCTTGGGCAAGTGAAATTATTTCTTCTCTTAGTATAGGATCATGTTTCCATTCACCGCTGCTAACTGTGCTGGTGTCCCAACCAGTAAGAGTGCCTGATGGATTGATTAACTTCCATATTGCAGCCTGCATTACAGATCTGTTCCAATTCGGCTGCCTGTTATTAATTATCCAGTTAACCAGATCCAAATTTTCTGATTTCTCGATAAAAAACTGAGGAGGGGTGCAAACCGGCATTTCATCATAACTACAAATAAAATTTGCAATCCTGCTTCCACTTCCTATAAATCTTGAATTGTCAACGCAAAAACCGTAATAAGTTCCAAAATCAAATGTTGCTTTAACTGTATAATCGGTAGCATCTGAAGGCAGCCAGGCAGGTAGCATATCAGAATCTTCAGGAAATGTCAGACATAAATTTGTGGAAGATGTTTGTTCACAATTTTCAACAACAGCATGTGCACCAACATAAACCTTTGTTGGGAGATTATTGATAGGGACTAGATATTCTACAGTGCTAACATTGTTGTGTGTTCCTTTAAAAGGAAAATGACCAACTTTAGGATTTCCGTTATTTGTTCTTGGAAATTGATTTGGATTACCCACAATAGCTAAATGAGTTTCTGTAATGCTCCAACCGTTTTCGGTTATGTTATATGTTACTTTTAAATTTGATCCAACTGTCTCAATGCACACATTTCCAACAACAGTGTGTTGTCCTGCAACAAGTTCAACGCATG
>Ga0154020_10007553_pt1 | contig 12688 bp, 6 predicted proteins | sample Klosneuvirus_201_FD_109709 | JGI IMG/M metagenome (GOLD analysis project Ga0154020, IMG submission 109709) | Active sludge microbial communities from wastewater, Klosterneuburg, Austria - Klosneuvirus_20160825_MG | ecosystem: Engineered > WWTP > Aerobic digester > Activated sludge | place... | reverse complement strand
CGCGGTCGTCCTCGGATCGGCGCCGAACCCCTCCACCGTGGGCCAGGCGGTCACGCTCACGGCCACCGTGGGAGGGAGCGCGGGGACGCCGACCGGGTCGGTGTCGTTCAAGGACGGCAGCTCGCTCCTCGGCACGTCGCCGGTGAACGGCGGCGTCGCCACGCTCGGCGTCTCCTCCTTCGCTGCCGGCGTCCACTCGCTCACCGCGGTCTACAGCGGCGATACCGTCTACGCCGGCCTGACCTCCGCCGCCGTCACGCACGTCTCGAACGCCGTGAGCGCCTCCACGACCACCCTCACCTCGTCGCGGAACCCCGCGGGCGTCGGGGACAGCGTGACGCTCACGGCCCGGGTGACGGGCGGCTTCGGCGTCCCGACCGGGACGATCACGTTCCGGGACGGCGCCGCGACGCTCGGCACGCGCTCGCTCTCCGGCGGGAGCGCCGCCCTCGTGACGTCCAGCCTGGCGCTCGGCAGCCATTCGCTCACCGCGAGCTACGGGGGCGACGGCAGCTTCGCGGGCAGCGCGTCGGCGCCGCTGACGCAGGTCATCAACTCCCTCGCGCCTTCCACCACCGTCCTCGGCTCGAGCGCGAACCCCGCGACCGCCGGACAGCCCGTCACGCTCACGGCCACCGTCGCGGCGGTCTCCGGCTCCGCCACGCCCACGGGCACCGTCCGCTTCCAGGAGGGGACCGCCACCCTGGCGACGCGGACCCTTGCGGGCGGACAGGCCACGTTCACGACCTCGGGCTTCCTCGCCGGGCTCCACACGCTGGCGGCGGCCTACGACGGCGACGCGACCTTCAACCCGTCCACCTCGGCGCCGTTCACCCAGGTGGTGAACGCCACCACCGGCTGCGGCGGCGTCGACCCCGGGGCGCTCTGCCTCCTCGGCAACCGCTTCCGCGTGAGGGTGAGCTGGAAGAACCCGTACGACGGCGGCTCCACCGGGGTCGGGACCGCCACGCAGCTCACGAGCGAGACCGGGACGTTCTGGTTCTTCGCCTCGACGAACGTCGAGCTGATGGTCAAGGTGCTGGACGGCCGCGGAACGAACGGCAATTTCTGGTTCCTCGCGGGCGCGCTCACCGACGTCGAGTACCACATCACCGTGACGGACCTCTCGACGGGCGCGGTGAAGGTGTACGACAACCCCGCCCGCAACCTCGCGAGCTTCATCGACGTCAACGCCTTCAGCGGCGGCGGCGGGAAGCCCGAGCCGAAAGCCGCGTACGTCCCGCTCCCCGAGGCCCCGCCGCTCGCCCTCGCGGGCGCCTGCCTCACGGGCGGCGACACGCTCTGCCTGAACGACAACCGGTTCGAGCTGAAGACGAGCTGGCGGAACCCGTACGACGGCGGCACGACGGGCGTCGGCACCGCCGCGGCGCTCACGACGGACACCGGCTACTTCTGGTTCTTCTCGCCCACCAACGCCGAGCTCGTCATCAAGGTGCTGGACGGGCGCCCCGTGAACGGCAAGTTCTGGGTGCTCTACGGAGCGCTCAGCGACGTGGAGTACACGATCAACGTGACCGACACCCAGACCGGCACGGTCAAGACGTACTACAACCCGCCGCGCAACCTGGGAAGCCTCATCGACACGCTGGCGTTCTGAGCCGGCGCGCCGCGTCTCAGAACGGGTTCGTCTGCCAGATCTCCACGGACGTCGTCATCGCACGCCCTTCCATCTTCAGGGCCGCGAGGACGGCCTCGGCGATGTCCTCCGGCTGGATGGCGGCGTCGGCATTCTTGGGCGCGATGCCCGCCTTCACCACCATGTCGGTGTACACGGTGGACGGGAAGACACACGTCACCCGCACGTCGTAGGCACGCGCCTCGTAGAGCATGGACTGGGACAGCCCGACGAGGCCGAACTTCGACGCGCAGTAGGCGCCGCCCCCCGCGAAACCCCTCTTCCCGGCCGTCGACGCGATGTTCACGACGTGGCCGCGGCGCCGGGCCTTCATGCCGGGGAGGAACGCGCGCGACATGAGGAACGGGCCCCGCAGGTTCACGGCCAGCACCTTGTCGAAGACGGCGGTGTCGCACTTGTCGACCTCGGCCAGGGCGAAGACCCCGGCGTTGTTCACGAGGATGTCGACCGGACCGAGCTGCTGCTCGGCCGCCGAGGCGCAGCGCGCCACGGAGCCTTCGTCGGAGACGTCGCCGGTGAAGACCGCCGTCCTCACGCCGTACGGCTTCAGCTCCTTCTCCACCTTGTCCAGGTTCTTCTTCGTCCTGCCCTGCAGGGCCACGGCGCAGCCTTCGCGCGCCAGAGCGTGGGCCAGCGCGCGGCCGATGCCGCGGCCGGCGCCGGTGACGAAGGCGACGCGGTCTTTCAGGTTCATGAGGTCCTCCGGGTGTCGGGAAGTCTAGCGAACGAATTGCCGCTGGTTCGCGGCCTTGCGGTCCCAGGTGACGATCTCGGGTAGGTAGTTGATACCTAACACCCCGTCAGGACGACGCTGATGAAGTTGCCGCCGGCGCCGAAAGCGTTCACGAGAACGGCGCCCACGGAGGGGTCGGCGCGGAGCGCGTCCGCCGCGAGGGCCAGCTGGATGCCGCCGAGGACGGGGTTCTCGCCGAGCTGGAGCTTCACGCTCGCGAGAGTGGGTAGGCGCTCGCCGAAGACCTCGCTCACGGCGGCGGTCTCGGCGGCGTCCATCCACGGCACGCCGTTCCTCTGGAGGTGGACGAGCCCGACGGCCGACGCGGCGCAGCCGGCGTCCGCGAGGGCCGCCTCCATCGCCTGCCGAAGCTGGTCCGGCGTGGCCCGCCGCTTGTGCGGCGAGACGACCGCCGGACGCTGGGCCACGCCGGCGACGACCGCCCAGGCCGTGGCGCCGCGGGCCGCCGCGGCGACGGCGCTCTCCACGAGGACGAGACCGGCCCCCTCGCCGAGCGCGAAGCCGGGCCGCGTGGCCGTCCGCGTGGCGCGGACGCGCTCGTAGCCCTGGTGATAGACGAGGTTCCACTCGTCCGCGGCTCCCACCAGGAGCGCGTCGGCGCGCCCGTCGGCGAGCACCATCCGGGCGTAGAGGAGCGCGTTCAGGGCGGCCGGGTCCTTCTGGATGATGGTGACGTTCGGCCCCTTGATGCCGAGCTCGATCGCCGTGACGGACGCCGGCGCGTTGGCGACGGTGTACGGAAAGAGGAAGGGCGAGGCCGCGTCGGGCGAATCGACGGCCATCTGTCTCTCGAACTCGGTGAGCGGGCCGGCGCCGGCGGAGCCCGTGCCCAGGAGGATGCCCGTCCGCTCCTCGCGCCCCGCCATCTCGAAGCCGGCGGCGAGGAGACACTGCCGCGCGGCCACGACGGCGTACTGGCTGCCGCGATCGAGTCGGCGGGCTTTGGCCTTCGGCATCTCGGGCTCCGTGGTGAAGACCCCGATGCGGGCGGCCGGAGAAGGACTCCCCTCCACGGGGAGGATGGCCGATCGGCCGGCCCGCAGCGCCTCGCGGGTGAGCTCGAGGTTCCGGCCCAGGGCCGTGATCGCGGCGGCCCCCGTGATGACGGGACGCTCCATCTAGACGGATTCCAGCACGCGCGGATGGTAGCCTATGGCATGGACTCGGACCGCCCTGTCTCCGATCTGAAGCGGGAGATGCTGCGGGCTGCGGTCAAGGAGAACGTCCAGATCATCCAGGGGGAGCCGCCGGCCGGAAGGTCCCGCCGGAAGCTCGGCCGGACCGCCCTCCGGGCGCTCCTCGTGATCGTCGTGCCGGCGGCGCTCTTCGTCGGCGTCAACGCGTTCTCGGGGGGCTCGGGCCTCCGTTCCGAGGTGCTGGTCGTCTCCGAGAAGGGCCAGGCGCCCGAGCTCCGTGGCGTCCCTGCCGGGTCGCTCGCCGCGCCGCGGAAGATCGAGCCGAACGTCTTCCGCCTCTCGGCGGAGACCATCGTGCTCGATCCCGGCCACGGAGGCTCGGACCCGGGCGCGCAGACGCCGTCGGGCCTTTCGGAGAAGGAGATCACCCTCGACGTCGCGCTCCGGCTGCGGGACCTCCTCGAGGAGGCGCAGTTCAAGGTCCGGATGACGCGTGAGACCGACGAGAACCGCTCGCTCCGGGAGCGGGCCCTCCTCGCGAACCGCGAGCGCGGGGACCTCTTCGTCTCCATCCACGTCAACTCCCTTCCCATGACGGACCGGCGGGGGGTGGAGACGTTCTACCTCGGGCCGTCGGACGACCCCCACGTGAACCGTCTCGCGGGCGCCGAAAACCTCGACTCAGGCTATTCTCTGGCGGATTATCGAAAGCTGCTGGAGGGGGTTTACGTCGATGTGCGTCAGAACGAGTCGAAGCAGTTCGCGAACCGCGTCCAGCAGAGCCTCCTCGCGTCGCTCCGGAAGATCCATCCCGAGCTCAAGGACCGGGGCGTGAAGAGCGCGCCGTTCGTCGTGCTCGTCGCCTCCGAGATGCCCGGCATCCTGGCCGAGGTGGCCGCCATCTCGAACGCCGAGGAAGCCCGGAACCTGGCCGATCCCGGCTATCGCCAGGCCATCGCGAAGGCGCTCTTCCTCGGCGTCACCAGCTACAACGAAGCCAAAAGGGAGAAAGGCCAAACCTAGATGAGCGCAAAGAAAGACGTCGTTCACGTCGGCATCGACCTCGGCACGTCGCGAAGCTCGATCTCTGCGTCGAACGGCGCGCGCCACGTGGTGGACAGCTACGTCGGCTGGCCCGTCGACATGGTCGCCAAGAAGGTCATGAAGAAGCCGATCGTCTTCGGACGCGAGGCCCTCGAGAACCGGCCCATGCTCGACCTCCACCGCCCCCTGGAGCGGGGCCTCATCAAGGAAGGCTCGGCGAAGGACGAGGAGGCCGTGCGCGAGCTCCTCGGGCACCTCATCTCGCTGGCCGCCGGCGCGAAGGACCCCACCCGCGTCCACGCCGTCGTGGGCGTGCCGGCCGAGGCGCTCCGGGTCTCGCGCCAGCATCTGCGCAGCGCCGTGAAAGGCGTTGCCGAGGCGCTGATGATCGTGAGCGAGCCGTTCGCCGTGGCGTACGGCGTCGACGCGCTCCTCCACACGATGATCATCGACATCGGCGCCGGCACCACCGACTTCTGCGTGATGAACGGGCGCTACCCCACCCAGGAAGACCAGCGGACGCTCACGAACGCGGGCGACTCGGCGGACGAGCAGCTGATGACCCTGGTGAAGGCGAAGTTCCCGGAGGCGCGCTTCACCATCCACACCGTGCGCGAGTGGAAGGAGAAGCACAGCTTCGTGGGCGAGCCGAAGGCGCCCGTCGTCGTCCACGCGATGGTGGGGAGCAAGCCGACGCCGCTCGACATCACGGCCGAGATGAAGCGGACGTGCGACAGCCTCCTCAGCGCCGTGTCGGAGACGATGCACGACCTCCTCTCGCGCGTCGACCCGGACTACCAGGCCAAGGTCCGACAGAACGTCATCCTCGCCGGCGGCGGCTCGCAGATCCCCGGCTTCGCCGCGGCGCTCGAGAAGACCCTGAACGACGTCGGCGGAGGCCGCGTCAAGACGGTCGACGACCCGGTGTTCGCCGGCTCGAACGGCGGACTGGCGATCGCTCTCGACGCGCCCGAAGGCGACTGGGAGCAGCTGCCCGGATGAGCGACAGCGACGACCTCTCGAAAGACCCGACCCACATCAAGCCGCCGCTGAAGAGGCGGACGCTGCCGCCGGTCTCCGACGTGGTGAAGGCGCTCACGGGGGTCTCGACCGCGCAGCCGGAGATCCTGTTCAAGGTCGCGCGGCAGGTCTGTCAGGAAGAGCTGAACCGCGTCAAGCAAGGGAAAGAGCCCGCGACGCTCGACGTCCTGGTGCGCCGCGCCCAGCGACTCCTGGGCGAGCCCGTCCCCGATGAGCTGGCGAGGCCGTCCTCGACGTCGGTGTTCGGCGACGAGCCCTTCTCCCACGACCCTCTCGGCCCCACCGCGCCTTACCCCCCCACCGAGCCCGAGGCCTCGCGGCCCACGCCGCGCTCGGTCCACGTCGGCCCCGCCCCCCCGGGTGACGACGACATCTTCAGCGAGACGAGCGGACGGCTCGACATCAAGCCGCTCTGGGCGAAGCCGGGTGTGCCGGTCACCGAGGACGTCTTCGATCTGCCGCCGGCGGCGTCCCTCGCCCCGGTCCAGTCGGAGGAGCCCTTCGACGACGCCTTCCCGCTCGGGCCTTCCCCGGCATCCGCGGCGCCGCCCCCTTCGGCGGATTCGCTGGAGCCTTTCGAGCTCGAGCCGCCCGAATCCGCGCCCGAGGCGGGAACGGTGCGCCTCAACGTGGTCGACGCCTTCACGGCCCCGCCGCCGGCCGCACCGATGCCGGAGTTCGAGGTCTTCGACGCTCCCGCACCGCCGTCCGCGTCGCCGTTCGAGCCCGCCCCCTTCGACGCCTCGCCCTCGCGGCCGATCGCGGCCTTCCCGACCCCCGAGGTCTTCGACCCGTTCGCACCGCCGCCTGCCGACGAGCCTCTACCGGCCGAGCCCCACGCCAAGGTGGAGGCCGGCCCGCCGGGGACCCCGGCAGAGGAGCTCCCGAGAACTCTCGTTCTCTCGCCGATCGAGGCGGCCGAGGCGCGGAGCGTGAAGGACCTCGTCAAGGAGCCCGGAGAGGAGACCCTGGCGCGCCTGGCCCGCGAGGCCGGCGACATGGACCTCCACGAAGCGATCTCGGCCTCGCAACCCGAGGCTCAGGCCCGTGAGCTCGACTTGCCCGCGCCCGCCTCTCCGGCCGCACCTGTCGTGCCGGAGCGAGAGCCCGAGCCGGCGGCGGCCCGGACAGATCACGACTGGCGGAAGATCGAGCCGGAGCCCGAGTCGTCGCGCCCGGTCGGCCTCATCGTCGCCGTCCTCGTCGTGGTGCTGGGCGTGGCCGGCTACTTCCTGCTCATCCGGGGCAAGGGAGAGAAGGCTCCGTTGCCGCAGCCGACGGCGATCCCAGCCCCAGAGTCGACGACGCCAGCGGCGACGACGGCGCCCGAGCCACCGCAGCCGACGCCGTCGGTCTCGGGTCCGCCCGCCACCGCGGCTCCGGTGACCGTTCCCACCGCCGCGCCCACGACGGCGCCCACCGCGATGCCCACGCCGGCTCCGGCCAAGGCCACGGCCACACCGGTGCCGGCACCGCCCACGAAAGCACCCAGGGCGACCGCCCCTCCCGAACCGTCGCGCGTCGAGTCGAAGCCGACGGCCGCGCCCGCGGTCGCCACTGCTCAGTCCGCGCCGACCGCCGACGCGAAGCCGAAGGCCACCTCCGCCCCGGCGTCCGCCGCGCGGCCCGGGACCATCGTCTCGACGACCTGGTCCGGCAAGGACCCCGTCTGGGTCGTCCACCTCGGCTCGTCGAAGAGCAAGGAGAGTTCCCTTGCGGAAGCGAAACGGCTCGCGGCGCAGCTCGGCAAGCCGGCGCACGCGGTGGAGGTCGACCTCGGCGAGAAGGGGATCTGGTTCCGGCTCGTCGCGGGCGACTTCCCGAGCCAGGACGAGGCGGCGAAGTTCCGGGCCGAGCTCGCCGCGAAGAACCACCCGAACCTCGGAATGGTCTATCACCTGACGGGCAAGTAGCCGCTCACTATCCCGGACGCTTCGGATCGGAGTCCCCTCGCGGGGACTTCTTTCTTTCAGCGGCTGCCGCCCGGAAGGCCACGGCCTTCCGGCGCGGCGCCTCGATCCGAGGATGCAGCTGATGCGTCTCGTCGGGCGAGTCGCGGGACGTTTACGCGATCTTCAAACCAACCTTCATTCGGGTGATAGGCTCCTCGAGCGTCTCTGCGGTTCGGCCCAGCGACCACATCGAGGCGACATGGTTCACGAGGAGAGCGAGTGATGTCATTCCCACGTCTTTCGAACACGGTGCAACGGCTCAGCTTCTCGGCGGCAATCGCGCTCGGACTCCTGGTCACCACGTCTCAGGCGTCGGCCCAGATCAGCCTGACGCCCGGCCCACCCTACACGCAGAACTTCGACACGCTCGCGAGCGCGGGCACCTCCAGCACGCTACCCACCGGTTGGGTGTTCCTCGAGACCGGAGCGAACGCGAACACCCTTTACACGGCGGGGACGGGGTCCCTCAACACCGGGGATACCTACAGCTTCGGAGCGGCAGCGAGCGCCGAACGGGCGCTCGGAGGGCTCCTGTCGGGCAGCTTGACTCCGACCTTCGGCGCTTCCTTCATCAACAACACGGGGGTGACCATCACATCGCTCCTCATCGGCTACAACGGTGAAGAGTGGCGCCTCGGAACGGCCGGCCGGGCCGATCGGCTCGATTTCCAGTACTCGACGGACGCGACATCGCTCACGACCGGCACCTGGACCGATGTCAACCCGCTCGACTTCAACACCCCGGTTACGGTCACTGTTGGCGCGAAGGACGGCAACCTCGCCGCGAATCGGACCGCGATCAGCGCCGCCATCCCGGCTCTCACCATCCCCAACGGCGCCACCTTCTGGATACGGTGGAGCGACTTCAACGCCTCCGGCGCCGACGACGGCCTCGCCGTCGACGATTTCTCTCTGACCGTGAACCCGCCGCCCGTGCTCTCCATCAACGACGTCGCCGTGTGCGAGGGCAACGCCGGCACGACGACGTTCGCCTTCACCGTCAGCCTCTCCGCCCCGGCGCCGGTCGGCGGCGTCACGTTCGACATCGCCACGGCGGACGGCACGGCCACGACCGTCGGTAACGACTATGTCGCCAACTCGGCCACCGGCGTGACGATCACCCAGGGGAACACGACGTCCACGTTCAACGTCACCGTGAATGGCGATGTGACCGTGGAGCCGAATGAGGCGTTCTCCGTCAACCTCACCAACGTGACGGGTACGGGAGTTATCGTGGCCGACGCGACGGGCGTCGGCTCGATCGTGAACGACGACGGTCTCGTCCTGCCGAATCTGACCATCAACGACGTGACGCTGGTCGAGGGAAACGGCTCGACGTCCTTTGTTTTCACCGTCAGCCTTTCCGCGCCCGCTGGCGCCTGCGGCGTCTCGTTCACCGTCGATACGGCGAACGGCACCGCCACAGCACCCGCCGACTACGCGGCCATCACCTCGAGCGTCAGAACCATCCCGTCCGGTAGCTCGAGCACCACGGTGAACGTCACGGTGAACGGCGACCTCCTGGTGGAGCCGACCGAGACGTTCACCGTGAACATCACGGGCGCCACGTTTGCGGTGATCACGGATGGCCAGGGCCTCGGAACGATCACGGACGACGATGTGGCGCCCATTTCGATCAACCAGATCCAGGGGTCGGGAATCACCTCGCCGATCGTGAGCACGGTGGTCACGACCACCGGGATCGTCACGGCCCGGAAGAGCAATGGCTTCTTCATCCAGACGCCGGATCCCGGTGACGGCAACCCGCTCACCTCCGACGGGCTCTTCGTCTTCACGTCCAGCGCGCCGGCGGTGGCAGTGGGCGACAGCGTTTTCGCCCGCGGAACCGTCCTGGAGTTCATTCCAGGTGCCGACCCCAACCAGCAGCCGGTGACGGAGCTCGGGACTTTCGCCGTCTTCAGCATCGTCTCGAGCGGCAATCCCCTCCCCGCGCCGGTCACCATCACCGCGGCCGACACGCTGGTGAACGACGTCAACAACCTGGAGCGCTTCGAGGGAATGCGCGTTTTCGTGCCGTCCCTTACGGCCACGGCGCCGACGGACGGCTTCACGAACGAGAGCGCCGCGACGTCCACCAGCGACGGCGTCTTCTACGCCGTGGTGACCGGCGTGCCGCGGCCTTTCCGCGAGGAAGGGATCGACGTCTCCGACCCGCTTCCCGCCGGTGCGCCGCCCACGGTGCCGCGCTGGGACGCAAACCCCGAGCGGATCCGGGTGGACAGCGACTCGCAGACGGGCGCGACCGCCCTCGACGTGACGAGCGGCGCCGTGGTCACGAACGTCACCGGCGTCGTCGACTACTCGTTCCGCACCTACACGATTCTCCCTGATCCGTCGCCCGTCCCCACCGTGACCGGCAACATCACGTTCACACCGGTCCCGGTTCCGTTCGCGAGCGAGTACACCGTCGCCGCGTTCAACCTGGAGCGGTTCTACGACGACATCAACGACCCCGGCGGCGACGTGCAGCTCACCCCGACCGCCTTCCAGAACCGCCTGAACAAGGCGTCGCTCGCGATCCGGAACGTGCTGCGTCTCCCCGACATCCTCGGCGTCATCGAGATGGAAGACCTGAAGACCCTCCAGCAGCTCGCGACGAGGGTGAACAACGACGCCGTCGCCGCGGGCCAGGGAACGCCGAACTACGTCGCGTACCTCTCCGAGGGGAACGACGTCGGGCTGATCGACGTCGGCTTCCTGGTGAAGTCCTCGCGCGTCACGGTGATCGACGTGACGCAGTTCGGCCTGACCGACACCTACATCAACCCCAACGACGGCCTGCCCGACATCCTGAACGACCGGCCGCCGCTCGTCCTCCGCGCCAACGTGAACCAGCCCGGCCAGATCCCGGCGCCGATCACCGTCATCGTGAACCACCTCCGGTCGCTGAACAACGTGGACGACCCGACGCCCGACGGCACGGGCACCGTCGGCGCGCGCGTCCGTTTCAAGCGCCGGGCCCAGGCCGAATACCTCGCGAACCTGATCCAGGCGCGCCAGGTCGCGAACCCCGGTGAGCGGATCATCTCGATCGGCGACTACAACGCGTTCGAGGTCAACGACGGCTACGGCGACTCGATGGGGACCATCCGCGGGCAGCCGACGCCGGCCGCCCTCGTGACGCTCGCCAGCCCCGATCTCGTAGACCCCGATCTCGTCGACCTCCTCACGTTCCTCCCCGCGGCCGACCGCTACTCGTTCTGCTTCGGGGGAACGGCCCAGACGCTGGACCACGAGGTCGTGACCCAGAACCTCCTGACGGACTTCCGCCGCGTCGCCTACGGGCGCGTGAACGGAGACTTCCCGGAAATCTACCGGACCGATCCGACGCGCCCCGAGCGGATCTCCGACCACGATGCCGAGGTGGCGTACTTCTCCTTCCCGGGGTGCCCCTCGCTCAGCATCTTCCCGACGAACCTCCTGCCGATGACGGTCGGCGTCACCGTGAACACCACCCTCTCGGTGAGCGGCGGCACCGCGCCCTACACGTTCGCCGTCACCGCCGGGACGCTGCCGCCCGGGCTCTTCCTCAACGTCTTCACCGGCCAGCTCTTCGGCACGCCCACCACCGCGGGCATCTACAACTTCCAGGTCAGCGCCACCGATTCCACCAGCTGCTCCACCACCGCGCCGTACCGCGTGACGGTGAGCTGCCCCGCCATCGCCGTGTCGCCGGCGTCCCTGACGGGCGGCGAGGCGGGAGTCGCGTACAGCCAGACGCTGACGGCCTCCGGCGGCACCTCGCCCTACACCTTCGCTCTCGCCAGCGGCGCGCTGCCGACGGGCCTCTCGCTCAGCTCGTCCGGCGTCATCGCCGGCACGCCGTCGGCCGGGACCTTCACGTTCGTGGCCCGGGCGACCGACGCCCGCGGCTGCACCGGCACGGCGACCTACACCCTGACGTTCACCAGCCCGGAAGCGGCCGTCACCACCACCACCCTCTCGTCGCTGCCGAACCCGTCCGTCTTCGGCCAGAGCGTCGTCTTCACCGCCACGGTCTCCGCCGCGAGCGGCACCCCGACCGGAAGCGTCAGCTTCGTCGAGGGGCCGAACACCCTGGGGACGGCCACCCTGAGCGGCGGCGCGGCCACGTTCACCACGGCCACGCTCCCCATCGGTAGCCACTCCATCACCGCGGTCTTCGCCGGCACGGCGCCGTTCGCGGGCTCCACGTCATCGCCGCTCGTGCAGAACGTCAAGAGCCCGGGCGGCTGCAACACCCCGGGCGACGGCAACCTCTGCGTCCAGGCCAACCGCTTCACGATCTCCATCGCGTGGAAGAACCCGTACGACGGCGGCACCACGGGCGTGGGAACCGCGGTGGCGCTCACCGACGAGACCGGCTACTTCTGGTTCTTCAACGCCGCGAACGTCGAGCTGATGCTCAAGGTGCTCGACGGACGCTCGATCAACGGCAAGTACTGGGTGCTCTTCGGCGCGCTCTCGGACGTGGAGTACACGATCACCATCACCGACAACACCACCGGCGCCGTCAAGACGTACTACAACCCGCCGGGCCACCTCGGCAGCTTCATCGACATGAACGCGTTCGCCGGCCGGCCCGAGGGCCCGACCGTCAAGACGGCCGAGCCGATCTCGCTCCGCTCCCTCGCCGGCGGCCCCGCGGTCGTCACGGGTGACGGCTGGTCCGGCCGTCTCCCCGCGGAATCGCGCGTCCCCGCAGCCCCGTCCGCCGCCTGCACCACGGGAGGCGACACGCTCTGCGTGAACGGCGGCCGCTTCCAGGTGAAGGTGGCCTGGAAGAACTACAACGACGGAAGCCAGGGCAACGGTACCGCGGCCCAGATCACCGGAGACACCGGGACGTTCTGGTTCTTCAATCCCGCGAACCTCGAGCTCGTCGTCAAGGTGCTGGACGGCCGCACGACCAACGGCAAGTTCTGGGTCATCTACGGCGCGCTGACCGACGTGGAGTACACGGTCACCGTGACCGATACGGATACCGGCGCCGTGAAGACCTACCACAACGCGCCGCACAACCTCGGGAGCCTCATCGACACCCTGGCGTTCTGACCCAACCGATTTCGATCGATAGGACGAGGGGGCTTCGGCCCCCTCGTTT
>Ga0154020_10007552_pt1 | contig 12689 bp, 7 predicted proteins | sample Klosneuvirus_201_FD_109709 | JGI IMG/M metagenome (GOLD analysis project Ga0154020, IMG submission 109709) | Active sludge microbial communities from wastewater, Klosterneuburg, Austria - Klosneuvirus_20160825_MG | ecosystem: Engineered > WWTP > Aerobic digester > Activated sludge | place... | reverse complement strand
TGTGGTTCAGCCAGTCCTCGCGGGGCGGGTTGAAGATGTCGACGTCGAGCGTGTCCTCGAGCGCCTCCGCCTTGTGCCACACGTTGGACGGGATGTGCAGCACCTCGCCCGCCATCACGTCGATCACCTCGGCGCCGTCATCGCCCATGTAGAAGCGGAGACCGCCCTCGAGGATGTACGTGAACTGCTCGTTGTGGTGCTGGTGCTTGGGCACGATCGCCCCCTTCTTCAGGAACACCTGCGCGAGCATCATGCCCTGGCCGGTGACGAGCTTCCGCGAGATCTGGTCGGTGACCGTCTCGAGCGGGACCTCGCTCCAGCGCTTGTACTGGTGGGTGGGAGTGGTCATGCGCCGAATGTAGCCCATCCGGCCACGCGCCACATCCCACCCACCGACCCGCACCTCACCGCATGAGCGTGAACACGAAGGACTGCTGCACGAGCTGCCGCACCTTCCGCCCCCGCCACTCGGCCGGCCGGAACCGCGTCGCCAACACCGCCTGTCGCACGGCCGGCTCGAAGAGCGCATGCGCCGACTCCACCACGCGGACCGACGCGGGCTCGACGCGGCCGAGCGAGTCCACCACGTAGGCCACGATCACCTGCCCCTCCACGCGCTGCGTGCGCAGCAGGTCGGGATAGCGCGGCTCGCGCTGGCGGCCCAGCGGACGCGCGGCCTTCTCGACCTCGTCGGCGAAGTACGGCTCGTTCCCGGTGCCGACCGTCCCATCGAACGCGGTGGAGTCGGTGCCGCCGTCACCGCCGAGGCTCGGCACCTGGAAGACCGGCTCGCCCGTGGTCGGCGTGGCGGGGTCCTGCGGCACGACGCCGTCAGGCACCTCCACCGGTGCGACGACCACCGGGCCGGGGACCTGCGGCGCATCGGGCGCGACCGGCGGCGTCGGACGCCGCGGCGCGCTCGGCTGTGCGGGCTCCGGACGCGGCGGCACGAAGATGATGTCCTCGATGGTGGTCGCGTCGGGGGACGGCTGGACCATGGTGGCGGTGCCCGCCACCGCCGACCCGACGATCGTCGCGTGCACGACGAGGGACAGGATGGCCGCCGAACGGGTGCGGGTCCGCTGCGGCCGCGATTCGAGCAACTGTCTCAGCATGGCTCCTCCGAGGGTCTGGGCGCGCGACGGGAGGTCCGTCGTGCCTCTCGAGGAGCACGCTAGCATCGCCACCCTTCGCCACCATGACGGCCGGATGAAGCTTCGCTCACGCCCACATTAGGACTTGATGTCACTCTGTGGCGGGTGAGTGGCGCCACCGGGCGGACCGCCATTGCTTAGGTCTCAGACAGTGGAGCTGAACGCATCACCTCGGAGGCAACGTGCTGAATGACATGGTGGGAGTGGCTCGCGAGATCCGCGGCGAACGCGAGCGGACCGATCGGTATCACACGGCGCTCTCGGCGTCCGAGACGATGCGCCGCCTCACGGTGCACGACCTCGGGAACCCGCTGGCGACGATGATGCTCGCGACCGACCTCCTGCGGACCGAGGAACTCCCCTCGGTGCAGCGCCGGCGTGTGGACCTCATCGGCGCGGCGGCGGAGCGGATGGAGAGCATGATCGACACGCTCTCGCGCTTCAGCGAGCTCGAGCGCGGCGGGCTCGTCACGTCGTCGGAGCTGGACGATCCCGCCGAGGCCATCGAGCAAGCCGTCGCAGCGCAGGCGCTCATCGCCAAGTCGCGCAACCTCCAGTTGGCGACGCATCTCCCGAGCGACGCCCTGCGCGTGCGCCTCGATCATCGGCTCCTGCGTCGCATCGTGGACAACCTGCTCGCCAACGCGATCCGGCGCGCCCCGCGCGAGAGCGCGATCGTCGTGCGGCTCGAGGCGGAAGGGCCCGCGATGCTCGCGGTGACGGTCGCCGACGCCGGCGTGGACTTCGAGCCGGCGCTCTACGCGCGCTACGACACGCCGCTCGACTGGACCGATGCGAGCGCTGCCGCGAGCGACTCCGGATTGAGTCTCGCCTTCGCCGCGCTCGCGTCGCAGGCGCTGGGCGGCTCGCTCACGCTGGGCCGCAACGCCGCCCATGGCTGCTTCGTTCGCGTGACGATCCCCATCGCGGCCGAACAGCCCTGGCCGGCGGGCGTCCTCCGCTCCTAGCGCGCCGCGCGCACGGCGCGCGCGAGCGCGTCCCAGAGCAGGGGCAGGCGCGCCGCGGCGCGCGCGAAGTCGCGTTCTTGGGCGCCGCCCTTCAGCGCCACGAGTGCCCACAGCGCGGCACGGTCCGACGATGACCACCGCGCGATGTGCGGCGCGAGCGCGAGGAGCAACGGCACGAGGTGCATCGCGCCGAGCCGCTCCGCGCGCGTGAGGGGCGCCGCGCCCCCGCCGCATCGCGACTTCAGCGCGCGCGCCTCCCGTTCGAGCCATTCGGCGCGCTCGCCCGCGGTCACACCCGACAGCGCGTGCGTGGCGAGCCGTCCGGCGTCGATCAGCAGGCGCTCGGGGAGCGGACCATCGCCCGTCGCGTCGGGCAGCGTGAGGATCACGTCGTCGCTCGCGAGCGCGCGCAGCGTCCGCACGCTCGAGCGGTGCGTCCGGTCCGCGGCGATCGCCGTCCGTTCGCGCGCTGCGAGCGTCGCGAGCCGCGGGGACTGCGGCCGGAAGCCCAGCCGGTCGTAGAACCAGTACGCGCCGGACGCGATCGCCTCGTCATTCCCCGCGCCGAACTGGTACGGGTTCACGACGAACCGCGTCACGCCGAAGAGGGTGCGGAACGCGCGCAGCGCCTGCGCGAACAGGAACGGCGCCTCGCTCCGCCGGAAGCTCTCGAAGACGTTCGCTCCCGTGTTGGCCTGCGCGCCGAACGGCGTGACCCCGCCGTAGCCGATGGGCACGCCGTTGGAGAACATGACGTAGCCGTAGTTGGCTTCGAGCGCCGAGCGGTCCTCGCGCGCGGCGCCGAGGAGGCAGAGCGTGACGCCCTCGCCGAGCGGCGCGAGGATGATCTCGGCGTGGTTCGCGTAGATGGTGGGGAAGACCTCGCGCGTGCGCGAGAGGAGCGCGGCGAGCGCGGCGTCGTGCCAACGCGCCGCTTCCGCGCCGTGCGCGCGACGGATCCCCGGGAGCGGCGTCGCGATGAGCGCGACGGGATCCCGCGGCAGCGCGCGGAACCCGTGGCGGAGCACCGGACGCACGTCGAGATGGCCGCGCGAGCTCGACCGCGGCGAGTCGCCGATGCTCCAGCGGAGCGGCGGGGCGGCGTCGTCGTACAGCGTGCGGAGCAGCGCGGCATCACCGGCACCGGGGTCGCGCAGGAGCCAGCGTGCCATCGCGCGCCCCGCCCCCGGTGCCTCCGGGCCGCGCACGCCCGACGCCTCGGCGAGCCAGTCGAGCGTGGAGACCTCGGTCGAATCGAAGCGGTCCTGTTCGACCGGCGTCAGCTGCGCGCGCAGCAGCGGATCGATCGCCTCGGCGTCCGCCGGACGCTCCCAGGCGAAGGCGACATCCTCGTCGTGTGCCGCGAGCCAGCGTGCGGCACCATACATGAACGTGTGACTCGTCACCGTGCCGGCGATCCCCGAGTCGGCCAGCGCGTCGCGCTGTCGCGCGGGGAGCGCCCGTACGCGCGTCGCGATCCGCGCGAGCGCGGCGCGGGCGAGGCGGAGGTTCGTCGCGGTGTCAGGGAAGGCGGCGACGAAGAGGAGCTCGTCGTGCCAGGCAGCGAGCGCGTCGGCGCGCGTCCATCGTGTCCGGGCGAGCGCGCGCAGCAGTGCGCCGCGCTCGCGCGCGCTCGCCGGCCCGAACGTCCCGCGCAGCGCGTGGAGTCGTTCGAGCCGGGAGTCCATCAGGTCAGCCGAAGAACGATTTCGCGACGAACAGCACGTTCGCCGGCCGCTCGGCGAGGCGGCGCATGTACCAGCGGAACCAGGCGTTGCCGTAGCTGATGAGCGTCGCGACCGCGTGCCCCTCGCGACGGAAGCGCGCCTGCTCCTTCTCGCGGATGCCGTAGAGCATGTGGATCTCGTACTTGCCCTTGGCGAGACCGATGCCGTCCGCATACGCGGCGAGGCGGCCGAGGAGCGGGATGTCGTGCGTGCCGAGGATCGGCGTGCACTCGCCCGTCTTCGCCCAGTCGAGCATGGTGCGCGAGATCGCCTCGTAGGCCGCGTCGGTGTCGGACTTCTTGGGGAAGGCGACCGTCGCCGGCTCGGCGTACGCGCCCTTCACGAGACGGATCACCGGCTTGAGCGGGCGCAGGCGCTCGAGGTCCTTCGGGGTGCGGAACAGGTACGCCTGCAGCGCGAGCCCGCTCGACGGGTGCTTCCGCTTCACGGCCTCGTACAGCGCGAGCGTCCGATCGACATAGGTATTGTCCTCCATGTCGATCCAGAGCGCCGATCCCACCGACTCGGCCTTCGCAGCGAGCGCGAGGCAGTGCTCGAGGCACTTCGCCTCGGACTGGTCGAGGCCCAGCTGCGTCGGCTTGATGCTCACATGCGCCGGGAGCTTGCGCGCGGCGAGCTGGTCGAAGAACCACAGGTAGTGGTCGCGGACCGCATCGGCTTCGGCGAGGGTCGTGATCGCCTCGCCGAGCTTCGTGTAGAGGAGGGTGCGCCCGTCCTTGATGAGGGCGGCGCCGGCGTCGAGGGCGTCTTCCGGACGCTCGCCGGGCATGAACGCCTTGGTGGCGCGCTTCACCACGCGGCTCTTCAGGGCGAAATCGTTCAGGGCCTGGCTCTGTGCCGCGGCGAGGAGGATCGAACGGCCGATGGACATGGTCGGGGGGAGTGCGTGGGACGGAGCGGACGAACCGGCCCGCCGCCCCGTCCTGAAAAGTATCGACTGCGGCCCGCTCGCGAGAGCGGACGATCAGGCGGGCGTGGCGTCCTGCCGCAGCGTCCGCCAGGTCCAGGCGGCGATGCCCAGCAGCGCCACGGTCCGGATGACCGGGACGGTCATCGGCGGCAGCGCGAGGTTCCGGGTGATGACCACCGCCGTATACCAATAGTAGAGCGCGCCGCTCAGGGCGGCGCACCACGCGATGGCCCGCATCGGTCGCGCCGCCGTGCCGATCACCAGCGCGCTCACCAGCGCGTAGCTCGCGAGCGAGGCGCCGAGCGTGGTCGCATAGACGCGGACCGCGCTGCCGAACCCGAGGTCGGGGGTCGCGTAGTACGCGATGATGAACCCCGGGAGCGCCGCGGCGAAGATCCCGAACGGCGTGGAGAGCCAGGTGCGGCCATGGCGCGGGGCGCCGAGGAGCTGGCGCATCGCCTTGCGATCGGCGAGGTCGATGCAGCCGCGCGGGGTGCAGACGGTGCACGCCCCGCACCGGCCGCGCTCGAGGCCGAGCACCGGCGCCTGCCCGTACAGCCGCTCCACCGGCAGGACCGGGCAGAGGGCGTTGCAGAAGGCGCTGCGCGACGAATAGACCGCGCCCATCGCCAATGCGAGCGCCCCGATGGCGAGGAGCGCGCCGGCGAGCAGCGGGCCGTCGGTGTTCAGGCCGAGATGACGCGCGGGGACGATGACATGGAAGAGCACGAGCCCGAGCGCGCCGATCACCGCCGCCTCGCGGTCGGTCATGTCGCGGGGCCGGCCGACGCGGTTCCCGAGCGCATTGAGCGTCGAGAGCGGGCAGACCCCGCGCCAGAGCGCCGGCGTGAGGAAGAAGGTCGCCGGGAGGAGGGGCACGGCGATGTTCCAAAGCGTGCGGAGCGCCGGATCGGGCGCGAGCACGAGGGTCGCGAGGAGCGCGACGAGCCCGATCATCCCGCCGTGACGCCCGATGGCCCAGAGGCGGGTCGTCTGCGGGTCGAGGTCGAGGACGTGCAGGCGGGCCATGGCCAAAGATGCGTACAGGCGAGGAGCGCGGTCAAACCGTAAGTTCGGGGATCCTTCCATATGGAGAGCCGGATGCACGCGTCACGGCGGATGCTCGGGTCGGTCCTCGTTCTCATCAGCGTCGCGACGCTCGGCGCGGCGCAGGCGCCGGGCCCCGCCGCACCCAAGGGCATCGTCCTCGCCGACCTCACCTGGCCGGAAGCGGAACGGGTGCTCACGCCCGAAGCCCTCGTCGTCATCCCGCTCGGCGCCGAGGCGAAGGAGCACGGGCCGCACCTGCGGCTCGACAACGACTTCCGGCTGGCGACCTGGTATCGCGACCGCGTGCTCGCGGCCTCGAACGTGATCATGGCCCCGACGGTCAACTACCACTTCTATCCGTCGTTCGTGGAGTACCCCGGCTCGACGCACCTGCGGTTCGAGACGGCGCGCGACCTCATCGTGGACATCGTGCGGAGCCTCGCGGCGTACGGGCCGCGCCGCTTCTACGTGCTCAATACCGGGGTCTCGACGCTCCGGCCCCTCACCGCGGCGGCGGAGATCCTGGAGGCGGAGGGCATCCGATTCGGCTTCACCGACGTGCTCAAGGCGGGGAGCGCGGCCGAGGCGCGGGTGCGACAGCAGGTGCGCGGTACCCACGCCGACGAGATGGAGACCTCGATGATGCTCTACATGTACCCGGAACGGGTGGACATGTCGAAGGCCGTCCGGGACGATTCGCCCCAGGGGGTCGGGGGCCTCTCCCGGGTGCCCGGGACCGCCAAGACCTACTCGCCGAGCGGCGTCTGGGGCGACGCGACCCTGGCCACGCGGGAGAAGGGCCGGCTGGTGGTGGAGGCGACGCTGGCCGAGATCCTCGCCGAGATCGAGACCCTCCGGGCACGGCCGGCGTCGCCGCGACCGTAGCGGCGACGTACCGACGCCTCGCCGCTATGGACGCAGTCGGTGCGGCATCACATCGTAGAGGATGCATCCTCTCCGGTTGATCCCCGTCGCCGTCGCTGGCGCCCTCGCCGTCTTCGCCACGCACGCGCCGCTGCGCGTGATCCGCTCCACGCCCGTCGGTGTCTCCGATCCGGTCACGGAGATCGCGGTGAGCTTCGATCGACCGGTCGTGGGGTCGCTCGAACGCGGGGTGGATCCGGCGAAGGTGATGCAGATCGTGCCGGCGATCGCCGGTCGCTACGAGTGGCGCGATCCGGTGACCGTGCGCTTCGTGCCGGCGCGGCCGCTCCCCGCCGACCTGCGCGTGGTGGTCACGGTGCCGAACGACTTCGAGGCGGTCGATGGCACGCGACTCGAGGAGCCGCATCGCTTCGCCTTCCGTGTGCGTGGTCCGCGCCTGCTCGCCGGCACACCGGTGGGCCCGTCGAACACGACCGACCAGGTGACGCCTGCGCAGCGGTTCGAGGTCGTCGCCACCGACTCGCTCGATCTCGCGCGGCTGAGCGAGGTGGCGTTCGTCGAGATGGCCTCGACCTGCACGCCGCGCATCGTCCCGCTGCGCGCGGCGGAGCAGCGCCGCCTCAACGACCGCGATCCGTGGGACCTGCAGAACGCCGGCGGATGGGAACGGGAGCGCTCGCTCGATTCGCTCCGCCGTGTCGTCTCGCTCTTCCCGCGCACGCCCATCCCGCGCGGGTGCGCCGGCGAGCTCGTGCTCCCGCAGGAACTCTCCGCCATCGCGCCGGTCGCGCTCGTGCGCTGGGGATTCCGCTCGTACGGCCCGCTGCGCATCGCCGAGACCGCCTGCGGCGCGTTCCATACCGAGAGCTGCGCGCGCGGTCCGGCGCGCATCGCCTTCTCCACGCCCGTCACGGGGCAGCAGGTCGCGAAGCATGTGCGGCTCATCCCGGCCCAGCCCTTCACGCTGCGCGACACCAACGCCGTCTCGGCCACCTGGGTGCTCGAGGCACCGCTCCTCCCGCGCACCGGCTACGCGGTGGTGGTGGACACCGCGCTGCGTGACGTCTACGGCCAGCGCATCACGGGGAATCCCGCCGGCGCGTTCAAGACCACCGGCTACGAAGCCTACGTCTCCTATCCCTACGGCAAGCAGACGGTGGAGCGCGTGGGCTTCCGGACGCTGCCGGTCGAACACGCCAACGCCGACACGCTCGTCGCGATGATCGCGCCCATCCCACGCGCGCGCGAGCAGCAGTGGCTCGCGCGCTATGCCTGGGGCTACGGCGAGCTGTGGGACTCGGTCGCGTCGCGCGCGACGGTGCAGCGCATCCCCACGCGCGCCGGGCGCGATCGCGGGTCGCTCACCGGATTGCCGATGCCGGTGGTCGATGCCTCGCGCGGGGACGCGCCGACGCTCTTCGCCGTGAAGGTCGGCGGCACAGGACTCGGCGCCGGGAACGGCATCGCGAACGCGACGATCTCCCTCGTGCAGGTGACCGACATCGGCGTGACCGCACGGCTCGGCGTGCAGGAAGGCGTCGTCTGGGTGACCGGCGTGAGCGACGGCAAGCCGCGCGCGGGGGCCGAGGTGATCGTGCACGACGCCGGCGGCACCGTGCTCGCGCGCGCGCGGAGCGACGCCGAGGGGCTCGCGCGCCTTCGGGATTTCGCCGAGCCGCTCGCGGCACCGGACGCCGCCGACGGCGAAGGGGACGGCGAGTACGGCGGCGATGAAGGGGACGGCGCATACATCGAGGTGCGCAGCGGCGCCGATCGCGCGCTCGTGGCGGTCAATCGCTATGACCCCGACCTGAGCGCGTGGACCTTCGGCGTGAACTCGGCGTGGGGCGGCGAGCGCTTCCCCATCGCCGGCGCCCTCTGGGCGGATCGCGGCATCTATCGTCCCGGCGAGCAGGTGAACCTCAAGGCGGTCGTGCGCACCGGACCGCTCGGCGCGCTGCGTCGCCCGGTGCGCGCCGATTCGGTGCGCTGGGTGCTGAGCGATCGCGAGGGGAACGACACCTTCACCCGCACCGTCGCCCTCTCCGAGTTCGGCACCACGCAGCATCGCGTGGACCTGCCGACGACCGCGCCGGTCGGGACGCACCGCGTGCGCGTGATGCTGAAGCGGCGCGGCGCCTGGCGCGAGATCGCGAGCACGAGCTATCGCGTGGGCGAGTACCGGCCCCCCGAGTTCCTCGTCGATGCCACGGTGCGATCGGCGGGCGACGCGGACCGGCGCGAGGTGCGCTTCGGCGTGACCGCGCGCTACCTGTTCGGCGCACCGATGGCCCGGGCGCAGCTCAACTGGGAAGCGCGCGTGGAACGCGTCTGGCCCTGGGATGTCCGCATCCCCGGGCTCGACGGCTGGAGCATCGGCAACAACACCTGGGGGTACGAGCGCCAGTCGCCGTACGCCGGGAGTGTCCAGAGCGGGATCGATACGCTCGACGACCGCGGTGATCGCACCGTGCCCGTCGCGGTGCCGGCGCGCGACGATGGCGTGACCACGCGGCTCATCCTCGCGGCGGCGGTCACCGACGTCAATCGACAGGTGGTGGGCGCGGTGACGAGCACCCTCGTGCACCCCGCGCGCTTCTACGTCGCCGCGAAGGTCGATGGCGAGAGCTGGTTCTGGCGCGCGCCCGAGCCGCAGCGCATCCAGGTCCGCGCGGTGCGGCCCGACGGCGAGGCGGAGATCGGCGCGCGGATCGTCGGCCGGCTCATCCGCCGCGACTGGCATCGCGTCCGTCGCGAGCGCGACGGGATCGCGACGATGGTGGGCGAGTACGTGGTGGACACCGTCGCGACCTGCACCGTGACGAGCGCCGCCGAGGCGTCCACCTGCACGCTCGTGCCGCGGCAGGGCGGCGTGCACACGGTGGAGTTCCGCGCGAGCGATCGCGACGGGCGCCAGGCGGTGACCTCGTTCTCGCGCTGGGTCACCGGGCAGGGGTTCGTCGCCTGGGGCGACGAGACGCAGTTCAAGATGGACCTCTTCGCCGATCGCGATCGCTACGACGTGGGCGACACGGCCTCGGTGCTCATCGCCTCGCCCTTCACCGACGCCGAAGCGTGGCTCACGGTGGAGCGCGAGCAGGTGATCGAGCAGCGACGCTTCCGCATCACCTCCGGCTCGCAGATGGTGAAGATCCCCATCACCGAGGCGTTCGTGCCCAACGCCTTCGTCTCGGTGGTCGTCGTGCGCGGCCGTAGCGCGCCGCCGGGGAAGCTCGACGATCCCGGCCGCCCGACGATGCGCGTGGGCTACACGCAGCTGCGCGTCACGCCCGAGGTGAAGCGGCTGCGCGTCGCCGTCTCGCTCGTGCAGCCCGAGTACCGCCCCGGCGACACGGCGCAGGTCCGGCTCGCGGTCCGCGATGCCGGAGGTGCCGGTGCCCGATCCGAGGTGGCGCTCTGGGCGGTGGATGAGGGCGTGCTCGCGCTCACCGGCTACAAGACGCCCGACCCGCTCGACCTGATGTACCGCCCGCGCGACCTCGGCATGCGGCTCGCCAGCAATCTCGTCGCGGTCACGCCGCAGGTGGCGGAGGGCGAGAAGGGACGACGCGAGGCCGGTGGCGGTGGTGGCGCCGACGGCTCGGAGGTGCTGCGCTCGACCTTCCGCACGGTCGCCTTCTACCTCGGCGAGGTCGTCACCGACTCGGCGGGCAACGCGACCGTGAAGGCGAAGCTCCCCGACAACCTCACGACCTTCCGCGTGATGGCCGTCGCCGTCACCGAGAGTGACCGCTACGGCAAGGGTGAGACGCCGATGCTCGTGACGCGCCCTGTCGTCGCGCGGCCGGCGTTGCCGCGGTTCGTGCGGCCCGGCGACACGCTCTCCGCCGGCACGGTCGTGAATCGCCGTGATGGCGTGGCCACGCAGGCGACGGTGAAGGCCCAGTCCACCGGGGTGCGTCTGCTCGGCGCGGCGGAGCGCACCATCCCGCTCGCCGCAGGACGCGGGGCCGAAGCACGCTTCCGCTTCGCCGCCGTGGCGGCGGAGAGCGCGGCCTTCCGCTTCGACGTGCGCTCCGGGCGCGAGTCGGATGCGGTGCGCGTGGCCATTCCCGTGAAGCCCGACGCGTTCGAGCGGCGGCATGTCATCTCCGGGACGCTGCGCGACACCGCCTCGGTGGTCTTCGACCTGCCGGCGGACATCGATCCGGCCCGGTCGCGCGTGACCATCACCCTCGGCAACACGCCCATGACCCTCGTGCGCGGCATCCGCACCTCGCTGCGGGTCTACGAGTACGAATGCACCGAGCAGATCTCGAGCCGCGTCACGCCGCTCCTCGCGCTGTTGCAGGCGCGCGGCGCGCTGACCCCGGCCGAGGCGGCGATCGCGCGACGCGAGGTCGCGCGCGGGATCGGGGTGCTCCTCGGCAGGCAGCGCGCCGACGGCGGCATCGGCTACTGGAGTGCGGGCGATTGGACGACGCCGTGGCTCACCGCCTACGCGGCGAACGTGATCATCGAGGCGAAGGAGCTCGGCGTCCCCGTCGATTCGGCGGCGCTCGCGCGCCTCTCCGAGTACGTGCGCGGCGCGCTGCGCGAGGAGCCGAAGGATCGCGGGCCGTTGCAGTGGTGGTACGACCGCCGCTCGACGCGGCTCGCCGACCAGGTCGCGGCCGTGGACTTCCTGAGTCGCGCCGGACAGGCGGACCGTCCGGCGGAGAACGAACTGCTGCGCAACGCGCCCTTCATGCTGCGCGAGGACCGCATCCGGCTCGCCGAGGTGCTCGCGCGCCGCGGGGCGACCACCGAGGCGCGCAGCCTGCTGGCGCTCGTCTGGGCGGAGGTCCGCGTCGATGGCCGCACCGCGGTGCTCCCGGCCGACACCACCAAGTGGTACTTCCATTCCTCCACGCGTGAGACGGCGCGGCTGCTCACCGCGACGCTCGCGGTGGATCCGGGGCATGCGCTCGTCGGACCGCTCGTCGAGCGGCTCGCGGTCACGCCGCGCGGGCGCTACTGGCAGAACACGCAGGACCAGGCGGCCGCGGTCCGCGCGATCGCGATGTTCGACGCGAAGGCCGCGTCGAGCGCGCCGCGCCCGCTCGTCGTGCGCAGTGGCACGCGACAGGTGCTCCGCACGGTGACCGCGCGCGGCGACACGACGCTCGCCATCGCTTCGCTGCTCGGTCCGGTGCGCGACGAGACGCGTGCGCTGCGCCTCACGCTCCGCGCCGAAGGGACGGCGGCGTTGCCGTCGTTCTTCCATGTGACGGTCACCGAGATGCCCTCCAAGCCGCCGGTGCGCCCCGCGGACGCGGGGATCCGCGTCGAGCGGTGGTACGAGCGCTACGGCGATGCGAAGCCTGTCACGTCGGTCGCCGAAGGCGAGCTCGTGCGCGTGCGGCTGCGCATCACGGTGCCGGTGGAACGGCGCTTCGTCGTGGTGGACGATGCGCTGCCCGCCGGACTCGAGGCCGTGGACCTGAGCCTGCGCACGTCGAGCGTGGTGGGCGGAGGACCGGCCGCCGGCCGGCCCGCGCCGCGCGATCCCGACGCGGAGGGTGGCGAAGAGGGCGACGATGAGGGCGGGCTCGGCTACGGCCGCTGGGAGGGTGGCTGGTGGTCGCCCTGGGACTTCCGCGAGATCCGCGATGATCGCGTCGTCTGGTCGGCGTCGTGGCTCTGGAAGGGGACGTGGGACATCAGCTACGTCGCGCGCGCGACGACGCCGGGGACGTTCATCCGTCCGCCGGCCCGCGCCGAGGAGATGTACGATCCCGGCGTGAACGGCCGGAGCGATGGCGGGAGCTTCACCGTCACGCCCCGGTCGCCGTGAGTCCTCGCGTCGTGCGAGTCCTGCGCGCGCTGCGCGCGGCGGTCGTCGCTGCCGGTGCCGCGGCGACCGTCGGCGCGGTGGCGTTCGGTGCGTGGGTCCTGCGGCCACTGCCGCCCGGTCTTCTCGACCCGCCGCCGGACCTCGGTGTGCGGATTTTCGACCGTCATGGCGTCCTGT
>Ga0154020_10007551_pt1 | contig 12689 bp, 12 predicted proteins | sample Klosneuvirus_201_FD_109709 | JGI IMG/M metagenome (GOLD analysis project Ga0154020, IMG submission 109709) | Active sludge microbial communities from wastewater, Klosterneuburg, Austria - Klosneuvirus_20160825_MG | ecosystem: Engineered > WWTP > Aerobic digester > Activated sludge | place... | reverse complement strand
GCCGACTCTACGATCAACAATCTCAAGGGACCTTCTTCAAACTCCAGTTTGTAAATTACGGTACGTGGTATAACCACATAATCACCTTGCTTGATATCTAATTTTCCAAAAGGTGAAATCAACACACCTTTGCCATCGTGCACATAGAGTACTTCATCGCCTTCGGCATTTTTATAGAAGTAATCCATTTTTCTTTTTGATGGTGAGCAGATAGAAATGGAACAATCACTGTTTGCCAATAACACCTTGCGCGCATTTAAGTAATCCTCTCCGGTGGTTGTTACTTTTGATGTATTAAGGTGAGTTTGGCGCAGCGCATAGTCTTGAATTATTTTCGGGCCATACTTTACCGGATCTTTCAACGCTTTGATTCGTGTGGGCGCATGGATATGGTAGAGGTTAGAGTAAATTCCAGAAAACCCTTCGGAACTAACTAATTCTTCTTTATACAAACTGCCATCGGGTTGCCTGAATTGTGTATGACGCTTGTGCGGAATATTTCCGAGTTTATGATAATACATGGTAATTATTCGTAAAAATTTTGATTTGTGAAATTACAAAAAAAACTCACCCTGCACGAACACAAGGTGAGCCTTTTAACGCTGAGTTCAATTACATTTTATTTCTATTCAACTCAGGTATCCGATCAAAAAGTTTAATAGCCTGCTGCAACACTTCATTGGTTTCGTTAATGATCGGATAAAAACTTTCGTTATCCCACACGTTTCGTGCAATCTCTGCTTTTAGATAAACCTGAAAGAGTCGTTTGTTTTTGGCCAGATCATTCGGGCGAGGCGTAATTTTCTCGTTCATACCCATAACCACCACCCGACTTAACATCGCCTCGTTCACTTCAAATTTCTCCAGGTATGAGGTGTAACCCTTCTCTTCCAACTGAGTTTTATTTTGCTCAGCAAAAGTAAAAGCATATTCGCGCAGAATATTGGCATTAAATAGCTGGTTAAAATATTTGCTGGAGGAAGTTGTATCTAACGGCACAAAGTAGTCGGGCATAATACCGCCCCCGCCATACACCGATCGTCCATTTAGCGTTTCGTATTTAAGCGAGTCGTTGAAGTGAATACTGTCTGCTGAGAAAAACTCACCTTTTTTATAGCGCTTGGAAATATCATTTTCGTATTCCTCCAGATTATCATAAGGCTTTTGAATGGAGCGGCCGCTAGGCGTGTAATACCTGGAGATAGTAAGTCTTACTTCGGCACCATCATTTAAACTAAAAGGGCGCTGCACTAAACCTTTTCCATACGAGCGTCTTCCAACAATTAATGCGCGGTCGTTATCCTGTAAAGCCCCAGCCACAATCTCTGAAGCTGAAGCACTACTCTCATTAACAAGAATTATAAGATCCCCTTGTTCAAAATCTCCGCGGTCGGTGGCAAAGCTTTCTTCGTTATATTTTGTTTCCTGTCCTTTTGTGAAAACAATCTTTTCTCCTTTTTTCAAAAACTCATCGGCAATGCCAATGGCCTGATCCATGTAACCACCTGGGTTGCCTTGCAGATCCAGTACAAGTTTAGTCATGCCGCTTTTCTTTAGCTTACTAACAGCATCTTTCACCTCACTATAGGTAGTTTGAGAGAATCGATTCACCTTGATATATCCGATATCAGGATTAATCATGTAGGAAGCATCGACCGAATACTGTGGAATTTTATCTCGAATGATCGTGAACGTGATAGGCTCTTTTACATTCTTTCTGACTACTTCAATCTTTACTTCCGTGCCCTTCGGCCCTTTCAAATGTTTTTGAACATCCAGGGTGGATAGTCCTACGCTGGCAATGTTGGTTTCATTTACTTTTACAATTTTATCGCCCGAGCGCAGTCCAACTGATTCGGAAGGGCCACCACTCAAGGCTGCTACCACAACAAGCGTATCATGAAAAATATTGAATTCAATTCCAATTCCTTCGAAATTTCCGCGAAGGTCTTCATTGGCTGCTACCTGATCTTTGGCAGATAAATAAGAGGAGTGCGGATCTAATTTACCCAGCATATGCTCAATGGCATCTTCTACCAGCACATCGGTCTCGGCTTCATCTACATATTCATTTTTTATCAGGCTTAGTACCTCCCGCATTTTTTGTACATCGTTGCCTATTTCGCCCGACCCGCTTTTGTTTGTGAGGCTGGCTCCGATAAGTACCCCTGCGGCCAGACCAATGCATAAAATCAATGGTAAACTAATCTGATACGATGAATTCTTCTGCTCTTCCATACTTTTTCGTTTCGATTTTAGTTCTATAACGGATCGCCAAATTAATTGTTAGGGTGAGACTTTCGCTAAAATGAGTTTACTATATTTACCTGATTGATGGAAAAAATAGCCCTGCAGAGTAAAAGTATTAGAGAATTGGTGGATCAGGACAACGTACGGGCCCATGTGCTGTTCTATTTCGGTATTAAATTTTATGAATTTTCGGAACAAACACTCGAACAAGTTTGTCTGGAAAAAGGTTTGAGCGTGGATTTGGTGGTACGTGAGCTGGAAAGTCCGGAGTCGATTTTTGATGAATCGGAATTACCCTTAATCAGTTACCCGGTTGATCTGATTATTGAATATTTAAAACACACCCACTATTTATTTGTAAAACATAAACTCCCCTATATCGGGCAACTTTTGCAAGGGTTTCGGGCTAACCATCCGGATTATAATACAATTGAAAAGGACTTGAAGACCTTGTTTCCGCTTTTTCTAGAAGATTTCATTCATCATATCTATGAAGAGGAAGACTCGCTCTTTAAATACATCAGGATGCTTGAGCGGGCAGCTCGGGGCCAATACAATCCTTCACGACTCTATGAACTCATGGAGAAATATTCGTTACAAAAATGTGCCCTCGAGCATGTGGCCCATGATGATGAGATGGAGGGAATCAGAAAAATCACGAAAGACTATCACCTGACAGCCGATGCGCCTTTGCATGTTAAAGTTATCTATTCTGAATTAATTCAATTTGAGAAAACCCTGAAAGTGCACGCCCGGATAGAAAATGAAATTCTTTTTCCTAAAGCGATGGCACTCGAAAATGAGGTGAAGAAGAAGTTTTTCGAAAAGGCCAAACTCAACTAAATACTTCAAATTCCCGAATGGGACGAATTCTGGCTATAGATTATGGCACCAAGCGCACGGGCATAGCGGTAACGGACCCGCTAAGAATAATAGCCACCGCACTGGAGACTGTTGAGACCACTCAGGTTCTTTTATTTCTACGCAACTATTTTAAGCAGGAAGTAGTGGATGAGGTAGTGATTGGTATGCCGAAGCAGCTAAACAATACAGATTCTGAAACAGCCCCAGCCGTTCGAAAATTTATTGAATCATTTATAAAAACTTTCCCTGAAACCCCCATTCAAACCATTGATGAACGATTTACGAGTTCCATCGCGCAACAGGCTATGATAGACGGTGGTATGAATAAGAAAAACCGGCAGGTGAAGGGAAATGTTGACAAGATAAGTGCCACTATAATTTTGCAGGATTACTTGCAGATGAAGGGATATTAGGTTCAAATTCCACACCGCAAGTATTATTTTCATTGAATGTGCCTTACCTTTGCAGTTTAATTTTTTGATCGATGATTTATCCCATTGTGGTTTACGGTGACGCGGTATTGCGAAAGCGGGCAACGAATATAAAAGAAGGTGCCGACCTAAGAGAATTAGTGGAAAACATGTATGAAACCATGCACGGGGCTCATGGCATTGGTTTGGCCGCGCCACAAATCGGTAAAAGCGTTCGTTTGTTTGTAGTAGATGGCACTACGCTGGATGATGAACCTACGCTGGCTGATTTTAAAAAAGTATTTGTGAATCCACAGATTTTAAAAGAGAGTGGTGAAGAATGGGATTTTGAGGAAGGGTGTCTGAGCATTCCGAATATCCGGGAAGATGTTTGGCGAAAGGAAAATGTGAGGATTAAATATTTTGACGAACACTGGAATGCCTTTGAGGAGGAATTTACAGGCATGAAGGCTCGCATCATTCAGCATGAATACGATCATATTGAAGGAAAATTATTTATTGATTACCTGACGCCCTTAAAAAAGAGAATGCTTAAAGGCAAGCTTGCCGATATTAGTAGGGGTGATGTTGATACAGACTATCGGATATTGGCACCACTCAAAAAATAATAATTCGCTTTGAATATTAACTCACGTCTTCCAGAAGTTGGCACTTCTATTTTCACGGTTATGTCGCGCCTGGCTGCGGAAGCGGGAGCCTTAAATCTCTCGCAAGGCTTTCCTGATTTTCCTGTATCGCAGGAGTTGATTGAACTTATATACAAAAACATGAAAGCCGGGCACAATCAATATGCGCCTATGCCAGGAACACCTGCATTGAGAAAGTCGATTGCAGAAGTAGTGCTGAAAACCTATAAGCGTGAAATTGATTTTGAAACCGAGGTAACCATAACTGCAGGTGGTACCGAAGCTCTTTTTTCAGCGATTGCTGCCTTGGTAAAACAGGGAGATGAAGTAATCGTATTTGATCCGGCTTATGATTCGTACAATCCGTCTATTCGATTAAATGGCGGGGTACCGGTTCACATAAAATTAAAGCCGCCTCACTTTGGTATCGATTGGGAGGAAGTGAAGAGTAAAATCACTTCCAAAACGCGAATGATTATGATTAATACTCCGCATAACCCGACCGGTGCCATTTTATCAGAATCGGATTTAAAAACCCTTGAGCAGATTGCGATTGAGAATGATTTGATTGTATTGAGCGATGAAGTATACGAGCGAATTATTTTTGATAATCAGGAGCATCAAAGTGTTTTGAAATTTCCTAAGCTTGCCGCACAAAGTGTGGCCGTTTTTTCGTTTGGCAAAACCTTTCATGCTACCGGCTGGAAAGTAGGCTATGCTGTGGCTCCTGAAAACCTCACCAAAGAAATCCGGAAGAGCCATCAATTTATAACGTTTAGTGTAAACACCCCGGTGCAACTTGCTTTGGCCGAATATCTCACCAATCCAAACAATTATTTGGAGCTGGGAAATTTCTACCAGAGAAAGCGAGATTTATTTCTCAATCAGATTAAAGGTTCATCCTTCCAACCGTTGCCTTGCCGGGGTAGTTATTTTCAGCTTTTGTCATACAAGGCGGTGTCCGACAAAAATGAAATGGAGATGGCTGAATGGATGACCAAAGAGAAAAAGCTGGCCCCCATTCCGGTTTCCGCCTTTTATAAAGACAAATCCGATCATAAGCTTCTTCGTTTTTGTTTCGCCAAGGGAGAGGAGACTCTCGAAAAGGCAGGATCGATTCTTCGAAAACTTTAACTGGTTTTTATTCTGCAAAGGGTTCAAAATCTGCCCTCGTATTGCTTTCTTTGCAGTCCGTTTGCTACCACTATGCAAGATTTAAAAGTCACCATCATTCAAGCCGATCTTCATTGGGAAGATACTGGGGCCAATTTGGCCATGTTTGAGGAGAAAATCTGGCAGATTGGTGAATCTACCGATGTGATTGTATTACCCGAAATGTTCACGACCGGCTTTTCGATGAAGGCGCCTAAGCTTGCCGAATACATGAATATGCGCACATTCAAATGGATGAAGCAGATGGCAGACCAAACTGGGGCTTTGATTCTGGGAAGCTTTATTGCAAACGTACACGATCGATTTTATAATCGGCTGCTTTGGATGGAGCCGGGGGGCAACTATAAAACGTATGATAAGCGGCATCTCTTTCGCATGGCGGAAGAACATCAGGTATATACTTCAGGGGAAAGTTTGTTGATAGGTCATTGGAAAGGGTGGCGAATTTGCCCCTTGATTTGTTACGACCTTCGTTTTCCGGTTTGGAGCCGAAATCGTTGGAACGCCTCGCTAAAAAAACCAGCGTACGATTTATTGGTGTATGTTGCCAACTGGCCTATGGTTCGCGGTAATGCTTGGGAAACTCTGCTTAAGGCGCGTGCGATTGAGAATTTAAGTTATACGGTAGGTGTGAATCGCGTAGGCTTAGACGGAAATGGTGTTGAATACAATGGCCATTCTGCGTTTATCGGGCCTCGAGGGGATTCTTTTTATTCTGTTGAAAGTGTGGAAGCAATAAAAACATTGGAGTTGAGTGCGCATGCTTTACAAGCTTACCGTGATAAGTTTCCAGCTTTTATGGATGCCGATGATTTTACAATCGAAGCGGAAGAGTTTGAAGAACGCGACCTGACGGACTTAAGTTAAAGCGAATTCCTTAATCCGATCTTTTATTTTATCAGCACTATCTTCCCGAATAAATTTTTCTTGTAAGGTGTTCATCAAGCGTTCTGCTTGTTCATTGCTTCCAACAAAGGCGACTGCATAAATTTTATTTTTTGAACGCATCAAATGATTTAGCACTTTCAATGCGGCTCCCAGCGGTTGTTCCGGTTGTGCCTGAATAAAAACAAAGATGGATTGCATCTGATCACAAAGCTTGATTACCAAATTGGCAATTGACGCATCCGATTGATTGTCCATCTCGGTACCAATCACATCCGCTGAAAGGGAAGAGGCATAGGTGAGAAGTGGTTTTTCATAACCAGTGTCCTGCCATTTGGTAAATTCTATCTGAAGAAAGAGCTTCAATGCTAATTTTTTTTAACCGCTAAGACGCAAAGTAATAAATGAGTTGCTACAATAAACATTGCGCCTTTGTGTCATTGCGGTTTTTGATTTTTACCTTTTAGGTTCTTTGCGCTTCAGTGTTCAATATTTCGCAGTTTAAACTTTTGTGTTCTTTACGCCTTTGCGTGGAATATTTGCATTTTTGCACCTCAATAAAATGCCATGTCCCAGAAGAAAATCTCCCGTGCCCTCGTTTCTGTTTATTATAAAGACAATCTTGATCCAATCATTCATTACTTGGCTAAACAAGGTGTGGAATTTGTTTCTACAGGGGGAACTCAGGAGTTTATCGAGAAGTTGGGTTATGCAGTTACACCGGTCGAGAATCTAACCGGGTATCCTTCAATTTTTGGTGGTCGGGTAAAAACATTGCATCCAGCAGTTTTTGGAGGCATTCTTTTTAGAAGAGACAATGCAAGTGACGTCAGTCAAAGTGAGGACTTTAAAATTGCACCGATTGACCTGGTCATTGTTGATTTATATCCATTCGAAGAAACGGTGGCCAGAGGAGGTAGCGAAGGCGACATCGTAGAGAAAATTGATATTGGTGGTATTTCCCTGATTCGTGCAGCAGCAAAAAATTTCAATGATGTTTTGATTGTCTCGGCCCGCAATCAATATCAGGAGTTGCTTGAATTACTGCAGGCAAAGAATGGAAATTCTGAATTGGCAGATCGAAAACGATTTGCGGCCAAAGCTTTTGATGTCACCTCTCATTACGATTCGGCCATTTTCAATTATTTCAACCAAGAACAACAACTTCCGAGTTTTAAGGCCAGCGTGCCGCAAGGCAAAGTATTACGTTATGGCGAAAATCCGCATCAGCAGGGCGTTTTCTTTGGCGCACTCGATGATCTTTTTGATCAGTTAAATGGGAAAGAACTTTCCTATAACAATCTGGTGGATGTAGATGCGGCCATCCATCTGGTAAAGGAATTTTATGGAGAGAAGGCTTTTGTAATTATTAAACATACCAATGCCTGTGGGGTAGCTACAGCAGGTGATGTAAAGACAGCTTACCTGAAAGCCTTCCAGGCTGATACTCTTTCTGCCTTTGGCGGGGTGCTGGCAACTAATCAAAAAATTGATCTGGCCGCAGCCGAAGAGATTAATAAACTTTTCTTCGAAATATTGATTGCGCCTGATTTTGAACCTCAGGCGCTTGACCTTTTGAAGTCAAAAAAGAATCGAATCATTCTTAAGCAAAAGCAGTCACTAAAAGGGGCAAAGCAATTCAAAAGTTTGCTCAATGGAGTTATAGAACAAGACTTGGATTTGAAAACAGATTCTAAAGCAGAGTTAAAAACGGTTACGAAGCGCGCACCATCTTCTCAACAGATTGAGGCCTTACTTTTTGCAAGTAAAATTTGTAAACACACGAAGTCAAACACAATCATATTGGCAGTAGATGGGCAATTGCTTGCCAGCGGAGTAGGGCAAACGAGCCGCGTGGATGCGTTGAAACAAGCGATTGAGAAAGCTGCGGCTTTTGGTTTCGATCTTAAAGGTTCAGTTATGGCATCGGATGCCTTCTTCCCTTTTCCAGATTGTGTGGAGATTGCTAATCAACACGGCATTGAGGCGGTCATTCAACCGGGCGGATCCATTAAAGATCAGGATTCAATTGCTTATTGCGATCAACATAACATGGCGATGGTCTTTACGGGTACACGCCACTTCAAGCATTAATACGCTGTAAGTTTTTCCCTCTTTATTGCTTATTAATCACCCATTTATTTCTGTAATTTCGGGCCTAACTTTTTACCTTACGCCAACGAATGGGACTTTTTGATTTTTTTACTCAGGACATTGCTATCGACCTGGGAACTGCCAACACATTGATCATTCACAAAGACAAAGTAGTAGTAGACGAACCGTCTATTATCGCGTTGGATCGCGCCACAGGCAAGGTGCTTGCCATTGGTCGCGAGGCCATGCAGATGCATGAAAAGACCCATGATAACATTAAAACCATTCGACCTTTAAAAGAAGGTGTGATAGCTGACTTTCACGCGGCCGAGATGATGATTCGTGGAATGATCAAGATGATTGACACGGGTCGCAAACTTTTTCCACCATCCTTGCGCATGGTGATTTGTATTCCATCAGCTATTACCGAAGTGGAGAAACGGGCGGTTCGCGATTCGGCAGAGCACGCTAATGCAAAAGAGGTTTACATGATTCATGAGCCGATTGCGGCAGCCATTGGCATTGGTATCGATATTGAACAGCCCATTGGCAACATGATTGTGGATATTGGTGGTGGCACCACTGATATAGCGGTAATCGCCCTTTCGGGGATTGTGTGCGATCAATCTATTCGCATTGCCGGAGATACATTCAATCGCGATATTCTTGATTATATGCGCAGGCAACATAACTTGTTGATTGGCGAGCGCTCAGCGGAGCGGGTGAAAATTGAAGTAGGCTCAGCCCTTACCGAACTAGATGATGGTCCGGATGATTATGAAATCAGAGGCCGTGATTTAATGACCGGAATACCGAAGACAATAAAGATCTCATATTCTGAAGTTGCCTTTGCTTTAGATAAGTCCATTTCAAAATTAGAAGAAGCCGTACTGAAGGCACTGGAATTATCGCCACCCGAACTTTCCACAGATATTTATGAGCAGGGAATATATTTAACGGGTGGAGGAGCCATGTTGCGCGGATTAGACAAACGTCTTTCTCTAAAAACTAAATTACCGATACACGTAGCCGATGATCCGTTGCGTGCGGTAGTGCGAGGTACCGGTGCAACCTTAAAGAATCTTGACCATTACCGAAAGATATTGATGACTTGATGAATGGAGCGACTCTTAAATTTTATTTTCGAGTACCGGGCTTTTTTCACATTCTTACTTCTTGAGTTATCGTGCGCCTGGCTGGTTGTTGAGAATAATCAATACCAAAGCACAAAATACTTTAACTCTTCAAATCAGATTGCAGCGAACATTATAGGTTTCTCCCAAGGGGTAAGAGAATACTTTTCATTACGAACCATCAATGAAGAATTGGCTGCTGAAAATGCCAATTTGCGTACGCAGTTGGAGAGAAAAAATCAATTTGGAGAACACCGCATTCAAAATCAGGACACCGCCCGAATCAATCAATACGAGTATGTTAGTGCCAAGGTGGTTGGTAACTCAACAAGCCTTTATAAAAATTTTATCACCATCGATAAAGGAGCTGTTGATGGCGTGGCACCGGGTATGGCGGCCATTAGTAATTTGGGAGCTGTTGGAAAAGTAAAATCGGTTTCAGATCATTATGCGGTTCTCATTTCACTTCTTAATGTAGATGAACAAGTTTCGAGCGTGTTAAAAAAAACAAATCAATTAGGAAGCGTGCGGTGGGATGGTGCTAATATGCGATACTCCAATCTGTTGTTTATTCCCCGGCATGCTACCCCGGTTATTGGCGATTCGGTGATTACCTCAGGATATAACGCGGTATTCCCAGATGGAATTCTTGTTGGTATAGTAAGCGAAGTAAACCTCAAAGAAGAAGCGCCATTTTGGGATATCCGAATAGAGTTATCGCAAGACTTTGGCCGATTGTCTTTTGTTGAAATAATTAAGAGTCGTTTGAAAAATGAACAGGACTCGCTGAAACAAGTAACTATAGGTGATCCCAAATGAATCGGTCAGGCATAATACAATTTGTTTTATTTTTTATTTATGTATTGGTACAAGTACTGGTGTTAAGAAATCTGGTTTTGTTTAATTCTGCTTTCTGCTTTTTATACATCGCTTTTATTTTATTGCTGCCTATCGAACTCAATTCTTTGGCACTGATGGTGATTGGGTTTGTACTTGGATTTACTGTTGATATATTCTACAATAGTATGGGCTTGCATGCCTTGGCTACGGTGCTGATTGCCTATGTGAGAAACTACTGGTTAGGTACGATAACCCCTCAGGGCGGCTACGATACAAATTCATCCACAACGTTAGCGTCAAACGGGCTGCAATGGTTTTTGGTTTATTCTTTACCATTGGTTTTTCTGCATCATCTTGTATTGTTTTTCGTTGAAGCGGCAGGCTTTGCTCTGTTCTGGTATACCATGCTTAAAGTGGTCGGGAGTTTGTTGTTTACTATGGCATCTATTATTTTGCTACAGTATTTATCTCCTCAGCGCAGGCGGTCATGAATGAAGGTAGAAAGGAAATAGTGCAGATAGTGTTTCTCTTGATAGGAATTGTCTTCCTCGTAAAGCTTTTTTTCATTCAGGTAATAGACGACCGGTATGCCGAGTTGGCCGATGGCAATGCCATTTTACGGCAAGTGGAATATCCCTTTCGGGGATTGATTTATGATCGAAATGGTAAACTCATTGTATATAACTCTCCCGAGTACGATCTGGAAATGGTGGTGAAGGATGTTAAAAAATTTGACTCAGTAAAATTTTGTGAGGTCTTTGAGATTTCAAAAGAGGACCTGCGGAGAAGATTCAAAGAGATGAAGGCCCGCAAAGAATATTCGCCCTTTAAGCCAACACTTTTTATTAACCAATTATCCAGTGTCGACTTTGCCCGCGTTCAGGATTATCTTGATGAGTTCCCGGGTATTTATGTACAGGCTAGAACCAGCCGATCGTACGAAGCACCCGCCCTCGCCAATGCCCTTGGGTATGTTAGCGAAATAAGTAAGGAAAATCTCGCTCGGGATGAATCTAAAATTTATAAGCAAGGCGATTATGTGGGGCAAAGTGGAATCGAATCGTTTTATGAAGAACAACTTCGGGGCAAGCGGGGTGTTCGTTTTAAGTTGCGCAATGTAAAAGGCATTGAAAAGGGTTCATTTAAAAATAGTGAGTATGACACACTATCTATACCCGGTCAAAATTTGATTACCGGAATAGACATTGACTTGCAGCAATACGGAGAATTTTTAATGAAAGGCAAAGCCGGTAGTATTGTAGCCATCGAGCCTTCATCGGGAGAAATTCTTTCTTTGGTCTCTGGTCCATCCTACGATCCCAATCTGCTGACCGGAAGAAGTTATAGCTCCAATTTCAAGCTAATAAGTACCGATACGTTAAAACCGTTGTTCAACAGACCGCTCATGGCCCAATACCGGCCGGGTTCTATTTTTAAAATTGCTCAGGCCATGACGGCTCTTCAGGAAAAGGTGATTACACCAGATACCCGGATTCGCTGTGATAGAAATGTGATCAATTGTCATGGCGCTCATAGTAACGAAGATCTCCGCGGGGCAATCGCCAATTCGTGCAATCCCTATTTTCATAATGTCTTAAGGCGAATGTTAAATCAGGGTATTGGTAAAGATCCTTTTGAAGATACCCGTATTGGTTTAGCGGAGTGGAATAAGCACATTGGTAGCTTTGGATTTGGCAAAAAGCTAGGCATTGACTTGCCAAACGAGAAGGAAGGATTGGTCCCTACGCCTGCCTATTACGATAGGGCATACAAAAGTCCAGCCTGGAAATTTTCAAATATTTATTCGCTGGCCATTGGTGAAGGAGAAAATCTGGTTGTGCCTATACAGATGGCCAACTTTGCTGCCACCATCGCAAACCGTGGATTTTACTATACACCGCATTTAGTTAAAGCCATTGGCGAAGAAGGAAAACCATTACCGCAATACACCGAGCGTCATTATACGAGCATCGATTCGTCTTACTTTATTGTAGCGGTAGATGCGATGCAAAAAGTAGTGGAGGAAGGAACAGGACAATATCGCGCTAAACTGGCGGATGTAATTGTATGTGGCAAAACGGGAACAGTTCAAAACGCACCACCCCTGTTTGACCACTCTGTATTTATCGCCTTTGCCCCGCGCGATAATCCAAAAATTGCTATTTCTGTTTATGTCGAAGATGCAGGGCAGGGTGCGCGGGCTGCCGCATCCATTGCCAGTTTAATGATTGAAAAATATTTGTTTGGTCAAACCAAACGCCCGCATATTGAGCAATATGTGCTTGCCGGAAAGTTTGAATGAGAAATGAAGTAGACATATCGGGTAAACTGGATTGGGTAACGGTGTTACTCTATATCCTGCTGGTGGCGCTAGGATGGATAAACATTTTTGC
>Ga0154020_10007550_pt1 | contig 12690 bp, 14 predicted proteins | sample Klosneuvirus_201_FD_109709 | JGI IMG/M metagenome (GOLD analysis project Ga0154020, IMG submission 109709) | Active sludge microbial communities from wastewater, Klosterneuburg, Austria - Klosneuvirus_20160825_MG | ecosystem: Engineered > WWTP > Aerobic digester > Activated sludge | place... | reverse complement strand
TGAAGGTCATGCGCTGCTCCCCGTCCGGCGGACCATAGACGTGTGCCGCCCGACGTCAAGCCAGAACCATGCCGACGCCACCGGAAGCCAAGCCCTTGTTTTCCCTTGCACCCACCGTCGTTCGCGGTAGAAATGGACCGGTGGCGCGGGTGTGGCAGCCATTGGAGCGCGCGGTGTCTGAAGCGGTGACCCAGGGTATCCGAGTCAAGGTGCGCAGCGAATACCGCGCGGAGCGCTCCAACCCTGCGCGCAAGCAGTTCTTCTTTGCGTACACCGTGCGCATCTACAACGAGGGCCAGGCCACCGTGCAGCTCATCTCCCGGCACTGGATCATCACCGACGCGCACGGGCATGTGGAAGAGGTACGCGGCCCGGGCGTGGTGGGTGAACAGCCGGTGCTGCGTCCCGGAACCAGTTTTGAGTACACCAGCGGGTGCCCGCTCTCCACCGAGTTTGGCACCATGCACGGGACCTACCAGATGCGGGAAACTGAAGGCGCCGAGTTTGACGCCGTCATTGCTCCGTTCCGCCTGGCGTTCCCCCACGCGGTGAACTGAGTCACCGGTTTTCAATGTGCCAGCGAGGTCTCTTCCAGTTCCCGGCCGCGCGTCTCCGGCAGGAACAACAGGATGAGGCTGACCGCCACCACCGGGCAGACCGCGGTGGCCGCCACCGACGGGCCCCAGCCCCAAACATCCGCCAAGGCACCCACCAGCAACGGTGACAACACGTATCCCACGCGCCCCATCACGTTGTTGGCCAGGGCAAAGGCATCTGCACGCCACGCGGTGGGAAACAGCTCGGCGGTGAACGCGTTGAGGACCGGGAGCACCGCGCTGGCACCAAAGATCCCCGCCGCCAGCGCCACGGTGAGCGCCGCCCGGCCCTCCAGCAGGTAGCTGCACGCGGTGCCCGCCGCACACGTGCCAAAGATGATGAGCGCGCCCCACCGCCGCCCCAGGCCGTCCAGCAGCCGCCCGGAGAGGAACAACAACGGGAGGCTGCCCAGCGCGCCAATGGTGAGCGCCATGCCCACTTCCTTGTCGGTGAAGCCGCGCTCGGCCATGGCAAACTCTTTCCAGAACGTCACCGCGCTTTGCGTGTTGAGGTACGTGATGGCCCAGATGAGACCCACCAGCATCAGACGCGCACCATGGGGCCCACGCAGGTGCGTCCAGACCGGCGGGCGTTTTTGTTGTGGGGCCTGCGCCGCCGAGAAACGCGTGGTCTCCCGCAGGTTGCGCCGGGCAAATGCCAGCAACAGCAGCGGAACGGTCCCCACCACGTAGACCGCGCGCCAGCCCAACACGGTGTGCACCAGCACCGGCACCAGGCCCGCGCAGGCAATCCCGCCAAAGCTGGAGCTGGCCTGGATGACGCCAATGACAAAACCACGGCGTTGCGCGGGGAACTCTTCGGCGGCGTAGACCATGGCCACCGCCCATTCACCAATGAGGAACATGCGCGCCAGGATTTGTGCGGCGGTGAACGTGACCACGTTGTTGGACAGCGCGGTGAGGAGCGAACACAACGTGTAGCCCAGGATGGTGATGCTCAGGATGGTGCGCCGGCCCACCCGGTCCGCCTGGCGCACCAAAAGCCCGGCCAGGATGGTCCCGCAGTTGATGATGGCCAGCATCAGGCCCGCGCCGGACGGTGACAGGTTCAACTCGGCGCGCAGCTCAGGGAGGATTTGTGCCAGGGCAAAAAAATCATACCCCTCAAAAAACGTGGCAATGGAGAGAAACACCATGAGCCGCCGCTGGTAGCCCGGTGACGGGTCCGGCGTTGGCGCAGCGGGGAGGGTTGGTGTGGGGACCAAGCGTCTCCACGCTAGCAGGGTCAACGCTGGCGGGTCACGTTGGCCAGCTCATTGGTGTCCGCGTGCGTCTTGGGAAAATGTGCGGCCAACGCTGCACCCAGGGCGTCCACACACTTCACCACGCCGGCCTTGGCATCACCCCTACGCAACGCGTCCACCAACAGCTGCACCTGCGCGTCCAACAGCGGCTGCCCCAACGCCGCCAGGGCACCCTGGTCCGCCAGCAGCTGGATGCGGTGTTCGGCGGTGCTCACAAAGACCAGCACGCCGCTGCGCTGGGCTGTCCCGTGGATTCCATGGCGGGAGAACGCCGCGTGCGCCGCCGTCAACACCGCCGCGTCCAAGAGCTTTGCCGGCACCACCCACCGGATGAGCGGGGCGGTGACCCCCACCGCCAGCAACGTCAACACCGCCTGCAATCCCACCACATCCAGCGGCGGGAAGTGCGGAAAAGCCACCATGACCGCCACACACACCAAGGCACCCAGCACCACCGCCAACACCGCACGGGGCGTCAGATAGTCATCGGATGCGTCTGCCACCACCACGGCAATTTCCGCATTGGTGTGCGCCTCCGCGCGTTGGACCGCGGCATCCACCTCCTTGAGGTCACCTTCCAGCAACAGCGCCATGGTGTTGCTCCTCACCAGCGGCCGGACGCGCCGCCGCCGCCAAACCCGCCGCCACCACCACCAAACCCGCCGCCCCCGCCGCTGCGGCCGCCGTGGTGGTGGCCGCCGCGCAAGTACGGCAACACAATGCCCAGCAACGCCCCACCCACCAGCCCCACAAGGAACGCGCCCACCGAATGGAACGCCACCGCACCCCACACCGCGCCCACCACCGCACCCAGGGCCGCGCGCAGCTTCCACCCCAGGAAATAGAGCACCAGCGCCAGCAACAGCAGCACCACGTTGCCCACGCCGCGCAGGGCGTCTTGCAGCCGCCTCACTGCCGGCGGGGCGGCGCCCACCGCCTCACCCTTGGCCAGCGCCATCAACGCATCCAACCCCGCATCCACCGCGCGCGCCGGGCTGCCCGCCTGCAACTGCGGCACCATGACGTCACGAATGACCCGCGCAGCCTGCGCATCCGTCACTGCGCCCTCCAGGCCGTATCCAACCTCCACGCGCAGCTGCCGTTCCTTCATGGCCAGCAACAGCAGCAACCCGTCGTCACGCCTGGCGTCACCCAGCCGCCAGACCTCGGCAACCTTGATGGCGTATTGCTCCAGGACCTCCCCGTCCAGGGTGTCCACGGTGAGCACGGCAAACTGGTGGCCGGTGGCCTGTTCATACGCCAGCAGCTTCTGCTCCAGCCGTTCCACGTCCCCACCCAACACGCGCGCCTGATCCGTCACGCGGCGGGTGAGCGTGGGCACCTCCAACGCGTGGACGCCGGGTGGCACCAGCGCCAGCAGCACAATCCACCACGCCCCGCGGGTCATGACGGGCCTCCTGGTCTGGTGCGTTGCGTGTTTCAGAATTTCACCTCGGGCGCTTTGTCCGCGCCGGGGGTGGTGGCCGTGAACGTGGGCCGCACGCTCTTGCCCCGCATCATGGCACCCAACATGGTCGGGAACTTCTGCACGTACGCGTTGTATTCGGCCACCGCGGTGATGTACCGGCCGCGCGCCACGGCAATGCGGTTCTCCGTGCCTTCCAGCTGTGCGGCCAGGTCCCGGAATGCGGCAGACGCCTTGAGGTCCGGGTAGTTCTCGCTCACCATGAGCAGGCGCCCCAACGCACCGGAGAGCTTGCTTTGGGCCTCTTCAAACTGTTTGAGGCGCGCGGGGTCATCCACAATGGATGCATCCACTTTCACCTGTGTGGCAGACGCGCGGGCCTCCACCACGGCCGCAAGTGTGGCCTGTTCAAAGTTGGCGGCCCCCTTGACGGTGTTCACCAGGTTGGGCACCAGGTCCATGCGGCGCTGGTATTGGTTTTCCACCTCGGCCCAGCCGGCCTTCACGGCTTCATCAAGATCAATCACGCCGTTGAAACCACACGCCGCTGTGGACAGCAGGACAAGCCCCGCGCCAATGCCCAACCAGGCCCTAGAAAAACGTTTCATGGTCCATGACCTCCGGTGAAGGGTCCAATGCGCTGGCGCAATGTAGGGCGCCTCCGGACAATGTCCAACGGGCTGTCGTGTGCAAAACACGCCACGTCCACCTGGGCACCGCCAATGAATTTGCGCGCCAGGTCTGGCAGGATGACGCCATGCATGCAGCGTTGAGGGCGGGATTGGTGCTGGGCGCATTGGGGTGGTCCATCACGGCTGCGCGGGCGGCCAGTCCGCCTCCGGTGTTCAGCGTGCAAGGCGTGCTGCGGGACAACGCCGGCCAGCTGCAAACGCTCACCGCCAGCGTCACGGTGCGTTTGTATGACGCCGCGGCCACCGCCACCGCTTTCCACACGCAGGTCATCAACAACGTGGAGATCCTCAACGGCGTCTTCACGGTGGACGTCCAGGGCTTTCCCACGGCCCCCTTTGCGCTGGGCACCCTGGTCTGGTTGGGCCTGCAGGTGGGGCCGGACGCCGAACTTCCCCGCGTCTCAGTGATGCCCTCGCCCTATGCGCTGGTCTGCGGTGCGGCGGATGTTGCGCAGGATCTTGCAGCTGCCGCGCGCGCCACACTGCAGGCCCCATTGGCCGTGGTGTCCCCGCTGGCGCTGGATCCAGACGGGCGGACCCTTCGGCTGGTGAACTGCCAACCGGGAGAGGGCCTGGTGTTCCAGGGCGCCGCGTGGGCCTGCGCCCCCAGCGCGCCCCCCACCGACGCTGGCGTGACGGTCTACCAGGCCGGTGTGGGGTTGACGCTCAACGCCACCACCAACACGTTTGCCGTGTCCCCCAATGGGATTGTTCCGGCCCTGCTGGCAGACGGCGCCGTGGAAGTGCGCCACCTGAGCGCGTTGGGGTGCGTGCTGGATGACCAGCTTCGGTGGGATGGCACGCAATGGACCTGCCTGCCGCGGCCAGCGGCCGCAACGGGGCTCACCCTGGACACGCCCACCAACACGTTTGGCATTGCCAACAGCGGCGTGGACACCACGCAGCTGGCCAATGGGGCCGTGACGTTTGAAAAGCTCAACAGCACCGCGGTGAGCCCCACCGGCGGCACCAACGGAACCGCGCAGACCCTGGCCCGGTCAGACCACGGCCACCTGGCGGCCTGCCCGGCGGGATTTGTGGGACGGGATGGTCCGGGGGGCCAAAGCAGGCTGTGCGTCAAGGCCGTGGACAACGGCAACACCAGCACGGACTGGCACGAGGCTGCCCAGCAGTGTTTTGAGAACCACAACGGGTCCCAGCTGTGCACCCTCAACCAGCTGCGCATCTGGTGCACCGGCGGCAACGCCCTGGCCGCCAACCGCTGGCTGGGGGACCGCGTGGGGGATGACCTGGGCTTCCAGACCAATGGCACCAACTGCGGCAACTTTGACGGTCAGGCCAACGTGGGCACCAACATCAACGGCATGTACTGCTGCCACTGGTTCACCCGGCAGTAGCCGTTGCCTCACCCGTCCACAAAATCCACCACCGCAGACAACACGTGCGCATCCCGCAGGATGCGCGTGTGGCCCAGGCCCGCGGTGGGCAACAACGTGGCACCGGCCCACGCGCGCGCCACACGCTGCGCGTCCTCAAAGGGAACATCTGTGTCATCCACATCATGGACCAGCAATCCCCGGCCGCGGAACGAAGGGGCCATTTCATCCACGCTCAACGCCGTCCAGATGTCCGCTCCGTAGTGTTGTTCCACCATGCCGCGGAACCGCGCGGCCACCTGCGGCGTCAGGCGCATGATGGCGCAGTAGCGGTCAAACACATCCCTCAGACGCGCGGGCGCGCCAAGCACCGCCACGCGCGTGGTCTCCATGCCCTGCTCCAACGCCATGAGGGACGCCGCCCCGCCCATGGAGTGCGCCACCACCGCGTGCACGGGCCCAAGCTGCTGGGACGCCAACAGGATGCTGTGACGCCATTGCAAGAGGTCCGTCTGGGTTCCGGGGGAACCACCGTGCGCCGGCATGTCCACCGCCACCACGCGGTAGCCGCGCTCCACCAATGGGTCCACCAATGCGCCCAGCTGCGTGCCACGCCCCTCCCAGCCGTGGATGAGCAGCACCGTGCGCTCCTCACGCGCTTCCCAGGGCAGCACCGCCCCGCCCCACGCGTGCGCGCACAGCTCCCCGTACGGCGTGTACACGCGCGCCGGCTCGCTGCGCTCCAGCCACTGCGTCTCCCGGGCCGGACGGCGGTGGCGGCGCGGCGTGAAATAGAGCCGCCAGGCGGCGGTGGCCATGAGGTCCGGCGCCAGCGGGGACAACGCAGCCATGGTGGCCTGCACCAGACGCAACGGCGCGGGAAACCCGGCCAGCGGCGGCGGCGCCCACGGCCGCGCACTGCGTACCAACGGAACCACCGGGGACATTGAAACGGGTTGCAGCATGGCGTCCTCCTCCTTTGTTTCCCATCTTACTGATGCATCAGTAAGCACCGCAGACAAAAAAAATCAGCGTCCCAAATCCGCGCGCAACGCGCGCAACACCGCGTGGAATGCGTCCTTGCCCATGGGACGGGCCACCTGCAGCGCCCCCTGCACCCCCGCGCCAATCAACCGCGCCTTGTCCGAGGGCTCACCGGTGAACACAAACGCACCGTGGGCGCGGCCCTGCTCCAGCACCTGCGTCAGCCACGCGTGGACCTCACGCTCCACATCCCGCGTCTGGGCGCGCAGCTCTTCGGGGATGGCCTGGTATTCGGCCTGGAGGACGCCCGCGGGGCAGGTCTTGTTGCCGCTCAGGAAGTACTCAAAGATCCTGAAGTAGCCGTCCAGCTGCTCCCACGCCGGCAGGGACTGGGCGTCTTTCATCCAGCGCCGGTAGCGTTCCCGGTACCGCTCCACCACCGCCAGCCCCAAATCTGTCTTGGCGGGGAAGTGGTAGTGGATGGCCGCGGTCTTGACGTTCAGCGCCTGGGCCACGTGGGCGTAGGAGAACCCGTTGTACCCGCGGGTCTGCAACAGGTTGCCGGCCACCTTGAGAATGGCTTCCCGGGTGTCCTGGGGTCCTTCCTTGACGGCAGGCCTTGGCATGACCCCTTACCTACTGACTAAACAGTAAGTCGTCAACCACCTTCGCGGGAGCTGCCGGGCATTGGGCACCTGCCGGCCGCGTGAAGACGCAACCGCTTGGGGCCGCGGGGCGCTTTCCAGGAAAGGCGCCGCCGTTTCAGGCTGCGGGGGCAGCGGCACCGGGGGAAGCCCCCTGGGTGGAACCGCCGGCCTGCTGCGCCATGGCCTTGGCGGCCGCCACCAGGTTGCTGGCTTCCGGGTTGGCCACGGTGAGGTACTTCATGCGGCGCCAGTGGGACCGCACGGCGTGCCAGGTGGTGGGGTTGGCCACGTAGGGCACCCCGCGTTCGCGGCACAGCTGCTCCACAATGGGCTGCAGCTTTGGGTAGTGCACATGGCAGATGCGCGGCAGCAGGTGATGGACGCACTGGAAGTTGAGGCCGCCCAGATACCAGCTCCAAAAGCCGCTGTTCACCGCAAAGTCCGCGCTGGTCTTGATCTGGTGGATGGCAAACTCATCATCCAGGGTGACGTCCTGCCGCTCCGGGATGATGACGCTGACTTCTTCCACCACGTGCGCCAGCTGGAAGACCACCGCCAGCATGATGCCCATGACCGCGTAGTGGAGGAACACCACAATGGCCAACTGCCAGAACGCCCAGCCCATGGACAACGGGATGACCAGCAAGAAGCAGATGACGGAAATCTTCCCCGCCACCCACATGACCTTGTCCATGGTGGTGGGACGGGACACATGGAGGCCCAGGTATTTTCCGGACACAAACATGGCAATGAAATCACTCACCAGCCAGTTGGGCGTGAGGAACATGTAGAAGAACGGGAAGAACAGGTGCTGGTAGCGGTGGTGCGCATACCACGGGTCCTGCGGCGTCATGCGCATCATGGGCGCGGCGGATGAGATGTCAAAGTCCACGCCTGCAATGTTGGTGTACGTGTGGTGGATGATGTTGTGGCGGTAGCGCCACAGGCTGCTGGTGGCGCCGTTGAGGTCAAAAGACAGCGCCATGAGGTGGTTGACCCAATTGCGGTTGGAGTACGCCATGTGGTTGGCGTCATGGCCAATGTTGAACACCGCGGCACTGGTTCCCAGGCCCATGAACAGCGCCACGGGAATCTTGATGAACCACGGGGCCTGCGTGAAGACCAGCACGTAGTAGCAGCTGACAATCCACGCCACGATGATGGCCGTCTTGAAGTACATCGACGGCACATCGCGTTCGGGGAGGTTGTTGTCTTTGAAATATGCTGCCACGCGCGCGTTGAGTTCCTTGCGGAACCCCTGGGTGGGCGCAAAATGTGGACGTGGTTCCTGCTCCAACGCTGCATCCATGAACTGCCTCCGTGCGCTTCCTGCACAAGCCGTCCCCCAACGGTGCGGCGGGGACGTCCAGGAAGAACGGTGCATATGCCATGGGGGCGGTCAGGGTGCCAGAGCAAACCCCTGCCGCATCCAATCCCGCCGCCACTGCGAACAGGCGTTCGCAGCTCACCATGACCGGACTGTGACCTGACGTGACGTGACCAACGCGCGCCACCCTCAGGGTTTGGCGGCAGACTCTGGTGGCGGGGGAACGCCAGCGGCGGGCAACGGCGGCTCACCGGTGGCCAGCTGCGCGGGCACATCCTTGGGCTTGATGAGCAGGGACAGCACAATGCTTCCGGCCAGCACGCCCACCACCACGCCCAGGCTGATGCCGGGATGGATGTGGATGTCCGCGGCGGCCACCAACATCTTGATGCCCACAAAGCTCAACACAATGCCCAGCCCGGTCTCCAGGTAGCGGAACAGGCCCACCCACCGCGCCAACAGGAAGTACAGGCTGCGCAGGCCCAGGATGGCAAAGATGTTGGAGGTGAAGAGCACAAACGGGTCGGTGGTGATGGCAAAGATGGCGGGGATGGAATCCACGGCAAAGATGACGTCAGAAATCTCCAACGTCACCAGGCACAGGAACATGGGCGTGGCCAGGCGGCGGCCGTGCTCCATCACAAAAAATGCGTGTCCATGCATGACGTTGGTGGTGGGAATGATGCGGGCCACCGCGCGCACCACGGCGTTCTGTTCGGGGTGTTCCTCACCATCATCATGGCCGCCAAAACCCAGCAGGATCTTGACGCCGCTGTAGAGCAAAAAGCCGCCAAACACGTAGATGATCCAGTGGAAGCGGGAGATGAGTGCCGCACCCGCAAGGATCATGGTGATGCGCATGAGCAGCGCGCCCAGGATGCCCCAGAACAACACCCGGTGCTGCAGGTCCCCCGGCACCTTGAACACGCGGAAGACCAGGATGAAGACAAACAGATTGTCGACGGAGAGCGAATACTCAATGACCCAGCCGGTGTAATATTCCAGGCCGGTGTTCCACCCAAACAGGTGGATCATCAACGCGCCAAAACTGGCGCCCACCGTGAGCCATACAATGGTCCACCGCAGTGCTTCGGTTGCGGTGACCACATGGGCCTTGCGGTTGAAGACCCCCAGGTCCAACGCCAGCATGACCAGCACAAACACCACAAAGCCGGTCCACAAAAGCGGCGTTCCAACAGTGGTCATGAAGGGCTCTCCTTGGCGGCGCGCAACCGTGGTCTGCCAGTTGCGGGCCAGCGGCCCAAACCGGGGGTGGGCGTTGTAGTGCCAGAGGTCCCAAACGCAAATGAGTCCTGCTTCACGGGTCCTCGGCGGGGTCTGCGGAGGCGTCTTCAGCCGCGTCCTGGGGATCCTCCTCCGGGTCCGCGGCGGTGAAATCCAGCGCGGCAGAGGCAAAACGCGCCGCCAGCGTTTCGGCCTGGATGGCGCTCAAGATGACGTGGTCACTGTCGGTCACCACAATACAGCGGGTCCGGCGGCCCTGCGTGGCGTCAATGAGTTTCCCGGCGGCCCGCGCGCCGTCCTTGAGGCGTTTCATGGGCGCAGAGGCGGGGGACACCAGGGCCACCACGCGCGCCTTGGGCACCACGTTGCCAAACCCCAGGTTCAACACCGGATGGCCGGCACCCACGCGCTTCATGACGGCGGGCTTCTTGGTCCCGCCCTTGGTGGGCCGTCAAATGCCGGCCGGCCCAGATCCTCCTTGCAATGACTAATCATATTAGTTATATGTCTATTATCGATCACAACAAGGCAACGGAGGCAAGTCATGGCAACGTTGGGTGCGCTGGGTTTGGCGGTGGCGGCGGCGGTGGGTGGAGGGCAGGCCATGGTGCGGCAGCTGGCGGTCCCCGGGGGGCAGGTTTCCTATGAGGTGAGCGGCCCGGAAGACGGGAGGGTGGTGGTGTGCCTGCCGGGCCTGGGGGACACGCGCGGGCAATGGCGCGCGGTGGTTCCGCACTTTGTGGCCGCCGGCTACCGCGTGGTGTTGGTGGACCTGCGCGGCATGGGAGACAGCGCGCCCACCTTTGCCAGCTACCGGCCCAAGGACACCGGAGCGGATGTGGTGGCGCTGATGGAAGCGCTGGACGCGCGCGATGTGGTGGTGATGGGCAATTCTTTTGCCGCGGCTGCTGCGGTGTGGGCCGCCGCCCAGGCACCCCAGCGGGTGGGGGCGTTGGTGCTCACCGGGCCGTTTGTGCGCGCGGTGGAGGCGCCGCTGGCCCTGCGCGTGTTGCTGGAGGTGCTGTTCACCGGGCCGTGGGGCCCCGCCGCCTGGATGGCCTACTACAAGACGCTGTACGTGGGGGTGAGGCCGCCGGACCAGGACGCCCATCTTCAAGCGCTGCGGGGCAACCTGGACACCCCCGGCCGCATGGCTGTGTTGCGGGCCATGATGCGTGCATCCAAGGCGCCGGCGGCGGCACGGGCCGGCCAGGTCACGGCGCCCACGCTGGTGGTCATGGGCAGCAAGGACCCGGACTTCAAGGATCCCGCCGCCGAAGCCGCGCTGGTGGCCACCATGTTGCGCGGAGAGGTGTGGATGGTGGACGGCGCGGGCCACTACCCGCAGGCCGAACAGCCCGCGGCGCTGGTGGAAAAAACGCTGCAGTTTCTGGAGGGACACAACCATGGGCATCAAGGCGGGACTGTCAGCACAACACGTGACCACGGCGGCCACGGCACTGGTGGATGAACACGGGTGGGCGGCGTTGTCCCTCAAGGAGCTGGCCGCGCGGCTGGGGGTCAAACCACCCTCGCTCTACAACCACGTGGCGGGGTTGCCGGGGTTGCAGCGGCTGTTGCGCCTTCATGCGTGCCGGCTTCTGGGCGCCGCACTGCAAAAAGCAGCGGTGGGGCGCGCGCGGGGGGACGCGGTGACCGCGCTGGCGCTGGCCTACCGGGGCTTTGTGCTGCAGCACCCCGGCCTGGCAGACGCCACGGTGGAAGCCCCCGCCCCCGACGACAGCGAACACCTGGCGGCGTCTGAGGCGGTGCTGGAGGTGTTGGCCGCGGTGCTTGCGGGGTACGGCCTGCCACGGGTGCGGTTCGTCCACGCGGCCCGCGCGCTGCGGTCTGGCGTCCACGGGTTTGCCATGCTGGAGGCCCGCGGCGGGTTTGGCCTCAAGGTGGACGTGGACCAGAGTTTTGCCTGGTTGGTGGAGATGCTGGTGGCGGCACTGGAGCGTGAAGCGGGACGCCCCAACTCCGCAGCGGCGCCGTGAAAAAATGCGCGCGGTTGGGTTGGACGGCTGGGGGGTCAACCGCTACGTGTGTCTTCCCCGCTCCCGGGTGACCCGGGGCGGGAACCACTTCTTTCACTGGAACGGAGCAATCCATGGCGACGCGCAAGACGGACATCAAATGGGGCGGCAACGCGGTGGACCTGGAAGGCGCCGAGGTCAAGGTGGGCCAGAAGGCCCCGGACTTCACCGCGCTGGGCAATGACATGAAGCCCGTGACGCTCAAGGACACCACCGGCAAGGCCCGGGTGTTTGTGGCGGTGCCTTCGCTGGACACGGCGGTGTGTGACCGCGAGACGCGGCGCTTCAATGAAGAGGCCACCAAGCTCTCCGGCGTGGAGGTGGTGGTGTTCTCCATGGACCTGCCGTTTGCCCAGAAGCGCTGGTGCGGTGCGGCGGGGGTGGAGCGCGTCCGGACGTTGTCCGATCACCGCAACGCCTCTTTTGCCACGGCCTTTGGCGTGCTGGAGCCCAGCCGCCGGCTCATGGCGCGCGCGGTGTTTGTCCTGGACAAGGATGACACCGTCAAACACGTGGAATACGTGGCCAGCGTTGGGGATGAGCCCAACTATGACGCCGCGCTCAAGGCGGTTGGCGCGCTGTCCTGAACCTGGTTGTTCGCCACAATTGACGCCCGGCTGCCCGGGGGGGACCATGCCCACATGAAATGGCTGGTGGTGGTGGGACTCATCATGGTGGCGGTGTGGGCGCAGCGGCGTCATGAAACGCGCGCGCAAGAACGCCTGGGCAAGCCCAGGACGCCACCGCCGTAACATTCCGCGCGGGGGGCCTTGGATTGCGGCGCTGGGAAGGGCTGGACGCCCACGCGGTCCCACCCGGGATGGTGCTAACATCCTGAGCAGGCACCCGCACCGACGGGTGGCCTTGTCACTGGGGACCCGCACCACCATGGCCACCACCCCGCTGGACCGGATGCTTGCGCGGCTGGTGGTGCAACAGCGCCTGGTGGTCCAGGACAACATCAATGTGTTGTTGCGCGCGCAGGACACGCACAGTGATGCCCCACTCTCAGAGCTGCTGGTGGAGTCCGGCGTGTTGTCCGCCGAACAGGTGGCAACCCTTCTTCCGCAGGCAAAAGCCCTGCTGGCCGAGGAGGTGGCCGCGCGCGCCAGCCGTCCCGCACCACCAGCCG
>Ga0154020_10007548_pt1 | contig 12692 bp, 8 predicted proteins | sample Klosneuvirus_201_FD_109709 | JGI IMG/M metagenome (GOLD analysis project Ga0154020, IMG submission 109709) | Active sludge microbial communities from wastewater, Klosterneuburg, Austria - Klosneuvirus_20160825_MG | ecosystem: Engineered > WWTP > Aerobic digester > Activated sludge | place... | reverse complement strand
GGAGCTCGAACGGGAGCGCGTCGTCCACGAGCTCCGAGAAGCCGAGCTCGAACCGCACCCGCGCGTGCTCGTCGGTCGGGAACAGGTAGTCGGCGATGCGCTGGCCCTTGCCCGGCTTGCCGAACCAGCGCTCGGCCTCGGCGGAGACCTCGGGCGAGACGATGCCGTCCATCCCCGCCGTCATGAGCCCGTCGCCCACGTTGTCGAGCACCAGCTTCATCGCGCGGGTCTTGTCCTGCACGGTGGTCGCCATGTTGGCGAACGCGGTGCCGAGCACGCCGACTTCGTCTCTTCCACGCGCGTGCGACTTCAGCACCTCGAGCGACTCCCAGCGCCCGGCCGAGATGGCGTCGACCTCGCGGGTCAGGAGCTCGAGGGGACGCACGAGGAGGAACCCGATGAGGACCGCGATCACGAACGCGACCAGGACGATCACGCCGCTCGCCACCAGGCTCGCGCGGATGATGTCGTGCTTGATCCCGTCGAGGTACTCGCCGCGGAGCCCGACGTGGATCGCGCCGACCTGCTCGATGCCCTCGACGACGGGGACCGCGACGTCGTACGCGTAGAGGCTCTGGTCCTCGAGCCGCGTCACCTTCTTGCCCGAGCTGTCGAAGGCGTTGGACAGCCCGCGCAGCGAGGCCGGCATCGGCGAGAGGTAGGTGTGCGCGAGCACCGCGCCCGCCTTGTCGAACACGAGCACGTACTCGATCTTCTCGCTGCGGAGGCCCTGCTCGTCGAGCACGATCTCGGTGATCGGCACCTTGTCCTTGGCGCGCGTGCTCTTGGCGATGCGCGTGGCGAGGCCCTTGGCGAACACGGCCTCCGAGGTCTCCACCTCGGCCCGCACGCGGCGGTCGATGATCGCCGAGGTCGCGAGGATGTTCACCCCGGAGAGCGCGACGACGAAGCAGACGAACGAGAGGACGACCTTCGCGAGCAGGCTCATCGGCCGACCGCCTTCGGATCAAAGAGCCGGAACGTGGAGTCGGGCTCGAGGTGCGAGTAGTAGATCCCGGCGAGCCCCGCGTGGCTCTCCTTGGTGTACGAGAGCGGCTTGCCGATGCCGAGGTCGACCCCCTGGAAGTGCTCGAGGGCCGCCGTGAAGCGGTCCCGATCGAGGGTCGGGCCCGCCGCCTCGAGCGCGCGCACGAGGACCGTCGCGTTGAGGAACCCCTCGAGCGCCACGTAGTTCGGCGCCTCGGTCGGGTAGTACTTCTTGGCGAGCTCCCGGTACTCGTGCACGGTCGGGAAGTCGTCGGAGAACGGGCTCGGCACCACCTGCGTGACGACGATCTTGTCGTACTCCTTCGGGTCGATCTTCTGCTTCTCGACGAGCTCCTTGGCGAACGCCTCCGAACCGACGAACGAGACCGTGTGGAACCAGGGATGCTGGCCCGCGTCGTGGGTGAGCTTCACGAACTTCGCGAGGGGCGCGTAGGTGCCCACCATGGCGATCGCCTCCGCGCCGCTCTTCGCGAGGGTTTCGCGGGCCCGCTCCACGTCCATCGTGCCGCGGGCGTAGGTCTCGATCGCGACGGGGGTCATCGCCCGGCGCTTCAGCGCGAGCTGCAGCCCGGCGAGCACCGCCTGCCCGAAGGCGTCCTCCTGGTAGAGCACGGCGATCTTGTCGAACTTCAACCGGTCCACGAGCAGGGCGACCGCGCCCTCGGCCTCGGAGTAGTACGAGTCGCGCACGTGGAACATCCACTTGCGCAACGGCGTGCGCAGCGGCTCGGCGCCCGTGAAGAAGCCGAGCGCCGGCACCTTGGCCCGCTCCGTCAGGTCGATGATCTTCACCGAGGTCGGAGTGCCGACGTAGTCGAACAGGGCGAACACGCCCTCGTCGGCGAGCAGCTGCTGGGTGTTGGTCACCGCGCGCGCCGGGTCGTAGCCGTCGTCCAGGCTCACGAGGCGCACCTTCCGACCGTGGATGCCCCCCTTCGCGTTGACCTCCTGGATCTTGGCGAGCGAGCCGTGGATCGTCTGGGTGCCGAGGAACGACGCCTGGCCGGTCAGCGCGGCGCTCGAGCCGATGACGATCTCGCCGGCGTGTACGCCAATCGCTCGATCGTGTTGCGCCGTGCGCGGTGCGCGGGCACAGGACAGGGCCGCCGAGGCGACGAGACCGAGCGCGAGCGCGCGAGCGAGCGACATGGGCGGGCTTCTCCGAACTCGACGAACGGTCCAGTACGGCCCGGCTTGAATCGAGGGCGAGAATCAGCGGTGGAACGAGAGCGTCACCCAGTCGGTCCCGAGCTCGACGCGGGGCGCCGCGAAGGTGCCGTCGGCGCCCACGGTGACCTCGCCCTTCTGCGCGCCGCACGACCACGCGAGCACCTCGCCGGGGGCGGGCTGGAAGCGCACCACGCGACGCAGTATCACGTCGACGACGATGGGCAACTTGGCGCCGATCTGGTCGTCGATCGTCGGATAGCCGGCGCGCGGAGGAGCCTTGCCCGTGCCCGCGAAGGCGCGCAGCGGCAGCTCGACGCGATCCTCCGTGTCCACCGCCTTGCTCGCGTCCCAGCGCAGGTGGCGGTTCTTCGCTCCGGCGAGATCGCCCTTCCAGCCGGTGTCGCCGGCGACGGCGACGTCGGCGGCGAAGCCCCCGTTGGCGTCCCACTTCACCTTGCCGTTGCCGGTGCCGTCGCCGGGATCGCCGTCGTGCGAGGCGAGCGAGAACGCGGGCGCGAGGCGGTCGAGCGCGAGGAAGGCGGTCGCGTCGCCGATGCGGCTCCAGCCGCCGTCCCACCAGCCGTCGGGCAGCACCGGGTCTGCCGGGCCGTGCCCGCCCTCGTCCCACACCGCGTAGTGCGGGTGCCCGCGCAGCGCCTCGTAGAACGTGCGCTTGGTGAGCGGGCTCGCGATCGTCACCGCGCCGAAGTGGATCGTCGCGTCGTCCTTGCCGTGCTTGACGAAGACGAACTGCCCCGCCGCCTCGGGCTCGTCGCGGAGGGCGCGCGTGAGATCGAGCCGGTCCCACACGCCGAGGCCGGCGCCGTCGTCGAGGTTCGCCTCGCGCGTGCCCCAGAGCTTCTCGAGCGTGGCGAGGCGCGCCGGGCGGTGGTTGCGCGCGATGGCTTGCCCCCACCGCGCATCGACGCCGGCGAAGTGACGCGCCCAGAGCAGGCCGAGCGTGAGCGCGCCCGCGCCGCCCATCGAGGTGCCGGTCACGAACGTGCGCAGCGGGTCGCCGCCTTGCGAGCGCTGCGCCCAGTCGACGAGCTGCAGGACGCGCCGCGCGGTGTAGGGAGGCACGGTGCCGGTGGTCGGCGCCCCGCCCGGGAGCTTGTCGGAGTAGCCCCACCAGTAGCTGGTCATCGGATCGTGCGGCTCGACGGTGACGTACGAGGTGCACCCCGCGGACGCGTTGGGCGCGCCGCCCACCCCGTGCAGGTAGACCCGTACGGGCGCCGGCTTGGTGATCGTGGACTTGGGCACGACGACCACGGCCGTGAAGGTGCGGCCGGCGTGGCCCGGGCTGTCGGTGTACGCGTCGGTCTTGATCCCGAGCGTGAGGCGACGGCAGGTGCCGAGATCTTCGTTCCTGGTGATGGTCGGGACCGGCGGGTGGATCGTGTCGGTGACGGTGATGCGGAACGAAGTCGTCGCGCTGCCGATGGGGTTGCTCGCGCGCAGCGTGACGGTCCACGGAGCGAGGCCGCCCTGGATGAAGTCGGGTCGGAAGACGACGGTGCGCGTCTCGGCGTCGAAGCGCGCGCCGGGCGGGAGGCCGGTCGCCACGACGTGGGTCGCGTCGGTGGCGACCACGGGCACGGTGAGCAGCTCGTCCTCGGCCACGGTGCGGTCGGTGAGGGCGGCCAGGGTCGGGGCCTTGGTGGGCGGAGACGCGGTGTCGGAGACGTCGGTGATCGCGTCCGGCGCGGCATCCAACGGCTCGCTGTCGGTGGCCGAGGGGGTCTCCTCCACGGCACAGCCACCGAGGAGCATGGTCACCGCGAGCCCGAACCGCATCGAGAGATGCTGGGCCGGCAGGGCGGTCGATACAAGCCCTTGGTGGCCGAGTGGCGTGCTTCACGCTAGAAAACCCCATGCGTCGGCTCGCCGCCCTCCTCCTGCTCGTCGGCTGTTCGTCCTCCTCCTCCTCGCCCGCCGAGCCCGCGACCGACACCGGCGTCGAGGCCGAAGCCGGCCCCGAGATCGGCGCCGACGTGACCGTCGACGGCTTCGTCAAGAAGCCGGTCTACTTCACGGGCACCGACAACCAGCGCGTGGTCGACGCCGAGGCCACGTTCCCGAAGACCGGCGCCTACGCCCAGATCATCCTGCACCTCTCGCTCGAATGCCCGAGCGGCAAATGCGACGCGTGGGATCGCTTCGCCACGCTCGGCGTCGTCACCCAGAAGGGCGACAAGCCCGAGAACGACACCGTGCTCGAGCTCGCGCGGTTCATGACCCCCTACGGCGTCGGCGCGGCCTGGGATCTCGACGTCACCGATCTGCGCCCGGTGCTGCGCGGCCCGCTCACGCTGCGCACGTTCATCGACACCTGGGTCGGCCCGGGCAGCGCGTACGGCAACGGCTGGCTCGTCAACGCCTCGTTCGAGATGAAGGGCGGCGTTCCGGAGAAGGAGGCCGTCGCGGTGCTCCCGATCTGGACGATGCACAGCGGCGTCTACGGCGACCCGAGCAAGCCGCTCACCGGCTCGTTCCCCGAGCAGAGGCCCACGCTGCCCGCGGGCGCCACGTCGTTCGCGGTGCGCGCGCTGATCACCGGCCACGGCCAGGGCAACCTCGAGAACTGCGCCGAGTTCTGCCCCCGCGATCACACGATCACGGTCGGCACCACGCCCCACAAGGAGAAGATCTGGCGGACCGACTGCGCCACCACCGCAGCACCGGGCCAGAAGGGCACCTACAAGCTCTCGCGCGCGGGCTGGTGCCCCGGCGCCGACGTGCGGCCCTGGGTCTTCGACGTCACCGCGGACGTCGCCAGCGGCGCGAAGTTCTCCTACGACGCGGCCACCTACGTGAACTCGTGCCGCCCCGACGCGGCCACGTGCGAGGGCTGCTCCCTCGGCACGGACTGCAAGTACGACGGCGGCAACCACACCGAACCTTCGTACTTCGTGTCGGCAGTGCTGATCGCGTACCGGTGACCACCGCCTCGCTCGCCGTGGTCTTCAGTCCTTGAACTCGGCGGGGCTCAGCCCGTGGCGGCGCATGAGCTCGTAGAAATCGGTGCGGTTGCGCCCCGAGAGGCGCGCCGCCGCGCTGACGTTGCCGCCGGACCGGCGAAGCACCTCGACGAGGTAGCCGCGCTCGAAGGCGTCGCGCGCCTCGCGCAGCGGCGGGAGCTCGGCGCCGTGCAGGGGAGCGAGCGCCGCCTCTTGCCACGAGGTCGGGCCCACCACCGGCGCCGCGACCTCGATGCCGTGCGCGAGCGCGAGGTGCTCGGGGCGGAGCTCGGCCGAGTCCGCGAGGAGCAGCGCGGCCTCCATGACGTTGGCGAGCTCGCGGACGTTCCCCGGCCACGGGTAGGCCAGCATGGCCGAGAGGGTGGCCTCGTGGATCCGCGGTACCGGGAGGTGGTGACGCGCGGCGGCGCGCTCGAGGAACACGTCGGCGAGGAGCGGGATGTCCTCGCGCCGCTCGCGAAGGGCGGGCATCCGGAGCGGCAGGACGTGCAGCCGGAAGTACAGGTCCTCGCGGAACCTCGACTCGGCCACGGCGACGCGCAGATCGCGGTTGGTCGCGGCGAGGACCCGCACGTCCGAGTGCCGTTCGGTGGTCGACCCGACCGGCGTGTAGCGCTTCTCCTGCAGGACGCGCAGGAGCTTCACCTGGACGTCCGGCGGGGCGTCCCCGATCTCGTCGAGGAACAAGGTGGAGCCGGCCGCCGCCGCGAAGACGCCGTCCCGGTCGCGGGCCGCGCCGGTGAACGCCCCACGCGTGTGGCCGAACAGCTCGCTCTCCAGGAGCTCGCGGGGAATGGCCGCGCAGTTGAGCGCCACGAAGGGGCGATCCGCGCGGGGTGACGCCGCGTGGAGCGACCGCGCGGCGAGCTCCTTGCCGGTGCCGGACTCGCCCGTGATCAGCACCGTCACCTCGGTCCGGGCGACGCGCTCGATCACCTGGCGCACCTTCTGGACCGCTTCGCTCGTGCCGACGAGCTGACGGTCGATGGACGCTCCTCCGACGATGCGCCGCAGCCCCGCCACCTCGCGAACCAGGGCGCCATGGCTCACCGCCTGGGCGATCTTCTGCAGCAAGTCGTGGTCGTGGAACGGTTTGGTGAGGAAGCCGTACGCGCCGCGGCGCATGGCGTCGACAGCCGTCTCGATCGAGCCATGCGCGGTCAGCACGAGCGCGGGGACGTCGGGTACGCGCTCCTTCATCGCGGCGACCACGTCGAGTCCCGTGCCGCCGGGCAGGCGGAGATCCACGAGCACGAGGTCCCAGTGGCGATCGAGGGCGGCGATCGCGTCGCGCACGCTGCCGACCGAGTCGACCACGTAGCCCCGCGACTCGAGCCGCAGAGTGAGCAGCGTGCAGAGCTCGGCGTCGTCGTCGACGATGAGGATCGCGTGGCTCACGCCCCACCTCGACCGACGGGGAGGAAGAGCGCGAACGTGGTGTCGCCCGGTCCCGGCGCGGCGAGCTGCACGTGGCCCCCGTGGGCCTCGACGATCTCGCGGACGAGGGTGAGGCCGAGCCCGATCCCCATGCGCATCGGACGCCCCGACACCTCGTGGGTGGTGAAGGCGTCGAAGATCGCGGTGCGCAGCTCGGGTGGCACGCCAGGGCCCTCGTCCTGCACGGTGATGCACGCGTGCGGGCCCTTGCGCCCGAGGGGCCCCTCGGGTTCGACCGTCCTCTTCACGGAGACCACCCCCCCGGCCGGCGAGACCGAGACGGCGTTGCGCAGCACGTTCGCGATCGCGCGCTCGACCAGGAGCCCGTCGAGCGCGATCCGCGGCCCCGCGCCGACCGGTTCGAACTCGATGGTGACCGACTGCGCGCCCGCGTCGGTCTGTTCGGCGGCGATGGCCTCGCGCACGACGTCGTCGAGCGGACGCGGCTCGTCGACCTGCAGCACCTTGCCGGCGCGCAGCCGCGACAGATCGAGCAGCGTGGTGACGAGCCGAATCTCGGCCTCGCAAGCGCGCCGCGCGATCCCGAGGATGCGCAGCTGCTTGTCGTCGAGGTGGCCCGCGGTGCCGTCCTCGAGGAGCGCGAGCGCCTCGCGGAGCTTGCCGAGCGGCGTGCGCAGTTCGTGGGAGACCGAGGCGAGGAACTGCTGCTTGAGCGCGTCGAGCGCCGCGAGGTCGACCCGCATCCGGTCGAGCTCCGACGAGAGCTCGACCACCTCGCGCGGCCCGTCGACGGTGGGGAACGGCGCGAACTCGCCCTTGCCGACGCGCTGCGCGGCCTCCGAGAGGGCCGCGAGCGGCTTGGTGACCCCCCGCGCGACGCGCGACGCGACCACCCAGCCGGCGACGAGGGCGAGCAGGCCCATCCCGACGCCGCGCAGGATCGCGCGGCGCCCGGTGCGGACGATCTCCTCCTCGTGGACCTCGAGCCGTCGATGCAGCTCGTAGAGGCGGGCGATCCACGCGTCCGTCAGGTCCTCGTCGAGCTTGAGACGCGCGGCGCGGCTCTCGGGGCTCCGGAGCAGCTGGCATGCCTTGTCCCGGGTGAGCGACGCGACCAGCTCGAGGTAGCGACCCGCCGTCGTCGCGAAGGGGCGCGACGCGATCGCCGCGTTGTCCTGGATCGCCTGTCGCAGGATCCGCTCGGGCTCCCGGAAGGTCGCGCCGACCACGGCGTCGGTCGCACCCAGCTCGCAGGCATCGACCCCGTGGCGCGCGGCGACCTCGACCTTCCAGGCTGCGCGGTAGAGGGCCTCCTCCTCGTCGATGGTCGCGAGGTCCGATTCGCGCACGGCGCGGACCTGACGGTAGAGGTCGACGAGGGTGAAGATGGTGACGGCCAGCGCCGCCGACAGCACCATCCCGAGGACGCCATGCGAGAGCGCGAGGCGATTCACCAGGCGCATGGGCAGACCTCGGCGGCGCGATGGGCGGGCATGGGACTTGTAGACAGGTGGCGATGATGCGGCCGCGCCCCACCCCACCGTGGACAGCGACCGATTCCTAGCCCGAACCCGCCACTGGCCGCTACACCCAACCTGTCGGCAGGAGCCAACGGGCCGGACCGACACTGTCTGGATCGCCCGACAGGGGTCGGTGCTCAGCCGCGGGAAACCGCGGCCATGGAGGATGGAACGTCCATTGCTCGCGGCGCCGGCATGTCGAAGGACCTGCGGTGAGGGGAACCACGATCGTCACGGCACCGCCGACCCGAGCGCGGGCGTTCGGCGCCAAGGAGAAGGTCAAGCCCTCGCTGTATCGCGACGCCATCGCCGCGGCGAAGGGCGCGTGGCTCCACGATGCCCGGGAGGCCCTGTCGGGCAAGCACCTCGGCGCGGACATCCTCGCGGGCATCACGGTCGCCGCGGTCGCGTTGCCCCTCAACCTCGCGCTCGCGGTGGCGAGCGGACTGCCCCCGATCGCGGGGCTCATCGCGGGTGCGTTCGGCGGAATGGTCGCGGCCATCGCGGGCGGCACGGCGCTCCAGGTCACCGGGCCCGCCGCGGCCCTCAGCGTGATGGTCCTCGCGCTGGCGAAGGACTTCGGCGCGACCGGGGTCGCAGCGGCCTGCCTGCTGGTGGGTCTCACGCAGTGGGTCCTCGCCTTCAGCCTCTCCGGCAAGCTGTCCCGCTACTTCCCCGAGTCGGTCCTCGCGGGCTTCACGACCGGCGTCGGCATCAAGCTGCTCGACGCGCAGATCCCCGAGATCCTCGGGTTCGACTACCGGGTCGTCGAGCTCGCGCAGATGATCCACCGGCCCAAGTGGCTGCACGAGGTGTCGTGGGTCGCCGTCGTCGGCGGGCTCGGCGTCGCGCTGCTCGTCGTCGGCACGGCCAAGTACAAGCGCTTCCCGGCCGCGATCGTCGGCATCTCGATGGTCACGTTCGTCTCGGTCTACGTCGGCTGGGACATCGAGCGCATCGGCACGCTGCCGAGCCGCCTGCCGACCCCAGCGCTCCCCGTGGTGCCGAACGGGCGCTGGGGTGAGCTCGCCCTCAAGGCGCTGCCCCTCGGGCTCCTCGCTGCGGTCGAATCACTGCTCGCCGCTCGGGCGGTCGACCGCATGGCCCCTACGGCGCGCAGGCACGACCCCAACCTCGAGCTCTTCGGCCAGGGGCTCGCCAACATCGTGGTCTCCTTCTTCGGCGGCATGCCGGTCAGCGGCGTCGTCGTCCGCTCCGGCGTCAACGTGCAGAGCGGCGGCAAGACCCGCTTCTCGGCGTTCCTCCACGGCGTCCTCCTCGTGCTCGCCGTGGTCTACCTCTCGAAGCAGCTCGCCCTCGTGCCGCTCTCGGCGCTCGCGGGGTTGCTGTGCGTGGTGGGCCTCCGCCTGATCGAGGTGCGCACGTTCTTCGAGCTGGCGCAGAAGCACCGGATCGAGGCGCTCGCGTTCGTCGCGGCCCTCGGGGGGACGGTGACCGGCCACCTGATGATGGGCCTGGTCGCGGGTGGCCTGCTCCACGCGCTCCACCGCTACATGAACCCCGACGACGAGCACGAGGGCGAGGAGAAGAAGGACCCGGGCCTCCGCGCGGTGCTCGACAAGGACCACGCCGAGGCGCGCAAGCACGGCCACCCCGATGCCCGCCCCGTGCGCGTGCCCGGCTGGCTGCAGCACATCCAGGGCTCGAGCCCGAAGGCGCTCACCTCGTTCGTCCACGAGAAGGCGGCCGTGATCGGGCGGGTGACCCTCGGTCAGCACGTCCACGTCGCCGCGGGCAGCTCGATCCGCGCGGACGAAGGCACGCCGTTCTTCATCGGTGACAACACCAACGTGCAAGACGGCGTGGTCATCCACGCGCTCAAGGACCGGCACGTCCAGGTGCGCGGCGAGCAGTGGGCGGTCTACGTCGGTCGCAACGTGTCCATCGCGCACGACGCCCTCGTCCACGGTCCCTGCTACATCGGCGACGACACCTTCATCGGGTTCAAGGCCGTGGTCCACGACTCGGTCGTCGGCCGGCACTGCTTCATCGGGATCGGCGCGGTGGTCGTCGGCGTCGAGATCCCGGACGGCAAGCGGGTCCCGCACGGAATGATCGTCGACAGCGCGGACGCCGTCGAGCGACTGCCCGACGCCGAGCACAGCCACCACGAGTTCAACGAGGACGTCGTCGAGGTCAATCGAGGCCTCGCCCTCGCCTACCAGGAGGCCGAGAACCCCACGACGAACAACGGCCCGCGGGCGCACGCCATTGCGCATCCCGCACCGCGACGAGCACACCCGTGGGACGAGGCCTGGACACCGCTGCGAATCGGAAAGGACGCGATCTGATGGTGACGTATCTGCTGGTCGGGCTCGCCGTGGGCCTCCTCACCTACGTGGGCTACGCGTTGACGCGGTGCTATTTCCGCGTGGACGAGGGCCACGTCGCGGTGCTCGTGACCTTCGGCGCAGCCGAGCGCGAGGGCGACGGGGTGCGTTTCCGCGGTCCAGGCCTGCACCTCAAGTGGCCCTGGCAGCACCCGATCATCGTCAACATGAAGGAGCAGAACCTCGACCTCGCGGGGGAGGAGGGCGGCCGCACGGCGATGGCCGAGGACGGCACCATCCTGCGGTTCGACTCGATCCTGCGCTACCAGCCGGTCGAGACCGCGCTCGCCGAGTTCCTCTTCGGCCTGCGCACCCCGCTCGAGCACATCACGGGCCTCTTCACCTGCCTCCTGCGCAACGAGATCGCCAACTTCCGGCCCACCAAGCTGCGCCCGCACTACAAGGTCGACGAGGCCCCTCACGCCGGCCACGAGCGCCACGACACCGAGCACCCCCCCTCGATCGGTCAGCGCGAGTTCGCCCTGCAGGGCGGCTCGTTCGCGCTGATCCGTCGCGAGCGCGGGCGCCTGAACGCGAGCCTCGAGGAGTTCGCGCGCGCGCAGGTCGGCGAGCGCTACGGGGTGCGCTTCAACGCCGTGGATCTCATCGACATCCTCCCGCCCGACGAGCTCGACCAGGCGCTGAACGCGGTGATGCAGGCCCAGACGGAGGCCGACGCCCACTACTTCCGCGCCGAGGGCGACTGCCAGCAGCGCCTGCTGGCCGCCGAGCGCGGTGTCCTCATCGCCAAGACCCGCGCCTCGGCCATCGCCAAGGAGATCGACGTGATCGGAGCGGGCCTCGCCACCCTCGACGACGAAGGGACGCTCACGGCCTACGTCGAGCGCCGGCGCGACGAGGTCCTCGGCGAGGCGCGCACCACGTTCTTCAAGGAGGCCGTCCGATGATGAAGTACTGGCTCCTCGGCGCGACCATCGGGCTCCTCACCCTGCCGATCCTCGCCTGGCTGTTCCGCGCGATGATCGTGCAGGTCCAGGAGATGGAGACCGCGCTCGTCACGCGCTTCGGCGAGCTCGCCACCGCGCTGGAGACGCCCGGCCTCCACTTCTGGCCGACGCGCATCTTTCCGTGGATCGACGTCATCCACGTGTCGCGGCGCCGCGATTTCCGCCTGTTCCGCGGCGTCCACGTCAACGACGCCCGGGGCACCACGGTCATCATCGACCTGTGGGTCGAGTTCCGCATCGTCGACGCGGCCCGCGCCACCTTCTCCGTCGCCGACTGGGACCGCTCGCTGCAGAACCTCGTCGCGCACTCCGCGACCAGCATCCTCGGCAACCGCGAGTTCAACGAGATCCTGTGCGACCGCACCGACGTCGGTCGGCTGCTCCAGGTGGACATCGCCGCCGAGACGGAGCGGTGGGGTCTCTCGGTCGATCAGGTCTACATCCACAAGGTGAGCCTGCTCCCCGAGGTGTCGCAGCAGATCTTCCACACGATCGCGGCCCGCCTCGAGCGCGCCAAGGCGGACATCGAGGAGTCCGGTCGCCTCGCCGTGGCGGAGCTCGAAGCCGAGACCGACGCGCAGATCGCCGGCCTCGTCGCGGACGCCAAGACCCACTACCCCGTGGCCATCGGTCACGCGCTGGCGCGCCTCGCCAAGCGCCCGAACGTGTTCCACGCCTACGAGGAGCTCCACAAGCTCTCCCTCCTGCGGCCCCACCGCACGGTCGCGTTCCGCGGCTTCGACGGCGACCTGCGTGCCATCGACGCCGCCATGCTGCCGATCCCCGCGATCGAGGGCGCCTCCGACGAACGGCGCCTCGGCCGCGGCGGCGGTCACGCCTGAACCACGGACGGAGGCCGTGACGGCCCGTCCGGGTTCGGACTAGGCTCCGCGGGCCATGGAAAAGAAGCACATCGACGAGGAGAACCTCACGGTCAGCGGCGTCCCTTCGACCCGCGACAGCCTGGCGCCGTACGGCGTCACCATCGCGGTCACCAAGGCCTACGGCCCCAAGGGTGACAGCCTGGTCGGCATCTCCGACGTCACCTTCGACGGGCAGCCGGCGGTCACCCTGTTCGTGAAGACGGAGCAGGGGGAGGGCCTCGTGCACCTCTCGCCGCTCCACGGCGACCGCCGCAAGGCTGGCTTCGTCGACATCCCCGCCGGCACCCGCTGCCAGCTGTTCTGCCCCGTGTCCAAGCAGCCCCTCGACAAGGTCGGTCCGGTCGACGACGGCAGCGACGCCGAGTACTACGCCATCTACCTCACGCCGCAGTGCTCGCAGGAGGCCATG
>Ga0154020_10007547_pt1 | contig 12692 bp, 11 predicted proteins | sample Klosneuvirus_201_FD_109709 | JGI IMG/M metagenome (GOLD analysis project Ga0154020, IMG submission 109709) | Active sludge microbial communities from wastewater, Klosterneuburg, Austria - Klosneuvirus_20160825_MG | ecosystem: Engineered > WWTP > Aerobic digester > Activated sludge | place... | reverse complement strand
AGTTACATTATTACAAGGGTCGTTTCCTAAACAACTTACATCTATTCCACAATCTGAAATATCTAAATTTAATATTTCACAAGGTGTTAATTTATTTTTTAAATCACAAATTTCATCTTCGTGTTTTTGCAATATAATAGGAATTGTTTTTTCTTCGTATTCAAGACAAGAATTAAAACTTTCTATGTTTATAGCTTCTTTTATTTCGTCCACTTCCTTATACAATTCCTCCACCACTTCATCTAATGTTACGCATTCTTCTTCGTGGAATATAGAAAAAATAGGAAAATCAATTTCTACATATACACAAGGCGCATATACCTTATCTCCACATTCTAATGTTGGTTTATTACATCTATTACAACCCATTTGTATATTTTTTTACTTTTTCTAAGAATTGGTCTGTTATTTCTATATCGCAAACTAATTTTGTTTTTATTATTCTTTCCATAGCAGATACTATTCTTGTCTTATTTAAATCATATTGAACACTAATGTCAAACCTTTTTTCATTTGTTAAAGCTTTCCCAATTTTCATTTGATACTCTTCAATGCTATTTATAACACTATTTTTTGACAGAGATTGGTAGTTTTGGCTTTCCATTTGTTTTTATTTTAGGTTTGTTACAATTACACATATTTTTACAATTTGAATTTTTCTAACAATTCTTTTGCTTGGTCGTATTCACACATTGCTTGGTTTATATTACCTCGTCTAACATTTGCGTGTGCTGATTTTAATAATATTTCAATTTTCAAATATTCTTTTAACTTCTTTTCGTCCACCCCACAACAATCTGTGTGTAATGATATTAAAGCTTCATCTAATTCAATAAATGTTCGCACTGTTCTTAAATAATACCCCTCTTTACAAAATCTATCTCCCTCACAAATATATATTTTAATTGTATATAATCCGTCTGGAAGTGGAGATAGAGTGTTTGTTGAAAGTTCTAAGTTGTTAGAATTAAATGTGTTTATTTTTTCTTTTTGAAAATACAATGTTACACTATTTTTTCTTGCAGGTGTTTTAATATCTATGTAACTTGGTTCGCTAATTAAGTGCTCCCAATCACTAATATCTGCAACCCTCATAACTCTTACATCATAAGTTGGTAGTATTTCGTAGTCTAATTTTGGTAAATTCATAATTTAAAATTCTTTTAGTAGAAAAACATCTATTTTTTCTTGTGTTATCAATTTAAACCAATTTCTGAACTTCTCTGTGCTATTTATCACTAAACACCCAACAGACCATTGACCTATTAAGTTTAATACTTTGTCAACCCACACATTATAAGATATGGTGTGTATGTTTATTCCAAAAAACCCATATTCTTTTTCACCTTGTTCTTCTGATTTAAAGTCCTTATCATTATCTCTATAAACATATATTGGTTTGTTTTGAACCCACGCATCAACCTTTCCTTTATGTAGTCCTTTCTTCCACCCATCATAATAAGCTCTATCAAACTCTACGACAGCTGTTCCTTTGCTATTCCATTTAGTGAAATTTAACAGTCCATATATTCCGCTGTTAGTGGTACAATCTGCTAAATCAACAAAATTATTTCCAAAAAACAAATACACCTTATCATCAAATTTATCAGGAGTGTCTTTTATACTTCTAACAAATATAAAAAAATACCCTTTTGGGGTTTCTTTATACCCTTTTGTTTTTTTAATCCTGTTTAATAGGGTGGTGTCGCTATACTTCATCGTTTTGAATATTTTTTTGCAATTTGTTTTTAAGCCATATCATAGGAGATAAGAATAAATCTATTATACTCACAAGGGAAGTCCACCCGATTTTTTCAAAATTTTCTCTTAAACTTGTAACTTCGTATACAAAAAACCCCACTATAATGAATATCTTTATCAAACTAATTGTGTATATAAACAACCCTTGAAATTCGTCCACCACTACATTAGGTATATCAATACCACTTAAAAAATAGTGAAACTGTGTAGCCGTTGCTACAAATAAAAGCATAAACCCCACACTAAGTACTTTTTTAGCGAAATGTCCACTTGAAAATGGGTTTTTATCAAGAATGACATTTTTATATATTCCCGTTGCCATATCTATTAAAGCAAATAAAAAATAAACTGCAAAAAGTCCTAGACTTATCCCCACATTACTCTCTATGAAATTTATACCTACGCTAGTTATTGCACTCATAATTAATAAAGAGTCTTTTTTAAATGGGGTTATTATATATTGAAAGTAATCTTTTATTTGAAAAGTCCTTGTCATAATATTACACTCCTTTAAAATACTTAACTGTTATATTTTTTGGGGTCACTAATGTTATAACTGCGGTTGAATTATCGTCTACAACCGAGAAGTCTTCCAACTCATTTGTATCTGTATTATACACTGTAAACACATTCTTAGCGCACAAGTTATGTTTAATTGTAGCCTCGTCTGTGTTTGTAAATTTTTTTTCAGCTAACATTACAAGTTTTTCACACTCTTTTTCGTTGTTGTACAACCCCGTTAGCATTTTATTTATATTTTTTGATATTGTTTTCATTTGATTATTTTTGGTTATAAAAAAGGGAGAGGCGTTGTTCCCCTCCCTTTTGTAGAATTAATGATATTTATTATATACTCCCTGCGTCTACATTTCCTGCTGCAACCATATTGAAGAAGTCTGTGTACAAGTCTTTTGAACCTTTTGGAATTACAAAGTTAATTCTGAAATTCTCTTCTGCTTTTCCATTAAATCCTTGTGAGAAGAAACTTCTCTTCAAAGAAAGGTTTATAGAGTCGTATTGCATACAAGGCTCTAATTTAGAACTCATATTTTTGAACCATCTTTCTTCTGTGCTATTCCCAACTGAATCTCCTAAGAAATATTCATAAGAACACAATTCATCATACCAGTAGTTTTTACCCCAACCTGAACCATCAAATGCTCTTGAACGTCTTGTTTTAGCAAATTCTCCGTTTTCATTGTAGTTGTACCCAATTAAAGTTCCCTCTAAAGCACCTCCACTAACTTCTATTTCAACGATGTTATTGAAACTTCCGATTGTATCAGCTAATTCTTTTGGTGGGCATAATTGATTTTTCTTACTTCTAAACATTATACCATAAGCACCTCCTGTAACTGTTGGTGTTTGAACTTTATTCCATAATTCAAACTCAAATGGTTCTGGTGCTGTCGATACATACATATCTGGGTGGCATTCATCGCATACAGCGTTTGTTATAACTGTTGTGTAATAACGTTGTCTGCATTCACCTTTTACAGTGTTTGTAACCGAAGCGATAGTAAAAACTAAATCATCTTCATCTCCTGCACCTAAATCAGCGTCAAGTATTGTGATTGAATCTCCGACTTTATATCCATCTCCTTTGTCAACTAGTGTTATTGCCGCAGAATTACCTCCTGTAACCACTACATTAAATGTAGCTGCTGTTCCTGAACCATTAGTTGTTCCTGTTACGCCACTATAAGTACCATTTGTGAATGTACCTGCTATTGGTGTAGCCACTGTTGCAACACTTCCTAAAATAAATATTTCTCTGTCTGGAAATGCTTCTTGTAAATCTACAAGTCTACTATCTCCACAATCATTATCATCTAACTCTATGTAGTATAATGCTTCACTAACATTGCAAGTTTTATCTAAAACCCAAGTAGTTGTTGTGTCAGAATCTTTAACACAAACTGATTCCACTTCTACAAAATCATAATCAATTTCAATTGTAGCATAAGTTGATACTAAATCACTTATGTTTGATGTTGTTAATTCAGCAGGTGTGATTATTGCATATTTATCAACTCCGTGCTCTTGCCCGATTTTTGTTGCAGATGTTATATACGATTTTCCTACTAAAGCTGCTACTATTCCTGCTGCTGTTGCTAAAGAAATGTTGTACAATAAACCCCCTGCATCCTCTGTGTATCCATCTGGACAATCGCCTGCACAATCAGTTTTTAAATTTGCACTCCATTCAGTGAATGCACTTGGAGAAGAACTTCCTACAACTTGATATGTTGAAACAATACCTTCTCTTTTAATTCTCGTTACATCAAATCCTTTCGCTTGCGCTTGTACAAGTCCTTGTGCTTGGTCATCTCCTGCATCTTTTACAACCAATGTGTAAAACTTAGAAGTTCCTGTTGCATCTGGGTTGAATGCTACACTTGAAATAGGGTGAATGTCGATAATATCTTCTAAAAGAACACCTGCTCTAAGTTGTCTTTTTTTCATTATTTCAACAAGTCTTAAAACTTTTTCACCTAAGTCTTCATCTTCACAATCTCCTGTACATACATTCAATTCATCTGCTGAAATTGTAAATGTTTGCTCGTAAATACCGTTCTTAAATCCGAAGAATGATAAAGGCGCACCAATAAGTTTCAAATGTATTGTTGCACTTTCTCCTGCACCTAATACTAAAGATTTTGATACATCTAATCCATCATACCCTAAATATAGTTGTGCTAATGTTGGGTCTTGTGCTTCTGAGAAAGAAACTTCTGTTACATCTTTCGGTAGAAAGTGTACAGTACGCATTGGTTTTGCGGTTCTTCCTGCTTGATTTGTTTTAATGTTCGTACCAACTTGTAAAAAGAATTTCTCGTTCTTACTGTTCACTATTGAACTTGTTGCAATTGCTCCTCTTGCGCCTGCTTTGTCTTTAAAAAGCCCTATTTGTCCGTCACCAAGGTCTTTTGAACCTCCGCTTGTTAGTGGGCTGGATGGGCTTAATACATACGTTAATTCCCACGATTTGTGATTTCCATTCATATTATTCTATTTTTGTTTATTTTATTGATTTGTAATTATTCTGTCTTTATTTATCTGAACACCGTCAGTGTCGTAATTGTTTCTTGCAAAATCGGCTGATGCCATTGATATAACCTTATCTATAAAGCTTTCATCTCCCTCGGGGTTTGAGTTTTGCGAGGGTTTTCCTTCTACATCAATCCACCCCTCTATATTTATTTGTTTGGGAAGTCTGTAATATGAAAGAAAAACTTTTTTAATCTCCATTTCATTATTTGTGAAAACATTTATACTATCGCTTGCGATTATGTATGGGGCTTCTCTATACCCAAAACTCGCTTTGTTGTAATTGTCAGAAATTTGTGCGGAGTAGTTTTTGTCTTTAAATTCGTATAAGAATATTGTTGCTTTACATTCGCCTTTTTTAGCTTCTGCGTATGCACTTGATATGTCAAGATAGTCTTTTGGTAAACTATATAATGCTCTTTTATCGTTTGAAATTGTTTTGAATTTGAGAGAAACATCTGTATTTAAAAACATCTGTATCTCTCTTATTCTTTCGTCATTACCCTCTGAAATTAGTTGGTTGATTCGTTTTATTTCGTTTTCTCGATATAATAATACAAACCTACCTTTATCTGCAACAACATTGTTACTGTTTAAATTCTTGTTTACTTTCTGTAAGAACTTAACGTAGGCTTCATTACTTGTCATTTATCTATTCTTTTGAATTTAATTCATTTAAAATGTCTTTATCATTTATTAGGAACAAGTATATCTCTTTCATAGTTTCCCCTAATTTTAAATCGTTGTAGAAGAAAGAGTTCTTTTGTCTTTTGATAATTCCCTTTTGAACCCACGTTGCAATATCTGCTGTTAATACAAGTTCTTTTTCTTCAACTGTTGTCATTGCTCTGTATATTCGTTCAAGAGCATCTACACTTTTTATTTTTTCCTCCACCATCTCAGTTATAATATAATCTTCTGACGTTGTTAGAGGTTTCATCCAATTAATGTATGTTAATACATTAAGAACACCTTTTCTTTTATCTTTGTTTGCTAAATTTTGGTGCATCCAATGCTTAACCTCATAAGCCATTTTAGCGTATTTAGCTTTTGTATCCTCTTTTTCTTTTTTGTCAACCAATTTATACATTGATTTTCCATATACTATTTCATTCCCCTCTTCTCCGTCTGGTGTGATGCGATTGCCTCTCATTGCAAAATACAGTTGTAAGTATTTTGTCATATCTGAAGTGTCAACTATCTCATTGTGGGAAAGCTTTAATCTAAATTCGTCTAAAAACTCTTGCTCTGTCTTACCAGACGCTTTAACTAATGTCTCGAAATGAGATTTTAGTTTCTTTCTTCCCGCAAGCTTAGTTTTTACAAAGGCGGAATCTTTTCCTCTGAACTCCACAGAACTTTCGTCAAACCCTGTATCGTAGTACCCTTCCATTTTAATATCATCGTAATTATGGACAAATTTTGGACATCCTGCGTATTCTACAAAGTCAGCTCCTAATTTTGCTCTCCCTATTCTCCTAAGAGCATCTGGTGTATCAGAAGTTGTTTTTTCTAAAATTAAATACGTCTTGTTTTGTGCTATTTCTTCTCTCATTATTTTTGGTTTTTAACTTCCCCCTCGTTTTATGGAGGGGGTGTTTTGCTTTTACTAAGCGTTGAAGTTTCCTACGTTTGCTTCTGTGAACACATCTTCTCTTTCAATAAGAATGGTTCTACCTAAATCTAATACAAATCCATCCATTTGTCCTTTGCACCAGAATGTTTCTCCTTGGTATCCACCAACTGATTGTACATTTGTGCTAGACATTCTTCCTATTTCCTTACCCCAAGAAATATCAGGAATGTTTTCAGGTTTAACAATGTATAAATTCTTACGTTGTGCCATTTGGTCTATTTCTACACCTGCTGGGGCAACACTCTTATCTAACAAGTTTGAAACCTTAGGGTCTGCAATATCCCACGCAATTAAGCTCCACGCTCTCTTATTCATTCCACCTGTATATCCTCTTGTGATAATATCACCGAAGTCATAATCTAAACTTGGGTCGTGTTCAATCTCTACATTACCTATCCCTTCTAAATAAGCTTTTCCAATAGAGAAAGATTGATATTCTAATTCGTGCCTATTCTTACCTGTTAAAATTGGTACGGGAATCATTGACTGGTCTAAGAATGTAACATTTGTAAGTTTAAATTCATTTTTGAAAATCAAACGAACTAAATCAAATACTCTACTACCAGCCTTGAACTTCATTTTTCTAAGTTCTTTTCTGATTGATGTACCTTGATAGATTATGTCAGACGCTTGTCTTAACATACTTCTTAATTCTGTTTCATTTCTATACGTAAGTCTATTACCACGTCTTAATTGTGTGTAAATACCATCATTTATAGTTGCTGTTCCGTTTCTTCCTGTTAATGTAGCCGCTTGCCCAAATAATATACCAGATGATAACATTTTTGTCAACTCACCTGTTGCCAAGATTGACATAAGTCTATCAACAGTTTTTACACCACTTGCGCTAAACTTACCATTTGCACCAACAACTCCTGCCACTAAGTATTTATCTTCCCCTTTGTCATTTCTACTTCCAAATAAAGAAGATTGTTTCAACAATTCGTCAGTCATATAAGAATTTTCACCACCACCAATACTCATTGATGCTGCGTAGTCCGTATAAGACACTTGTACACCTTGTGCTGCACCTAATGTGTGCTCTAATGTAACTTTTGATGGCGTACCTCCACCTGTGATTCCAGACCATTCAGATGTAGAATATTCTGTAAGAACACCTCTTATCTTGTAAAATCTTGTTCCCGCTACTAAATGAGAAGCTGCGAAATAAGCGTCAGGGTTTTTAGTTGCTAATGTAACTGTATGTACATATCCATCTCCCTCTCTTTTAACTTCTTCGTCATCAACAACATATAATTGTAAGCCATCCATATCATAGGATATGATGTCACCTTGTCTAAATGGAATTGATAATTTGATTTTGAATCTTGTGCCGTCTTTTCCTAAATAAGAACCTTCTTCAATATTCTGCACAATAACTGGATATTCTGCACCCATTAAAATATCATACGAAAACTTTCCTTTTCTTCCGTCTACATACATATAGTCAGAGTTTTGCATAAGTTCTTTTATGAAAGGTACTTTTGCGGTTGTTAAGTTTTCAATCAAATTTACAGTTCCTAAATGTTTAGTTCCTGTGTTTCCTTTCACTCTGGACAGTAACGAACTGTCCATGTGAGAAATGTCTTTCAGCTCCTTTGTTGTAGCCACGGCAATCACTTGTCCGTTATTGTATTGTTTTAAAATTTCTGCCATGTTTATTTTTGTTTATTATTTAATTCATTGTGAGGATAAAATCGTCATCCACTGTGTTACTACGCCCACTATCTTTTCTCTTTGCTAATTTTATTGCTTTGAATGTTTTTACATCTTTATTAGCAACTTCTTTTGCAGACATTTTTTTAATAAATTCGTCTGTGTTTGTTAGCATATCCCAAACCATTTTAGCTTTTGACGGGTCATTTCTTAGATTTAGATAATGTTTATCTATTTCTGAAAGTCCTCGCTCGTCCATTTCTGTAAACCCCTTAACTATATTGTTAAGTTCTTTTATTGGAACTTTTTCTTCTTTTAAGGTGTTTTTTAAAGTTTCAGTTGCCTTTTGTCTTGCTTCTTCCGCTTCTCTAATCCTTTCTTTTTGCTCTGTTACAACCTTATTATGTTGTTCCTCTGCAATTTTATCAATCTTTTCTTTTGCCTCCTCAGCTTCTTTATCAATATCCATATCTTTTATGAAATTTGATATAAGTTTGTCTGTTTTTTCAGGACTCATTTTAAGTACACCTTGATAGTAAGTTCTCACTGCTGTAACTTTACCTTCGTCTGTACTAATATCTATACTTTTAATTTGTTTTTTTGTATTTAATGTTTGGTAGTATTTATCTAAATCTCCACCATTCTTCTTAAACTCCAAAAACTCTTTTTCTGTTTCATCTAAACTTGAAAAAACTTCTTCTTTAGCTTTCGCCTTTATTTCAGCTTTTTGTTGTTTCTTTATTTCATTAAACATCTCTTCGTCAATGTCTAAATCTTCTAAGGCGATTTGTTCTCCTGTTTCTGGGTCTTCTATGCCGTCAAAAGCCCATTCTCCACTTGCAACGAAAGCTTGTACATATTCTCTGTACTTGTTAGCTTTTATATCGTCTTTTATTTCAATAACATCTTCAGCAGCTTCTTCTATTATAGGCGTTGCTTCTAATACCACTTCTTCATCTTCTAAGTCCAACAATGTTCCATCGTCTTCTTTAACTTCTAATAAAACATTATCCTCAGTTTCCTTGTCTTTCACCACTTCCTCTTCAAAAAGTCCGTCTGTGAAATTTTCAGCACTTATGGCTGCGCCAAATGTTACGTTTTGTTTACTCATCTATTTTTGGTTTTATAGTGCAAAGATACACCTCTTTTTTATATATTCAAAAAACCTAACGGTTGGTGAATTGCAACAACCGTTGTTGGTATTTTTCTATTTTGTTTCTTTTTTATTCTTTCCTTGTACTTTTAATTCAGCATCTGTTTTATTCTCTCTTGCTATTCGCAAAGCATTATCTGCCTTATACTTCTCAACATCTAATGTTTTCTCTTTAATAAAAAGTTCTCGTTCTTTAAGTCTTTTTTCAGCTTCGTTCCCCTCTCTCTTTATTTGATTGTCTATATCTTGTTGTTGTTTAGCGTCTAAATACTTAGCGTTTTCTAAAGCTGCGTTCCCCACATCTATAATGTCACTTATCCCATTGTTATTCGTATCTTTTTCTTTACTAAGCCCTAATGCTACAAGTTGAGCTTTATAAATTTGTGTTTGTCTGTCTAACGCTGCTTCTTTTGCTTCCCACTCTTTGTCAATTAGTTTTTGTTCTTTAGCAGATGCAAGTTGTTTTTCAAGTTGCATTGATTCAAATTCTCTTTGTTTTTGAACATTAAGTTCTGTAACTCTTTGTTTGTATCTTGCTATTTGTAGAACCTTTGTTACACTATCAGATGTTAATACATTTGTTAAATCTTCTAATGTTTTTTCTATCGTATTATCGTTCATAAAAACTTGTTTAATTGTTTCTAATTCTGATTTACGTTTAGGGTTATTATCATACGTTATTCTAAATTTTCTTAACGGAAGATATGGGTCGGACATATTTATAAATTTCTTTATCATATCTGAATCTGTTGTTAATACAGTTCCATCCACCCCATCTTTTTTCATATATTGAGCCATATTAACGTGTATCTCAACATATCTTTTTTGAAAGTTTGTATATTTATTAAGCCAAGAGGACGTTTGATGTTGACTCGCTTTTAAACTTTGTTCTATACCTGTTGCTGTTCTTTGCGCTGCTCCATAAAGTCTTTCAGGAGTGAATCCAAGCTTCTCTAAAGCCATTTGTTTTGTTTCCCTTGCCATCTGCATTTTTCCTAACATCGCTTGTGTTAAATCCATATTAACGGCTTGAAACTGATTGAAAGAAGACTTGCTATTTCTTGGGTCTCCATCAATAGGCATAACACCTGCTTCTCTTGCTAAGTCCATAACTTTTACAACAGAATCTTCTCCTCCCATATCCTTTATCCACGTTGGAAGTGATGCTAAATCAAATAAAAAGAAGAGTCCAACCTCTTTAGCTTGTAAATCTCTTACAACGTTTAGATGTATATTATAATCTATTTGTTCTTGCTCTACTCTTGATACAAAGCTTGTTTTTTCATTTATTCCTACGACAGGGATTTTTGTGTGATACATGTTACTCTCCCCTTTCAATTGATATTCAACTGGGTTTCCTCCTATGTATAAATCATCGTCTAAGTCTGTATTGTTTTTACATATTTTTATGCCATAGTGTGTTACAGGTTGTGTTGCCCATACAACTGTATTTGCTTCTGGGTTTGCTTCGTGTTGCTCTATTGACTTTGTTTTTATGTTTTTAATTTTTAGGCGGGAAATGTATTCTGATGCCACTTCATCTGTAACTATTTCAGATGTTATTTCTCCGTCTTCATCCTCTAAGTAAATGTACATTATTATTTGTTCTGAAACCCAGTAGGCTTCCAACACTCTTATCTTATCAGTTCTGTCATCTGTGCTAAATAATGCACTTTGTGGACTTCCTCCACTAAACAACTCTGTCATTCCTAAATCAACGCCTGTTTCCTCTTGTAAGAATTTAGCATTTAAATATGGGTAGTAGCTTGGGTGTGGTATCATTTTAACTTCCCCTCCTCCTTTTTCAGCCCAATCTCGCATACTATTTATACCACCACTTCCAACAGAGCCAAAACTCCCTTTATAATACCTACTTTTTAAAATTCTTTGTTGCTCATCAAACGAAAGTTTATGACCAAACATTGATATAACTTGGTTTGGTGTTAATAATTTAAGTCTTCCTGCGTAATCACCATCTTCTGTATACTCAGCACTATCGTCATAGAATGTTTCATTTATATCCCAAAATTCGGGGGCGTAATAATCATATCCTTCTCGTATGTGCCTAAAACATTTTCCTGTTGCTAAGTATGAATATAAATTCTTTCTATCTAATACATCAAAATCAAATCTGCTTTCATCTTCTTTTATCACGGCTTCCACCCATTCAATGTAAACACCTCGCCAAGATTGGTTCATTCTTGTTTCAATCTCTTTTGGTGTATTCTCTTGTTTGAATTGCTCTATTTGTTGTTGGTATGCTTGTTGTTCTTCTTCTGTTTCAAATTTAAACTGAAAAGGATTAATTCCTTTTTGAAGCATCTTCTTATTAAGTCTATCTTCTATGTCCACTAATGTAGATTCCCACAGCTTATCTGTTTTTACATCAATATAATCGTTTTTTGATAGGGGGTCAACTGCTTCTATTGTGCTTGGATTTGGTGTTTCTAAAAACTCTCCAATAAATGTGTTTATTATAGGTTCTATAAAGCCATAATTCACTAAGTTTTTCTCCACTTCCGATTGGTTTCTTAGGAAATCCACTTCAGATAAATGTAGAGAACTATTTGTTATATGGGTGTAATTGAATGTCCCATCTAACAACTTAAACGTTTGTGAATACTTATTTATGTTATTGCTAATCTGACGTATAGCAATATTCTCCAAAGCATCTAAATTAGCCTTCACCCAATCAGTATCCTTCTTAGATGTTGGTATAGCTTGTGGTGGGAGGTTATACCCAGCAACCGATTGATTTCTTAATTCTATATTATCAAACATTTATTATTCTTATTATATGCAAAGATACTTGTTTATAAAAAACTTACCAAATTTACACTGATTTGTTAAAACCTGTCCGTAGTTATTTATTCTTAGTTCCATATCTTAACTTTTTCTAATCGCAACTATTTCTGCGTTTATTTGTTTACCTCCAGCTGTGCCATACGCCAAGCCAAAGAAGAAAGTATATAATTCTCCTATTTCAAACTTAGCATTAGAAGCCGCCACATTTTTATAAATTAAATGCCCTACGGTATCATATCTATCAGCCAATGAGTAAACTTCAAAACCAGTATCATTTACTCTAATTCTGACAAATGATGGCGTAGTAGCTTCAAGTGCGCCAATTTCAAATTGCCCTGTTGTGTATGCTCTGTGTATTAACGAGGTTGTAAAATCCTTATAGTATACTTCATTTACGGTTGCAGTTTTTGTCCCTAAAGAACTATTACCTATATAGTTTACATCAAAACCTCTAGCGGCTATCGTTTTACCATAATCATTGCCAACTGTTATTCCGCCATATATTGTGTCAGATTTTTTCATCATAAAAAAACGCATAACATCAAGATTACTTGCCACCGCTTTCGATGAAAAAATAACATCTAAAGTTTCGTTTTTAGAAATTGCCCACTTTGTAAATCCAAGCGTGGT
>Ga0154020_10007545_pt1 | contig 12694 bp, 7 predicted proteins | sample Klosneuvirus_201_FD_109709 | JGI IMG/M metagenome (GOLD analysis project Ga0154020, IMG submission 109709) | Active sludge microbial communities from wastewater, Klosterneuburg, Austria - Klosneuvirus_20160825_MG | ecosystem: Engineered > WWTP > Aerobic digester > Activated sludge | place... | reverse complement strand
GCACGCACCAGCTCCGGGTGCACGCCGCGGCAGCCGGGGTGCCGCTCGTCGGTGACCGGATCTACGGCGGTCCGGGGCGGATCACGACGTCGACCGGGGCCGTGCGGGTGCCCGGTCGCATCGCGCTCCACTGCGCGCGGGTGGACATCGCGCTCCCTGGGGGCCATGTTTCCGCCTCGTCCCCGATCCCGCCCGAGCTCGCCGAGCTCGCCGCGTTCCTCGGGCTCGATCTGACCGAGGCCCTTCGATGCGCACCCTGATCACCGCCCCTCTCGTCGTCGCCGGCGTGGCCGCGCTCGGCCTGCTCGGGGGCCTCGCGCCCGCCGCGCCCGTCGTGCTGGCCGCGCCCAAGCCCAGCGCGTCCACCAGCGCCTCCACGAGCGGCTCTACCAAGGCCTCGACCAGCGCGTCGAGCAGCGCCACCGGGGAGAAGAGCATCCAGCCGGACCCGACCCCCCTCGTCGCGGATGCGTTGTTCGTGCTGTCGATCCGCTTCGACAAGGGCAAGGTCTCGATCACGAAGGTGGCGCGCGAGAAGCTCGCCAAGAAGGCCGCCGTGCCGCGCAAGCTCGGCCGGTTCGCCGTCGAGCTCTACTCGGGCCCCACCGTCGTCGAGCGCGTGCGCTTCGATTTCCCCCTGATCCACGACGACGACGTCGCTGGCGAGGCCTACGCCAAGGGCCTCGACGTCACCATCGACGTGCGCATCCCGGACAGCGATCGTCCGAACAAGCTCGAGATCTGGGACCGCGCCACGGACAAGCGCTGGAAGTACGCGTACCCGCCCAAGGCCCCGTGAAGCGCGACCGGCTGGCCAAAGGCGGCCCGGTCCACGCCGCCCTCGAGCGGATCATTACGGAGTGCGACGTCGAAGGCGAGATCGAGCGCGACCCGGTGCGCGCGGTCCATCGCTACGAGGACCCGCTGGACGCCGAGCTGGTCGCGCTGATGGCGAGCGCCGTTGCGTTCGGCAACGTGACGACGCTCGTGCGCAAGCTCGACGACGCCCTCGAACGCCTCGGGCCCTCTCCCGCGAAGACCGCCGACGACCCTGCGGCCGTGCAACGCGCGCTGCGTGGCTGGAAGCACCGGGTGTACGTGGCGGCAGACCTCGCAGGCCTCGTGATCGGCGCGCGCCGGGTGCAACGCGTCCACGGCTCCATGGGCCGGCTGTTCGGCGCCGCCCTCGCCCGCACCGACTCGGTGCGCGAGGCGCTCGCCGAGCTGGTCGACGCCGTGCGCGAGGGGGGCCTCGAGAAGAGCGCCTCGCGCGGCGCCCGCCACGTGTTGCCGGATCCGCGCGGAACGAGCGGCTGCAAGCGATTGCTGCTGTTCCTCCGCTGGATGGTGCGCGGCCCCGACGGGTGCGATCTCGGCCTCTGGCGCGAGCACGTCCCGACCGCGAAGCTGCTCGTGCCGGTGGACGTGCACATCCACAAGCTCGCCCGGAACCTCGGCCTCACCGACCGCGCGACGCCCTCGATCACCACCACCGAGGAGATCACCGAGGCCCTCCGCCGCTTCGATCCCGAAGACCCCGTCCGCTTCGACTTTGCGCTCTGTCACATGGGGATGCTGCAGGCCTGCCCGTCCCGAAAGGACGCGAAGCGCTGCGAAGGCTGCCCCGTCCGTGGGGTCTGCCGGCACTGGGCCTGATCATCCGTGGGGTGGTGCCCTGGTCCCGCTCTGGGCCACGTTGCGCCGCCCTCGCCTTTCACCTCGACGATCCGCCCGCGGTCGACAACGATACCGGGAGCGGTCCGGCCCTTGCTCCGGCTGCGCGGAAGCCCATGTCGAGAACCTCTTCTTCTTCCTCCTTTGCGACCCTCCTCGCCTCGCTCTTCGTCGGGAGCGCGGGCTGCCTCGTCGGCTGCGGAGGCGCCACGGAGCTCGATCCGTTCGGCACCGTCGACGGCGGCGGCACCGACACGTCGACCGACGGGACCTCGGACGTCCCCTTCGACGGGAGCTGCACGTTCCCCGACGTGAAGTGCGGGTCGACCTGCACGAACCTCGACAGCGATCCGAAGAACTGCGGCGCGTGTGGCAAGTCGTGCGCGGTCGGCGAGTTCTGCGCGATCGGCGCCTGCTCGGCCACCTGCTCGGCGCCGCTCCTCAAGTGCGGCGACCGCTGCGTCGATCCGGCGCGCGACCCCGACAACTGCGGCGGCTGCGGCACCAAGTGCGCGGACGGCGAGGTCTGTGGTCCGACCGGCTGCGGCGTCGTCTGCCCCGCCCCGCTCGCCTCGTGCGGGAAGACCTGCGCCGACACCGCGAACGACCCGAAGAACTGCGGCGGCTGTGGCCTCGCCTGCGGCGCCGACGAGGTGTGCATCGGCAGCAAGTGCTCGACCACCTGCGGCTCCCCGCTCAAGAAGTGCGGCCTCAAGTGCGTCGACACCGCCTACGACCCGCGCAACTGCGGCCTCTGCGGCAACGTCTGCCCGGGCACGGCGTGCATCGAGGGCGGCTGCGGCGAGGTCGACAAGACCGACGACGACGGCGACACCATCAGCAACTTCTACGAGAGCAAGTCGGACAAGAAGGACACCGACAAGGACGGCACCCCGGACTACCTCGACCTCGACAGCGACGGCGACGGCATGACCGACAAGCAGGAGGCCGGCGACGACACCGTCGTCACCCCGCCGATCGACACCGACGGCGACACCATCCCCGACTTCCAGGACCTCGACAGCGACAACGACGGCCTCTCCGACAAGGACGAGTTCAACAAGTACAAGACCTCACCGACCAAGCCCGACACCGACGGCGACGGCTACACCGACGCCGAGGAGATCGCGGCCGGCACCGACCCGCTCGACCCGAAGAGCAACCCGGGCACCATCGGCGGCTTCTCGTTCGACCTGCCGTACAAGGGCCTCCCGCGCACGCAGGAGTTCACCTTCAAGCCGCAGATCAAGAAGGCCGACGTGGCGTTCGTCATCGACACCACGGGCTCGATGGGCGGCACCATCACCGGCCTCAAGACCTCGCTGAGCTCCATCGCGAGCAGCCTGAAGACCAAGATCCCCGACGTGGCCATCGGCGTCGGTGACCACCGCGACATGCCGATCAACCCCTACGGCAGCCCAGGCGACTTCCCCTTCAAGCTCTGGCAACGGGTCACGACCAGCCTCACCGACGCGCAGACCGGCGTGAACAAGCTCACCCCGGGCGGCGGCAACGACATCGCCGAGTCGCAGATCGAGGGCCTCTACCAGGCCGCCGTGGGCTCGGGCTTCAACGCGGCCTCGGGCGCGGTGTGGACCCCCAAGTTCAACCCCACCGTCGGCTTCGACGCGGCCAAGGGCCACGGCGACATCGGCGGCATGGGCTTCCGCAAGGACTCCGCGCCGATCTTCATCCTCGCGACCGACGCCATCTTCCACCGCCTCGCCGGCGACCCGGACAACGCGCCCCCCGGCGGGGACATGGCGTTCTACAACGCGTCGTCCTTCGGCTCGACCGACACCAACAAGCCCCACACGGTCAAGCAGGCGGTCGACGCGATCACCAAGATCGGCGGCAAGTTCATCGGCATCAACGTCATCCTCGGCTTCGGCGGTCAGCAGCCGCGTCGCCAGGAGGAGTACTTCGCCATCAAGACCAGCACCACCGTGCCGAGCACCGACGGCAGCACCTGCCCCCACGGCGTGAGCGGCGGCTCGGTGCCCGCGGTCGACGACGGCACCGGCAAGAAGGTCTGCCCGCTCGTCTTCGACAGCAACACCTCGGGCACGGGCATCGACACGGCGATCGTCGACGCGATCACGAAGCTCACCACGTTCGTGAACTTCAAGACCGTGTGGCTCGAGGCCCGCGACAACACGACCACCACCTTCGACGAGACCAAGTTCTTCAAGAAGGGCATCCCGGTCTCGTTCTCGACACCACTGCCCGCGGGCTGCACCGCGCCGTCCACGGCCGACCTGCTCCCCGCGCCCACCGGCGACGGCGTCTTCGACTCGTTCACCAACCTGTGCCCCGGCACGGTGGTCTCCTTCTCGCTCGTCATGCAGAACGTCGACATCCCCGCCACCTGCAGCGACCAGGTCTTCTCGTTCAAGATCGTGGTCATCGGCGACAAGACGGTGGAGACGGACGCCCGCGTGGTGACCGTGCGCGTGCCTGGTAACGTTGCGCTGTGCAAGCCCTAGGAGAGCGTTACCTCCGGTTCCAGAAGGCCCTCGACGGCGCGCCGCTCCCCGCGGCGCTCGTCGACCTCGCCGCGTTCGACCGCAACCTCGCGCGCCTGCTCGCCCCGGTCGTCGCGGCGGGCAAGACGCTGCGGGTCGCGAGCAAGTCGGTGCGGGTGCCGGCGCTGTTGCGGCGCGCGCTCGCGGCCAAGGGCGCGCGCGGCGTGATGACCTACTGCGCGAAGGAGACCCTCGCGCTCGCCGAGGACGGGTTCGAGGATCTGCTGCTCGCGTATCCGACCGTGCAGCGCTCCGACCAGGAGGCGCTCGTGGCCGCGAGCAAGCGCACCACGGTCAGCGTGGTGTGCGACGCCGTCGAGCAGCTCGAGGCGCTGTCGAGCGTGGCGGGCGTGGCGGGCGTGGAGGGGCGGGTGATCGCCGAGGTGGACCTCGGGTTCCGCCCGGTCGGCGACACGGTGCACCTCGGCGTCCGGCGCAGCCCGCTGCGCACCGCCACGGACATCGCCGCGTTCGCGGATCGCGTGGCGCGCACGCCACACCTGCGGTTCTGCGGGGTGATGGGGTACGAGGCGCACATCGCGGGGCTCGGCGACTCGTTCGCCGGCAAGCAGATCGTGAGCGCGGCGCGGCGAGCGCTGAAGGTGCGCGCGCAGCGCGAGGTGGAGCGCACGCGCGGGGAGATCGCGACCGTGCTGCGCGCGCGCGGGCACGCGATCGAGACCTACAACGGCGGCGGCTCGGGCAGCGTCGACTGGACGTCGCGCGAGCCGTGGCTGACCGAGGTGACCGCGGGCTCGGGGTTGCTCGATTCGCACCTGTTCGACCACTACCAGGACATCCGGTTCGAGCCCGCGGCGTACTTCGCGCTGCAGGTGGTGCGGCGCCCGAAGGCCGGGATGGTCACGTGCCTCGGCGGCGGGTTCGTCGCCTCGGGGCAGGCGGGCGTGGATCGGCTGCCGATCCCCGCGCTGCCGGAGGGGTGCGCGCTCTTGCCGCTCGAGGGCGCCGGTGAGGTGCAGACGCCGGTGGTGTTGCCCGCGGGGGTGGAGGTGGCGCTCGGCGAGCCGATCTTCTTCCGCCACGCGAAGGCGGGCGAGCTCGCGGAGCACTTCGCCGAGTACCACCTGATCGACGGCGCTCGCGTCGAGCTCGCGCCCACGTATCGCGGCCGCGGCTGGTGCTTTCTCGGGTAACGGACTTGGTCCACGATGGCGTGATGAGCGTCCTCGCGGTGGTGTCGAAGGCGGTGTTCGAGAAGCAGGCGCCGAAGGGCCTCGCGCTCGGCGGGGTGTGGACGCTCGATCGCTACGTCAGCAAGAACCCAGGGCTCTCGTCGCTGAGCGAGGGGGGTGCGCTGTTCCTCGTGACGGTGCGTCCGCCGGACGAACGGCTCTGGCTGGTCGCGGTGCTGGAGGGGCTCTCGTTCGACGGCGAGCAGTGGGTCGGGCGCGCGAACGTCGCGAAGGTGGTCGACGTGACGCCGCTGCTCGGCAAGCTCGTGCTCGCGACCGGCAAGGGGATCACGGCGGAGAAGGGCAAGCTCGGGATGTCGCTGCAGACGCCGCGGCTGCTTGCGGAGACCGACGTCGCGTTGCTGCGTGGGGCGATTGGGGGCGGCGCGCCCGAGGCCGAGCCGGCTGCGAAGGCGAAGACCTCGACGAAGGCTGCGCCCGCGCCACCCGTGAAGCCACCGTCCGCGAAGTCCGCGCCGGTCGTCGCCCCTGCGCCCGCGGCCGACAGCCCCCTCGGTCGCGCGCTCGACGCGGTGGCCAAGACGCTGCCGAAGAGCCCCGAAGAGGCGCTCGACAAGCTGCTGGAAGCCTGGCGCGTGCGCCCCGCGGCGGAGCTCGCGACGCTGGTCACCCTGCTCGCGAACGCGCACACCGGCGCGAAGTTCGAGGGTTCGTCGCAGGCTTGGACCAAGGCCGCCAAGGCGTCCACGTCGGTGGGTCGGTCTTCGCTGCTGCCCGCATTGCGCGAGGGCAAGATCGCCGACGTCCGGGCGCGCGTCACCGCGGCGAGCAAGTGGGGCCCCGACCCGCGTGTGGGCGACGCGCTCGCTGCGATCCTCCGCGAGGTCCCGTTCACGTCCGATGGGTCGTTCGCCTTCTGGGACACCGTGTGGGACGCCGTCGCGGCGCAGAAGGATCCGCGGTTCGCGCCGCTCTTCGAGGAGCTCCCCCGGAAGTGGAACGTGCGCGAGACCTTGAAGCTGCGCCTCACCCGCGCGCTCGCGAGCGTGGCCAAGAAGCTCCCGCCTGCGGTCGCGCTCACGGCGGCCGAGCGGGCGCAGGTGAGCGCGCTCGAGGCCGCGCTGGTCGCGCTGCAGCCCGCGGCCCCGAAGGGTGCGCGCACCGAGGCCGCGCTCCTCGCTGACGTGTATGCGCATCCCGACGAGGACGGCCCACGCCTCGTCTATGCGGACTTTCTCGAGGAGAAGGGCGACCCCCGGGCCGAGCTGATCCAGCTGCAGTGCGCCGCGCCGTCGCCGGCCCACGACAAGCGCGTGCGCGCGCTCCTCGACAAACACGGCAAGCAGTGGCTCGGGCCGCTCGCGCCCGTGATCGGCGCGAAGTTCGAGTTCCGTCGCGGGTTCCTCGCGAAGGCCGTCGTGAAGTTCAAGAACGCGGTCGAGGCGGAGCGCTTCGGCAACGATCCCGCGTGGGCCACCGTCGAGGAGCTCGAGTGGTCGGTGTTCAACCTCCCGCCCCGCGGGCAGGAGGACGCGGTGCGCTTCATCGGTCCGGCCATGAAGAGCCTGCGCGTCGCGCGCGACGCTTCGCCGAAGCTGCTCCTCGCCGCGGCGGCGCCGTGGAAGATCGAGGAGCTCCAGGTGAGCGTCGAGGACCTCGACCAGTTCCGTGACCTCGTGGTCTCCCCGCTCCTGCCCGCGCTGCGCCTCCTGCACGTGGACTACGAGGCGGCCCCCTCCTGGCTCGAGGGCATGGTCGACGTCCGCCCGCGCACGCTCGTTGTCGAGGGGACAGAGCACTCCCATGCGCAGTGGGTCGCGGCCGTCGAGCGCACCTCGATCGAGCGGCTCGATCTCCTGGACGAAGCCAACCGCTGGATCTTCCGCCGCGGCGAAGACGGCGCGCTCACCCAGCTGACCATCGAGGGCCCGATCTCGGCCCGCGTGAAGGAGGCCTACGCCGCCTACGATCGTCCCCTCGGCCCGGTCAGCGTCACGGTGCGCGGCCCTGACGATCTGCTCCCGCCGAAGAAGAAGGTCGCGCGACCCGCCGCGTCGGCGAAGCCGACCTTCCACGACGTGCGCGCGGTGGCCTGGACCAACGAGGGGCTCTGGGTCTGCGACGTGGCCCGGGTCACGCTGATCGACCCGATCGGCGGCAAGCTCCTGCGGACCTTCCCGATCAACGAGGCCGGCAAGGTCGCGATCTCCAGGGACGGTCGCCGCGTGTTCACGGTCGCCTACAACCGGCTCGAGGCCTACTCGACCGCGACGGGCAAAGCCGAGTGGAAGCACGCAGGCAAGACAGGCTCCGACGAGGAGATCGACATCAGCCCCGACGGCCGCTTCGCCCTCGCTGCCAACGAGGGCCGGGCGCTCTTCTGCGACCTCGACGCCAAGACGGTCCTCCGCGAGCAGCGCGCGGACACCTACTACAGCGCGTGCATCTCGCCCCTCGGCAAGGGCTGGGCGCAGACGCAGAACGACTTCGCCTACGTGTTCACGCCCGAGCCCAAGGCCCGCGGGGTGCGCATGAGCGAAGGCGCCCATCGGCTGGGCTGGCTCGGTGACGATCGACTCCTCGTCGGCCACACCGACAGGCTCGAGATCTGGGACCCTTGGAAGACCGAACTCCTGCACACGCTGAAGGGCCCGGCCGAGCAGTTCGTGGAGCACGCTGGCAACGTCGCGTGCATCCGGGACGACGACCTCGCCGTGCTCGACACCCAGACGTGGAAGCAGGTGTGGAAGCGGAAGAAGATCGGCTTCGAGGCGCCGATGGCCTTCTCGCCCGATGGTCAGCACCTGCTCGTGATGCCCGACGAAGGTCCCCGCATCCTCGACGCCGCCACCGGCAAGGACGTCTGACGCGGAGTGGACACCCGTTCACCGCGCAGTTACCCCATCCTCCACCACGCGCCGAAGTGGCGGAATCGGCAGACGCAGCGGATTCAAAATCCGCCGGGGTATCCCCCCGTGAGGGTTCGACCCCCTCCTTCGGCACCAGCAAGAACGACGCAGCGCGCAGATGCTTCGGAGCACGCGCGGCCCTTGCGCATGCGCACGAGAGATGCGCGTCGCGCAGACCATGGTTAGGCTCGGCTCCATGGACCCGAAGAAGCGGAGCCTGGGGGACGCGTTCGAGCGAATCGCCGAAGAAGCCGAGGAGGCGAGCGACGATCTGGACCAGAGCCGAGGGGGCGACACCGGTCGCACCCGGGGCGACCACGAGACCACCCGTGGCGGCGATGACGAAGAGGACACCGAGCGCGGCGGGAGCGACGACGACGCCGATCAGGGTCGCGGTGGACGTGGCTGAGACCCCCATCTGACCCTTGCTCCGCCCACGCGGACGGTCGATCGTCCGCTCACCATGGGCAAGCAGGTTTATTTCTTCGGGGCGGGCAAGGCCGAGGGCAACACCAAGCAGAAGGATCTGCTGGGCGGCAAAGGCGCAGGCCTCGCCGAGATGACCAACCTCGGTGTGCCGGTGCCTCCGGGTTTCACCATCACCACCGAGGTCAGCGTCGCGTTCATGCGCGACAAGAAGATCCCCGCCGAGCTGCATGGCGAGGTCGAGCGCGCGCTCGCCGAGGTCGAGAAGATCGTCGGCATGAAGTTCGGCGATCCGAGCGCGCCGTTGCTCGTGTCGGTGCGCAGCGGCGCGCGCGCGTCGATGCCCGGCATGATGGACACCATCCTCAACCTGGGCCTCAACGACGAGACCGTCGCGGGGCTCGCCAAGCGCACCGGCAACCCGCGCTTCGCGTGGGACGCGTACCGGCGCTTCGTGACCATGTACGCGGACGTCGTGCTCGGCATCAAGCGCGACCAGTTCGAGGAGATCCTCGACGAGGCGCGCCGCGAGGTCGCCCGCGAGAAGGGCGTCGATCCGCGCCTCGCGCACGGCGAAGAGCTCAAGCGCACCGTGCCCGACAGCGATCTCGACGCGGTCCGCCTCGAGCGCGTGACCAACGCGTGCAAGGCGCTCGTCGAGAAGAAGACCGGCCAGAAGTTCCCGCAGGACCCGAAGGCGCAGCTGTGGGGCGCGATCGAGGCCGTGTTCCACTCGTGGATGAACCCGCGCGCGGTCACCTACCGCAAGATCCACGACATCCCCGAGGCCTGGGGCACGGCGTGCAACATCCAGGCGATGGTGTTCGGCAACATGGGCGACACCAGCGCCACCGGCGTCGCGTTCACCCGCGATCCGTCCACCGGCGAGCCCAAGCTGCTCGGCGAGTGGCTGCCCAACGCGCAGGGCGAAGACGTCGTCGCTGGCATCCGCACGCCGCGCAAGATCGGGGTCACCGGCCGCACGACCGTCGACGCCGAGTCGCTCGAGGTCGCGATGCCCGCGCTCTACAAGGAGTTCCTCGACGTCGCCGAGCGCCTCGAGAAGCACTTCAACGACATGCAGGATCTCGAGTTCACCATCCAGGAGGGCAAGCTCTATCTCCTGCAGTGCCGCGCCGGGAAGCGCAGCGGCAAGGCCGCCGTGCGCATCGCCGTCGAGATGGTGAAGGCCAAGCGCCTCAGCACCGACGAGGCGCTCCTGCGCGTCGACGCCGAGTCGCTCAACCAGCTCCTCCACCCCGTCCTCGATCCCGAGGTCGTCAAGCGCAGCAACCCGATCGCGCGCGGCCTCAACGCCTCGCCGGGCGCCGCCGTCGGCGCGATCGTCTTCACCGCCGACGAGGCCGAGCGCCGCGCCGGTCGCGGCGAAGACGTGATCCTCGTGCGCACCGAGACCTCGCCCGAGGACATCCACGGCATGAAGGCCGCCAAGGGCATCCTCACCGCGCGCGGGGGCCTCACCTCGCACGCCGCCGTCGTCGCGCGCGGCATGGGCATCCCGTGCGTCGCGGGCACGAGCGCGCTCGCGGTCGACGAGCACAAGAAGCTGGTCCGCGTCGCCGTCACCGGCGAAGACGGCCGCAGCGTCGAGCACGTGCTGCTCCGCGAGGGCGAGATGCTCTCGCTCGACGGCGGCACCGGCGCCGTCTACCGCGGCTCGCTCCCGCTCAAGCCGGCCGATCTGAGCAGCGACTACGCCGAGCTCATGGGCTGGGCCGACGCCCGCCGCACGCTGAAGGTGCGCACCAACGGCGACACGCCGAAGGACGCGCGCACCGCGCGCAACTACGGCGCCGAGGGCATCGGCCTCTGCCGCACCGAGCACATGTTCTTCGGCGACGACCGCATCAACGCGATGCGCGAGGTCATCCTCGCCCAGAACCGCGAGGAGCGCGGCGTGGGCCTCACCAAGCTCTTGCCGTACCAGCGCGAGGACTTCGAGGGGATCTTCCGCGAGATGCGCGGCCTGCCGGTCACCATCCGCCTGCTCGATCCGCCGCTGCACGAGTTCCTGCCGCACTCGGCCGAGCAGATCGAGCACGTGGCCAAGGCCTCGGGCCTCTCGGCCGCGCACATCGCGCGGCGCAGCGAGGAGCTCTACGAGTCGAACCCGATGCTCGGGCACCGCGGCTGCCGGCTCGCCATCACCTACCCCGAGATCTACGCCATGCAGGTGCGCGCGATCCTCGAGGCCGCGCTCACCGTGAGCGGCGAGGGCGTCGACGTGCGCCCCGAGATCATGATCCCGCTCGCGCTCTCCAAGAAGGAGCTCGATCTCTGCAAGGAGATCGTCGACGCCACCGCCAAGGAGGTGTTCGGGGCCGCGGGCAAGAGCGTGCCGTTCATGTACGGCACCATGATCGAGCTGCCGCGCGCCGCGCTCCGCGCCGGCGAGCTGGCGGAGGTCGCCGAGTTCTTCTCGTTCGGCACCAACGATCTCACGCAGACCACGCTCGGCATCTCGCGCGACGACGCCGACAAGTCGTTCCTGCCCGTCTACGTCGCCCAGGGCATCCTCGCCAAGTCGCCGTTCACGGCGCTCGACCAGGAGGGCGTCGGCGAGCTGGTCGCGATGGCCAAGGAGCGCGGCCGCAAGACCCGCCCCAACCTCAAGGTGGGCGTGTGCGGCGAACACGGCGGCGATCCCAGCTCGATCGATTTCTTCCATCGCGTCGGGCTCGACTACGTCAGCTGCTCGCCTTTCCGGGTGCCGATCGCCCGGCTCGCGGCCGCGCAGGCGGCGATCCGCGCCGGTGGCATCACGGGCGGCAGCGGCACGGCGTAGCCCATTTCACCCACCTGAACGCCCGGCCTGTGCCGTCGAGTTTGGCTTCGCGCACCCTTCGTGCGACCCTTCTTCGGTGGCGGAGGCCGGCATCGAGAGCACCACGCCGGGGGTCGGGAGCCTGCTCGGCAAGTACCGGGTCGAGAGCGTCCTCGGCAAGGGAGGCATGGGCATCGTCGTCGGCGCGCGCCACGAGACCCTGAACCACCGGGTCGCGATCAAGATCCTCTCGTCCACCGGTCGCGCCCAGCCGACCGCGCTCGCTCGCTTCCTCCGCGAGGCGCGCGCCACCATGGAGCTCAAGTCCGAGCACGTGGTGCGCATGCTCGACGAGGGCACGACCGAGGCCGGCGCGCCGTACCTCGTGATGGAGTACCTCGAGGGCGAAGACCTCATGCACGCCCTCGCGGCGCGCGGGCCGCTGCCGGTCGACCAGGCCGTGGAGCACCTGCTGCAGGCTTGCGACGCGATGGCCGAGGCCCACGCCAACGGCATCGTCCACCGCGATCTCAAGCCCGCGAACCTGTTCCTCACGCGGCGCGCCGACGGACGCACGCTCGTGAAGGTGCTCGACTTCGGCATCTCCAAGCTGACGAGCGACGAGTCCGACAACGAGCTCACCGAGACGCTCGCGATGCTCGGGTCGCCCACGTACATGTCGCCCGAGCAGATCCGCAGCGCCAAGACGGTCGATCACCGCACCGACGTCTGGTCGCTCGGGGTCGTGCTGTTCCGCCTGCTCACCCAGTCCACGCCGTTCGTGGGGCAGGGGGCGATGGCCATGTGCTCGTCGATCCTGAACGACCCGCCGCAGTCGCCGCGCTCGTTGCGCCCCGAGCTCCCCCTCGCCCTCGAGGAGGTCATCCTCCGCTGCCTCGAGAAGGACCCGGCGCGCCGCTATCCGGACATGACCGAGCTCGGTCGCGCGCTCGCGGCGTTCGCGCCCGACGGCGTCACGGCCGCGCGCTTCCGCACCGCCCCGCTCTCGGCGTTGCCCGTGCCCTCTGGCCCGGTGAGCGCCGCCGTGATCTCGGACCCGGGCACGCAAGCGGCGCTCATCACGCACCACAGCGTCGCGACCACCCGCCCCAAGCGCTGGCCCCTCGCCCTCGGCTTCGTGGTGGTCGCGGGGGTCTCCTTGGTGGCGGGCCTCGCGCTGCGTGGAAAGGAGAGCGTCGACAAGGCCCCACCGATCGACGG
>Ga0154020_10007544_pt1 | contig 12696 bp, 10 predicted proteins | sample Klosneuvirus_201_FD_109709 | JGI IMG/M metagenome (GOLD analysis project Ga0154020, IMG submission 109709) | Active sludge microbial communities from wastewater, Klosterneuburg, Austria - Klosneuvirus_20160825_MG | ecosystem: Engineered > WWTP > Aerobic digester > Activated sludge | place... | reverse complement strand
GTTGCTGGGCACGCGCAGCTTTGCGCAAACGCTCAAGGAGGGGACGTTCAACCAGGTGGGGAACCTGGCCAGCGTGTATGTGGGCAAGGCCACGGTGTCCCCCACCGGCGAAGCGGTGCTGCAAGATGTGGTGGTGGGCCGGGACCTCCCCAATGGGCCGGTGGTCATCACCGCGGCACACGTGACGGTGCGGCCGCAGGGTCCGGGGCTTCTGGCGCTGGAGACCGGTGGCGGGGAGGCGGTGTTGCCGGGACCACGGCGGGACGTGGTGCACCGCATGCGGTTTGAACACGCGGCGCTCACGGTGGATGTGGCCAGCTGGCTCAATGCGTCCACCATGCACATGTATGACTGGCAGGCCTGGGAGTTCCCCAGGCTGTGGGCGGAAACCGGCGAGGGGCGCGGCAGCCAGGACCTGGGCAAGTTGCGCTTCCACCTGTGGCAGAAGCTGGCGTTGCCGTTTGGCATGCTGGCGCTGAGCGTGGTGGGCGGCGTGTTGGGTGGGCAGCGTGGTCCCGCGGCGCGCAGCCGCGCGTACCTGGCGTGCGCGCTGTTGGTGGCCATCTACTTTGGCGTCATGGGATTTGGGCGCAACCTGGTCATCCAGGGGAGTCTGCCCGCGTGGCTGGGAGCCAACCTGGGCAATGGCCTGCTGGCGGTGTTGTGGGCCTGGCTGTGGCGCACGCGCGCCACGCGGTGGGGGTGACCGTGGTGGCCTCCCGCTACGTGTTTTCCATGGTCTGGCCGCGCGTGGTGTTCATTGCCGTGGCGGGGTGGTTGTTGTTCAGCGTGCTGGACAGCATGGAGGCCGCGCGCTGGCTGGCCAACGGCACCATGGTGCAGGTGGTGTGGCTCTACGTGTGCCGCGCGCCGGAAATTTTCCAGCAGATGATGGGCCCCGCGGTGGTGCTGGGGGTGCTGGCGGGGGTGGGACAACTCAACCGCCGCGCCGAACTTGCCGCGCTGTCTTCCGGCGGCCGGAGCCTGCGCACCACCGTGCTGCCCGCGGTGCTGGTGGTGTCCGGCGGGGCCGCCCTGCTGCACGCCACGCTGGGGGAATATGTGGTGCCGGTGGCGGGGCGCGAGGCGCTTCGGCTGTCCACGGATGTGTTCAAGATTTTTGGTGGGCGCTACTGGGACTTCCACTGGCGCAGCGGCTGGTTCCGCGCGGGCCCCGTGTACGCGCGCGCCCAACCGGCAGACGCAGACAGCTACGAACGCGTCATGGGCGTGGTGCTGGAAGAGGGCGTTGGCGTGACGTCGCGCTTTGTGGCGCAACGCATGGAGGCCGCACCCACACCGGGACACTTTGTGCTGCAGGACGCGGTGATCACGTCCTTTGGGCCGCCGCCGCGGGTGGAAGTGGCCGCGCGCAAAGAAATGGACATGCCCGCCGCTGCCGCCGCGCTCACCGCGCCCATGGGCTACCCGGAACATTTCACCGCGGCCGACCTGGCGCGCACCATTGAGAGACGGGAGGCGGGTGGGCGGGATGCCGCGGCCTACCGGCTGGCGCTGCTTCGGCGCATGACCGACCCCATCATGGTGCTGTTGTTGGGGCTTCTGGCGGTGCCCCTGGCGGCGCGGCAGCGCCGGGAAGCGCCGGTGGAGCGGCTGTTGTTTGCCGGCGGGTTGGCCGTGGCCACGGCGCAGGCGCTGTCCATGCTGGGGGACATGCTGGCGGCGCGCGCGGTGCTTCCGGGTTGGCTGGCGGCGGCGGTGGCTCCAGCATTGGTGCTGTTGGGCGCGGTGTTGACGTGGCGCCGCGCCGAACACGCCCGCAACGCCCGCTGACGTGTGGGGGGTGCAACCGCGGGGTGGGATGACTATGTCTTCCCGGGGCTATGGGAAGGTGAGGCGTTGGCCATGATGGATGCGGTGATGGGCTGGTACCGGGAGCACGGTGCGGTGGGTGACGCGTGGCAACCCACCGGCTGTGTGGCGCGGCATTTTGGAAACCCCGCGGCAGAAACCGAGGCGGGTCGCGCCCGGGCGCTCATTGTGGACCGGTCACGCTGTGCGCGGTTGCAGCTCACCGGCAAGGACCGCCGGGAGCTTGTCCAGAACCTCACCACCAATGACGTGCTCAAGGTCCCCGAAGGAAAAGGTGTGGCCACCACGTTCACCACCGGCAAGGGCCGCATTGTGGACCGCGTGGTGCTCCACGCCGCCAGTGACGGGGACCTGCTCATTGGCAACGCAGACCGCGCCAGCGCGCTGGTGGAGTGGATGGAGAAGTACATCATCCGCGAGGATGTGCAGCAGGCGGACCTCACCGAAGCCACCGTGATGCTGGACGTGGTGGGCCCCCGTGCCGCGGAGCTGTGCCATGCGCCACTGGTGGCCTTTGCCGACCTGCACGAGCTGATGATCCTGGAGCTGGCCGGCGTGAGCGTGCTGGCCATGAAGACCGACGCGGTGGCCGGGCTGACCGTGCGCCTGGTGGTGCCCGCCACCCACGCCATCCCGCTGTTGGAGTTCCTCATGGGGCGTGGCGGCGTGCTGGGCGGTTCGGACGCCTACAACGTGTTGCGCCTGGAAGCCGGGATGCCCCTCTACGGCCCAGAGCTCAATGAAGAGCACAACCCGCTGGAAGCCGGCCTGGTGGACACGCTGCATTTCTCCAAGGGGTGTTACGTGGGCCAGGAGGTGGTGGCGCGCGTGGACACCTACATGAAGCAGCGGCGCTACCTGGTGGCGCTGGAGGTGGAAGGTGCCCCGCCGGCACCAGGCGCGCGCCTCTCGCTGCCCAATGGGGATGAGGGGGAGGTCACCTCGGCGGCGGACACCGGAAACGGCCGCAGCCGCATGCTGGGGTACCTCAAGACGCAGGACCCGTTTGTGGGCCTGGACGTGCAGCTGGATGAGGAAGGCCTGCCCCGGCGCACCGCGGTGGTGGTGCGCCGCCCGGCGCAGGCGCCCGCCCCCAAGGGTGGTGAAGGCAACCAATGCAGCGTGGTGGTGTGATGCGGGTGGCAGCGTGAGCCGTTTTGTCCCGGTGGGCCATGAAGCACATGACGCCTGTTTTGCCGAAGAGGCCAGCCAGGTCCTCTCTGGCGCGGGCCTGCGCGTGACCCGGCCACGCCGCGCGGTGGTGGAGCTGTTGGAGCGCGCGCAGCACCCGCTGGACGCAGCGGACGTCCACAAGGAACTCAAGCTGCAGGGCATCACCATTGACCGCGCCAGCGTCTACCGCGTGCTGGCGGTGCTGGAGGAGCAGGGCCTGGTGCACCGCGTGTTGTCCCAGCCCGGCTACATGGCCTGCCATCCCCCCGCGCACGTGCACCTCCACGCGCAAGGGGAACCGCTGGACCACAGCTGCCACCACCACCTCATTTGCACCCGCTGCAAGGCCACCCGGGAAATCCACTGTGACGGCATGCGCCCGCTCATGGCGGCCATCACGGACTCCATGGGTTTTGCCGTGCAGGGCCATTCGCTGGAAGTGCGCGGCCTGTGCCGCCAGTGCCAACAGGACGGTTGAGCAGCGCTTGGTGTTTGCGCGCTCCGTCTTGACAAGGCCCGCAACAGGTCCATAAGCGCCGCCAGGTTGCGGTGACGTCCCGCCCCCTTTTGTTTTGTGGAGTTCCCCAATGCCCACCAACACTGGCACCACCACCCAACAACCCGCACCGCTGGCGCCGCCAGAAGGTGGAGACCTTGTGGGGCTGTTGGTGATGGGTCTGTTCTTTGCGCTGCTGCTGGGTCTTGGCGTGGCGTTTGTGCGCAAGAAGGGCCGGGAGAACCGTGACGCGCTGGCCGCCAAGCTGGACAAGCCCACCACGTCTGACGGGGAACCGGCCCAGCTCACCGGGGGAGAGCCGCCACTGGACGTCCCCGTTGCTGCGGCGCGTGAACCGGTGGTGGCCCGCCCCGCCGCCGCACCCACCGCACCGGAATCCCGCGAGGCCTACCGCCGCGGCCTGGAGAAGACGCGCACCGGTTTCTTTTCGCGGCTGACGTCCCTGCTGGCCGGCAAGGGTGAGCTGGACCCGGCCATCACCGAAGAAGTGGAGACGCTGCTCATCCAGGCGGACGTGGGCGTGAAGACCGCGGGCCGCCTGTTGCAGCGCATTGGGGACCGCCTTGCCAAGAAGGACCTCACCAGCGCCGACAAGGTGCGCCAGGCACTGAAAGAAGAAATCCTGGCGGTGGTGAACCTGCCCGCGCCCAACCTGGAGACGCGCAAGGAGAACCCGTGCGTGGTGATGGTGGTGGGCGTCAACGGCGCGGGAAAGACCACCACCATGGGGAAGCTGGCCAACCGGCTCAAGGCGCTGGGGCACGGCGTGGTGCTGGGCGCGGGGGACACGTTCCGCGCGGCGGCGGTGGAACAGCTCAAGGTGTGGGGAGACCGCGCGGGTTGCGTCACGGTGGAAGGCAAGGAAGGTTCAGACAGCGCCAGCGTGTTGTTTGAGGCCGTCAAACGCGCCCGGGATGACGGCGCGGCGTACATGCTGGGGGATACCGCGGGGCGGCTGCACACCAAGGTGAACCTGATGGAAGAACTCAAGAAGGTCCACCGCGTGCTGGGCAAGGCCTTTGAAGGTGCGCCACATGAGGTGCTGCTGGTGGTGGACGCCACCATGGGGCAGAACGCGGTGGCGCAGGCCGAACAGTTCAACCAGGACCTGGCGTTGACCGGGATTGTGCTCACCAAGCTGGATGGCACTGCCAAAGGCGGCGTGGTGATTGCCATTTGTGACCAGCTGAAGCTTCCCATCCGCTACGTGGGCGTGGGTGAAAAGCTGGAAGACCTGCGGGTGTTTGAACCGGCTGAGTTTGTGGACGCGCTTTTTCTGGAGTGAAGCGTCAAGACACGTTCAGCCGCGCTTCTTGCGTTTTCCCTTGTGGGGCTTGGTGTCTTCCTTGGGGTCCGCCGAGACGGCGTCCTTGGGGGCACCACCATCCCCATCACCGGGGCCACCATCCACGCTGGGGTCAAACATGACCTCCAGCTTGCGCTCCGGCGGCGGGAAGTCTTTGGCTTCCAAGGTGCGCGTCATTTCCCGGCCATCCAACAGCTTGATGGTGAGCTTGCGTGGCGTGTCCAACACCACGCTCTCCAGCCGGAGGTTGGTCTTGCCCATCTCCTCGCCGTCAATGAGGACCGTGGCGCCGGAAGGACGGCTCTTGGCAATGAGCGCACCGGTGACCGCGCGGCGCCCTTCGGTGGCGCGGCCGCGCATCTGACGGAACTCCTCGGGGTTGGCCAGGATCCACAGGCCCACCACCGCGGCGGTGCCCAACAGCAGGCCCAGCGTCACGCGTTGGGGCGTCTTGCTCTTGAGCCCCATGCTCTTGGCCAGCACCAACATTTCTGCGTCGTCACCAATCTTGTTGGCCCAACCCAGATCGGCGTTGAGCGCCAGCACCTGGGTGGCCGGGCGTGCGGCAGACATGCCGGTGACCGGGAGCGCGGGGCTGGGAAGCGGGGCGGCGGGTTTGGGCGGGAGCTTGAGAACCTCGGTGAAGTCCTCTTCCACCCGCGGGCCGGCACCGCTGTTGGGCGTGGCCCCAAGCGGGCTGGCCGCCATGGGGACCAGCACGGGTGCGGCAACATTGCCGGCCTGGGCGGCCGGTTCGGCCCCTGCAGGCGGGAGTGCCGAGGCAGGCTGCGAAGCCGGCGGCTGGGTCTGGGACCGCTGGCTTTGCACCGGCTTGGTGTTGATGGCGCCGCCGGAAGCGTTGTCCACCGCCGGGGAGTTCTTGATGGTCTGGATGGTGGTGGACAGGGACCGTGAGGTCACCGCCGCGCCCAGCAGGCCAATCTCCGCGCGCAACGCGTCTTCAAAATCCAGGCAGTTGGCGTAGCGCTCCTCGGGCTTGTAGCTCAGGGCCCGCATCACCACCTGGTCCACGCTGGCCGGAATGTCCGCGCGGTAGTGGCTGGGCGCCTGCAACGGTCCTTCGGCCAGCTTGGCGCGGTGTTCGGCGGCATCCTTGACGCTGATGAGGCGCCGCACCGTGATCAGTTCATGGAGGATGATGGCCAGGCCGTACTGGTCCGCCCGCGCATCCACGCTGTAACCCATGACCTGTTCCGGGGCCATGTAGCCCGGCGTGCCCTTGATGATGCCGCTGCCGGTCTGGTGCTTCTTCACCGACGAGCGCGCAATGCCAAAGTCCAGGATCTTCACTTCACCCGCGGGGCTGACCACAATGTTCCGCGGGTTGAGGTCCCGGTGCACAATCCCCAAGGACTGGCCATCCGGCCCGCTGCGGGTGTGCGCGTACCCCAGGCCCTTGCAGACCTCGGCGGCAATGTAGAGCGCGTTGGCCACGCCCAGCGGCTTGCCCTTGACGTAACATTCCCTCAGGAGGTCCAGGGTGGTGATGCCCTCGGCGTACTCCATGGCAATGTAATAGTTGCCACCCACCTCCCCCAGTTCATAGACGGGGACAATGTTGCCGTGGGTGAGGCTGACCAGGACTTTGGCCTCGTCCACAAACATCTGCACAAAGGATGGGTTCTGCGCATATTTGGGCAGGATGCGCTTGACCACCATCTGCTTTTCAAAGCCGTTCACGCCAAAAATCTTGGCACGGTAGATTTCCGCCATGCCGCCCACGGCAATGAGGTCCGTGAGCAGGTACTTGCCAAATGGGACGGGAAAACCTTGGGCCATGGTTGGCGGGGACCCTACCACCAAACCCCCGGACGCCAACACACGGCCGGACCCGCGGCGGCGGCGGCACTTTGGGCCCGGCCTGCGGCTGTGGTACCTCACGTCGGCGCGGCGCCCATGTGTGTGCGGCGCGGCAGAGGTGCGCACGTGGCGGAACAGGGTAGCGGTGAAGGTGCGTTGCTGGGGATGGACCGCGCGGCGCTCAAGGAGCTGCTGGTCAAGGCGCTGCAGCAGGCCGGGACGCTGCCGTTGGGGCCGGTGGCGGATGGTGTGGCCGCCGGGCAGGTCTCCCTGGTGCCACGCGAGGATGGCCTGGCCGCCAAGGACATCCCCGTGGACACCCTGCTGCACAAGGTCACCATGATGCGGGACAAGCTGCGGCTGGCCGAACAGCGCATCAACGCATCCGACACCCTCACCGCACCACAACGGCTGGCCCTCCAGGCGCAGCTCACCGACGCATACCGCGTGTTGTCCGGCGTGGCCGCATTGCTGCACGCGCCGCTGGACGGCCAGGGAGACACCCCATGAACACCCCCCGTTGGACCGCGCGGCTGGCCCGCGCCACCGCCACGCTGCTGGCCACCGGCGTGTTGCTGGGCGGCAGCTGTGACCGGATGGCCCGCAAACACCCCATCACCCTGGACGCAGTGGTGTTTGAGTTCCACCAGGCGCTGCAGAACAAACGTTTTGAGGAAGCCTCCCAGCACTTTGCGCCCAAACACCGGGAAGATTTCCTGCGCCAGTGGAAACGCGCCGAACGCCTGGCCAGTTTCCACGAGCTGGACGTCACCTCCATGACCCGCACCGACGACGCGGAATACGCCCGGGTGGAAGCCACCCTGCGCTACCTGATGAATGACAACCTCACCGAGAAGACCCACCACCTCTTTGAGCTTTGGCGTGGGGAGGGCAAGGGCTGGTACCTGGACGCCGTGGTGGAGGCCCCCCCGGAGTTCCGGGACCCCCTGGGCACCGCCGGCTGGCAGCCCCCGCCGGCCGAAGGCGGCTGACGGCCGGGCGGCCCTTCCATCCCGTACGGGTATGGGGCTATGACGCCGTCCGCCATGACCAGCATTGAGCTCTACGGACTTGCCCCCATCATCACCCTCACCATTGTGGGGTCCCTGGCCCTTCTGTTGGAGGTGGCCGGGATCCCCATTGGGGCCCGCCGCCTGGGACCGCGCAGCCACATTGCGTTTGTGACGGTGGTGGGAATTGCGGTGGCCACCGCGTTTGCCGTCAACAGCTGGCGGGACGCCTGCCAGGTGCAAAACGGCGCGTGCAGCAGCCTGCGCGGCCTGGACATGTTTGGTGGTCAGATGGTGCTGGACCGCTTTGGGATCCTCATCACGGTGATGACGTGCCTGGCCGCGCTGGTGGCCATCATGTTGTCCGTCCATTACCTGCGGGTCCGGGACCAGGAACGCGGTGAGGTGTTTGCGCTCATCTGTTTCACCGCCGCCGGCATGTCCGGGCTGGCCATGAGCACCGATTTGTTGTCCCTGTTTGTGTGCCTGGAGCTGCTGAGCGTGGGCGTGTACTGCCTGGCCGGGTTGGACCGGGAAAGTGGCCGCAGCGCCGAGGCCGCGCTGAAATATTTCATCAACGGTGCCTTTGCCGCCGCCATCCTGTTGATGGGCGCGGCCCTGGCGTACGGCGCCACCCGGTCCACCTCCATGGCGGCGCTGGGCAAGGCCGCCGTCAACGCCGGGGATCCCAACCACGCGCTGGCCCTGGTGGCCCTGGCCCTGGTGCTGGCGGGGCTGGCGTTCAAGGCCGCCACCATCCCGTTCCATGCGTGGGTGCCGGACGTCTATGACGGTGCACCCGCACCCATGACCGCGTTCATGGCCGCTGGCGTCAAGGCCGCCGCCTTTGCCGCGCTGGTCCGGCAGGTTGTCCCGCTGGTGCCTTCCACCGGCAAAGCCGCGGACATGTACATTGAAATTGCCATGGTCATTTGTGTGGGGACCATGACGCTGGGCAACCTGGCGGCGCTGGCGCAGCGGCGCATCAAGCGCATGCTGGCGTATTCCAGCGTGGCGCACGCGGGTTACGTGCTGGTGGGCGTGGTGACGGTGCTGGCTGGCCGCAAGGAGGCCGTGGGCCCCATTGCGTATTACCTGCTGGCCTACACGTTCCTGTCCCTGGGCAGCTTTGGGGTGGTGGCATTCTTGGAGCGCAAGGAAGGCCGCGGGAACACGTTTGAGGAGTGGAGCGGCGCGGCGCGGCGTTATCCCGCCGCGGGCGTGGCCATGTGCGTGTTCATCTTTGGCCTGGCGGGCATCCCGCCCACCGCGGGGTTCATTGGAAAGTTCACGCTCTTCACCGAGGCGGTGAAGGCCGGTTTGATCCCGCTGGTGCTCATTGCGGTGCTCAACAGCCTGGTGAGTGTTTACTACTACCTGCGCGTGTTGGTGTTTATGTACATGAAGGAACCGGACCGTGACCTGCAGGGTGCTGGTGGCCCGTGGTTGGCCGTGGGTCTGGCGGTGAGTGCGCTGGTGGTCCTGGGCCTGGGCATCCTGCCGGGCCCCTCGCTGGGCTGGGCCAGTGACGCCATGAGCCTGTTTGCCGGACGCTGAACACCACGGCAGCAGTTTTCCATCAGCACACCGCGTCGGGCGCTCCGCGTTGCATTTGAAACGCAGCGCGGCTCACCTGACAAAGGCGTTGGTTGTGGTGCCAGGCTCGGCATGGAAGCACAGGCTTGGGCGGCAAGCCGGCACAGAGGCCGGCTCTACGACGACAAAGCGCGTTGCCGGGTCATGGCATTGGTCACGCGGCTGCTTGCGCCTCTCCATCAGAGGGACGGGCGCAGCACCGCAGCAACCGTGTGAGGGAGACGTTGTGGCGTTGGAACTGCGTGAAACTCAGAAGCAGTTCACGTCATCCACTTTGGGGTAGTAGTACACAAAGATGTTGCAGTGTTCGCTGGACTCCACCAGGCCGCCAAACGTGTAGCAGCAGTCCAGGTCTTCTTCCGGCGTGTTGTGCGGCGGGCCGCGGTCCCGGTTGTTGAGGAACTCACAGCCCACGCTGGACGGCGGCGGCTGCCATTCAAACCCGCAGGTGTAGAAGATGCCGCCGTTGGCGGGAATCTCCTTGTCCAGCTGGGGTGACCGCATCATGGGAGGGTCATCCCAGGTGTCTGAGACGTAGAACTGGTCCGCCGGCGCGGGCATGGTGCTGGTGCCGTCCCAGCCGTACATGGTGAAGTTGCGCCCGCGGCTGTGGAAGTGGCCGTTGGCGCCAATGACCCGAAGCGGGGTGGCGCTGTTGAACTGGCAGGTCCCGTCAAACGACGGGTTGGGGTTGGCCTGGCACACGCGAATGGACTGTTTGGTGGCAAACAGCGTTCCCATCTCATGCACCACCGCGCTGTCCGGCACCGCCCAGAAGTTCACGTACACCTTGCCGCGCGTGGACGTGGCCTGGGTGGTGGCGTTGACGTAGTGGGTCTGCAGCATGACCCATTCGCCGGGGGTGAAGCGTTGGACCACGCCGTCCGGCAGCGTCCAGTCCACGGTTCCACCGGACTGGCTGTTGATGATGAGCGGCCAGTCTGCCCAGTTGGAGGAGCGGAAACATTCCCCCATGCCATTGAGCCCCTGGCTCACCGCTCCGTTCTCCGGCCCCAACCGCGCGCTGCCATCCGGGTTGCGCTGCACCGTCCTCACGCGGAACACGTTCATGTGGTGGCTGCCGTCATTCTGCGCCACCTCCAGCTTGTGGATGTTGACGTTGCTGCCGGGCTCCCCGGGGATCTGGAAGAAGTAGCAGTCCTGGACTTCCTGGCCTGCCGCCACATCAAACGCCGGCGTGGTGAGCTGGAATCCCTGCCCGCTGGGAGGTGGCTCCAAGAGCACCTCCTCGGCCACGCCACCGTCCGTCTTGGGTTCTGGCTTGGGGCACTGCGCGCCCATCAACGGCAACACCAACAAGGACAACCACCCAGCAGACACGCGCATCAGGATCCCCCTGCGAAAATGTTTCCGGAGTTGTAGTTCCCGCCGTGGGTGGTTTCAAACGCCTTTTTGAGGGCACTGCGGCAACAACGCGCACGTTCCGCAGGCGGGGGCCCGCGCGCCACACTGCCGGCGGCCATGCAGGATGAGCGCGTGGTGCGCGTCAATCCACGCGTCACTGGGCCACAACGCGCACAGGTCATCTTCCACCTTGCGCGGGTCCTCCTCACCGGAAAGGCCCAGCCGCCGCGCCAGGCGCCCCACGTGCGTGTCCACCGCCAGCGCCGGAACACCAAACGCATTGGCCAGCACCACACTCGCGGTTTTGCGCCCCACACCGGGAAGCGCCTCAAGGGCCTGACGGTCGGCGGGGACCACACCGCCATGTTGATGCACCAACCGGTGCGCGGTGACCACCAGGGCGGCGGCCTTGGTGCGGAACAACCCCAACGTGCGGATGAACGGCTCCACCTCCCGCGCATCCACCTCCGCCATGGCCTGTGGCGTGGGAAACCGGGCAAACAACGCGGGCGTGGCCTTGTTGACGTTCACGTCCGTGCATTGCGCGGACAACACCACCGCCACCAGCAGCTGCCAGGGATCCTTGAAGTCCAGCTCGCAGCGTGGGTTGGGATACGTGTCCCGCAACAGAACCAGGATGCGCAGCGCACGTGCCCGGCGCTGCGTGGCAGACTCACGTCCCGGTTTCCTGGCGCCCATGGTGGCCGCAGGTCCCACACGTCCAGCAACGCGTCAAGGCAAAGGCCCCCGTGCGCCGGCACACCTGCTAGCGTTTTGAACACCATGCAGGTGTTCCGGGTTGTGGCGGTTGTTGCGGTGCTGGTGCACGTCACCGCGGCGGGTGTGGGCTGCACGCAGCGGTGCGCGGGGGACACGGTGGCCACCGCCAACGGTTGTGCGCAGCCCTGCAATGGTGACGGGGATTGTGCCCTGGGCAACCGCTGCGCAGACGGAATCTGCGTGATGGCCGGCGGTTCTTCCTCGTCGGGCGGGGCGTCTTCGGCGGCCAGTGCCGCGTCATCCACGTCCCGGCCGGCATCCTCCGCCGCAACCAGCAGCACCCGGCCGTCGTCTTCATTGGGCAGCGGAACATCCAGCGGCGCCACGTCCTCCACGGGCGGTTCCAGCAGCAGCGCCACGGCGGGGTCCAGCAGCATGGGGGCCACATCCACCGCCGCAGGCAGCTCCAGTGGTTCCACCAGCGCGCCGTCTTCCAGTGGCGGTGGCTCCTCCAGTGGCGCACCGCCGGTGTGGTGCACCCCGCACGCATGCCTGGGCCGCGTGACCCCACCGGCGTGTGATGCCGCGGCATGTGGAGGGACCGCACGGGACGGAGACGTCACGCTGGCCGGCACCGAGACGATCAACGTGTGCCAGGCGTTGGACAGCGGCGTGGGCGCGTTGTTGTCCCCCGTGGGAGGCAGGGACGGGGCCTTTGCGGTGGGCCGGCTGGTGCTGGTGCATCAGGTCCAGGAGAGTTTTGCAGTGGTAGGGAGTGCCACGCCGGTGGCAGACGCTGCAGGGGCGGGAACGTTTGAGGTCACGCGCATCACAGCCATGGGGGCCGGTGGCATCACCGTGGAACCGCCGCTGGCGTTTTCCTACGGCAGCGGCGCCACGCGCAGCGCCCAGGTGTGCGTGGTGCCGGAATACGACAGCTTGAACATCACGGGCACGGTGGTGGCGCAGCCCTGGAACGGCAGCCGCGGCGGCGTGGTGGCGTTCTATGCGCGCACCATGAATCTCACCGGGTCGGTGGTGGCCACGGCTGCGGGGTTCCGCGGCGGGCTGTCCAACACGGTGTCTGACATCTCCATCCAGAACGTCACGGGTCTGGACCTCAACGGTGCGGGGCCAGAAGCTGCGGGCAAGGGAGAGAGCACGGACATCACGGCCTTCACCCGAGGAGGCCGCGGCAACCTGGCGCACGGTGGCGGCGGCGGAAATGCCAAAAACGCCGGTGGTGGCGGCGGTGGCAACGGCGGGGCTGGCGGTCTGGGCGGCAAGGAATCCAGTGGCATTATCAACATTATGGATGATGAACTAACCCACAACCCAAACAACACACCACAACC
>Ga0154020_10007542_pt1 | contig 12697 bp, 10 predicted proteins | sample Klosneuvirus_201_FD_109709 | JGI IMG/M metagenome (GOLD analysis project Ga0154020, IMG submission 109709) | Active sludge microbial communities from wastewater, Klosterneuburg, Austria - Klosneuvirus_20160825_MG | ecosystem: Engineered > WWTP > Aerobic digester > Activated sludge | place... | reverse complement strand
TGGCGCCGACCATGAGCAGGATGTTGTGTGCCCGGTACATGCCGGTCACCAGCAGGACGACACCGGACACGTACAAGGCGAAGGTCACGTGGGCTGCCCGCTCAGAGGCGATCGACTCCCCGAGTGCGACCGGCAGGAACTGGTACAGCGCTCCCATGATCGAGGTGGTGAGCCACCCCAACGTGAAGAGATGAGTGATGCCGACCACCACGGGAGCCGGATACGCCCCCGTCGCCAGTGCAGGCGCGACCCGATAGACGCCGAACGCTCCCGCGAGCAGGAACACGAGCGCCGCGATGAAGTGCTCGCCGGGCAGGCGGAGCGGCGGGGCGTTCACGCAGCGCCTTCCGTCCGTACTGCGTCGAGTTGCAGCACGTGACGCACCTGGTCGGCAATCGAGCGCATCACGATCGCAACCTCCGACTCAGGCACAGCGACCATGGCGGGGGCACCTCGATCGGCGTCGCCCACCATGCCGTCCTCGAAGGGCAGTTGGCCGAGCAGGGGGACGCCGGCGTCGTTCGCCAGCGTCGCGCCGCCACCGCTCCCGAATGGGTGCCACCGGTGACCATGCGGGTCGGTGGCGTAGCTCATGTTCTCCACCACGCCCAGGACGGGCACGCGGAGCGTCGTGAACATCGCGACCGCCTTCGCCGCCTCGAGCGAGGCGAGGCGCTGCGGCGTGGTCACCACGATCGCGCCGTCGACGACCACGGACTGCGCCAGGGAGAGCGGCACGTCGCCGGTTCCCGGCGGCAGGTCGACCACCAGCACGTCGACGTCGGGCCAGACCACGCCACGCGAGAACTGGGTCACGGCCTTGCCGACCATCGGGCCGCGCCACACTGCGGGCGATTTCTCGCCGAGGAAGAACCCGAACGACACGACCGACAGGCCGTAGGCCTCGAGCGGCAGAATCTGCTTGTGGTCGTTCATCCGGGCACGCTTGGCGCCGTCCTCGAGACCCAGCAGGACCGGCACCGATGGCCCGTAGATGTCGGCGTCGAGCACGCCGACGCGCAGGCCCGTCAGCTGCAGGGCAAGCGCCAGGTTCACGGCAACCGTGCTCTTGCCGACGCCCCCCTTGCCTGCGCCCACGGCGATGATCCGACGCGCCCCGGCCAGTCGCGCCTGTCCACTCCACGGATCGCGCTCCGCCGGCTTTCGTTCAGGTGTCAGCAGCTGCACCTCGCTCCGGATTGCGCCCGCACGCTCGAGACGTGCGCGCACGGCCTCCCGGAGCAGGGCCGGCACCTCCTCGCGTTCGGTGGAGACGGTGAGGGACACATGGACGCGGTCGTTGCGCACCGCAACCGATCGGACCATGCCCAATGACACGATGTCGCGCCGAAGGCCGGGGTACGAAACTTCGCGGAGCGCCGCACGGACGTCGGCCTCGGTGATCATGATGCACCCGCCAGCTTGTACGAGCAGCCGGCATCGCCATCGGGGATGTATCCGTCCCGTGTGGGGCGTGTCCCGAGCAGTTCGGTGAGGAGACCGACCTCGGCTCGACAGGGAATGTCGGTGGCGTCGACCAGATCGCGCATGGGACAGTGGCAGAGCCGAAGGTGCGGTGCAGCGGCGGGGCCCTCGAGAACCGGCATGAAGCCCATCTCCTCCATGATGCGCGCGACCTCACGCAGGCGCTTCTTCCCGGTGAGGTGCGCGACTCGAGCCATGGCCACTTCGCGGCGTCCTGCGATGTAGGCGTCGAAGAAGTCGCGGAGCAGCTCCTGCCGACCAGTCTCGACGAGGTAGCGTCCCAGCTCGTGCAGGATCTCCCCCTCGCGACGCGGGAAGAGTGCTTCCGCCTCGGGCGTGAGCACGTACGCGATTTCCGGGCGTCCGGGACCACGCTGCACCGTGCCATCGCGCTGGATCAGCTTGCGCGTCGTCAGCGTGCGCAGGTGCTCGCGGACCGTCTCGACGTTGAGCGCGAGCTCCTCGGCGAGGTCCGGTACGGTGAGTCGACCGCGGTGCTTGAGTGCATCGCACAGCGCGCGGTGGCTCGGCGTCAGCGGATCATGCGACATCGAGAGCTCCATTCGGAGGTGCAGCAGCGACCCTGCCCCGATTCGCGGTCGTTCGACCGATGCCGGGAATGGCATGGAGTCTGCCGGATGGAGTGCACATAGTCAAGGCCTATTCCTTGACAATTCACCATGCCGTGCATGCGGTACGATCGCGGGAGCGGATCGATGCTGTCACACTCTCTTGATCGTTCGCCCTCGTCGAGGCGAACGATCCGCAGCCGTCTGGGCAACCTCGGGCCGCCTCACGAGTCGCGGATCGCGTTCGGCCGACTCGGGGTGCCAGCACGCCGGTCACTCGTCGTGTGAGGGCGCGTCGCGCGGCCCCTCGACGCGCCGCCATCACCTCGATGGAGATCCCGCGCTCGCCGGCGAGGGTCGCAGCAACCACCAGCGCAGCCCCTGCACTACTTCTGACGGGGCGACGCCCAGCGCATCCCGCAGCTGGCGCTCGTACTCGTCGTAGGTGAGCTGTGCCTCGGCCGGCCGGTCAAGCGCCTTGAGGAGCTTCATGAGCGACACGAGCAAGTCCTCGCGAAACGGGGCGGCTCGCAAGGCGCGGCGCCAGAAGATGAGCGAGAGATCGCCGCGGCCCCTTGCTTGGTGTAGCTGGCCGAGCCGCCGGAGTGCGTCGATGTAGCGCTGACGCAGTTCCAGTCGATCTGGTTCGCACCACATGGCGAACGGATCGTCGGCGAACAGGTCGCCGTGATACAACTCGACGGCTTGCTCAAGCGGCGCGCAGACATCGTCGTCGCGGTCACTCGCGCCACGTTGCGCGAGCGCAAGGAGCGTGCGGAAGCGCGCCACATCGATGTCCACGCCAGCTTCACAGTCGAGGTAGTAGAGCTCGCCCCGATTGCGCACGTACGTCCAATCGCGCCCGTTGCGAGGGGGTTCAATGACAGATCGCAGGTCGTGCACCACGCCGTGCAATCGGTTGGCCCCACGCTGCGGATCGACTTCGGGCCAGATGTGCTCCATCAGCACGTCGCGATGCACCGGCGCTCCGGACCTGATCGCCAGCATCTTGAGCAGGACGATTGCCTTGCTTCGCGTAAAGGCCTCGGCGGCGATCGGCTGCCCGCGTCGCAACGCGGCGAACGGACCGAAGCAGCGCAGCTCGAGCTCGGGCAATGCCTCACTCGAGCGGATGGAGACGTCGACCGCAGCCGTCGCCTGCGGAATGACGAACCCCTCCCGCCGAGACCGAAGCCGGATCGCCGCCTGGTTGGCCATGCTCAGGAGCGGCACCAGCCGTTCGGCGGCGTGGCACGTCGCATCGCGCCCATAGTCGAGGACAACCAGTCCGAAGAGTCGCCCGCTCGCCACGAGTGGCAAGCAGCACGGACTCGACGCCCGACGCGGCAATCCTTGCCGACAGGACGCCGGCCAGCTGCGACGTCCGGGATCGGCCGCAAAGCCGTGTGCTGCCATGGCGGAGACGCAGCTGGTCCACTCACCGCTCTCCGCGTGTGCGCACACGAGCGACGCCGCGCCCGTCGACACGACGTGATCGGGACGACCGGTGCCGTGATCGATCAGCGCCAGCGTGCCATGCTGTGCGCCGGCGACCTGCCGCATGGACTCGAGCAGCACCCGGAGTGGTCGGTCGGACTCACCCAGGTCTCCGCTGACCGCATCGACCGACTGCCGGAGCGTCGCGAGCCCTGCCCGAATCGCGACGCCGACGGGTACGGCTGCGCGTTGCAGGAGTTCGAGCACGTGCTCGACGGGAAAGTCGTCCCGCCGCGACAGCATGTGCATCGAGCCGAGCACGCCATGGACATCCGGTAGCGGAACAGCGACCAGGGAGCGAATGCCTGCGTCCACCACGTCACGTCGGAGAAAACGCGCGTCGCCGGCAAGCCCTCCCTTGATGCACAGCGGCTCCCCAGTCGCGGCCACGATGCCCGGATATCCGAGCGCGACCTCGAAGCGCGTGCGGTCGGCGAGCGCGGCTCCGTCCGGGCCAGTCCAAACGGAGAGCAGCGCGTCCCGCCCCTCGGGCTCGCACAGAAACACCTCGCCGTCGTCGGCGCCGGTTGCCTGCACGAGTACGTCCAGTGCGTGCTTCAGGCCGGCCAGCAGGTCGTCGGCCGCCACCGCAGCGGCGACATCGCCCACCACGGCGGCAACGTCGAAGCCGCCGGCCGCACTCCCCGACGAGAGGGCGCGACGCAGTACCCGAACGATCTCGTCGTTGTCAAACGGCTTGGTGACGTAGTCGGATGCGCCATTTTTCAGGGCATCTACCGCGCTGTCGACGGTACCGTATCCCGTCAGCAGCACCACCTTCGTCAAGGGCCAGCGCGAGCGAATGCACTGCAGCAGCTCCAGGCCACCCATCGCCGGCATGCGAATGTCACTCAAGACGATGTCGAACTCGGTCCCCTCGAGCGCGGAGAGCGCGCTCTCTGCCGAGTACGCGACCTGCGCGGCGAGTTCGGTGCTGGCGAGCAGCATGGCGATGCCGTCGGCCAGGTCCCGGTTGTCGTCGACGACAAGCACGCGGGGGCTGCTCATGCGCGCGGACTCACGTGGGTCAGCGCTACCCGAGGCAGTACGATGCGAACGATGGTCCCTTCCCCAACGACGCTCTGCACCTCGATGCGGCCCTGATGGCTCTTCACGACATTCTCCGCGATGGACAGACCGAGCCCGGTACCGGTCGCCTTGGTGGTGAAGAACGGCTGGAAGACCTGCTCGAGTTGGTCGGCGGTCATGCCCACGCCGGTATCGCGCACCTCGATGACGCACCCTGCCACGTCCCGATCCTGCGCCTCGTACGCTCCCACGAATACCTCAGTGCCGTTGGAGGTCGCCTCGATCGCGTTCACTGCCAAGTTGAGGACGGCTTGCAGCAGCATACCGGCGTCCGCTTCGGTCCAGATCGGTACGTCGCGCGCGTGCGTTCCGCTCGATACCCGGACGCCGGCTTCGGCGGCGAGGAGCTGCACTGAATCAATGACCTCTCGACACAGTCGCCGCAAGTCGACTCGGCGGCGCTCTGGCCTTCGCGGACGCGCCAGGGAGAGCAACTCGCTGATAATCCTGCGACAGCTCTCGGCGTTTCGATGAATCGTGCGGAGGTGCTGATACGCGGGGTGGTCCGGCGCCACGGTGGTCAGCGCATGCTGGCTGTAGAGCGTCACCACCCCGAGGGGGTTGTTGATTTCGTGGGCGACCGTGGCGGCCAGCTTGCCGGTGACATACATCTGCTCGTCGTGCATGAGGCGCCGTTCCAGGGCGCGGCGTTCGGTGATGTCCCGCGCGACGATCACCACCCCCAGGGGCTCCGCAGATGGGCCGCGAACCGGCGAGCGGCTTGCTTCAAACGCGCGGCCACCGGTCTCGAACGTGACCGGGGCATCGCTTGGTGATGCACTCGCCATGCGGTCCCAGGCAGCGGCGCCTTCCGTCCCTCCCTTCCGAAACTCGCTGCGCCACAGCTCACGAGATCGCTGGTTGCTGAAGAGTACCTCGCCCCTCGCACCCAGGAATGTGACGGCATCTGCCATGCAGTCGACGATGGCTTGCAGTCTGGACTGCTCGGCCAGGACTGCAGATCGCGAGCGCGCGAGCTCCTCCTTTTCGGACTCGAGCTCCGCCACCGTCGCCACCAGTCGCCCCTGGCCACGACGAAGCCTGGCGGCGAGCATTCGCGTGAAGACCGAGCTGCCCACGAGAGCGAGCGCCAGGCCAAGCAGCGCGGCCCATGCGCGCAGGTCCAGGGGCCCACCCGAGCAGTCCCGCCCCGTTCCGCTGCCTATGCAGTGGTATGCCAGGACGCCACTCGCCTCGCCAACCACGACCGCCGCCACCAGGGTGAGGACGAACCCGGTGACCGCCGCACCAGCCCTCTCGGAGAGCACGATATTCGCCGTGACGACGTGCAGCACGAAGAGCGGAAGGAACGGGTTCTCAATCCCGCCGGCAAAGTGAACGAGCGTTGCGAGCGCTGCACAATCGACCACGATCTGCGATGCAGCACCATTGAACCACGACCAGCCGCGGCGCGGGCCCACCGCGGCGGCCGCAGCATTGTACGCGGCCAGCGCGAGCAGCGTAGCGACAAGCCCGCGGGTCGACGCGGGCGGAAGCATGCCGAACACCGGCCCGGAGAGTCCGAGCACGAGCGCGATCCCGAGCACCGCGATCCAGCGCAGCCGCACGAGCCAGCCGAAGAAGGCGACGCTCGACTCCTGTTCTGCGTCCATCGAGGCGACGGCGGTCACCGACAGCGCCGACACCGTCAGCCCCCGATCCGCGACATCCGAATCTGGGTCACCTCTCCGTCGCGCCACGCATGCCCCCTGGGCTTGAGTGCCGCCGCCCGCAGGAAGCCGGCCTCGATCCCCGCCTCGTCGCCCGCGCGGATGCGATCGCCCAGCGGGACGCTGGTGTCAAACGCGAGACACGGCCGCAAGTCGCCCGTTGCGGTCAGGCGAAAGCGGCTGCAGGTATCGCAGTAGCCGTCGGACATCGGCGTGATGAAGCCCACGACACCCGGGGCGCCGGGCACCCGCCAGTAGCGCGCCGGACCGTTGCCCGGCACGCCGTCGAGCGGCACCAGGCCGTATTCGCGGGTGAGTCGGTGTCGCACCTGCGTCAGGTCGACGTAGCGCTGCGCCAATTCTGTCGACGCGCCTTCTCCCACCGGCATCAGCTCGAGCAGACGGACCACCAGGTCATGCTGGCGGGTGAGCTCGAGCCACGCATCCACTTCATCGTCGTTGATTCCCCGCAGCACCAGCACATTGATCTTGAGTGGACGAAGTCCCGCCTCGGCCGCCAGGTGCACACCACGCCACACGTCGTCGACGGAGCCGAGGCAGGTGATCGCACGAAAGCGATCCGCATGGAGCGAGTCGACGCTCACGGTCAGGCGATCGAGGCCCGCATCGGCCAACGCGTGCACGTGGCGCTCGAGCAGCACACCGTTCGTGGTCATCGCCACTTCGCGCACCGCCGTCTCGCGCTTGAGGCGCGCCACGAGCTCCGGGATCCCTCGTCGCACCAGCGGCTCGCCACCCGTGAGCCGCACATTGTCGATGCCGAGCCGACAGGCAACGCGAACGACGCGCACGATGTCATCGAACGACAGCGTCTCACTCGCGCGCGTGAAGTCGCCGGAGCCGTGCGGGAGGCAGTAGATGCAGCGCAGGTTGCAGCGATCGGTGACCGATACGCGCAGGCTCTTCACGAGTCTGCCACATGCATCGACACACGTGCGCGCGCGAGCGGGGAGAGGTGCCACCTGCGTGTTCATGTTACCGTCCTCCTCCCGGTAAGCGTGCGCATGAGGCTGCGTATCAGCCCGATGCTCGTCGCGAGCCACGCGGCAAGTGCCACGTAGACGAAGTAGTGAGGAATGACCTCGAGAAAGTCGAGCTCCATCGTGCGGGCGATGCTCAGTGTACACGCCGTGTACATCCCAAGCGGAAAGACGGCGCCCCAGTAGAGGGGGTCGTAGGTCATCGGCAGCCGCTTGTAGACGTGTCGCCAGACCGCCAGGATGACGAGCATCGGCAGCCACCAGGTGCCGGTGGCCCAGTAAAAGATCGTGAATCCCTTGATGAACGGGAGGATCGAGAGCAGGAACGGCGCGTGCGGCGTGTTCGTGATCAGCGCCGTGCCTGCCAGCGCGGAGATCGCCATGGCCCCCATGTTGATCCAGTACGGCGGCGTCAGGTCGCCGGGCAGGAGCTTGAAGAATGTGTAGCGATAGAAGATGAGCGAAATCATCCAGATGTAGAGCATGCCCCCCCACAGCCACATCGACAGCGCGAAGAAGTTTGTGGCAAGCTTGTAGGGCCCGAAATAGGTGGAAAGCTCGGCGCTGAGGAGCGCCACCGACTGCGTCGAGACGACGGCCAGCAACCAGGCACCGTTGATGCCCTCGGCGAGCGGCGGCTTGTCTTCCTTGATGGTAAGTGCGGTGAAGATGGTGAACGTGAGGCCGATCCACAGCAGCACTCCGAGCAGCCAGAGCGCAGCGGCCACTCGGTGGTTCCCGTACATGAGGATGAGCTGCGCGCCGAGCACACAGGTGGCGGCAACGACCGTGTAGTAGCCGCACCCCCTGGTGTGATCCAGCAAGTCCTCCCAGACGCGTCGCGGATACCGCGCGAGGCGCGCGAGGTTCAGCGCCCACAGCAGGACATAGGCGAACACGTTGATGGTGCACAGCGCCACGCCCAGGCGCGTCATGCCCAGGGAGTAGGTCGCGATCGACACGATCCCCGTGGCCATCACGAGCGCGAACGAGGCCGGCGGACAATCCCGAACGTCCTCCCGCACGCAGTCGTTGAGCGCGCGGATCGTCGGCATCATGCGGGTCGAGGCGACTCGAAATCGCGCATGAGTGCGGGCACCCGTGCGTGCATCATCCGACGGACCACGACATGCATCCAGGCCAGGCACGCGAGCGCAAACACGGCCAGCAGAATCCAGCAACTGGTCCAGATGCCCGTGACCGTCAGCAGGTAGCCGAACACGATCGGGTGGATGAAGCCGCCCAGGCCGCCGAGCACGCCGACAACCCCGCCGACGACGCCTACACGCCCCGGGAAATAGGCCGGGATATGCTTGAAGACGGCGCCGCTTCCGAGTCCCAGCAGCACGCCCACCATGAGCACCAGTGTGGTGAAGATCCACCGATTCGCCTGGAAGTAGACGCGCGTGACGCCCTTGGCCAGGAGCTGTCCCTTGGCAACACGCTCACCGACCGAGACGACCGGCGTCTGGTTGAACGACGCCTTCGGCATCAGGTGGAAACCCTCGTCATCCACGTGAATCCCCACACGAAACTCGGTCTGGCCCACGCCGGGCGGCTGCACCGCGTAGCGATCCTTGCCGACGACCACCTCACGGTCGGACACCGCCTCCACCAGACCGGGCGCATCGGCCATCACGCCCTGACCCGGCGCCTGGATTTCCATGCGCGGCGGAATCAGGAGGAGCAGGAACACGCACGACAGGCCGAAAGTCCAGTAGAGGACCGTACGGGCCCCGACGCGGTCGGCGGCCCAACCACCGGCGGCGCGCACGAGGCCCGCGGGCAGGCTGAATACCGCGGCCAGGAGGCCGGCGGACGTGAGCGACATGGCATAGACGTTCACGTAGTACGGCACAAGCCACTGGGACAGGGCGACAAAGCCGCCGAACAGGAAGGCGTAGTAGAAGCCAAATCGCCACACGCGAACAGACTGCAACGGCTCGAGCTGCTCTCGCACCGTCAGCGTCGCAGTCTCCGGCTTTCGGTTGGTCGCGAACAGCAGGAAGACAATACCCATGACCACCAGGGCCGCTGCATACAGCTTGGGGAGCGTACGCCATCCGTCGAGGTGTGTACCCTGGTCGGTGAGCGTGAGCAGCAGAGTCGGCGCGAGCAGGGTCGTCAGGGCGGCGCCGGCGGTGCCTGCCCCGAAGATTCCGAGCGCCGTGCCCTGATGCTTCCTCGGATACCAGAGCGACGTGGAGGCCACACCGATCGCGAAGCTGGCACCGGTCAGGCCGAAGCCGAAGCTGCAGAGCGCGAAGGCGACAAACCCCTCGACGTAGGAGAGCAGGAACATGGGCACGGCGCAGAGCAACAGGAGCGCGACGAAGACGGGCTTGCCTCCGTACCTGTCGGCGAGCATCCCTGCGGGAAACCGGAAGATGGCTCCCGTCAGGACCGGGATCCCCAGGAGCCACCCGATTTCGACCTGCCCCCACGGAAAGATGCCGCGGCTCGTCAGGAAGGTCACCAACACGCCATTGAGCATCCACGCGGCGAAGCAGACGGTGAACGCGAGCGTATTGAGAAGCAACGTCTTGTGCGACGTTGCGGTGACCGTGACTTCCATGTTTCGTCCTTTCGGGCGTCTACGCCGATCGCACGCCTGCCTGCCGCATGGCATCGAGCTCGGCCACCGCGATCAACCGGTTGGCGGCAGCAAACACGATGTTGTCTTCCCTGAACATGTGGAGACGCAGCAGCTCGACGAGGTTCGTCGCCTCCCGGAACGCCACGTTGATCACCAGGCGCGCGGACCGTTCATCGGGCAGGCACGTACCGAGGCGGAGCAGGTTCAGGACGACCGCCGCCAGCTGGACCGCCTTGAGATGTTCGTCCAGCATCACCTTCACCGACGTCGTGATCGTCTCGCCCCTGCTGTGCTCCCCATCGGCGATCAACCGCTCGTGCAGCAGTGGAAAGAGCCGCGCCTCCTCCTCACGGCTGTGACGCACGAACTCCTGGTCGAACACCTGCAGGAAGTGCATCAGCGCGTGATCCGCCTGGGAGGAAAAGCCGTCGGCGGCCACCGACTGAATCACCGCCTCGACCGTATCCAGCGCGCTCGCCAAGCGCGCGTGATCCGCCGTCAGCTCCTGCAGGAACGGATGCATGTCCGACGGTGCAAGCCCGTCCAACCCTGGCGGGGCAAAGGCATCGGGTGGATCCATCGGTGAGATCCCCTGCTGCCCGTTTCCTCGCTCCGGCTGCCTGAGGACCGGGTCAATGATGTTGAGTTCGCGCACGTTGCATCTCCGGTGACCTCAGTTGTTCCTGGGACGAGTCTTCGTCCATGGCGTTCTGGGGTCGCGAATCGCCTTGCGATCCCAGTTCCACATCACCACCTGATACGGTCGCGCGATGTAGTGGAGCGGCGCGACCATCACGTGCACGAGTCGGGTGAAGGGAAAGATCCCGACCAGCAGCCACGCTCCGATGACGTGGAACTTGATCGGGAGCGGCATGGCGCTGACCGCCACGATGTTCGGGTCGCCGGCAAAGAGCGACATGAGATACGGCGAGAGATCGGACGCGAACCACGACGAGCCCCAGCGATAGCCCAGCGCGATCCACAGGCCGAGCACCACCTGGACAAGGAGCAGCAGCTCGAGGATCAGGTCCATGCGATTCGTGACCATCCGCACGCGCACGTTCGTGAGCCGCCGGTAGAGCAGTGCGAGCAAGCCCACCAGAATGCTCAATCCGAAACTGAACGCGGTGACCTGCAGGATGATGAGGCGCAGCGGATCACCGTTCCATGCCAGGGTCGTCCGCGGGATGAGGAAGGCCGTGAGGTGACCGAAGAACACCACCAGGATGCCCCAATGAAACGGCACGGTGCCCCAGAAGAGCGACTTGCCCTCCAGGAACTGCGACGAGAGCGACGACACCTTGAAGCCTCGGGACCGATAGCGCTGAATCGTGCCCACCAGGAACAGGAGCATCGCGGCGTATGGCAGCCCCACGAAGAGGAGGCTATTCGGCATGTTCATCGCAGACCTCTCACTTGACGGCGCATGAGGTATTGCATTCCATCCCCATCTCCGCGCTGACGGACACGGCAAACGTGGATTCCTGCTCGACCGGCAGGGGTGTCTTCAGGGCGAAGTCCCGCTTCAGCACGGCGTAGAGTGCCTCGAGGGCATGCAGGTATGCCGTGCGTCGGTCCCCCTCCGCCACCTCGATGATCGTCTTGTGGTGCTTGCGGTAGATCTCTTCCTTCTTCGCCAGCCGTCCGGGCTCGAACTCGCGAATCATCTCGCGCAGCGCCGGGGCGAGCAGCACATGCACCAACTCCGCCCGCACCGCGGCGTCGGCCATCCGCGGCAGGAGTCGCAGCACGTTGGTGAGGTGGTCCCCGAGCTCCGTGCCGCAGACGATCTCGGCCTGCGCGTGCTCCCGGCTCAGGTTGGCAAGCAAGGCTCCGCGCTTGTAGTCCTCGCCGAACAACGTGTACCCGATGTCGAGCGAGGTGATGGGCTGCACATCGAAGGTGCGCGTGTGCAGTTCCTGCAGTGCGAGCAGGTCGTCCATGGGCACGAGGGATTGAAACTCGCGCAGCGCACTCGCGGCACCTGCGTACGAGGCATCGCAGTGCGCGATGGCACGGGTCAGGTTGACCTCGAATTGCGCGTCCGGGTGGACGAAGAGGGTCGCGAGCACGTCGTAGTCGGCGAGTGTCATCTCACATCCCTCGCTCGGCCTTCTCGCGGAACCCGAAGCCGGAGTTCCCCTTCACGTCGCCCGTGAACTCCAGCATTTCCATCGCCTGTTCGCGATGGGCCGCCGGGATCACGAATCGATCGTTGAACTTGGCCAGCGCCGTCAGGTAGAAGATCCCCTCGGCGGCCTCAGGGGTGAGTCCGGTATCGCGCAGGGCCTGCGCCATCTTCGACTCGGGGATGTCACCCACCGTCTTCCAGCGCCGGTAGATGCGGACCGCCATCAGCTTCTTGAGCCGGTCGGAGACCGGCGCGGTATTCCCGGCACTGAACAGGCTCGCGAGGTACTTCAGCGGGAAGCGTGTCTGTTCCACCGTTCCCCATAGCTCGTCGGTGCTGGTGTCATAGAGCCAGTTGTCCGTCCAGGTCTTGGCCATCGTGTTGAGCTTCCCCTTCTGTGCGCCGTCGGTCGGCATCACCGAGGCCATCACCGGCAACAGCGGCGGGACGTACCACAGCATCGGGAGCGTCCTGAACTCGGGATGCAGCGGCAGGGCCATGCCCCATTCCTTGATGAACTTGTACGCGGGTGAGTTCTGGGCCGCCTTGATCGTCGAGTCCGGGATGCCGTTGGCCTTGGCCGAGGCGATCACGGCGTCATCGAACGGATTCATCAGGATGTCGAGCTGGCGATCGATGAGGTCCTTCTCGTCGGCCGA